>Ga0210388_10001330_pt1 | contig 19457 bp, 15 predicted proteins | sample IncBWC19OmetaG_FD_155485 | JGI IMG/M metagenome (GOLD analysis project Ga0210388, IMG submission 155485) | Forest soil microbial communities from Barre Woods Harvard Forest LTER site, Petersham, Massachusetts, United States - Inc-BW-C-19-O ... | reverse complement strand
ATCTTTGTGTCCTTTGTGCCTTAGTGGTAAAAAATACGGAATAGATATTTCGTAAACTCAACATGACAAAAAGAGGATAGTAGCGGGTTGTTCACTGATTACCTGTTTTTTGATCAATAAGGAGTTCAAGAGCCTAAATTTATGACAATTTAAGGGGAGCCCTTCGACGAGCTCAGGATGACAAAATACACGGGTTGACAAAGGTTGACAGATTTAGGGTGTTTTTCAAAAACCTTGAATTGAGTATCAGCAAGTTGTGTTTTTAAAGAGCAAAAAAGTGTCAACCCATTTAAGTGGTTGATTATGAGTAACAAGCAAAAAAGTGACTATTTCAGGAACTCCAGCACTGCCCCAGCAATGTAACTAAGCGTTTCCTCACTCAACTCAGTATGCATAGGTAGTGATATTACCGATTTGCAAAGCTGTTCTGTAATAGGAAAGTCACCTTCTTTATAACGCGGGTCCCTATATGCCTTTTGCAAATGCAACGGAACAGGATAGTATATCATAGCCGGTATTTCTTTCGTAGCTAATTGTTCTTTCAGTTTGTTTCTGTCAGCGCCTTCCAGTACTAGTGTGTATTGATGGAACACGTGAGTAGAGTTCTTGCTCCTTGCAGGAGTTTTGATCTTAGGATGATTTGCAAATGCTTTATCATAGAAGGCAGCAGCCTTTTGACGTGCCTTTGCATATTCATCTAAGTGTGCAAGCTTTACTCTCAATATAGCCGCTTGAATGCTATCAAGGCGGGAATTTACACCCACCACATCATGGTAATATTGAACAGATTGGCCGTGATTGGCAATCATTCTAATCTTCTTAGCCAATTCATCATCATTGGTAAACATAGCACCACCATCACCAAAGCAACCCAGGTTCTTAGAAGGGAAGAAAGAGGTACATCCTACATCTCCTATGGTTCCGGCTTTAACGGTCTTTCCATCTGGGTACTTATAATCAGCCCCTATAGCTTGCGCCACATCTTCTATTACGTATAATCCATGTTCTTTGGTAAGCTTCATCAACTCATCCATTTCAGCACATTGCCCAAACAGGTGGACAGGAACAATGGCTTTTGTCTTGGGAGTGATCGCTTTTTTTACCGCTTCTATATTTAGAGTGAATGTACCGGGGTAAACATCTACCAAAACAGGTTTTAATCCTAATAGTGCAATTACTTCGGCAGTGGCGACATAGGTAAAGTCCGCAGTAATAACTTCATCACCAGGCTTCAGGTCGAGCGCCATCATGGCAATTTGCAATGCATCGGTGCCATTAGCGCATGGTATAACGTGCTTTACGCCAAGATATTTTTCAAAATCGGCCTGGAAGCCTTTTACTTCGGGCCCATTGATATAAGCCGAAGAGCGTACTACGTTTAATATGGCATTATCTATTTCAGATTGTATCTTTTCATACTGGCTGATAAGGTCAACCATTTGTATTTTCTTTACTGCTGCTTGCATGGAAAATAAATTTGCGCCAAGATACGCATTTTTGCCCTAAAGGCAGGAGATTGACCTAATACCTATGCAGACGGAAAAAAGTGTTACTTTGTGTTTTTAAATCCAACTCAATGAACAATATTATTTACGCAATTGTCGGGCTTTTTGCCGTAGCATTTATTTTCTCAGGCTTTGTTACTGTGCAACAAGGGTATATAGCTGTTATTACAGTGTTTGGAAAATATAAACGAATACTTAGCCCGGGTCTTAATTTTAAAGTGCCTTTTATAGAATCCATATACCGTCGTATAAGTATTCAGAATCGATCTGTGGAATTAGAATTCCAGGCTATTACGCAAGATCAGGCAAATGTGAATTTTAAAGCCATGCTGCTTTTTGCTGTTATGGATCAGCAAGAATCTACTATTATGAATGTGGCATTTAAATTCATTGACGATAAAAACCTTATGCAAGCGTTGATACGAACTATTGAAGGTGCAATAAGGAGTTATGTTGCAAACCTTAAGCAATCAGAGATACTTGGCCTTCGTGGAGAAATAGTAGTGCATGTAAAAGAGCAGCTTGACCCTACACTGGCTGGCTGGGGATATCATTTAATAGATATGCAGCTTAACGATATTGCTTTCGACGATGCAATTATGAAGTCAATGGCGAAAGTGGTGGCAGCGAATAACCTTAAGCAAGCTGCTGAAAACGAAGGACAGGCATTATTAATTACCAAGACCAAGGCGGCTGAGGCAGAAGGAAATGCAATACGTATTACTGCAGAAGCAGAAAGGCTTGCGGCACAATTACGCGGACAAGGTGTTGCATTGTTCAGGGCAGAAGTAGCAAAAGGTATTATGCAGGCAGCCAAAGAAATGCAAAGCATAAATGCAGATATGTCTGTAATTATGTTCTCTATGTGGACAGAAGCGATAAAGAATTTTGCTGAAGCAGGAAAGGGAAATGTAATATTCCTTGACGGTTCTTCAGATGGTATGCAACGTACCATGCAGCAATTAATGTCTTTCCAGAACAAGAGTATGTTCAGCATAGTTCCCAATGCTGAAGCCGATAAGAAGTAAATATGTGTAAGTACCTTGTTGTAATATTATTTTTTCTTGCAATGTGGTGTAAGCCTGCATTTTCGCAGGGCAATTATAACATTAAGGACTCCAGCACAAGTGGTGTCGTTTTTAATATGTCGTATGCAGCGCAGTGGCCAAGTGGGGATATTGCTAAGGTGTTCGGTTTTAATTCCAATGTACAATTGGGTGTGTATTATAAAACCAAAACCAATTGGCTATTAGGAATACAGGGTGCATTTATTTTTGGCAATATATTGCGTGCAACAGGCATCCTGGATAGTATTGCCACATCTGATGGTAACTTAATTGGTAGTGATGGAACCCCTCCTGAGATAACGTATGCCGAGCGTGGATGGGACTTGCAACTAAGTGTAGGCAAAATAATATCATTTAAAAAACCAAATCCTAATTCAGGCATAGTATTAATGCTGAGCGGTGGTTATATAAGACACCATATTTTAATTCAATCTACTAATACTCCTCAAATAGAAGGTGGCTACCTGCAGGGCTATGATAGACTAACCGCTGGTTTTTGTGTTACGGAATTTCTGGGATACCAATATATGGGTAATCATAGGTTGTTGAATTTCTTTGCCGGTGTAGAACTTACACAGGGGTTTACTAAGAGTCTAGTGTATGATTTTGATTTGCGCTCTATGAATACTTCATTACAACACGAATATCTCAATGGCTTCCGCATAGGTTGGATATTGCCTATTTACAAACAACAATCTAACCAGTTCTATACTTATTAAGGGTATGAGAGATTTTTTTACTGACGAACAAAAGCTTCTTATTAAAGCAGCAATAGATAAGGCTGAGAAAATAACATCAGGTGAAATACGTCTGCATATTGAAGAAGAATGTAATGGTGACGTAATGCATAGGGCAATACATGTGTTCAACCAGTTGCATATGCAGAAAACCAAATACCGTAATGCCGTTCTGTTTTACCTGGCTATCGGGCATAAAAAGCTTGCTGTGGTGGGTGATGAAGGCATTCACGCTAAAGTTCCGGATGGTTTTTGGGAGAAGGTAAAAGAACACATGATTGTTAGATTCAAAGAAGAAAAATATACTGAAGGAATATGCGAAGGAATAAATATGGCAGCAGAAATGCTTCATATTCATTTCCCACGCCATGCTAACGACAAAAACCAATTATCAGATGAGATATCTTTTGGAAAGTAAGAAGATATTTTTGCTGATATGCGGGCTTGTATTGGGCTTTAGCACATACGCGAAAATTATAGGAGTACCACCAAGGCCGAGTCCTCCAAGGCTTGTAAATATTCTTTCAACTTCAGGCATACTGAGTAATGATGAAGTAAATAGTCTTGAAAATAAATTACAGGAATTTGCCAGGGCTACTTCAAACCAGATAGCTATTGTGATTATAGATACCCTTTATGGTTACGATCCTGCTGAATTTGCACCTGAAATTGGCCAGCAATGGGGTATAGGCCAAAAAAAGTTTGATAATGGTATAGTTATATTGGTGAAGCCAACGGGGGAACATAAAATATTTATAGCCACCGGTTACGGGCTTGAGGGTGCCATTCCTGATGCCACAACAGAAGATATCATACAAAGAGAAATTGTTCCAAGTTTCAGGGAGGGCAATTATTACGAAGGCTTGAATAAGGCAACTGATGTTTTAATGGCCCTTGCCAAAGGAGAATATAATTACCAGTCTTATGCCAAACAAGGCAATGGTGGAAGCAAGCAAATGGGTTTTCTTATAGCGTTGGGCATAATTTTATTGGTATTCTTTATTTCCCGTCGTGGTGGAGGTAGGGGCGGTTTAACAATTGGCGGCCCCGGTATTTTCTTTTGGGGCGGAGGATTTGGCGGTGGCTCATCTGGTGGCGGCTTTGGCGGAGGTGGTGGTTTCGGCGGCTTTGGCGGCGGCGGCTTTGGCGGCGGCGGCGCAGGAGGCAGCTGGTAAAAATTTATTTATGAAGAGAATCATTCAAATAGGTTTACTTCTCGCAGTACTTATATTACCTGCATTTTCATATTTTCCTATCAGCGATAATAACCTTATAAATTGGTCAGCTAACCGTAAATTAAGATGGAGCGATTTTAAAGGAAAGCCATATAATATGAAAGCTGAGCTGGCAGTTACCGATTACAGCATATCCTATACTATCCATTCGTTTGGCGACATGCTGCATATTTCCGTAAGGAATTGCTTTTCCCCGCAAACCTCATGGACAAAGGATACAACCAGGAAGTTGCTTCTAATTCATGAACAAGGCCATTTTGACCTGGTGGAGATATATGCCCGTAAAATGAGGCAGGAATTGAGAACCATAAACTTTAAATTCGATTCGGTAAATGCTCAATTCAATAAAGTATACACTAAGTATTACGATCAGTTAAATAACGAACGTGATGCGTATGACGTCGTAACTGAATATTCAATGAACCTTATCGAGCAGAAAAAATTTGGCATGAAAATAGATAGCATATTGAAAACACTCGATGCCTATAAGGATACAGTACTTGATGTAAAAGTAGTCAGGAAGCTTTACTAGGGCTCTTGCTGTTCTTGTTCTCTTTCTGCCGGCTTAATAGTAAAACTCTCTTTTGAGATTACGCCTCTTTCAGTTTGTACCTCAACAATATATTTACCTGGTTTCAAATAGTACTTTTTATTATCGGCCCTTTCTACTTTCTTATCATCTCCATTTAAATCTTTGCTTGAATTTGCCCAGCTCTGATATTGGCTTATCATATTAGAATCGATGCTTAGATCGTAGGAAATGTAGTTCAATCCTGCTTTAGCTGTATCCTTCAAAGTCTTTAATACAATACCATTGTCTCCTATGGTTTTAATACGTATTATTGAGATTCCTTTTTCTTTTACGTAATAAGCAAATTGTATTTTACCTTCAATGGTATCATTCCATGTTTCAGGAATCTTACCCCAATTAGCATGGTATTTAATTGAAGAGGGCTTGAAAACAAACAAATCTTTAGCAAGAGTAGTATCATTCAATTGCTGTAATTCTGCAACGTGGGCAATATATATAGAACGCCCGTGTGTGCCAACTACCAGATCATTATCTCTTGGATGTATAATCAGGTCATGTACCGAAACAGCCGGAAATCCATCATTCATACTCATAAACGACTTGCCTCTGTTCAATGAAACATAAAGACCATTATCCGTACCAACATAAACTATATTCTTGTTCTTTGGATCCTCTTTTACAACATTGATTATATCTCCACTTGGTAAGTCGGTACCAATCCTTTCCCATGTCTGGCCATAGTTTCTCGACATATATAAGTATGGTGTAAAGTCATCGTAGAAGTAGCCGCTTAGTGAGGTATATACAGTTCCTGTATCGAAATTAGATGCGAATACCCTTGTTACTTTTAAGTCCTGAGGAAGAGTATTAGATATCTTCTTCCAGTTGTATCCATCGTCTTGAGATACATATATCAGGCCATCATCAGTACCAATATAAAGCAAACCAAACTTTGCACCTGATTCATTTATAGTTGTAATGGTGCCATAAGGAATGTTTCCTTTCTTTCCACCTTTAGTAAGGTCACCGGTTAGGGTTTTAAAATCATCTCCCTTATTCATTGCACGGTGGAACCTGTCGGAACCCATGTATAATATATCCTGATTATGCTTAGATAACCATATAGGTGTTTCCCAATTGAAACGTAATGGACGTTCACCTAATTTATGCTTAGGCTGAATGAGTTTTGAATCGCCTGTTAATTTATTTACCCTGAAGTAATAACCAAACTGGAAACCTGGGTAGCAGGTAGTATTATCGCGGGTATCGACCATAACCTGCATACCATCGCCACCCATAATACGTTTGAACGGATATTGACCTTCCTGGTACCATTCAGTATTTTCCTGGTTTGTTGAGGAACCATACCACACACCATTATCTTGTAATCCACCATATACATTATATGGCTTTTCCATATCTACGTTCACTGAATAGAACTGTCCAACGGCAGGAGTATTAGCTTTAACATAATTCTTGCCATCATCGTATGTAATATTAATACCGCCATCACAACCAATTATCATGTGCCCATCTTTATTTGGATTCAACCACAATGCATGAAAATCACCGTGAGTATTGGGTGCATCAATGCCACGGAATGTTTTTCCGCCATCTTCCGATTTTAAAATAGGAACACCGACAATGAATATTTTATCGGGGTTTAATGGTGATACTCTTATTTGCCCGAAGTAATAGCCGTAGGTATTGAATACACCATCTAAATAACTATTTTGGGTACGCCTCCATGTTTTTCCTGCGTCGTCTGATCGGTATACTTCTGCGCCCTTTACATTGGTTTCGCTTATTGCAGTTTCAGCATCTTCAAGGTATTCAACAAGGCTCACAGGCTTAATACTATCAGCCTTTACCATTCTCTTTACTCTTTCGGCTGTATATTCTTCATCGAAATTATGGTCTTTTAAATACTTATCAATTACAGAATCGCTAAGTGTTAGGAATGCAGCTTTTGTAATTCTGCGTAACGAATCTTTTGTTAATCCGGGCTCCTTGCTTTTATGTTCTTCTCTTGCCGCCTGGTTATCTACTATGGCATAAACAATGTTTGGATTTTTAGGATAAATAGTTAACCCAATCCGTCCAACAGCATCACCGGTCGGAAATCCACTTTCTTTAGTAGTAACAAGGTTCCATGTATCACCGCCATCAACGCTTTTATATATTCCACTGGTAGCGCCACTGCCTGAAAAATTCCATGCTCTACGCTCACGGTGCCACATTGCCGAATATAAAACTTTGGGATTTGTCGGGTCCATAGCAAGGTCAATGGCCCCTGTATTATTATCTATAAATAATGTCTTCTTCCATGTTTTACCGCCATCGGTAGTTTTAAAAACTCCACGTTCTTCGTTGGGTGTATATAAATGCCCTATAACGGCCACATCAACTGTATTCGGGTCGTTCGGGTCAATAACAATTCTACCAATGTGCTGCGATTCACCAAGGCCCATATAGTTCCATGTTTTGCCTTTATCAGTGCTTTTAAGCATCCCAACGCCCGCGTATGATGAACGACTAGAATTGTTTTCTCCGCTTCCAACCCAAATTGTTTCGCCATGCTTCCAGTCAACTGCAATATCTCCAATGGTCATTACAACCTGGTCGTCGAATAGTGGTGTAAAAGACTGTCCATTGTTATAAGTCACCCAAAGCCCTCCCGATGCATATGCAACGTAAAAATGGGTTGGATCGTCCGGCGATACGTCTACATCTACCACACGGCCACTCATAATAGTTGGGCCAATATTTCTGAATTTTACATTTGAAACCAGTGAATTGTCGGACAGTTTCTTCCGCTGGTCGGCACTTGCCAGCCTTTTACTTACTGGTGTAGCTTGTGGTGTTGCTTCTTTCTGAGGTTGTGCATTTATTGAAAATGATATAAGTAGCACTGTAAATAAGCCAATTGCTTTACGGTAGAAATGTTGCATTATTGTTATTTGTTTTTAGAATATCGAAAATAGCTTTTTTAGGTATGCGATAAGTGTTTTTTCCTTATTAGGTCATGGTAGGAAAGAGCTTAGATAGCTGAAATTTAACATAAATTAATGCCAAAGAGCTATACCTGTGAACATAAACTATAAATTTACTTATCGTTATTGTTTAAAAGAGACACCTGATTATGAATATACTCCTAATAGAGGATGAGCCTGAAGTAGCGGCATTTATTAAGACCGGGCTAGTTGAACAACAATATAATGTGACGGTTGTGCATGATGGGTTGGAAGGTGCAAAAGTCGCAATAGATAGGAATTTTGATGTGTTGATCCTCGATCTTTTACTTCCAAGTCAGAATGGGTTGAGTGTATGTAAGCAAGTGAGATTGCATAAAAAGGATATGCCAATTTTGATGCTTACAGCCCTTGGTACAATTGGAGACAAAGTGCAAGGTTTTGAAAATGGAGCGGATGATTATTTAACTAAACCATTTCATTTTGAAGAATTATTGGCGCGTATTAATGCGCTAACTAGGAGGAGGGCAATAGACTCAGGTAAAATATATAAGGCCGCTGACCTTGAAGTGGACTCTGATAAAGGAACTGTGTTCAGAGCAGGGAAAGAAATTACCCTAACCACTAAAGAATTTACTCTTCTTAAGATACTCATCTCAAATAAGAATAAAGTACTTTCAAGAAGTGAAATTGCTGAAGAGGTGTGGGGGATTAATTTTGACCGGGGGACAAACCTAATTGATGTGTATATTAATTACCTGAGGGTTAAAATAGATAAGAATTTTTCTGAAAAGCTTATCCATACAGTAATTGGCCGTGGGTATTCACTTAAAGATTAGACTATGAAAGTCAGGAACAGGTTGTCATTACAGTTTACTTTCATGTTTGCAGTGCTACTATTTATAGTATTAGTGGGCATATTTTTCCTGGTAGAACAAAATAGGAGCGAGAGTTTTTATACTAAACTTGATGACAGGGCTTTAATTGTTGGTGAGCTATACTTGGCGCAGGATAATATGTCACCCGAGAGTTTCAGGAAAGTAATTGAAAAATACCCACAGACATTAACGCATGAGGTTACTCGTATCTACAATGATAAGTTTGAACCTGTTTTTATTAAAGAAGATACGGTTAGTTGGGGAAAGGATGTAATACAAAGAGTAATACAGGAGAAAAAAGTGCATTTTGCCATTGGCAACCAACAGGTAGTAGGCCTCTATTATATCGATAATTCGGGCAATTTTGTTGTTATTGCTTCTGCAATTGATGATGTGGGCTTTCAGAATATGAGAAAATTGGCATTGATAATGCTCTTTTCATTCCTGGCTTCTCTTGTAATTACGTTTTTGTTGGGGAGAATATTCGCAACATTAGCCATTCAGCCTATTTTGAAAATAACTAACGACCTTAAAATTATTAGATCTACAAGCCTTGATAAACGCCTTACAATAACTCGCTATAAGAATGATGAGATTAATCTTTTATCTACTACAATCAATAATCTTCTTGAGCATCTTGAGCAATCTTTTCACGACCAGCAATCATTCATTAGCCACGCTTCACATGAATTAAGAACGCCACTGACTAAGATATTTGGCAAGGCTGAGGTTACACTTAAAAATGACCGAGAAAGGGATGAATATAAAAGCGCATTACAAAGTATAGTCAATGAATCTGAGAAACTAGATTCCCTGATAAATAGCCTTCTTGAATTGGCACAGGCAGGTGTCGATACAGCTGAATTGCAGAAGATACGTCTTGATGAATTATTATGGGAGGTAGTGGATGAATGGGGTAATAAATCTGGCTTGGTTAAGGTTAATTATAATGTACCTAAAGATATTGAGAAATACACTATACAGGGAAACAGGCGTTTGCTATTTATTGCGATAAGTAACATTCTTAAGAATGCTATTAAATTTTCTGGTAATAAGGAGGTTTCCTGTGAAGTGTCTTGTGACGAAAGCAATGTGTTTATAACAATAAAAGATAGTGGCATAGGTATTGATCCAAAGGAATTGCAGCAAATATTCCAACCATTTTACCGTGCACCTAATGCATTTAAACATCCAGGCTCGGGTATCGGCCTTTCACTAGCTGAAAAGATTATGAGGTTACATAATTGTAAAATAGAGGTTGCCTCTGTACTTAATGAGGGTACATCATTTAGGGTTATATTCCCTTTATAAAAGGGCATTTCGCATGTTTTGCCATCAAAAGGCGACTAATTAGAAGGAATTAACAAATTCTAATCTTATTCTAATTATTTGTACTCAAAACCCATTTAATTTTGTGTATTCAAAAATCAGGCATTTGTGTTAATAAAGAGGCAAATAGGTAAGCGAATAATCAATAGGTATATCATAGGTAGAGTTTGCCTGACATTATGCGCCTTGTTTTCTTGTGGTTTTATAAATGCCCAATCTATTGCACCTATTAGTCAGGATACTGTTTACCTCAATATTCCTGATGCTGAACAGCGGTTTGTAAGTAAGAATCTTTCACTACTTATGTCTAATTACGATGTGAGTATTGCAAAGGATAATTATTTACAGGCAAAGCTTTGGTATAACCCTAACTTAACCTATACTCAAGAACTATATAACCCGTATACAAAGCAATACTTTAATACGGGTGACGAAAATGCTTTTCAGTTGCAGCAGTTGCTTACCATTGGTGGAAGACACAGTGCATATGCCAAATTAAATAAGATTGGCGTTCAACAAGCGGAATATCAGTTAGCAGATGTGCTCAGAAGTTTAAAATATCAATTGTATACGGATATTTCTGATTTATATAATAATCAACAACTGGTTTCCATGTACAAGTCTGAAGAGGAGAAAATAGGCCATATGGTAGATGAAACCAGAGAATTGTATAAAATGGGTAATGCTTCCGGGAATGATCTTATAAGGCTTCAGGCACAATATCAAGATGCTGTCGGGCAAGAAGTAACCAGCCAGCAAGCAGTGTATAACGATGAAAAGGAATTGAAGATATTACTTGTGTTTCCTGCGAAAACCTATTTGGTTATAAAAGAGATAGGAATCCCTATGGGCCAGGTGCCAACTTATCAATCTATACTTGACAGTGCTATTAAAAATCGTCCTGACTTATTATTAGCTTCGGAAGGTATTGCATACCATAGTCAGAATGTGAAGTTGCAACATTCTACTGGCATTCCTGACTTAACTGTAGGTGTTGAGTATGATAAAGCAGGTTCATACGAATTAAACTTTTGGGGTATATACGGTAGTATGGACCTGCCAATCTTTAATCGGAATCAGGGGAATATAAAAGTGGCAAAGGATGAGGAGAAACAAGCGGAATTGAACGATAGCCTAGCTTTGTATACTGTGCAAAATGAGGTTACTTCCGATTATACTAACCTATATCGCATTAATAAGCAATACTCGCAGGTTGATTCACACTATGAGACGGATTTGAACGAGATGATGGATAATGCAGTTAAGAATTATGATAAGCGTTATATAAATCTTCTCGATTTATTAAGCCAGATAACAACATATATAGATGGTAAGACTAATCTTATCAACTTGAGGGTTCAATATTTTAATGCCATACATTCTATTAATTACGCAACCGGTATTGATATAATTAAATAAGCCATGTTAAATAAAATAGTTTCATTTCTGATAATAGCTGTTCTCTTTATGGCTGGATGCAAAAGGGCGGAACAACAATCCGAGGATCAGGCTACTGATTCGAATTTAGTGGAGCTTAACTCTATTCAAATGAAACAAATTACTGTGGACACAGTAAAGGTGGAAGAAGAAAGAACCGATTTAGTCTTAAGCGGTAAGGTCACTTTCGATAAGGATTATTTATCTCCGGTTTTCAGTTTTGTTAGCGGAAATGTAATAAAGTCAGATGTATCACAAGGCGACTACGTTACCAAAGGGCAAGTCCTTGCTGTGTTAAAGAGTGCGGATGTAAGCAGTTACGAAGGCCAGTATGCAGTTGCTCAGGCCCAGCTTAAAACAGCTAAACGAAACCTTGATATTGCAAATGAATTATATAAGACTAAAGTATATTCTGAAAAAGATGTGATGCAGGCGCAGAATGATTACAACTCTGCTGCTGCTACACTGCATACGGTAGAAATTTATCTTAAAACGTACAGGGTTTCAGGTAACGATACAAATGCTACTTATACTATCATTTCACCTATTGACGGTTACGTTGTATCTAAGTCAGTTACAGAAGGGATGAATGTGAGAGCTGATAATACAAACCCATTGTTTACGATTTCATTTCTTAAAACCGTTTGGGTTGAAGCTAATGTTTATGAAAATGATATTCCACAGGTTAATGTTGGCGATTCAGCTGATATAACTACTGTAGCCTACCCTGATAAAAAGTTGAAGGGAACCATTTCAAAGGTGGCCAGTATGCTCGATTCTTCTGCAAGTACCATGCAAGCCAGGGTTGTGCTCGACAATACAAGTGGATTATTAAAACCGGGAATGTTTGCTACCATAAATGTGCACATTGACAAACATAAGAAGACCTTGGCAGTACCAAAAGAAGCATTAGTTTTTTATGATAACGATTATTACGTGATGGTTTCAAAAGGCAAGAGTAAATTCGAAAAACGCCTTATAAGCATTGAAGGTACTAATGAAACGGATGCATATGTTATAAAAGGGTTGCAGCCAAATGAGGTTGTAGTGTGTAAGAACAGTCTTTATGTATACGGCCAATAAACGGTAAGATATTAGATGAATAAGTTTGTAAAAAGCATAGTTGCCTTCTCGCTAAAGAATAAAATGTTTATTCTTTTTGCCACGGTTGTTATTGGCATACTTGGGGCTATTGCATACAATAAAACACCCATTGAGGCCTATCCGGATATTACGAACACTCAGATAATTATTATAACCCAATGGCAGGGTAGGGGTGCACAAGAAGTTGAAAGGCAGGTTACAATCCCAATTGAGCTTGCTATGAACTCTGTTCAGGAAAAGACTTCTATTCACTCCACTACCATGTTCGGCTTATCGCAAATCACAATCATGTTTAATGATGGTGTTGATGATTACCATGCACGGGCACAAGTAATGAATTTGCTGGGAAATGTTCAATTACCTAGTGGTGTGCAGCCAAGTGTTGAGCCTCCCTATGGGCCTACCGATGAAATATTCAGGTTTACGGTTCAAAGTAAAACTAAATCGCCACTTGAGTTAAAAACTATTGAAAATTGGGTAATTGAAAGAAATCTGAAGTCTATTGAAGGTGTTGCAGATGTTAATACGTATGGTGGCCCAACAAAGGATTATGAAATAGATGTTGATCCTAATTTGTTGCGTAAGTATGGCATTACAGCATTGGATGTATATAATGCAGTTTCTAATAGCAATATAAATGCAGGTGGCGATGTGATTACCCAAGGGGAAGTTTCCTTTGTTGTCAGGGGTATAGGCTTGCTAAACAATATTGATGAGATCAAGAATGTCATTATTAAAAACATGAATGGCGTTCCATTGCTTGTTAAGAATGTAGCTGATGTGAGGGTTAATAATTTGCCACGCCTGGGTAGAGTTGGTATGGACACAGCTAATGATGTGGTTGAAGGGGTTGTTGTAATGCGTAAAGGTAAGAACCCGCAAGAGGTATTGACAGCACTTCGTGCCAAGATTGATGAACTCAACAATTCCATTCTTCCGGCTGATGTTAAGATTGTTCCGTTCTATGATCGTAATACTCTTATAGCTTATTGTACCAGTACTGTATTACATAATCTTGTAGAAGGTATAGTCCTTGTTATTGGATTGGTGTTCTTATTTATGGCTGACTGGAGGGCGACCTTGATAGTTGCGATCATAGTTCCGCTTTCGTTGTTGTTTGCATTTATATGTATGTTGATTAAGGGAATGCCTGTCAACCTTCTTTCATTGGGTGCTGTTGACTTTGGTATTATAATAGACGGAGCCGTCGTCTTAGTGGAAGGATGCTTTGTAGTATTTGACCGGAAGTATAAAGAACTGGGAGCCGAGAAGTTCAACCAGCGTTCGAAGATGGGCTGGATCAAGCTCACCACCATGGATATGGGTAAGGCAATATTATTTGCTAAGCTCATTATTATAACCGCATTGATCCCAATCTTTTCTTTTGAAAATGTAGAAGGGAAAATATTTTCTCCACTGGCATGGACATTAGGATTTGCTCTTCTGGGCGCGTTAATATTTACACTTACTCTTGTTCCAGTGCTTATTCACATGTTACTTAATAAGAATGTGTATGAAAAGCACAATCCTATAGTTATAGGACTTGAAAAGGGTTATATGAAACTCTTCACATTCACATTTAAACATAGGCGTGCAAGCCTTGCTTTTGCAATTGCATTACTGGGTGGTAGTTTATACATAGCAACATTTCTGGGTTCTGAATTCTTACCACATTTAGACGAAGGTGCGCTTTGGGTAAAAGCACAAACACCACTTGGTGTAGCTCTTGCAAATTCATCAGCACTTGCAGATAGTATGAGAAAAGAATTGGGCAGCTTTAAAGAAGTTAAGACAGTTGTGTCACAAACAGGCAGGCCTGACGATGGTACTGACCCGGAAGCATTCTCTGATATACAGTGCGATGTGATACTATATCCTAAAGAAGAATGGAAACGGAACATTAGCAAAGACTCCCTGATAGATGAAATGAATTCTGTCCTGGTTAAGAATCATGAAGGAGTTGTGTTCAATTTCTCACAACCTATTCGTGATAATGTGGAGCAGGCTGTATCAGGTATGAATGCTGCATTAGGTTGCCAGATATCAGGCTCTGATTTTGCTGTATTGAATGAGAAAGCAGGACAGATATACGATACCCTGACAAAAATAAAAGGTATAGAAGATCTGGGCGTATTAAAAAATCTTGGGCAACCTGAGTTAGATATTGATTTGGAACAGGATAAAATGGGCCTGTATGGTGTAAATACCGCCAATGCTAATGCGGTGGTGCAAATGGCTATTGGTGGGCAGGCGGCTACGCAGGTGTTTGAAGGGGAAAGATTATTTGACCTCAGAATTCGTTATATGCCTGAATTCAGGAGGACATCTGAAGAACTGGGTAACCTTATGGTTCCTACTCTGAATGGAGGAGAAGTTCCTTTAAAACTTATATCATCTATAACTCAGAAAACAGGTATTAGTTCTATTTACAGGGCGAGTAACCAACGTGTAATTGCTGTGAAGTTTTCTGTTCGCGACAGGGATATGGGAAGTGCAATTGCAGAAGCTCAACGCAGAACTGCAGATGTAAAGGTACCTAAGGGATATAAGATTGATTGGATTGGAGAATTCCAAAGCCAGGTACGTGCGGTGAATAGGTTGAAACAAGTGGTGCCTATCAGTTTGCTGTTGATTTTTATAATTCTGTTTGCCACATTTGGTAATTTCAGAGACTCAACCATAATACTGCTTAATGTACCTTTTGCACTGATAGGCGGAATATTTGCATTGCTGCTTACCAGCACTAATTTTAGTATATCGGCAGGTATTGGATTTATTGCGCTGTTCGGTGTTTGCATACAAAATGGGGTGATACTTATTGTGCAGTTTAAACGCAACCTACAGCAAAAGCAGAATCTTCTTGAATCAATTCATAATGGAGTAAAAGAGCGGGTTAGGCCAGTTGTAATGACTGCATTGATTGATATGGTAGGATTATTCCCTGCTGCTATAAGTACGGGTATCGGTTCAGAAGCGCAGAAGCCATTAGCTATTGTAATGATAGGTGGATTGGTTTCTGCTACCGTATTGGTATTGTTGATTTTGCCTATAATTTATTATATGGTGTATGCTCCTAGGCATCCTCATCCTGAGCATTCGAACAAGCATAAGTAATATTGCTTTTAGCTTACTATTTTCTATTTTTACCTTTATAAATATTGCACCTATGTTACGTAATTTCCTGAAGTTATCTTTTCTTATTTGCTTTGGTTTATCCATAATGTTATTTGCTTCATTCAGAACTGCAGGTGACTCCATTTACACTGATCAGCAGCAGGCTATAAGGGCATACGAACAAGTGAATAAGGTACGTAAAGACCCCAATTATTACAGTGAAAGATACGGTGTTAGCCTGAAGAGTATTCCTTCGGCACCAGCGCTGATATGGAACGATACTCTTGCTATTGTTGCCCAGAACAAAGCTCTTGATATGGCTATGAAAGATTATTTCGGCTCGGTTGATAAAGATGGCTACGGTATTAATTACCTCATCAATAAGGCCGGTTATAAACTGGACCCTGAATTATTGAAACATGATAAAGCAGATAATTTTCTGGCGTATGATGGTGGTTCTCCTTCTGGTGAAGAGGCCATAAAAGCAATCATAGTAGGCAAGGGCAATGATAGTAAAGATGGGAGAGAATTGCTTCTAGGAGTTGGGACATTTAATGCTGGACTGACCGAAATAGGAGTGGGGTTTGTACATGGGACTAAAGAGACTAAGTACCGAACCTATACCTGTGTTATTATAGCCAGGAAGCATTACAAGTAAGTATATTTTAGGGTGGGGTAACACATTTCCGCCTTCTAAAATCATAATACTCTGATATTCAATAATCAGCTTTTGAGAAACCTCTGAAAAGTGTTACCTTTTGTATACTTTTTTAATAGGTTGACACTTTTTGACCTTTTAAAAAGATAACAGGCTGATAATCAATATTCAGGTTTTTAAAAACACCCAAAATCTGTCAACCTTTGTCAACTCCTATATTTTGTCATCCTGAGCTCGTCGAAGGGCTCCCCTTAAATTGTCATAAATTTAAGCTAGTGAACTCCTTAATTATCAAAATAGCTAATCAGTGAACAACCCCTTGCCCTCTCCTCATGGGGAGAGGGTTGGGTGAGGGCAGTATTTCAAAGAACCAAATGCAAAATTACATATAATATTAATTATATGTAATAAAATAGTAAATAATTATTAACAAGCCAAAAGGGAGGACCCTAAATGTGAATTATTAGTAATATTTATCACTACTTTAAAATAGCTGAACTAACTCCAAGAAAAAATAAATAATTGGAAAATTCATTTGAAGAGCCAAATTCGGTTTTACCCGAAATTAGAAAGCAATATTTCACCCCAGCTGTAAACCATAAGAAACCCCCTTCAGCACTCCAAGTTTTGTATGAAAAGCTTAGACCCGGTTCCACAGCAAAATAGTAATCGGATGTAATGGTTTTGGGTTGTGAAAAACCTCCGGCTTTTACTAAAATAGCCTTGTCTCCTAAATTTATTTGTGATAATCCACTACTCACACCCAGTGTAGTTAATATTTTGTGACTTTGAATTAAATTGTATTGACATACTATTCCATATTGTGAGTTGGATATTGCAGGTTCTGAAATAGTATAGGAGTATGTTTCGTTAATAGTACGAAAACCAGTGAAATTTAAATTCAATCCAACTCCAATTTTTTTCACCGGGTAATAAACGAAGTTCAAACCAATCCCCCACAGCTCCTTGTTTAAAGCCTTAGTAGTATTACAAACAAAACTACTTACAAAACCCTCACCAGTTTTCCCGGTGATTTCTTCCTGTGCATTCATGCATAATGATGAACAACAAAGAAAAATCAAGATTATTTGCTTTGAAAATAGCATGTGGTTAAATAAAGATACGAATTTCAGAAGAAAGTACGAAACATTAATTATCCCTTCTCCTCCTCCAGGCAGAAATACCTTTTTCGTTTGATTGGGAAATAGCTGCAACCTGTTTCTTTTCTTTCTTGGATGCAAAGCTAATGGCTGCAATAGCAGCAATAATATCTTGCTCTTCGCTATCAGGATTTTGTTTCAGCATTTCTGGTTTAAAATGAATATTTACAAAATGTGTATCGAACTTACCTGAAATAAATGCAGGATGCTCCATTACAAATTTGCAAAATTCTAATGTGGTTTGTACCCCAGATATTTTGTATTCGTCAATCGCACGCTTCATACGCTCAATTGCTTCATGGCGGTCTGCACCATGTACAATAAGCTTGGCAATCATCGGGTCATAATAGATAGGAATATCCATTCCTTCTTCCATACCATCATCAACTCTTACACCCGGTCCCTTTGGTATTATATAGGTGGTTAGTTTACCTATATCAGGTAAAAAGTTATTCATCGGGTCCTCAGCACAAACGCGTATTTCTATAGAGTGTCCGTGTATCTTTAAATCTTCTTGCTTAAAGCTGAGTTTGTTGCCACGTGCAACATTTATCTGTTCTTTAACAAGGTCAATACCGGTTATCAATTCTGTTACCGGATGCTCCACCTGTAAGCGGGTATTCATTTCTAAAAAGTAGAAATTCATATTTTCATCCAGCAAAAACTCAACTGTTCCTGCTCCGGAATAATTACATGCCTTAGCCAGGTTTACAGCACATTCCCCCATGCTCTTCCTTATCTCAGGAGTAAGTACAGAAGAAGGAGCTTCTTCCACAACCTTCTGGTGGCGGCGTTGTATAGAACATTCACGCTCAAAAAGATAAACCGCATTGCCATGGTTATCGGCCATTACCTGTATCTCAATGTGTCTTGGGCCCTTAACGTATCTTTCAATAAATACCGATCCATCACCAAAAGCTGACTTAGCTTCGCTGGTAGCAAGTTTTATTTGCTCTTCTAAATCTTCTGCTTTTTCTACTACACGCATACCTTTACCACCACCGCCTGCACTGGCTTTAATAAGCACTGGCAATCCTACTTTCTTGGCAACTTCCTGTGCTTCTTTAATATCGGTTATTGCACCGGCGCTGCCCGGTACCATAGGTACATTATATCTTTTTGCAGCCGACTTTGCAGAGAGCTTATCGCCCATCATTTTCATAGCTTCAGCGGAAGGGCCAATAAATATGATTCCAGCTTCTTTTACTTTTTTAGCAAATGCAGCATTTTCAGAAAGGAATCCGTAGCCGGGGTGAATACCATCAACTTTGAGTTGTTTGGCTACTTCTATTATCTTATCAGCTAATAAATACGATTTGCTTGATTCAGGCGGACCTATACAAACTGCTTCATCGGCATAGCGCACAAAAGGAGCTTTACGGTCAGCTTCAGAAAATACAGCCACAGTGCTAATGCCCATTTCGCGGCATGAACGCATAACCCTAAGCGCTATCTCGCCCCGGTTAGCAATAAGAATCTTCTTCATTGGTTTGGTATAATAATGGCTGTTATTATTAAAATACATTGTGTTATAGCCCACGATTTTAATCGTGGGTTACAGCACGCAACATCATATAGTTGAATGGTTTTAACCATTTTTATTCTCAATTAATAATCCGTGAGATGAGATAAATTCCTCATATTCCTGCTGAAAGGCCTTCCGAATATGATGTTGCTTTTGATTGGCTATATACTGATACACTTTCTCAACTTGTGATTCGCTAACTGA
>Ga0210388_10001329_pt1 | contig 19481 bp, 13 predicted proteins | sample IncBWC19OmetaG_FD_155485 | JGI IMG/M metagenome (GOLD analysis project Ga0210388, IMG submission 155485) | Forest soil microbial communities from Barre Woods Harvard Forest LTER site, Petersham, Massachusetts, United States - Inc-BW-C-19-O ... | reverse complement strand
ACCAGGTCGGATGCGGCGCCAGTCTCTTCCGGAGGAGTTTCGGCATAGATCTTGAAGGAAGTCCCGGCGTCCTTCTTCCTATGGCGAACTCCCAGCCATGCTCCCCACCGCAGACTCGCACTCTCCTGGAGATGGCCAAAACGTGCGGTGATTTCCCTCTGCCGGCCCTCTGAGCCCAATTCGTCGAGCATCGCATCCATGCGAGCCAGGCTCGTTTGCGGAGATGGCCTCCCCACGTCCACCGTATAGCGAAGGTCGTCAGCGAAGGTGGCGAACGAGAATTCCAGCGGCGCTCCAGTGCCATTCAGCATTCCCCCCGTCCACCGGGCTTGCTCGTCGGAACTCGCCAGGGCATCCCGCATGACCACCTCAGTTGTGCGCACGAACGCCTGCCCAATCGCGGGGTCGAACTGTTCCACGATGGAGATGGAGCGCTCGAACCCTTGCCGTTGCATTCCGCTCGTATAACTCATCATCGTCGCGCCCGTTCATTGGGGTTTCAGAGTATAGGTCTTCCCACCCTTCAGGTCGATGGTGAAGGAATCACCGTCACTCGGCTCTACCTCACACTCGGCCTTGAGATCGCTCGGAGGGTCAATCGCTTTCATCGCGGGTATGATGCGAATCTGCTTCTTCGCTTCCGGCTCGATCGTGAACTGGTCTTCCCATTTAAATCCATCGTCTTTATACGTTAATGTCATCTCCACGTCGTCCTCGAATTTCGAGGTGAAGTAGACCGGAATGTGGTCCTTGAACTTATCGCGAACCGCCACCCGGTTGTCTTCCACCACGTCGGTGTAGCTATGAACCAGTTCGTTGTTCCTCTTAAGTTCCACCTTGCATTGCACCGGCTCTGACTTGAATTGGATATCGGTTCGGATTTTCAGAGTAATCTGCTCCACCTTGCCTTTCTGGAGCACGACCCTCTTCTCGCCACTCCACTTCTTGCTCGTCAGTGTTACTACAGCCTGGTTAGCTCGATCCCATACGAAGCCACCCTCACTCAACCCGATCTCCAGAGTGAGAAGTTCCACGACGGTCTCCGGCCTGGCGGTAATCAGTCCCTTGTCGGTCTTGCCTGTGGTGGAATACTGGAATTTGTCTCCCTCCCAGTCTCCCGGGTTGAACACGTAGTCAATCGAGTACTGAACTTCCATCGAACCAGCCTCATCGCGCTGGAAGTCAAACGGCGCCGGTCCACTTGGTTTCCCATCTACCACGGTCAGGACACACGTTCTTTGCTGATTCGCTGGCGCCCCGACAGGATACGTGCCTGTCACATTGATGCTCTTCACTCCGATTTTCTTACAAGTGGCGTCATCGGGCAGCGATACACCCACGTTGTACGGAAGACCGAAGGGGTTCAACGACCGGTTCACCGACGTTACATAGTTCTTCTCCACATAGGCCCGGGCCTTGTTCTCATAGTCCGGGTCACTCGTGGAAGCCGCCAATCCCTCTGCCAATCCCTCAAACACCAAAGCCTGCGGCAGAGCCGGATAGGACTTCGCCTTCATCTCCAGATACTCAAAATTGAGCTTCGCTTCCGACGTGCCATAGTAAAAGGAAGCTTTCAGCTTAACCTTCGGAATAGGTAAAGCCGCCTTGGCCGCCTTGGCCAGCGCTACGACTGAATCCGCTGCGCTTGTAGTTGTCTCTGAAGTATCCCCTTTCGGCTTCTTCGGCTCTTCCTTCGGCTCTTTCGGCTCTTCTTTGGGGTCTTTCGGATCCTTCGGCGCTTCCTTCGGATCCTTCGGTTCTTCTTTCGGATTCTTCGGCGCTTCCTTCGGGTCTTTAGGATCTTTCGGCTCTTCCTTCGGCTCTTTCGGATCCTTCGGCTCTTCTTTAGGCTTCTCTTTCGGTTCCTCCTTCGGTTTCACTTTTAGATCCGCTTTCTTCTCTTCCGCAGCGTCGTCTGTATCCAGAGCATCCTCCACCGCAGCAGAGACTTTTGAATCCTTGGAGAGCGGCTCCGCCTTGTCCCAGTCAGTGACGCCTCCAGAGAGTGGGGCTACTTTGAAATAGTTAGCCAGGATGTACTCCAGAAGGAGCTTTTTCGCCCATTTCTCACCTTGTTCCGGCTCGCCTGTAAAAGTCTTCACAAGTGATTTCAGCTTCGTATCCTTCATGGCTTGCTCCCACTTCGCCTGAAGCACACCTTCGAGGATCACTGCCTCCAGCGGAATCTCCGCGCCGAGACCGATTTCAAAGTTCATGATGGTCTCTTTGAGACTGCCCTCCACCTTGAATTCCACGGACGGCCGCATCGCAAGAAACTCCAGGCGGTACACCGCGCTGACACTGTCGGTACGATTTACGATGGCCTCTCTCATAGCCGCGGCAAGTTTGCCGTCCTTCTTGAACTTCACCGAACAGACGGCCGCATTGTCCCCGACAAGCGATGGGGATGCTCCCGTCCACACCAACTGCTCAGTGCTTTGATAAAGAACCGAAGGGTCGTTGCTCCTAATGTTAGTAGGCGCCTGCGCCGCTATCGGGCCCAGCACCGTGAAGGTGACACTGCCCGTATGGTAAGTGGGGGTGGACAGATTGATGTCGCTGGAGCTGAGCCCGGTCTTCGAAGCGATCGCCCGGCGAATTGCATTTTTCTCGCTATCGTCGACCGCCGTGTTGACCTCAACGTTAAAGAAGCCGGTTCCATCCGCATCCGCGACTCCTTCGGTGTACCACAGGTACGAGAGCACCTTCTTCCCCTTGCGCTCCGCGAGTTTGATGGTGCCCGGAACATACCACCACTGGCTGTCTGCCTCATGGTCGGGATAGACGTCTACGCCCTCCACATTGAACTTTCCTACCAATTTGCCCTCGAACTCTCTATTGCCGAGATAAATCATCGCGGTCTCCTTGTAATGGTTCTTTTGGCTCGATGCCGCCGCTGCTAGGTACGGCAATCCTGACCACTCGCTTCACCGATTCAATCTCTTCCGTAACAGGTGATTTGCCACCGTATGCAGTTTTAAAAGAAAGCTTGCGGCCGTCGTCCCACCGCCAGATGGTGAGTTCCTTTTTCGACTCGGCCGCTTGGTCCGTCAGCGTGAAAGATAACTCTTGATCTCGCGCCAGTGAATAACTGGGCAGCGTAACTCTAATACTTATTTTCTTCAGTAGCCAGTCGAAATCCGCGCGCGCAGTGAATATGAAACTTTGCCTGCGGAAATGATCGAGGAAGATCGTCCTTCCTGTTGGCAACAAGCCGAGCTGGAAGTCCTTGCCTTTCTTCGGGCGATATCGTGCCGTAAAAGAAACGTCGTCCAGCCCAACCTTATTCCGGGCAAACGCTGTAATTTCGCCGCATGGTTTGCCCCTGGCCAGGTCGAGCGCCGGAGGTTCGAAGGTTATGGCCAGGTTGGGGTCCGGCTCCAGTTGCACTGACGTCAACAATTCCCACGGGAAGTCCGTCGCCGCGCTGACGGAGTAGCTCCGGTAAGTGTAAAAAGCCTCCGGAAGAATATCCAGAAATGCCTGATCCGGCCCGATCGCAAGGGGACCGGTATCCAGACTATCGCCATCAAAGTAGAACGTGCATCGATACTGGCAGGTGTGAGCTTCACGAGGATCGTGTTCGAGGGTAACGACCCACTCGCCGCGATGGCTACTATCAAAAGTGTGCGTTTTATCGTCGTGGATACGAATGAACATCGCGGTTAGTGGTTTTCCGTCGAAGCTGTTATCACAGCGCACCGTGAGTTTCTGCATGAACGGGCTGGTGGTGCCGATTGTGACTGAGTCCTGGCCTTTGTAGGCTTCAGCGAATCCGCCCAGGGCGCCTTGCATATTCGCGCGCCGGGCAACGGCGCCGCTGATTGTCATGTTGCAATCCACATTGCGGCCGATGATCTGACGGTCGGTGATGGTGCTGCAACCAAGTCCCCAGGACGACTCCTTATCAGCGGCGGGTTTGGCGAACTTCGGAAGAGGGGTCAAAAGGCTTTGCAGGCTTTGCAGAAATGCCTGGCGAAATCCAGCAGGAGGCTCCTCGCTTGTCCGGTTCACGGATTTCACTTTGATCACCGTAGCAGACTTCAGCTCCTCGAACGTGTTCTCGCTTTCGAAGCTTATAAACAACAGATCAAGCTCGCACTTCGTCTGTACCCACTTACGAAACTTCTCTTCATCGAATTCAATACTGAACTCGAAGGCCGGCCGGTAAGCCTCATACGCCAGGCTGTAGACAACCGACACAGGCTCCCCGTCCATACTGTTCTTGAGGATCAAGTATTGGTCCGTGGTGAGTGGGAGACTCACCACGGCGGAATTACGTCCCATCAGGGAGGGAGTGCCGAACACCGGTTCACCACCTTGCACCGCCACGGCGACCGTCCCCGATGTCCAGGGGATCCGCCGCAGTTCCGGGACCTTCTTATCGTGCCTGGGCAACTTGTCAAGCACCGCGTCCTTCGTGGTCGTCTCAGGTTCAAGATCGACTACGAAGGACAACATCCCAACCGGCCCCGATTTGGGCGCCGGCTGATAGATGAAGTGCGTGAACTGATACTGGCCGCCATACTGCGCGACGACCGGCCGTGTTGATGAATAGTAGTAAATGTCAGGGTCCAGGTGATCCTTGTAGACAAGGATCCCTTCGACGTCCTCTAACACTTTCTTATCGTCCGCCAGCATCTTCTATCACCGGTTGAAGGAGTTATTCGTCAAAGAGGTCTTTGAGTTTGTCTTTAGCGACGGTAATCGTTACAGACTCAGTTACTTCAAAATCTCCGTATTTGGATAAGTCATAGTCCTTTACTGCCTTGCCATCCTCCAGGACGACTTTTTTCTGTGTGATCTTGAACTGCGAAGCGGTGTCGGCCCAGCATGGAACCTTCCAGGTAAATGTCTTCTTTGTCTGGTCCAGCCGGGCGAGCGTCTTGAAGACACGGGGAGCAGCGCCACCACCCTTCAGCGTGTATTCAAGCCTGAAATCCGCTGTCTTCACGGTGTCGCCAAGTTCGAAGGTAATATCCTGATTGGATAGCTTTCCACTGTCTAAAGCGATGTCCGTTGCGCTACCCTGTTTGTTCAGTACTACATCCAGCTCTGGTCCCACAATTGGCTGGTCGTTGGCAAGATTCAGGGTCACCTGGTACTTCAGCTTCTTTCCTTCCATTGCTTCCCCGAATGCCTGGACGACGGAAACCTGATAGTTGCTGGCTGCATCCTTCGGAATTGTGATCTCCTTTTTCCAGCTCCCGCAAGCCAGGTTGACAGTCGCGTTGCTGATGACATCCCAAGGCAGACGAATACCGTTTAGCTTCACGCTGAGGACGCCGAGATCGACGCCTGCGAGGGCAAGGTAATTGATGTTGTCCTCCGGCGCTCTCTTCGTGAATTTGCCCGACTGGTATGGAGGAGTTTCATCCGTATAGGCGACCAGGTAGCTGTATTCGAGAGACTTTGTCTTGTTAATGTCGAACTTTCCGGTGAACTTCTTCGACTGAATGGCACCCGTTCCAGCAGGCGGCTCAGTTGCGGGAACAACGAATTCCAGGGTGCTGACGGGCTTTTGTAAGTCGTTCTCCAGATTTCCATCGCAGTATGTGAGTTGCGTGATGACGAAGCGCGCGACACCCTTGTCCCTGAGGGCCTTTTCGCTTGGGGGCGCCAGCGTGAAATCGACGTCGAAGAACGGCTTGCTGGTCAGGTTGATCGTTTGGAAAAACCTTGCCAGGTCCTTTTGGGTGGCGAGGCCGTCTATCTTTGGAAGCATGCCTTGAGGATGTTTCGGGATGCCTATCGCCTGCGAGAGCTTATAACTCGCGGACATGTCTTTTAAGGTCTCGATCTTCTGGGCAGTCGTCGCATCAAGCTTTTCCAATGCCACCGTTGGCATCTGAGATCTGACCATGCTTTCCAGTTGCGCGGCCCCCCAGTCTGTCAACAGCTTCTGGACCGTTGTTTTGGCGACCTTATCCACCTCCGGCTGATTTGTTGCCGGTATTTCAATCACGATGGCTTCTTTGACCACGTCGTCGTAACTGCTTCCAGTAGCCTGGTTATATCGGCTTCCCCAAAAAGGCTTCTTGCTTTCGACACTCAACTTTGCAGTCACTTTCTTGTTGAGTGTGACTGTTGCTGTGGCTCCTGGCAGTAAACCGTCGAATTCCACATTGTAGGTCGCTGAGATAACGCTCGCTCCGCCCGCCGCTACGCCAGCTTCGGGGGCCGGCTGGCCAGCTTTAAACTCTGGTCCTCCGAGGCCGCCCCAGAATAGCTGGACACCAAGTTCATCCAGATTGAACGTGACCACCGCCGCATTGCTGTTGACAAGGGAGGGTGTGGTTGTCAACTTTCCAGTGGATACTCTTGGCGCGGCGGCGCCCTCCGCGTTCGCTACGGTCCTTTGATAAGCATTGTCGTTTTCAAATGCCTGCACGACGACACTGCCAGACTTAAAATCGATTGCCTTGATGTGAGGCGGATTCGCTATGTCTTTCTTGAGGGCCTTGCAGATAGCTTTCTTCACGTCATCACGGTCCATGTCAGGCACCGGAAGCGCAATCGTCATCGTGCAAATGCCGGCAGACAGTTTATTATCCCCTCCCCAATACCAGATGAGATTTATATTGGGGTTTCCCTCGCTATCGTGATGGAATGTCGGGAATTCAGCCATTGCATAGTAAGTGTTGGCGTCTTCGCTGTCGGGATACAGGATATAGTCGTTCGTTTTGTATTTCCCGTCTTTACCTTTGAAGGCGCCGGGAACGTTCGTGGCTGAAGTTGCGGGAGAGATCTTGAGCACTTTGGTCTTCCTTTCGTTTGGTTCTTGAATACGGGTTGTACGGGCTTCTACGATCGATCGGGCTCCGGGATCGCGGCGCCTGCATCTCTTATGAGCTGCGCGCCTCCGTGCCGCGCGAACCAACTGCCCACGTCCGAGGTTCGGCTCACATGAAATGTAGCTTGCTGTGGTTTTGAAGACTTCTTCTCGATGCCGAAGGACGAAATATCGCTCGCGTTCACGCCCATCTCTATAACCTTGTTGCGCAGCATCTCCGTCGCGTTCTCCCGCAATTCTGTTTCAATCGTCTGCCAGACTGCTTCGGAGACATTGGGACTTCCCATGCGGGTCAGCTTGAGCGTGCCGGCCCTGATAGCATCGTCAATCGACACTGCGCATGCGGCCAGGTCCGGCGGAGGTGGCGGTTCAACGTCCTGCTTTTTCCTGCTGAAAAAGCCGCCAGACTTTTCTACTTTCTTCGGCGCCATGGCTTTTACTATGTCGGCCAGGTCTCCGCTAATCTCGGCAGCCGCGGTCTCGTTCAAGTCAAGAGTTCCGTCGAACGTCAGGCTCAAGCAATTGGACTCTCCTTGCAACGCACTGATTGCCGCCTGCTTTTCAACGGAGGTAAGGGTCTCTCGAAACACCACACGATAGGAGCCGAACCCCGATGTCTGTTCTGGGCCAAAAGTATGCTCCACTCCGTTTGCTTTGACGGTTAGCGTCGCCGTCGTATCCGAAAACTCCGCGATGGCCAGGCTGGCGTCCGCTGTATCTGGATATTGCTTGCGGATCTCCTCCTCCGCGGCTTCGACGGCTTCCGGCGTGGCTGACCAGACAGCCTGAATCGAAAGAGCCGCGGCCACCGGGCTGGTCGTCAGGCTCGCCTGAATATCACCGTCCCGGAGTTCCACCCTCGGGGCTCCCGGAATATAAGCAAAGCCCCCATCGTCCGCGGACCCGTAGCGAAAGCAATAAAGATCCCCGGCGTAAAAACCTTCCGGTAAGTCAGTCATAAGTGCATCTCCGTGAGGTTAATGACCAAGGGCTGTCCGGGTATTCGATAGTCCGACCATTCGGTATCCGGCTGGCCTTCGACAGGTAACGGTCGAAAGCGATAGCGATTTTCAAAAAGCTTCGTCGAGTAGTAGCTGAATTGCTCTGAGGGTAGTTCCGGCGAGAAAGTCAGTGCGGTTGGGTTGTCCGTTCCGCACTCGGGAAGGAATTCGAACTGAGCTGTTTCAATGCCGCTGGGAAACCTGACTGTAACCGATACCGTCTGCCGGCCATACTCGTGGAACGCGAATAAATCCAGGCTCACCGATCGGCACGGAAGATTCAGTGTCAGCGTATTGCTCGCGTGCGCGGGGTCGCGCGCAGTCACGATGAGGCGAGCTTCGTCATAGTCCCTGCTGAGCAGAAACGTCGCGGCCGGTTCGTTGGACGTAAGCGTTGCGGCTAGATCTTCCGATCCTTTGCCTCCCGTGATCGTCGCTGAGATACCCGTCTGGGCAAGCAATTCGGTTGCAGCTCGCACGGTGACGCACATTTCGGCCAGCCGGTTCGCGCCGATGTAGAGGTAATCGCCCTTGCAATCAAACCAGGGCATCTCGAGAACGCTCTCCGAAGCTATCGTGGTGACGTTGGCCCGATATGACTTCGCATTCCGTGTCTTGAACTTCAGTTCAACCGCTGTCGTCCGAGCGCCGCCCGGATAGAGCGTCACCGATTCCGGGGTATTTTGACCGGAGAAGGAAAGGTCCTTGCCCACAAAAAGCGTCAGCGTGATTTCCTCGCAGTTTCGAATGTTGGGAGGAAGGTCGTAGGCCACCTGAACCCGCTCCGTCAGCAAGTCCAGCGGAAGTGGCGGAACTTTTGTGTACTTTACGATGGAATCGCGCGCTCCTTGCTTGATGGGCGTGAATGGATCGAAATCCAAAAACACCGGGCAGCCGGTCACCAGGGGTGTTCTGAGGTCCCACTCGACCATCTCCTGCATAGCGCCCGCTGACGGCGGAATCAACGCGATATGTGGGCCATCGGATAGACGCGGGCATGGCGCGGCCTTGCCGAAGAAGTGGCGAACGCGGCCAGCCATTGCCAGGCCCAGGCTTCTCCCAAGAACGCCGCGATCCTTGCCTTCGAACTTGAGTAATCCCGGATGCGGTTGTTCGAAGAACGTGACCATTTGCCGGAAAGGTACGCCAGGGCCTCCCGGATTGAGCGATCCCAGCGCTTCGTGAAGGCTGGCCCGATTGAACGTGACGGTTGATTCAATGCGGGGCAGAAATGCGGCCATTTCACATTCCACTGCGGCACGAGCCATCGGCAGTGCCCGTCCATGCTCCAGGGCGCTATAGAGCAGCAGTGCAGTTTTCGTGGGAATTCTGCGATGGATGGTCGCGCGCTCCATATCTTCCCACGCAAAAGGTCCTGTTTCGTGAACGTCCTCGCACTCCAGGTGCCAGAAGGTTTCGGTTGTGAATGTTGCCGGCATCAACGTTGCGTCAGATTTCCGCTCCACCAGAAGAAAACGATACGCATCGGCCGTGTCCCTCGCTCGCGTCAAGCCCAGTTCCATCGTGGCGTAGAGGCTCTCTTCCTTACTGGCGCCGTTATGGTCTGAAACGAACTCCAGAAAGAAGTTGGGAGAGCCGTTCCTTTCGGCGAGCCGCACCACGCGTGGCACGACAAAAAACATGCTCGCATCACGGTAAGCGGGAAGCAGCGTGAAGTTTTCTGTTCCGAATGAATCCTGCCAATCGGGCGTCCCGTTGGTAGCCATTACGTATCTCGATCCGGCTGTTGAGTTTCCAATTCAGCCACGCCTAACCTCGATTTCAAGACCCTCAGACCGCTGCTCTAAGCAGTCCACAACATTCAGTCGCCGTTGACACCCAAGCGCCCGGCGACCTGCAATGGATGCGTCTCCCGAATATTCCGAGGGACGCAAGTAGAGTGCAGGAGCCTATGCTCAGTTCCCACCGTTTACCAGCGCCCGAATCTCCCCCCGGACTCGCCAGGGGGCGGAATGTGCGGGTCACCCAGCATTTTTAAATAAGCGCAGTCAGACCGCTACTTCAACGTTGGTGACTTCGTGATTTGAAGCCGTTACTCTCGCCTGATAGTTGCCGAGGTCGAAAAGCTTCGATCTCTCATTGCCGATCATGTCCGCCCATCGTCCCGCATCGGTTCTCAGCTGACTTACGGCCGCCTGGGTAAATCCGTGAAGGCTCACCAGGTCATTCATTTGTGAAGCTGTTCTTGCATGCCACTTTGCCATTGGATCTCCTTTCACCGCCAACGCTCCCTCGAGACAACTGATGCAGAGCTACACCTTGACAGGAGTAAGCTTGATGACGCCGGAGCCGCCTAAGATAACCCCGATAATTTTGTAGTTTGCTTTGTAGGGACTTCCGTTCCTTGTCGCTGTGACTACGCACGCTTGTTGCAGATATTTTGGTAGATAGCTTGGTCCAATTGGTACGTGCCAGTCGGGCCCATTGAGGGTCAGGAAAGCGGCAGGCGGAGGCGCAACTTCCCCCGTCGGCACAGACGCGATCTTTGTTCCGTTATGAAAGACGCTCACATCTTTGAATGTCGCCATATCATTCTCCCTTCAAGCAATGTTCTCGAGATTCCTGATTCTCCACTCTCGTTCTCTTGATTTGCCCTTCAGAATCTGATGAGACTCGTCCCCTATGTTGCGTGGCGCTGATCACGGTACTTCGGCGTTTCCTCTTCTCCAAAAGCCGACGAAAAGAGGGTGAGCCTGGGCAGACCCTGGAAGTGGATCTATTGCGTGTAGCCGGTTCCGTTGCACTTGCGACAAACTTTTGACTTGTCTCTTCCCGTGCCATTGCAAACGTTGCACCTCTTTTGCGGATCCGGATCGGCCACTACCCCGCTTCCGTCGCATCCCCGGCACGTGCCTCCGCGCGAATTTCTTCCCGTGCCATTGCAGTCAGTACACCTCATAGTCGCTCCCTCCATTTCGCAATGAAATTACTCTCTATCGACTGAACGTGTAAGTTGCCTGGCGGTCTTCGCCCACGAGACTACAAGCAAAGCCATTTCACCGCCTTTGCTCGTTGCACTCAATCAATTCATCGGGCTCATACTCTTCCGCGCTGCCTCATCAAAAATGCATGAGCGTGAACCAACCCGACTTCTCCCGATGCGCTTCCGGAAGGCCACAGTCGAGCCTCAGGTTCATTTCGGGGGTTCGTTGAGAGCGTAAGTTGTCTTATTGATCTCGATTTTGGATTTGCCGTACCGCGGGAAACTGCCTTTCGTATTAAACATCTCGGCAAGCTTCGTGGCTGCAGTCCGGTAGAATGCGGCCTGGTTCTTGTTGTACCAGTCATCGCCATGCGGGTCGGGATCGAACTTGTACTGTTGCGCTCCGCGATTGTCGCCTTTGATCCATATCTTGATCTGGCGAGTTCCGGTTCTAACCTCTGCGTATGCAAAAGTCCTGGTTCCCACATCGATATCAGGCATCTTCTTCTCCTTCTTACGCACAAGCCAACTGCAGATTTACCAAGATTCATCGTTGCTAAACAGCTCGCTTCAGGCAGGTGTTCTGTGTCCGAGCTGGGCCGGCTCTCGCCCGATAATTACCGGTGGTGAAAAGGCAAGAGGTCTTGTTGCCGAGCAGGGGCTTTCGCGTATGTTGATGCGGCAGGCCCTGCGCTGACTCATAGCTGCCGCGTCAAAGCGGGTGGTCAATTTGGGTTGTGAGTGTATTGCTTTTCATCGATCGTTCCACCTGGCAGAAAGAGAACCCGGGAATTTAGTTACACATCAGAGGAGGCCCGGGCGCTACGGAGGCACATGAGAAATTGTCCAGCACGGAATTCATCACTTACTTTCCATGCCGGGCGCATGTACTGCGGAGAAAAGCCACAACAGAACTAAGATGGATTTTCCCTGGTGAGAACTGCTGAAATTCGCCGATGTCCCGAGCCGCGTCGGCTCGTTCTGTGTTTTAGGACTAAGCAAATAACACATTGATTTCGCTCGACACCTTTCGTCGAAGAAAAAGACGTCTCAATATCAGCGAAGATGCGTTTCCTTGTCAAGTCATTCCCGAGGTAGTTTTGTGACGGGACAAGACCGAAGCAAGCAACCGGCATCCGTGATTTTGCCTGACCATGGAAGCGGAGCTTCCGCTCTGGCTGACGGATGGAACTCGGGCCACGTTTCCGGGCCACGAGCCGGGCGGTGGGAAAGACCATTCGCCGTCGGCTGCTGAAAGGGAGCGATGTCCACATGCTGCCCAGACCTTCCGAAAGCGTCTATGCACACGATGGGAAGGCGAATGTGCTGTTCTTTTGACCAGAAGATCGGCAGAGAGCCACCCGTGGACCAGGAAGGTCTCGACTTTCGTACCAACGAACACTTCACTCTGAAGACAAGTCCGCTCCACTGGGAGCCATCGTCAGGTCTCCGGTCAGCCGGGGTTAGAGCGGTCAGCGCCGTCTTCCTCAGAACACCTGCTTGCTTCGCTCCTTGCCTGGATTCTCCTGGTCTTCGATCAGAAGGCGCTACTGTGATGGTGTGATCACGATATTGCGAAACGCGACGTGGCCTTTTTCGCTGCCTTGCAGGTAGATTGGCCCAGGCATCTCTTCGTGGCTGTCCACTGCACCTCCTGTAATACCGGGGATCTCCCGGCTATCTATGATCGTTTTTCCGTTCTGAACAACCGTGACTTTGCGCCCAATCAGCGTGATATCGAACGTCTGCCAAACATCCGGCGTGCGAGGAAGCTCCGGCGACGGAGCAAGAAAACCATAAACGCCTCCCGTATGGTGGCTTGGCGGTTCCGCCTCTGACTCCGTTTCAATCTGAACTTCGTAACGCCCGCGGATATAGACTCCGCTGTTGGAATCCTTGCCGCAGTTAAATTCAAGGTGCAGCTTGAAGTCCTGGAACTTTGCATCGCTGATGAGCTCGGGACCGTTTCCGGGAGTGACAAGAGTTCCATCCTTCACTGTCCACATGGGCAGGCCAGAGGCGCTCATCTTCCATCCGGTCAGGTCTTTTCCATTGAATAACTGAATTGGCTTGCCCCACTTCGGCGTGCCTGTTCTCTCAAGCTCAGGTGCCTTTACCCCAACCCATTGCCAGGTCTTTCCGTCAGGACCATTGACTGTGCCAGTCAGTGTTTTGCCTGTCAGCCTGCCTTGAAATACCAGATCGGTCTTGCTGCCTTCCTCATCTTTGAGCGAAACAAAGGTAAGCTGACCATCCGACACCTCAACTTTAGGCACTGGCCGCGCATTCCCCCAACGGCCAACAATCTGTGCCTTCAATTGGCCATCTTCCTGCCCTACCTCCAGCCATGAAGGATAGTCTCGATCTGGAGACTTCAATGTAAGATCCCACCGTCCAAGGAAAGGCCCGGCTGAAGACGAACTGCCACTAGACCCCGCTACTTGGGCATGGATCATGGTGGCGAAGATCATTGCAATTGCTGTAACTGTGATGAAGCCGATCCTCTGCAATTTCACGAAATGAGAACTCCTTTGTTCTTGGCTTGACCAGCGGAACGCCCTTGACCATGAGACCTCTGCTGGTGAGTTCCGCTCATCCGATTGATTTGATCGTCTGAGATGTCGCATCCCAATACACCGGACTCTTACGAAAATAGGATTCATTCGCAAGGTGACAAGCCAACGCTGCGTGGTGACCGAAGACCGCATCCTGCACAACCGGCTGGCGCGATCGAACGGCTTCGAAGAACTTCCAGAGATGCGGCTTGAGGTCGTCATAATCATTTCCGTTAAAAGTGATCGCCTCCGGTGCAGGTTCCTGGCCAGGGACGGGATCGTGCTCTTCATGCCACCGCTTGACATAGGCGTTCTTCATGCCGGCTGGGAACGACGATGAATAGTAACTGGGCGAAAGATCTACCCCAGCTTGAGGAATATAAGTAACGCTGAACTCGCGGAGTTCGATAGCGCCCTTCGGTCCCTGAAAGCGCGTGACTTCAGTGGATTCGCACGCGAGACTCAAGCGCATATAAACCGGAATATTGCCATATTCAAAGAGAACAGGCTGCACGTCCGGCATGTTTCGCCCATCCTTCCAGTGGTAAATGCCACCGAATGCCGATGCGCGCTTCGGGGCCTCATTGATGCCCAGAACAAACTGCATGCCGCTGATCAGATGAACGAGTAAGTCTCCCGCGACCCCCGTTCCATATTCCTTCCAACAGCGCCAGCGCGCGAAGCGGTGCGCGTCGAAAGGTATCTTCGGCGCTGTTCCCAGCCACGTACCCCAATCCAGGTTTTCTGGCGACAAGTCAGGAGGGGGAGGATATTCCCAGGCGCCATTTGGATCGTTACGCCCGTAAGTTGCTTCGACCAGATTCAGCTCTCCGATCGCACCCTTCTCATAGAGCTCCCTGGCCTTCGCGCAAAGAACGGAGCTTGTGCGCTGAGCGCCTATTTGAACAATGCGATCCGTCTTCTTCGCAGCGGCGACCATTGCCAATCCATCCGCCGGATTGTGCGACATCGGTTTTTCGCAATACACATCCTTGCCGGCAGCCAGAGCGTCGACCACTACCTGCTTGTGCCAGTGATCTGGGACAGCCACAATGATGGCGTCGATATCTTTTGCGTCGAGCAGTTCCTGATAACGGCGTGTTGTCCGGATCGGTTTTCCTACGATTTCCTTCGCCAGCACATGGCGCCCATCGTAAAGATCAGCAGCCGCTACGCACTCCACGCCCCGAAGCTGGATTGCAGTCGAGAGCAGCCCCGATCCCTCCATCCCAACTCCCACGATTCCGAAACGAACCTGATCACTTGCCGCAACGACTTGGGATACAGAAGGTATCGACTCGGCACCACCAAAGCCACCGCCGGCGACCAGGGAAGCACCTGCGACGCCGGCGGAAGTTTGCAAAAATTCGCGTCGTGAAAAGAGCGCCTTGCTCATAGTTTTGATCCTCCGTGTGATTATCTTTCCTCGTGACCGGTGCGGCTAGCCGCATACTGACTGCAACCTAAACCAGCCAAAGACTAACTCCAGGCTTGGTATGGAAATACTAGTCCGATCACCCGGAATAGGCGCCCTCCGATTTCAGGGAGAGGACAACTGTCTCCCCGCACGTCATCGATCTTGGCCAGCAGATCACGTGCGGACAGAAGATCTGGCTTGATGCGTACGGCAGCCTCGGCGGCCCGCGTCGCCTCTCCAAACTTTGGAGAACCCAGTCCTGCGCCGTCGTCGATAAGGATCCGAGCGAGTAGAAAATTTAATTGCGCGTCATTAGGATGATCTTGGAGCGCGGCCCGCGTGGTAGTTAACGCTTCAGCTGATTGATAGCTTTCTGCCTGCACGAGGCCCACGCCGTAAGCTCCGGCACCATGGGCGGGAGCAAGCTGCTCCGCGGCACGGAACCTTCGTTCGAGCCTGAACCAGCGTCAACACGAGAGCCATTGCGCGGAGAGACGAGAGATCCGAACCGCTCCTGAAGGCCGCTCTGCTATCGGGTTGAGCCGGTCATGGCGAGCTGCTCCGACTCGATCTGCAGCGCGTACTCAGCGAGCTTGGCTTCGATGTCGGCTTCGGCTTTGCGGCGCTTGATGATGTCCTCGCGATAGCGGCGCAGGAAATAGTCGATGGTCTCGACTCGAATCCGGATAGAGCCCGAAGGCTTGTTCTCATCCAGGTCCTTGAAGGAGAAGTAGGGAGTTCCTGACTGCTCGATGATGCCTTCAATCACTCCGTAGATTGGAGCGTCGTGACCGCATTTGAAGCTGGAAACCTCAAGTGCCACCAGATTTGGGTGCCGCGCGGTAAACTTCGCAGCCCAGACCTTGTGATTGGTGCTGGTGGAATATCGATTCTTCCAGACGTCACTTATGTCGAGCGGATGTGTGATCAGGCCTGCGCGCACTTCGTCACCGAAGAGGCGATCGAGCAGATCCTCATCCAACGGCAGCGTGCTCTGCGAGAAGACAGGGTAGCCCAGCTTCTGGAACTCTTCCATGATCTCGTGGTTGAGGCCCGGATCATGATGGTAGACGCGGCCCAGCATCACGATGCCGATCCGGTCTTCGCGCTCGAGCTGATCGAGCGTCTCACGCGCCTGGTGGCGAATCTCGTTTTCACAATCGAGGAGGGCCTTGAATCCAGCGGCGATGGCGCGATCGTTCTCTTCGCGCGACAGCCCCAGGAAGGGCAACCATGCTTTGTACATCTGCTCAGCGCAAATTTTCTGATCTCGCAGGTTGAGGATGGGGTCGAGATAAACGATGCCGTTCTCGGTGAAGATATCGCTCTCTTTCATGAACGCAGCCTTCACGACCTCGGGCGTCGCGGTCACTGTTGGGCAGGCGTTCGATCCCGTTAGGTTCACGAGCGACGTGTGGAGCACGTCGTACATTGGGAACCATACAGCGTTGAGCGGCTTCTTGCTGTGCTTGGTGGCGAGCAGATTGTGAACGTGGGCGATGCCGATCTTCGAGGGGTAGCAGGGATCGATGGCGCCGCGGCCTGAGCCGGCGCGGTAAAGCTCCGGCGTAGTGTAGTCGGAGTACAGAATGTTTTCCGCCTTGATGCCCAGGCTTGCGAAGTATGCATTGAACAACGGCGCGTACGTGTAAGTGTTGAGCAGGCGCGGAATACCGATGCGGAAATCCTTGCGGCGCTCCATCAAAGCCGCCCGCTCCTTCACGCTCTTCGCGACAAAGAATCCCTTGGTGTTCGGTGCGGCATCCGCGACGGCATCGACTTGACGATGACGGAAGACATCGTGTGCGGCGATGTCGACAAAGTTAGGATTCGCCTCCTTGATCTTATCGATATCGGCCTTGATGTCCTTCATGTCGTCGAGGTCTTCGACGGTGCCTTTCTCGCAGGTGGCGATGATCAGCCTCTGTTCGCCCAGGCGCAACGGGACCTTGGTCTTGCGCGGCTGGAAGTCAACAGGCTTGGGCAGCTCGACCACTTTGCTCGAGCCTGGTGAAATTTGAATCTGGACGAGCGGCTCGGCCTTGGCTTTGAAAGGAGATGGCGTGCTGCAACTGCTGCCCGTGCTGCAAGAGGAACCATGCGCCTCGACCGCAGGCAGGTTGGCCTGAATTTCCTCGACGCTTGGCAACTTTGCGGCGATGGCTTGTTCCTCCGCGGTTGCTGTACGGTCGCTGCCGTTGGCATCGACGTCGATAAAGGTGCGCAGACAGTTGTTCTTGCAGAAGTAGCAGCGTGTGTCTTCATTACGTGTGGTGCGATAGCGGATGTTTCTGACAGCCTCGAGGCCGATAAAGGTGGTCTGCTTGCCGTTCTTCCACAGGCGCAACGCCTCCTGGGCTGCGCCAATCGCGCCCGATTCGCCGCAGTGCTCATGGACGATGATTTCCGGCTCCTTGCCATTAGCGCGGAAGCTGGACTTGATGAAATCCACCTCGGCTTTGACGACGGCCATATTGTTCTGCGTGCCGCCCTGCAGAACGAAGCGAGAACCGAGCGCGGCGAGATTGGGAATGCTGGCCACATAGAGGAAGACGTTTTTGGGCAGCACGTCGGCGAGCCCAGCGAGGATCTCTTCAGAGCGCCAGCCCTGGCGCTGAAAGTTGACGATGTCGGACTGCATGAAGACGGCGCAGCCATAGCCGAAAGACGGCATGGACTTCGCGGAGAAAGCGATATCGGCGAACTCTTCGACCTTCATGCCGAAGCCTTCGGCCGTCGACTGCAGGAAGTAGCCGTTGCCGGCGGAACATTGCGTGTTGAGCTTGAAGTCTTTGACCCGCCCATCCTTGAGCACAATGAGCTTGATGTCCTGGCCGCCGACGTCGATGATCACGTGAGGATCGTCATAGAACTTGAGCGCGGACTCGGTATGCGCGACCGTCTCGACCAGCGCCACATCGGCGTGCAGCACGTCTTTGAGAATGTCTTTCGCATAACCGGTCGTGCCCACACCCAGCACTTCGAGTGACGCTTCCTTGATTTCGACCTGCTCGCGCAGTCTCTCGAACATTTCGATGGCGTCCTGGATGGGATTGCCGTTCGAGAGCTGGTAAGTCTTGCAGAGAATATCGCCATCGGTGCTAAGTAACACCGCCTTGGTCGATGTCGAGCCGCCATCGATGCCGATGAAGCCCGACACCGTCTGTCCAGCAAGGAACTCGGCGGGAACAAACTTCTTTTTGCGATAGGTGGACTTAAACACGCTGAACTCGGACTCGTCCGTGATCAGGCCCTTGGTGCCCGATGCAGCCTTCTCTTCCGCGCGGCCGTAATGGATGTAATAGCTGAGCTTCTCTGTTCCCAGATAGCGGCCTACCTCCGGCTCTTCGTCTTTTCCAAACTCGACGGAGCCCAACGCAGCAAAATACTGCGCGTTGTCTGGCACTTTGATGAGGTCTTCCGGCGTCATACCGTCCGGAACCTCGACCTTGCGATCCTTCCACATGCGGGGAATGTTCGCCTGCCACGCCTCTTTCATACCGCGGATGAAGGAGTTCGGTCCGCCGAGCAGCAGCACATGCGGACGCAGCGTATGGCCGCGCGTGAGCACGCTGAGGTTCTGCAGCACGATGGCCTCGAAGAGCGATGCCATCAGTTCATCCGGTGGAGTGCCCGTCTTCTGCAGTCCGTTGATGTCGGTCTCGGCGAAAACCCCGCATTTACCTGCAACCTTGTGCAGCTTGATGCCGTGATAGCCCTGGTTGCCAAGCTCGGCTGCCGGAATCTTCAATTTCGCGTTGATCTTATCGATCACCGCACCCGTGCCGCCGGCGCACTTGTCGTTCATAGACGGGATCTTCTTCTTCCGTCCCGTCTCTGCGTCGTCTTTGAAGACGATGATCTTGGCGTCCTGGCCTCCCAGCTCAATGACCGAGTACACCTCGGGATGCAGCTTCTCGACGGCGAGCGAAACCGCGTGCACCTCCTGCACAAATTTCGCGCCGACCATTTCGGCGATGGTGCCACCGCCTGACCCGGTGATGAAGATTCGGGCGTTGGCCGGAGAGATGCCAGTGTCGGTTTCCATGCGGCTCAGGAATTCCAGCACCTTTTCAGGCTGCCGGGTTTCGTGGCGCTGATAATCCTGCCAGAGGACGCTGTCGCTTGCCGCGTCCACGACGATTGCCTTCACCGTTGTCGAGCCAACATCCAGACCAACCAGAAGCTGCTGATTCACTCGGAACCTCGCTCAGTATTTGGCAGCACGAGACAGAAACAGGGGACGCTTGACTTCAGCAAGTTCGTCGAATGCGGGTTGATGAGGGAGCAGGGCCTGGCCGGGATTGCGCGAAGACTGCTTCACGACGCGCAACACCGGCCGAACGGCCATCCTCAACATCAGGAAAGGAACAATGCCCGCAATTCCAATCGAAGCTCCCACGAGAGCTCTCAGCGACGGCGAGATCATGCAACCCGCTCCTGTCTCACCGCGCTGCGGCTGCGGCGCTTATAGGACCGGTCCTTCTCCATCAGGTCGCTGACATGGGCAGCAAACTGCGCTGCGGTCCCCGCAAGCCCTTTGCGATGCGGAACCTTGTAGAGCGCATGCGAGAGATGCGGATGATCGGCAACGTATTCGCGGAGGTCAGCCAGCGATTTGCCGGTCTCATCGAGAACGCTCTGGAATTCTGCGCGGGCCTTGGCCTTGGCTTCAGCCAGCGCCATCTGCACGCGGCTGTGAGCATTCACTTCGCCCTCTCCGGAGGTCTCGATGGGCAGGAAGATCATGTCCTTATACTTGTTCACGACG
>Ga0210388_10001328_pt1 | contig 19489 bp, 31 predicted proteins | sample IncBWC19OmetaG_FD_155485 | JGI IMG/M metagenome (GOLD analysis project Ga0210388, IMG submission 155485) | Forest soil microbial communities from Barre Woods Harvard Forest LTER site, Petersham, Massachusetts, United States - Inc-BW-C-19-O ... | reverse complement strand
CATGCCACGCCGTTTTCGTTGTTGCGGCTGTAGGTGTTGGGGTTGAACCAGGATTCCGCCGCCTCCGCCGAGGCCTTGACGGCCAGGAAACCGCTGCGGGGGGAGATGACCTTGGTCACCGAATCCACCGCGTCCTGGGGGACCTGGGCCTGGACGTCCCCGTCCAGGATCTGCAGGCTGTAGACGCCGCCCGTGATGCTGGGGGTCTCCTGGGGGGCGTTGGCGGAGTCGGACAGGTAGGTCGATCCGAGGGACAGGTCGTCGGTGAGGTCGTACTCCGTCCGCACCCCCCACACCGTGCTGGTGAACTGGTCGCCGAAGGGGAGGTATTCGTAGGTGCACTGCACCGTGGAGCTGTCCGTGACCAGGTCGGGGTTGTTGAACACAAGGATGCCGGTGTCGTAATCCAGGAAGTAGTCCACGTCACGGACCACGTGCCGTCCGTTGACGACGATGGTGTCGGAGCCGTGGATGATGTTGGGGCGCAGCTCGTAGTTGCTGAGCTTGTGCTGGTATTCAACGTGGATGGTGTAGTTGTTCGTGCGCTGCACCAGGTCGTAGCAGTCGAGCTTGCTTCCGTTGTAGGGCACGGTCACGTCGCCGAAGGGGCTTTCCCCCTCCATCTGCGCCGCGCCGTTGCCCTGGGCGAAGGGATAGGGCACCCGGAAGCGCATGTTGCCCAGGGTGGTGTCGAAGTTGACCACGTTGGTGTAATCCGAGCGCGGGTCCATCTGGTAGACGATGGACTGGTTGGGCCCGTAGATGATGAACTTGAAGTTGGGGTCGAGCTTGGGGTCCATGATCTGCCGGTCCCCCAGGCTGTAGAACTCGGTGCACATGTGCCCGTCGTAGCTGGTGGCCCCGTTGAGCGCCCCGTTCTGGATGAGGTAGTGCGACGAATCCGACACGCCCGTGAGGCTGTTGCTGGCCATGGCCGATCCGTTGTGGATGTCGACCTGCCCCGCGGAGTTGTAGCCGACGCTGGTGCAGTTGCAGCCGCCCTGCATCGGCTGGGCCGTCTTGAAGGCCACGAAGATGTTGTAGTTCGGCTGGATGGGGGCGTTGAAGGTGATGAGGCCGCTCTTGTTGTCGACCAGGTAGTCCACGTTCGCGTTCAGGGGCACGAAGTTGAAGGTCGTGTCGGTGACGGGGTTGGTCACCGTGATGCGGTTGGGGCTCAGGTTGCTGACGCCCGGTTCGTCCACGTAGATGACGACGCTGCCCGGGATGACGCTGTTGGAGCCCTCCACAAGGTCCTCTTCCCTGCTCAGGAAGTAGTACTTGTAGGCCAGGAAGGAGGTGTCCGAATAGTTGTGCCCGGGGGTGGTCCCGTTCATGACCTCCTCATAGCCGCCGACGAAGCTCTTCGTCTCGGTGAAGCCCTGGGTCTGGGCCCCGATGGCGGTGATGCGCAGGCGCTCGTCCGGGGAGTCCAGCTTCAGCTTCGCGCCGAAGAGGCTCTTGTTGTAGTTGACGAACTCCGAGCGGCTGGAGCTGAGGTCCATCTGGATATCGCCGAAGGCGAACTCCTTGAAGACCTCCTCGGAGTCGCCGTTGTAGACCACGCTGATCTTCTGCTGCTGGTTCGCCGCGGCCTGGTCGTCGTAGTCCACGTCCACCTTGATCTTGCGCCCCACCTGGCCGCTGAGCTGGACCTGCAGCTGCTGCTGAAGGTCGAAGGAGGAGGGCGAGCTGGCGCCGTAGGTGTTGCCGGCGTTCTGCTTCCAAAGGATCCAGGTGTTGGACATGCTGATGGTCTTGCGCCCCTGTATCTGTAGGGTGTTGCCGGCCATGACGTTGATCGTCCCGCTCTCCAGCTTGGTGATGGAGGCAACCGGGCCGGCGTAGTCCGGCGCGCTGGGCTGGGAGTCCAGGTTCTGCGCGTCCACGGCCACCACGGTGTAGCTGTACTGGGTCCCCAGGACCGGGGCCGAGGTGGAGTCGTCGCTTTCGTCCTCGAAGCGGGTGTCGAAGACGAGCGTCTTGTTCAGGGGCGGCTTGGTGTAGTCGATGTCGGTGCCCACGGTGGCGCGGTAGATGTTGTAGCCCTTGAGCCGGAAGGTGCCGGTGTCCGGCGGGGCGTTCCACTTCAGCCGAACGATGTCCTCGCCCAGCCCTATGCCGCTGAGGCCCTGGGGCGCGTCCAGGCGCTTGTAGGGGACGGCCTTCAGCACCGCGGTCGGGACGCTCTGCCTTCCCCGCACGTCCTCGCTCAGCAGGGCGTAGGAGTAGGCCGTGCCGTCGGCCAGGCCCTTGTCGGTGAAGCTGAGGGAGTCGGGCGCGAGGACCTTGTAGGGGGCGGGCGGCCCATGTCCGTCGCCCCTCAGCAGGATCAGGCGGGCCAGGTCCGCGTCGCCCGTGGACAGGGGCGCGGACCAGGCCAGCAGGATCTTGCCGTTCGAGGCCTCGACGCTGAATCCCCCCGGGGGGAGGAGCGGGCCGCTGGGCCGGGCGTTGGCGACGCTGGAATAGGCGGACAGGCGCCCGTCCGTGGCGTAGGCGCGCACGCGGTAGAAATAGGTCTGGCGATCGACGGGCCCCTGCGCGCTGTTGGCGTCGTTGTCCAGGTAGGCGGCCTCGGTGACCGGCGTCAGGTTGATGGCCGCCGGGCTGATGGTGCGGGGATCCAGGCCGCGGAAGATGAGGTAGCCGGACACGGCGGACGACGCGCCCACCGAGGGATACCAGGTCAGCGCCACGCTGCGGTTGCCCGCGACGGCCGTCAGGTACATGGGCGCGCTCAGCCCTTGCGCGGGAATTTGAAGGACGGCCGCGGATCCGCTCAAGGCCGGAGCCCAGGGCGGCGGGAAGGACAGGGTATGCGGGGCGGCGCCCGGCAGGGGCGGCGGCGGCGGCGGAATGACCAAAGGCAGCGCGCCCGCCGCCGACGGGCTCAAGCCGAGGGCGGAGGACGGCAGGGGCGGCAGTTCGCCCGAAGCGGAGGGGCTCAAGCCCGCGGCGGTGACGGAGGCGGTGTTGCTCAGGCCGGGCGGCGGGGGGATGGAGACCAGGGCGGTGGCGCTCGTGCCGTCCGCCCTTAGGGGATTTTGGGCGCAAAAAATCGCCAAGCCCAAGAGGCCTGCTCGTGCGGCGGCAAGGAGCGTACTTTTCCTGTTCATCAAAGCATCAACGCTTCATCGAGCTATGGTCAAATTCTAAAAATCATTTTCGCCTTATGAAAAACCTGAAAAGACAGGCGGTATAGCTCATTTTAGCCTCGGCGCACCCTGTATCCGTCGTAAAATAGACGCACGACAGCACATAAAGTTGTAAATTGTAAGTCAGGTTGCGTTCGGAAAGACCAAAGAAAGGAAGGGTAAATAGTTGGTTTCAAAATACGAAACTCATGCAAGCGACCATAAAAAAGACCCTGGAGTTTTGGCTCCAGGGTCTTGAATCCGGGCTTTTACCGCTTAAGCTCCCTTGTTTTCCCCGCTCTTCTTGCCTTCGGCCTTGGGCTTCGCCGGAGCCTTGGCCGGCTTGGGCTTGGAAGCCGCGGCCGCTTTCGGCTCCTTGGGGGCCGCAGCCGCCGTCTTGGCGGCCTTGGCCGCCTTGGCTCCGTCCCCGGTCTTTTTGAACTTCTTCTTCTGGGGCACGGGGCGCTTGAGGTCGCCCAGCTCCTTGCGGTCCACGAACTCCACGAAGGCCATGGGCGCGTTGTCGCCCGGCCGCGGCTCCAGCTTGAGCACGCGGGTGTAGCCTCCGCGCCGTTCCTTGTACCAGGGCGCGATCTCGGTGAACAGGCGCGCCACGACCGCGTCGTTGAACACCTCGGTCAGGGCCTGCCGGCGCGCGTGCAGGTCGCCGCGCTTGCCCAGGGTGACCAGGCGGTCGGCCACCCTTTGCAGTTCCTTGGCCTTGATGAAGGTGGTGCGGATGCGTCCGTGGGTCAGCAATGAGGTGGCCAGGTTCCGCATGAGGGACCTGCGGTGGCTGCTGCTGCGGCCGAGTTTACGTCCGGTGTTGGCGTGGCGCATGGTTCGGAATTCCTCTCTTATGGACCTGTACGCGGCCGGTGGAGCCGCGGGGCTTCTTTAACCGCGGGACTTGGCCGGTTCGCGCAGGGCGCTGATGGCTTCAGGGGTCATCCCCAGGCCCAGGCCCATTTCGCTGATGATTTCCTTGATCTCGTTCAAGCTCTTGCGCCCGAAATTGCGGTACTTCAGCATTTCGGCCTCGTTCTTCACCACCAGGTCCCCGATGGTCTTGATGTTGGCGTTCTTCAGGCAGTTGCTGGACCGCACGCTGAGCTCCAGCTCGTCGACGGAACGCGAGAGCAGGTCCTTGATCTTGTCGCGCTCGTCGTCGCGCTCCAGGGCCTGGGACTCCGGCTCTTCCTCGAAGTTGATGAAGATCTGCAGGTGGTCCTTCAGCAGCTTGGCGGCGTGGGCCAGGGAGTCCTCGGGCCGGATGCGGCCGTCGGTCCAGATCTCCATGATGAGCTTGTCGTAGTCCGTCATCTGCCCGACACGGGTGTTCTCGGAATCGATGCGCACGCGGGTGACGGGCGAGAAGAGGCTGTCCACCGGGATGGACCCGACGGCCAGGTCGTCGCGCTTGTTCCTGTCCGCGCTCACGTAGCCCCGGCCGTGGTCGACCTCAAGCTCGATCTCGAGCTTGGCGTCGCGTTCGGTCAGCGTGGCGATGTGCAGGTCGGGGTTGATGATCTCGATGGTCGCGTCGGTCTTGATGTCGCGCGCCGTGACCTCGCGGTCCCCGCTGACGGACAGGCGCACCGTCTTGGGGCCCTCGCCCTCCATGCGCAGCTTCAACTGCTTGATGTTCAGGATGATGTCCGTGGTGTCCTCGGCCACGCCGGGGATCGCGGCGAATTCGTGCAGCACGCCCTCGATACGCACCACCGTCACCGCCGCAGCCTCGATCGAGGACAGCAGGATGCGGCGCAGGCTGTTGCCGATGGTGATGGCGTAGCCGCGTTCGAAGGGTTCGGCGTAAAACTTGCCGTAGGTGGGGCTCAGCGTCCCTTTTTCGTAATCCAGCCGCTTGGGCTTTTCCAGGCTCTTGAAGCGCATGCCTTCTCCTTGGGAACCCGAACGCCTACTTCGAGTAGAGTTCGACGATCAGTTGTTCCTTCACCGGCAGGGCGATATCGTCCTTGCCGGGCAGGGCCTTGAAGGTGCCCCGCAGCTTTTCCACGTCCATTTCGACCCAGGCCGGGAAATTACGCTTCTCCTGGCTCTTGAGATTCTCCTTGATGCCGCCGCGGTCGCGGCTGGCTTCGGTCACGGCCAACACCTGGCCCGGCTTGACCAGCAGGGACGGGATGTTGACCTTCTTGCCGTCCAGGGTCAGGTGCCCGTGCAGGACGAGCTGGCGGGCCGAGGCGCGCGAGGGCGCGAAGCCCATGCGGTACACCACGTTGTCCATGCGGCGCTCCAGCATGACCAGCAGGTTCTCGCCGGTGATGCCGTGCTGGCGCTCAGCCAGGCTGAAGAAACGCCTGAACTGCCGCTCCAGCACGCCGTAGATGCGGCGCACCTTCTGCTTTTCGCGCAACTGGATGCCGTACTCCGTGGGCTTGCCGCGGCGCTGGCCGTGCTGTCCCGGCGCGTAGCCGCGGCGGTCCAGGGCGCACTTCGCGGAGTAGCAGCGCTCCCCCTTGAGGAAGAGCTTGATGCCTTCGCGGCGGCAGAGCTTGCAGGCGGGGCCTGTGTAACGAGCCATAGTCTGTCCTTTACTTTAGACGCGGCGCCGTTTCGGCGGGCGGCATCCGTTGTGGGGGATGGGTGTGACGTCGCGGATGAGCGTGATGCTCATGCCCGCGGATGCCAGCGAAGAGATCGCCGTCTCGCGGCCCGAACCCGGGCCTTTGACGTAGACCTCGACCTCTTTCATGCCCAGGTCGAGGGCCTTCTTGGCGGCGGCCTCGGCTGCAACGCCCGCGGCGAAGGGCGTGCTCTTGCGAGAGCCCTTGAAGCCGTGCGCGCCCGAAGCCGACCAGCTCACCACGGCGCCGGTCGTGTCCGTGATGGTGATGATGGTGTTGTTGAACGTGGACTGGATGTGCGCCACGCCGTTGCGCGGCACCTTCTTGTCCTTTTTGCGGACCTTGGCGGCCTTGGCCGCTTCGGTTGCCGCGCCGGCTTCTTCCTCTTTCTTCTGTGGTTGTTCCGCTGTCACGTCTTAGCCCCTTGGTGGTGTCGGCCCTGCGGACCTACTTGGTCTCCATCTTCTTGTTCGCAACCGTACGGCGCGGTCCCTTGCGGGTCCGCGAATTGGTGCGGGTACGCTGTCCGCGCACCGGCAGCCCGCGGCGGTGGCGCGATCCGCGGTAGGACCCGATGTCCACAAGGCGCTTGATGTTGGTGGCCACCTCGCGGCGCAGGTCGCCCTCCACCCGCACGGGGGTCCCGTCGGCGAGCGCACCCTTGTTCAATATCGCCGTGATCGCGTGGATCTCGGTCTCGCTGAGGTCCTTGACCCTGCGCACTTCCGGGATCGAGGCTTCGGCCATCAGCTTCTTGGCCAGCGTGCCGCCGATCCCGTAGATGTACTGCAGGCCGGCTTCCACGCGCTTTTCTTTGGGCAAATCAACGCCCGCGATGCGTGCCATATGCTATTTCTCCTCAGCCTTGACGCTGTTTGTGCTTGGGGTTCTCGCAAATCACCCGGTTCTCGCCCTTGCGCCGGATGATCTTGCACTTTTCGCAGATTTTCTTGATCGAGGCTCGGACTTTCATGGATTTCCCCTTGAGACGGAAGCCTTAAAGGCCGCCGCGCTTTATTTGAAGCGGTAGGTGATGCGCCCGCGGGTCAGGTCATACGGCGAGAGTTCCACCGTCACTTTGTCCCCAGGGAGGATGCGGATGAAATGCATGCGCATCTTGCCGGAAACGTGGGCCAGGACCTGGTGCCCGTTTTCAAGCTCCACCTTGAACATGGCGTTGGGCAAGGGTTCCACGATCTTGCCCTCCACCGCGATGCTTTCTTCCTTGGCCATACTCCTCAATCCAGCCGGGTGATGATCTCCGGCTCGCCCTCGGTGATGATCACCGTGTCCTCGAAGTGCGCCGAAAGGCGCCGATCCCTGGTCACCACGGTCCAGCCGTCCGAAAGGACGTCGACCGCGAAGCTCCCCGCGTTGACCATGGGCTCGATGGCCAGGGTCATGCCGGCCTTCAGCTTGGGACCGAGGCCCCGGCGCCCGTAGTTGGGGACCTGCGGATCCTCGTGCATGGACCGCCCGATGCCGTGGCCAACGAAATCACGCACCACCGAGAAGCCCGCCGCCTCGGCGTAGGCCTGAACCGCCGCGCCGATGTCCTGCACGTGGCCGTTGTGCCTGGCCGCCGCTATGCCCTGGTTCAGCGCCTCGCGCGTCACGGACATCAGCTTGGCCGCCTCCGCGCTGACCTTGCCCACCGGGAAGGTCCTGGCCGCGTCGCCCACGAAGCCGTCCAGAACCGCGCCCACATCGATGCCGACGATGTCGCCCTCGGCAAGGATCCGGTCCGAGGGTATGCCGTGCACCACCTGTTCGTTCACCGAGGCGCAGATCGAGGCGGGGTAGCCGTGGTAGCCGAGAAAGGCCGGTTTGGCGCCCTGGGACTCGATGAAGCCCCGCGAAAAATCGTCCAGTTCCCTGGTGCTGACCCCGGGCTTGACCCGGGAGGACAGCTCCACCAGAAGGCGGCCCACCACACCGTTCGCCGCCCGCATCTTCACCAGTTCGGGCGCGGTTTTGATGGTAATGCCCACTGCAAGCCCCTTGAGTCCCGAAGCCCCTTAGGACGCCTGCCGGGCCTTCAAAGCCCGGTCAATGAGCCCGAGGATCGTGGCCACCATCCCCTTGATGTCGCCGCCGACCGGAAGGTCGTGCAGGCTGCCGCGCGACCGGTAGTATTCGATCAGCGGGTGGGTCTGGGTCTCGTAGACCTTCAGCCGGTTCTCGATCACCGCCAGCTTGTCGTCTTCGCGCTGGTACAGCTCGCCGCCGCAGAAGTCGCAGACTCCTTCCTTCTTCGGCGGAAGGGTGTAGACGTTGAAATTGCCCTTGGTGCAGCTCCGGCACATGCGGCGTCCGGTCAGGCGCTTGATCAGCACCTCGCGCTCCACGATCAGGTTCACCACCAGGTCCAGGCTCAGGCCGATGCCCTTGAGCAGGGCCGGCAGGGCGTCCGCCTGCGACAGGGTGCGGGGGAAGCCGTCGAGGATGATGCCGTTCCTGCGGCAGTCCTCGCGCTCGATCCTCTCGCGCACCACGTCCAGAACCACCGCGTCCGGCACCAGGGTCCCCTGGTCCATGTAGCTCTTGGCCATCAAGCCGACCGGGTGGCCTTCCTTGACGGCCATGCGGAACATGTCGCCCGTGGAGACCTGGGGGCAACCGTAGTGGGCCGTGATCTCCTTGCAGTAGGTGCCTTTGCCGGCGCCGGGGGCGCCCAAAAACACCATCACCAGAGGCGGTGTGGTCATCCGAACCTGCCCCGCACCTTCTGGTCCTTCATGAAGCCGTCGTAATGCCGCATGAGCAGGTGCGATTCGACCTGGCGCATCGTGTCCAGGGCCACGCCCACCACGATCAGGAAGGTGGTGCCGCCGAAGTACCAGCCGATGCCCATGCTGCGGGCCAGGATGTCCGGGACCACCGCGATGACCACGATCAAGATGGCGCCGCCCAGGGTGATGCGGTCAAGGATGCGGGCGAGGTAGTCTGCGGTGGCCTTGCCCGGCCTCAGGCCCGGGATGAAGCCGCCGTATTTCTTCATGTTCTCGGCCACGTCGTCGGTGTTGAACACCATGGCCGTGTAGAAGAAGCAGAAAAAGATCGTGAGGCTGGCGTACAGCAGGACGTAGAAGGGATGCCCATGGCTCAGCCAGCGCTCGGCCGTGTCGTAGAAGTCGGCCAGGCCCTGCTGCTTGCCCAGCCAGGCGGTGGTCTTCAGGTAGCTGACGATCTGCACCGGGAAGACCAGCAGCGAGCTGGCGAAGATGACGGCGATCACTCCGCTGTAGTCCACCTTCAGCGGCAGCACGGTGCTGCCCCCGCCCATCAGGCGGCGACCCATCTGCCTCTGGGCGTACTGCACCGCCACCTTGCGGTAGGCGAGCTGGCTGACCACGGTCAGGGCGATCAGCGCCAGCATGACCAGCAGGAAGAAGATGATCCCGAAGGGGCTGACGTTGCCGGCGTCGTAGGCCTGGTAGACGCTGTAGAACTCGCGCGGCAGGCGCGACACGATGCCCACGAAGATGATCAGGGACATCCCATTGCCGATGCCGAACTCGGTGATCTGCTCGCCCAGCCACATGACGAAGAGCGTGCCCGTGGTCAGGGTCATCGCCGCCATCAGGGTCCACAGGGCGGTGTCGTGCAGGATCAGGTCGGCCGAGGCCGGCGCCGAGGCCGCCATGGCCCGCAGGACCTTGGTCATCATGAAGGACTGGAACAGCGCCAGGGCCACCGTGCCGTAGCGGGTGTACTGCGTGATCTTGCGGTGCCCGGCCTCGCCCTCGTTCTTCAACTGCTTGAGCTGCGGCATGACCTCGGTCAGCAGCTGCATGATGATGCTGCAGCTGATGTAGGGCATGATACCCAGGGCGAACACGCTGAACTGGCCCAGGGCGCCGCCGGTGAACAGGTTGAGCACGCCCAGGACGCCGCCCTGCTGGCCCGACATCAGGGCCTGCATGGCCGCCGGGTTCACGCCCGGGGTGGGAACCTGGCAGCCGATCCGGTAGACCAAGAGGAGCCCAAGCGTCACCAAAAGCCGCTTTTTGAGCTCCGGAATGGCCAGGGAATCGGCGAGGGGATTGCTCACGCTTCCACCACCGCCTTGCCGCCCGCGGCTTCGATCTTGGCCTTGGCCGACGCCGAGAAATGCGTGGCCTTGATGGTCAGGGCCTTGGTGACTTCGCCGACGCCCAGCACGCGCAGGCCGCTGAGCACGTCCGCCACCACCTTATGGTCCTTGAGCACCTGGACGGTGATCTCGCCGCTGAATTCCAGGCCGGCCAGGTCGCCCACGTTCACCACCGCGAAATTCTTGCGGCTGAAGTTCTTGAAGCCGCGCTTGGGGAAGCGCAACGCCATGCGCGTCTGGCCGCCTTCGAAGCCAGCCTTCTTGTGCTTGTTGTGCGCGCCCTGGCCCTTCTGGCCCTTGGTCGACGTCTTGCCCATGCCGGAACTGCGTCCGCGGCCCAGGCGCTTGCCCCGGGTCCTGCTGCCTTCGGCGGGCTTGAGCTCATGCAACTTCATCGCGCGGCCTCCTCGACCTTGACCATGTGGCTCAACTTGGCGCAGACGCCCCGCACCGACGGGTTGTCCGGCAGCAACCTGGACGCGTTCATCTTCTTCAGGCCCAGGGTCTGGAGCATCGCCAGCGTCTTGGTGGAGCGGTGGTTCTTGCTGTGCACCAGGGTGACCTTGATTTTACCGTTCATAGCTGCTCCCATGCCGTCTTAAGCCTGCACGGCGGGCTTGGCCTGCTCGGCCGGCTTCGGCTTGCGGGCGATCATCAGGTCGGAAACGTCCTTGCCGCGCAAGCGGGCGACGTCTTCCCTCTTCTTCAGGCTCTTGAGCCCTTGCAGCGTGGCGTAGACCACGTTGTGGTAGTTGCTGGTGCCGTGGGCCTTGGCCAGGATGTCGCGGATGCCGGCGGACTCGACCACCGCGCGGACGGCGCCGCCGGCGATGACGCCCGTTCCCGGGGCGGCCGGCTTCAGCATCACGCGGGCGCTGCCGAACCTGCCCAGCACCTCGTGGGGGATGGTGTTGCCCACCATGGGGACTTCAAAGAGCGTGCGCTTGGCGGCGTCGACGCCCTTGGCGATGGCCTCGGGCACTTCCTTGGCCTTGCCCAGGCCCGTGCCGACGTGGCCGCGTCCGTCGCCGACCACCATCAGGGCCGCGAAGCCGAAGCGCCGGCCGCCCTTGACGACCTTGGCGGTGCGGTTCACGTGAACCACGCGCTCCTTAAGCTCGAACTTGTTCGCGTCGACCTTCGAGTGCCTTGATTCCATGGGCATCCTTTAAAACTTGAGTCCGGCCCCGCGGGCCGAATCGGCGAGGGCTTTGACCACGCCGTGGTAGATATAGCCGCCGCGGTCGAAGACCACGTTCTCTATCTTCTTGTCCAAGGCGCGCTTGGCCACCAGCTCGCCGACCAGCTTGGCGCCGGCGGTGTTGGCCATGGTCTTCTTCGCGTCGTTCTTGAGCTGGGGATCCTGGGTCGACACGCCCAGAAGCGTGACCCCCGCCACGTCGTCGATGATCTGGACGTGGAAGTGCTTGAGGCTGCGGTAGATGGCCATGCGCGGCCGCTCGGCGGTGCCCATGACCTTCTTGCGCAGGCGCTCGTGCTTGCGCTGCCTCGACTCTTGGCGATTGACCTTCGTGAACATGGCTGTCCTTTGCTTTACTTGCCGGTGCTGGCCGTCTTGCCGGCCTTGCGGCGGATGTGTTCGTCCTTGTACCGTACGCCCTTGCCCCGGTACACCTCAGGTTCCCTCAGGAAGCGGATGTTGGCCGCCACCTGCCCCACCAAGGCGCGGTCGATGCCGCTGATCTTCACCTCGGTCTGGGCCTCCACCGTGATGGTGATGCCCTTGGGGATTTCGAACTCGACCGGATGCGAGTAGCCCAGCGTCAGGTTGAGCTTGCTGCCCGCAACCGCGGCGCGATAACCCACGCCTTCGATGTGCAGCTCCTTTTCGAAGCCCTTGGCCACGCCGTTGACCATGTTGTTGATCAGCGCGCGCGTCAGGCCGTGGAGGGCCTTATTTCTGCGGGTGTCGTCCGGGCGCGCGACCAGGACCTGGTTGTCCTTGACCTCGACGCCGATGCCCGCGGGCACGGCCTGGTCCAGGCTGCCCTTGGGGCCCTCGACCCTGACCTTGCCACCGGCCACGGACACCTTGACGCCCGCGGGGATGCTAACTGGCTGTCTTCCAATGCGCGACATGGCCCGTCCTACCAGATGTTGAAGAGGTGCTCGCCGCCAACGCCCAGCTCGCGGGCCTTGCGGTCGGTCATCAGACCCTTGCTCGTCGAAAGGACGGCCGTTCCCATGCCGCCCAGGACGTTGGGGATGCTGTGCTTGTCCACGTAGACCCGCAGGCCCGGCTTGGAGACGCGCTTCAGGTCGGTGATCACCTTCTGCCCGCCCTCGACGCGCTTGAAGTACACGCGGATGAAGGGCCGCTCCTGCTCCTCGAGCAGCCGATAGTTCTTCACGTAGCCTTCGTCCTTCAGGATCTTCACGATCTCAGTCTTCAGGCGCGAGGAAGGGACGTCGGCCTTCTCATGCTTCGCATTGGCCGCGTTGCGGATGCGGGTCAGCATGTCGGAGATTGGATCATTCATGCTCATCGTCTTGCTCCTAAGTGTTTCCCGGCCTTGTACTCGCCGGCGGGCAACGGGCCTTGGGCCCGGCGCCTTTTTAAGTCTACCAGCTGGCCTTGACCACGCCGGGCAACAGGCCCTTCAGCGCCATCTCGCGGAACACGATTCGGCAGACCCCGAACTTGCGCAGGAAGCCCCGCGGGCGCCCCGTCACCGCGCAGCGGTTGCGGTGGCGCGTCTTGAACTTGGGGGTCTTGTTGTTCTTGTTGATGGCGGCTAATCTGGCCATGCTTGCCTCTTTATTGGTTGCGGAAGGGCATGCCCATCAGCTGGAGCAGGCGCTTGGCCTGGTCGTTGCCGGAGGCTGTCGTCACGATGCAGATGTCCATGCCATGGACCTTCTCCACCTTGTCGTACTCGATCTCTGGAAAGATGATCTGTTCCTTGACGCCCAGGGTGTAGTTGCCCCGGCCGTCGAAGCTGCGGTTCGACACCCCGCGGAAATCGCGGATGCGGGGGATGGCGATGTTGATCAGGCGGTCCAGGAACTCGTACATGCGATGGCCGCGCAGGGTCACCTTGCAGCCGATGGGCATGTTCTCGCGGATCTTGAAGTTGCTGATGGCCTTCTTGGAGCGGGTCACCTGCGGCTTCTGGCCCGTGATCTTGGTCATCTCGATCACGGCGGCGTCCAGCACCTTGATGTTCTGGCTGGCCTGGCCCATGCCCATGTTGATCACGACCTTGTCGATCTTGGGCACTTCCATGACGTTGGCGAGTCCGAAGTCCTTTTTCAGGACCGGAACCACCTCATTGCGGTATTTTTCCTGCAGACGCGCGGGCATGTGAGTCCTTCTTTCTAGCGGTTGCTTTTGACGGGTTCCAGCGTGTGGCCGCTCTTCTTGGCGAAGCGCACCAAGCTGCCGTCGTTGAGTTTCTTGCGCCCCAGGCGGCTGGGAAGGCTGTTGGAGGGGTCCAGCACCATCACCTTGGAGATCGGAAAGCTGGCTTCCTTCTCCACGATGCCGCCCATCTGGTTCTTCTGGTTCGGCTTCGTGTGGCGCTTCACCACGGCGACGTGCTCCACCAGGACCTTGCCGAGCTTGGGCAGGACGAGCAGCACCTTGCCGCTCTTGCCCTTGTCGCGCCCGCTGATCACCGTCACCAGGTCGCCCCGGCGGACTTTGTAGCGGATCGTGAATTCCGACTTCTTGGTCTTGTTCTGCATCGTCTTTCCCGTCTGGGCGGGCGTCCCCCCGCGGGGGCCGCCTCAAGGTGGATGGTGGGCCGGAGGCTAGAGGACTTCCGGGGCCAGGGACACGATCTTCAGGTAATTGCGCTCACGCAGCTCGCGAGACACCGGCCCGAAGATGCGGGTGCCCACCGGCGAGAGGTCCGGCTTGATGACCACCGCGGCGTTGTCGTCGAAGGCGATCACGCTGCCGTCGACGCGCTTGCGCTCTTTCTTCGTGCGCACGACCACGCACTTCACCACTTCATGGAGCTTCACGGTCGCCCCGGGGGTGGCTTCCTTCACGGCGGCGACGATGACGTCACCGATGCTGGCGTAGCGCCGGCGGGTCCCGCCGAGCACCTTGATGCACTGCACGCGCCGGGCGCCGCTGTTGTCGGCGACATTGAGATAGGTCTGCATCTGGATCATGGATAGCCCTCTAGAGGCGCCCTAAAGCGCGCCGAATTCCCGACTTAGGCGACCACCGCCGCGCCCTTGGCACGTTCGACGATCTCCAACAGGCGCCAGCGCTTGGTCGCGGACAGGGGGCGCGTCTCGACGATGCGCACCTTGTCGCCCACTTTGCACTCGTTCTTCTCGTCGTGGGCCTTCAGGCTGGTGGTCTGCCGGATGGTCCGCTTGTAAAGCCGGTGCCTGATGCTGCGGGACACCTTGACGACGATGGTCTTGTCCATCTTGTCCGAGGACACAAACCCTTCGCGAACCTTGCGTTTTGCCTTGATGGGCACGTTGCTTCTCCTTAGGCCGCGGCCTTGGCCTTTTCACGGGCCAGGGTCTCGTAGCGGGCGATGTCGCGCTTCAGCGCGCGCAGCCCCGAAGTGTCTTCGACCTGGCGGGTGGACTTGCGCAGGCGCAGTTCAAAAAGCTTCTCGCGCGTCTCCGCGGCCTTGGTCTTCAGCTCGGCGGCGGACAGTGAGCGCAGTTCCTTCGGCTTGGTTTCCTTCATCTCAGGCCTCCACCGTGGCCCTTTCGCGGGCCACGAAGTTCGTCATCACGGGCAGCTTGAAGGCCGCCAGGCGCATGGCTTCCCGCGCGGACTTCTCGTCCAGCCCGTCGATCTCGAACAGGATGCGGCCCGGCTTGATCACGGCCACCCACAGCTCGGGATTGCCCTTACCGCGACCCATGCGGGTTTCGGCCGGCTTCTTGGTCACCGACTTGTGCGGGAAGATGCGTATCCACACCTTGCCGCCGCGCTTGACGAAGCGGCTGATGGCGACGCGGGCCGCCTCGATCTGGCGGTTGTTCACCCAGCCGCGGTCCACGGATTTGATGCCGTATTCGCCGAAGGCCAGGTAGGTGCCTCCCTTGGCCATGCCGCGCATCTTGCCGCGCTGTGTCTTGCGGTATTTGACCCTTTTAGGCAGAAGCATGGTCGCCTTCCTTGGCAGTCTCCGGGCCCGCGGGGGCGGCCGGGGCTTTGGCGGCCTGGGTCGCCGGAGCCGGGTTCTGGTCACGGGGGCCGCGGGCGGGGCGCGAACCGCCACGGCTGTCGCCGCCGCGTCCGCTTCCGCCGCGTCCACCGCGGTCACCGCCGCCGCGCGGGTCGCCGCCGCGTCCGCCGCGCTCTCCGCGATCGCCGGAGGGACGGGGGCCGCGCGGGTCGCGGGTTTCGGTGTAGAGGTTCACGGGGATCTTGGCCTTGTCGAGGATCTCCTCGGTGAAGATCCAGACCTTGACCCCGCAGGTGCCGTAGGTGGTGAAGGCGGTGGCCGAGCCGTATTCGACGTTGGCCCGCAGGGTGTGGAGCGGGACCTTGCCTTCCATGTATTTCTCGATCCGCGCGATCTCGGCGCCGCCCAGGCGGCCGCTGCAGATGATCTTGATGCCCTTGGCTCCCATGGCCGTGGCTGTCTGCATGGACTTCTTCATCGCGCGGCGGAACCCGACCCGGCGCTCGAGCTGGCCGGCCACGTTCTCGGCCACCAACTGGGCGTCCACTTCGGCGTTCTTCACTTCGCGGATGTTGACGAAGACTTCCTTGCCCGTGAGCTTCTTGAGCTCATCGCGCAGGCCCTCCACTTCGCTGCCCTTCTTGCCGATGATGATGCCGGGGCGGGCCGAAAAGAGGTTCACCGTCACTTTGCCGGTCTGGCGCTCGATGTCGATCTTGCTCAGGGCGGCCTGGAAGAGCTTCTTCTTCAGGAAGGCCCTGATCTTGAAATCCTCAAGCAAGAGGCCCGCGTAGCCGCGCCGGGTGAACCAGCGGCTGTCCCAGGTCCTGATGATGCCGAGCCGCAAACCGTGAGGATGGACTTTCTGTCCCATGTATCTCTCCCTACTTCTTAGGCTTTGAGGACGGCTCGTCGCTGAGGACGATCGTGAGGTGCGTCTGCTTCTTGCGGATTCCGCTGGCGCGGCCCATGGCGCGGGGGATGAAGCGCTTGGCGTTGCGCACCACCCCGCCCTGGTTGGCCACGCAGCTGAGCACGCGGGCCTTGGCCATGTCGAGCTTGGTTTCGCCCTGGTTGCCGTTGGCGATGGCCGACAGCAGGGTCTTTTCGACCATCTCGGCGGCGCGTCGCTCGGTGAAGCGCAGAACGCTGAGCGCCTCCTCGACCTTCTTGCCGCGGATGAGCTTGAGCACGGCGCCGACCTTGCGGTCGCCGGTGCGGAGATAACGGGCTGTGGCCTGGGTCTTCATCTGAGGCCTCCTACTTCTTCGGACCGGTGGCTGCGGGCGCGACCGTGGCGCCGCCGTGGGCCTTGAAGGTGCGCGTGGGGACGAATTCCCCGAGCTTGTGCCCCACCATGTTCTCGGTGAGGTAGACGGGCATGAACTTCTTCCCGTTGTGGACCGCGAAGGTGTGGCCGACCATCTCAGGCACCACCGTGGAGCGGCGCGAATAGGTCTTGATCACCTTCTTTTCGTTGGCTTTGTTCATGGCTTCCACCTTGTCGTTCAGGTGACCGTCAACAAAAGCCCCTTTTTTGACCGAACGTCCCATCGTCCATCTCCGTAGTTTCGATCGCCCCCGGAAAGACTCCCGCCGGGGAAAGCGCCCTTAGGCGTTCTTCTTCGTGCGCCGCCGCACGATGTAGTGATCCGTGCGCTTGTTGTTCCTGGTCTTGTAGCCGCGCGTCGGCAGGCCCCAGGGGCTGACCGGATGACGGCCGCCGCTGGTCTTGCCTTCCCCGCCGCCCAGCGGGTGGTCGCAGGGGTTCATGGCCACGCCGCGGGTGTAGCCCTTGTAGCCGAGCCAGCGGTGGCGCCCGGCCTTGCCCAAGGAGATGTTTTCGTGCTCAAGGTTCCCGACCTGCCCGATCGTGGCGCGGCAGTCCGCCAGGATCGCGCGGATCTCGCCGGAGGTCAGGCGCACCTGCACGTACTCGCCGTCGCGTCCCGCGACCTGGGCCACGGCCCCGGCGGAACGGGCGACCTGGCCGCCGCGGTTCAGGTGGATCTCCACGTTGTGGATGTTCGTGCCAACCGGGATCGCCTTCAGGGGCAGGCTGTTGCCGATCTTGATGTCGGCCTTGGGGCCGCTCTCAAGGACCAGGCCCACGGCCAGGCCGTCCGGCGCGAGGATATAGCGCTTGTCGCCGTCGGCGTAGTGCAGCAGGGCGATGCGGGCGGAGCGGTTGGGGTCGTATTCGATGCTGACCACCTTGGCCGGGACTCCGTCCTTCTCGCGCAGGAAATCGATGGCGCGGTAGCTGCGCTTGTGCCCGCCGCCGCGGTGGCGGCTGGTCTGCAGGCCGTGGTTGTTGCGCCCGCCGGTCTTGGACTTGCCCTTGGTCAGCGACTTCTCGGGCGACGTCCGCGTCAGCTCTTCAAAGCTGTGCACGGTCATGGCGCGGCGGCCGGGGGACGTGGGGCGGTATTTTAGGATTGCCATGGTGTTCTCCTAGCCTTTTCAGGCGCCTTCAAACAAGGCTATCTTGTCGCCGGCCTTCAGGGTGGCGATGGCCTTCTTCCAGTTGCTCTGCTGGGTCTCTTTGGCGCCGAAACGCCGCACCTTGCCCGGCAGGGTCACGGTGTTGACCTTGAGCACCTTCACCTTGAACAGGGTCTCGATGGCCTTCTTGATCTCGCTTTTGTTCGCGCCGGGGGCGACCTCGAAGGTCACCTTGTTCGAGGCCATCAGGGCCTTGTTGGCCTTTTCGGTGACCACCGGACGCACGATGATGTTGTAGTTGTTCATCAGCCCAGGGCCTCCTCGATCTTCGCCAGGGCGTCCTTGGTGATGAACACCTTCTGGGCCCACAGCAGATGGTAGGGGTGCAGCCCCGAAGGGTTGGTCGCCAGGACCTTGGGCAGGTTGCGCACGCTCAGCTTCACCGCCTCATCCAGCTTGCCCGACACCAGCACCACCTTGGAATTCTCGGCCTTGAAGCCCTTCAGGAACGCGGCCACCGCCTTGGTCTTGGCGGCGCCCAGGCTGAAGGAATCCAGCACGATCAGGTCGCCTTCGGCGCTCTTCAGGGACAGGGCCGAGCGCAAAGCGCACTGCCGCACCTTCTTGTTCAGGCGGAAGCCGAAGTCGCGGGGCTGGGGGCCGTGGGCCACGCCGCCGCCCTTCCACTGCACCGCGCGGATGCTGCCCTGACGGGCGCGGCCGGTGTGCTTCTGCTTCCAGGGCTTCTTGCCGCCGCCGGAGACTTCGGAACGGTGCTTGACCGCGCGGGTTCCCTGGCGCTGGTTGGCCATGTAGGAGACCACGGACTGGTGCAGCACGTCCTGGTTCACTTCGTTCTTGAAGACGCTGTCCTTCAGCTCGGCGGAACCGGCCGGGGAGGCGTCCTGCTTGAAAATCTTCACGTCTGCCATGGTCGCCCCTATGCCTTTTTGCTCTTCTTGACCAGCACGATGCCGCGCTTGCCGCCCGGCACCGATCCGCGGATCAGGATCAGGTTGTTCTCGATGTCCACGGCCACCAATTTCAGCCGCTGCGCGGTCACGCGCACGTCGCCCATGTGGCCTGGGAGCTTGCGGTTCTTCAGGGTGCGCGAGGGGCGCGAGCTGGCGCCCATGGAGCCCGGAGCGCGGTGGAACATGGAGCCGTGCCCGCCGGGACCGCCACGCGCGTTGTGGCGCTTCATCACGCCCTGGAAGCCCTTGCCCTTGCTGGTGCCCACCACGTCCACCCAGGTGAGGTCCTTCAGCAGGTCGGCCTTGATCTCCTGGCCCACCTGGAACTGGGAGCCGTCGGCGACCTTGAACTCGCGCAGGAAGCTCAGCGGCTTCAGGCCGCGCTTGGTGAACTGCCCCAGGTCGGGCTTGTTCACGAGCCTGGGCTTCTTCTCCTCGAAGCCGAGCAGGATGGCGTCGTAGCCGTCCTTGGCCTTGACCTTGGTGCGCACGACCTGGCAGGGCCCGGCCTGGATCACCGTCACCGGGATCAGGCGGCCGTCCTCGCCGAAGATCTGGGTCATGCCTATCTTTTTGCCGATCAATCCGTCCAGCACGACATCCCTTTCTCAGGCCCGCCGCCCGGGACGCCCTTTCGGGCGCCGGGGCCGTAGCCGAATGCGATTAGAGCTTAGAGCTTGATCTCGACGTCCACGCCAGCCGGAAGATCCAGCTTCTGCAGGGCGTCCACGGTCTTGTTGCTGGCCTCAAGGATCTCCAGCAGGCGCTTATGCACCCTCATTTCGAACTGCTCCCGCGACTTCTTGTCCACGTGCGGTGAACGCAACACCGTGATCACGCTGCGCTTGGTCGGCAGGGGGACCGGGCCGCTCACCGAGGCGCCGGTCTTCTTGACCGTGTCCACGATTTCCCGGGTGCTGGCGTCCAGCAGGCGGTGGTCATAGCCACGGAGATGGATGCGGATTTTCTGGCTCACGGCTTCCTCTTCTCGGCTATTCGATGATTTCGGTAACCACGCCGGCGCCCACGGTGTGGCCGCCTTCGCGGATCGCGAAGCGCTGCTCTTTCTCCATCGCGATGGGCGTGATCAGCTCCACGGTCACCAGCACGTTGTCCC
>Ga0210388_10001327_pt1 | contig 19490 bp, 20 predicted proteins | sample IncBWC19OmetaG_FD_155485 | JGI IMG/M metagenome (GOLD analysis project Ga0210388, IMG submission 155485) | Forest soil microbial communities from Barre Woods Harvard Forest LTER site, Petersham, Massachusetts, United States - Inc-BW-C-19-O ... | reverse complement strand
AGGCCGCATCGTCATCTTCGCCGCCGGTACCGGCAACCCCTTCTTCTCCACCGACACCGCCGCCAGCCTCCGCGCCATGGAGATCAAGGCCGACATTCTCCTCAAAGCTACCTCCGTCGACGGCATCTACACCGCCGACCCCAAAATCGACGACAAAGCCACCAAATTTCCAGAGATTACCTACTCAGACATCCTCCGCCTCAATCTCCGAGTCATGGACACTACGGCTGTCTCCCTCTGCAAGGACAACAATATGCCAATGATGGTCTTCAGCATGCGCGAGCCGGGCAACATCGTCCGCGTCGTCAGCGGCGAAAAAATTGGCTCTCTCGTCACCGCCTGACGGTCGCTGAATAGAAAGCACTTCCGGAATCCCCGTCTTCGCAGGAGAAGAAAACCGCGTCCCGCGCCGATAATTTCGCGTCAAATCTGTTAGGGACGCGTTAGATCAAATGGTACGTTCCATCCCAACAGCGGGAATTCCAGTGAATACAAGCCTCCTTGAAGCAGAGCCTCAACACGAAGCCAAACCACCCGTTCCGCAAGCGGCAACCACGCGAAAGCCCCAGCTTCCTGCCCTCACAGGAATCCGCACTCTCCTCGCCATCTTCATCATCCTCTTTCACTTCACCCCGCCGCACCTCGGCCTTCTATACCCCTTCATCGACAACGGATACATCTTCGTCGGCGTCTTCTTCCTCATCTCCGGCTACGTCCTCACCTATAACTACGCCGACCGCGGCCGCAACCTCGACAAACGGCAGTTCTGGCTAGCCCGCTTCTCTCGCCTCTACCCCGTCTATCTCTTCGTCCTTCTCATCTCTGCCCGCATGGTCCTGGACGAGTGGCACGCCCGCTCGCACGCCGAGTTCTGGCAGGGAATCATCCTCACTCCCTTTGTCCTGCAAGGTTGGAGCCCGTCGGTCGCCACCTTCTGGAACACCGTCGCGTGGACCCTCACCAGCGAGTGCGTCCTCTACCTCGCCTTTCCGTGGCTCATTCGCCTTCCTTGGCCTAAAAAGCCCCTCCAACTCGTCCTGCTGTTGCTCACTCTCTGGATCGTCGGCCTCATCCCCCACACACTCTATCTCTACCTTAACCCCGACCACATCGTAGGTCCCGTTGATCGTTACAGCTCCTCCCAGATCATCCGCTTCCTCAAATACACCCCCCTCCCCTACGTCTGCACCTTCCTCTCCGGCGTCACGCTTGGCAAGCTCCAACACGCTCTCACCTTCACCCCGCGCCAGCGCTTTATCCTCGCCTCGCTTAGCCTCGCCGCAATCTGCCTCTTCTTCTACACCCTCGTTCACAAGACCCCCTATCTCCTAATGCACGGCGGTCTCATGACTCCAGTTTTCGCTGCCCTGGTCCTCGGTCTCAGTGGCCCCCACCCCATCTCGGCGATCTTCTCCTGGCGCCCCATCCTCCTCATCGGCGAAAGCAGCTACTGCCTCTATCTCCTCCACTTCAACGTCTTCCAATTGCTGCACATCTATCGCGTTCCCGAGCGCCTACACCTCGCTGCACTGGACCCCTGGCTCTCCTATGTCATCCTGATTCTCCTTGCCCTCGCCGTCTTCCATTTCGTCGAAATCCCTGCCCGCAAAGCGATTCTGAATCGCTTTGCCCGCAAGTCCAACAAGTTGTCGGCCGCCGTGTAGACGCCGCCATTCTTCTGCTGGACAGCGAAAAGCCCCGCGATCGCGGGGCTTTTCGGTCAAGAACAACAGTCTAAATTTAAGGATTAATGATCTGCGTTGGGTGCGATCCGTTCGCGACCGCCACAGCACATGTCGGCAATCCAGAAGCGGGGAACGGCGTATTCTGCACCTGCGCCAACCCGCCGTTGTGGGGATTCAGCTGCATCGCGGAAACTGTATTCGCGAGATTATTTGACGTGTAGAGATAGATGCCGAGCGCCGGCTCAATCGTAACGCAGGTCGGAGCCGTATCGGTCGCCGTCGATGCCGACCCAACCGATCCAACCGGAGTTCCCGTGTTGGAATCGATCGCATACGCGCTCACCGTGCTGGAGGTCAAATTTGCGACATACAGAAATTCACCTCGCGGATCGATCGTGATCCCAACCGGGAAGATTCCCGTTGCAAACGGGCTCGTATTCATCGCAACCAACGAGCCGCTGTTCGTGGGCGTGTAACCGTAGAGCTGGTTGGTCGCCTCGTCCGTGATGTACACGAATCGCGACGAAGGATCCTCCGCAATCGCGCTCGGTGTCGTCCCCGCCCCGTAACCAGTCGCCACCGTCTTGCCCGTGGAACCGGTCGTAATCACTGTTCCCGGCGTCGGAGTCAGAGCACCAGTCGTCATATTCTGCGAGAACCCAAGCACTGTCGCATTGGGTGAGACCTCTTGGTCCACCACATACACGAAGGAAGTTTCGTTGCCTGATAACCCCGCCCCTGTCCCGCTCGATACCGTGCATTTAGGGTTCGCGCTGTTGTAGGAAGCTGCAGGCTGGCACTGTGGCCGACTCACAACAACGCCAATCGGAGTGTTTCCCACATTCACGGTCGAAGGCGTACCCAGCGCGCCGCCGGAACTGATCGGAAAGATCGTCACGCCGCCCGGCCCAGGTGAAGCGGGCGAATAAAGCTGCTGACCATTTTGCCCAATCTGATAAGTAAACGTTACATAAAGGAACGCGCCCGCAGCATCGATCGCAATCGCCGTAGGTGCGCTGCCGGTCACGTTATACGTGTTCTGCAGATAGATCTTTCCATCCGTGCCGATCGAATACTCTCCCACCGTCGAATCGTCGTGGTTGACGACATACAGATTCAGACCGTTCGGCGAAGCCACCAGCGTCACCGGATTGCGGCCAGCTTCAATCGGCGAATCAGCCAACGGCGTAAGCGAGCCGATCTGGTAGTCGACCGCATACGCGCTCACGCCACCATTCTGGGACGTCGCGGCATTTAGCGGCTTCGCAGTCGTTACGTACACGTACGCCAGCACATAGTCCCGGCTGCACGCCGTTACGCTCACCAACGCCAAAGACAATATCGAGGCCAATGTTCCGCGGCCCAACTTATTCCACTTCATGCTTGCCTAACTCCGGGGGCAGATCGTTTCCGCCCGCTCCTGCTGTCTCGATACTCAGGATTCAAAAGGGACATCCTGTCCTGGTTCTCCAGCTGCGGCCTGCCAGCTAGTCTACGTTTCCGCTTACTGCTAGACACGTCGCCTGTCCGACCGCCGTAAAAGTTGATCCCCTCGACAGATTCGAAAGGTCTCCCGTTCGTTGATCGAGAATCTTCCCGGTGACCGTCCCGTCTCCGTTGGACGTGTAAATATACTGATTCGACGGGTCCTCGACGATGCACACTGGCCCTCCGCCGATCGGATAGGGGTTATTCCCGGGGTCGGGAAGAACCTGCAAGGTCCCATTCGACTGAATATTGAATGCCGATAGTGTGCTGTTCGGAGTCGTCGAGTTCGTCGATGACTGGTTGGCCACATACAGCCGCAGATTCTTACTATCAGCCAGCGAATAAACCGGATTCGCCGCCGGCGAAATATTCCCTATGGGCCCGCCCGTGATGGTGTTCAGAGAGCAGGAGTTCCCAACCGTAAAGGGCAAAATCTGCCCGGGAGAGTTTGTGTTCGGCGCACCTGCATCGGTGATATAAACCGACGTCCCACCCGCAATAATCGAGGTCGCGGTAGTTGCTCCCGAATTGATGACAGAGTTCGTCGTAAGGGTCAGCTGTCCATTCGTGCCCGTCGAATACGGGAAAACGGTCTGATTGCCGTCCGAATTTAGAGTAAACAAACACGAACCTGAGAGAGCCATCATCTTTGGCAGCTGCCCAACCGGGAAGTAAGTCAACTGGAGACCAGTGGTGGGATCCTTGACCTGCTGATTAACCACCAGCGACAACCGGCCTGTGCTCGAGTCCGACGCAAACACTGTGATGTCGCCGTAGCAGGCCGCCGTATTGATATGGGTCGCGTCGCAGTTCGCGCCAGGACCTATAGAATCCAGGACATAAAGGAAGCCGCCCGTACTGTCCTTCGCCGCCCACACAGGAGTCGTACCCTGGCTTGTGAAGCACTGCTGGAAGGTCAGAACGCCCTGACCGCCAACCGCGAACTCGGCGATTCCGCCCGAGGTGCCGCACGGCAAAGATCCCGATGCACTCGAAGTCGCGCCGCCGCCCTTGTTGATTACATAGACATACCGCCCCCCCGTCCGCACCACGAGGGAAACCGGATTTGACCCTCCCGAAGTAAATGGCGAGTGCACCACCTGAGTCAGGTTCCCGGTAAAGTCGTCAATCTTGAAAGCGGCTATCTGGTTATACTGCGTTCCCAAGACCCACATGAACCCAATCGTGCCGCCACCGCACGCCGTCATGCCCAGACCCATCGCTACGGACACTACCAAGGCCAATGAAACACGGCCAAACCTGCTCAACTTCATGCGCTTCCTTAATCCTCGCCAGTGAACGGGTTCGTCCACCTTTTGCTGCGAGCAATTCTGTAGGGTTCGATTCCTCTGCATATTGTAGAAGCTGACGCGGCTTTGTGCCAACCTCTCCAACACATTCTGACTAGTTCGTCCTTTAGGACGGTAGCTACCGTTGAAGGGAACTATCGTCTCGTAAGCCAACAAAGAGGCCCGGGCCGAAGCCCAGGCCTCTCCTGCCTCACCACATTTCCACTACCAGACGCGGCACGAATTTGTCGGCATCATCGGTTGCCCCACCTTGCACCCAAACGCTTTGCCGAACTCGTCGAAGTTCTGCACCGTGCCCTTTGTTCGCCATTCGCCTGTGCTGTGCGGATCGGTCTTTGCCAGCACCCGGGCGCTCTGCTCCGTCTGGTTCTGGCACCATACCTGTCCAAAAGTGATAAAGAACCGCTGCGCCGGCGTGTAGCCATCCTTTTCCCCATTCACATAGCCGGGTTCGGCATTTGGTCCACCCTTGGCGAGGACCTCCTGCAGCGCCTGAAATGCAATTCGGATGCCGCCATTGTCTGCCGTGTTCTCGCCAAGCGTCAGATGGCCATTCAGGTTCTGTCCTTCAGCAACCTTGAAGCCGTCGTATTCCTTCGCCTCGCATTCGGTCCGCTCTTTGAACTTCGCCAGATCTTCCGCTGTGAACCATTGCTTCACATTGCCCTTCGGATCGTACTTCGACCCCTGGTCGTCGAATCCATGCGTCATCTCGTGGCCAATCACTACGCCGATGCCGCCGAAGTTCACGGCCGGATCCATGCTGTTATCGAAGAACGGCGGCTGCAGAATGCCCGCAGGGAAGTTGATGTCGTTATTCGGCGGATTGTAGTAGGCATTCACCGTGGGCGGCGTCATCGTCCACTCCTTCTCATCGACAGGCTTGCCTAACCTATTGAGGTTTCGGTGGCGCTCAAACTCCACGCTGCGCTCCATATTGCCGAGTGGGTCATCGCGCTTTACGACCAGCGTACTGTAGTCGCGCCAGTTTTCCGGATAGCCGATCTTGTTTCGAATCGCATCGAGCTTCGCCTTAGCCTCCACTTTGGTTGCGTCGCTCATCCAGGGGAGCTGTTGGATATCCTCGCCGAGCGCCTTCTCAAGTGCCGCGACCAGCTTGTCCATGTTTGCCTTGGCGTCTGGCGGAAAGTTCTGTTTTACCCAGTCCTGTCCGACTGCCTCGCCCAGCGCCTGATCTGTCGCTCGGGTGCAGCGCTTCCAGCGCGGCGTCTGCTCCTTCTGGCCATTCAAAGTCGCCGAGAAGAAGTTGAAGTTCTCATCCACAAATGGCTTCGACAGCGCCGGCGCCGCCAAACGCAGCGCATGCCAGCGGAGATAGCTCTTGATTGAATCCAGGCTGGCCGAGTCGATCTCCGCATTCATCGCCGTGAAGAACGTCGGAGTCGCTACGTTCAGAGTCTTAAACTCGCCAATCTTAATGCCTTTTACATACGCTTCCCAGTTATAGTCCGGCGACAGAGCCTGCAGTTCAGCTAGCGTCATGATGTGATAGCGTTTCGCAGGATCGCGCAACTCCACCCGGTCGATCGCGCCTTTGGCGAGCGCCGTCTCGATTCCCACTACACTCTTGGCCTCTTCCGCAGCGCGGTCCGGAGAGTCACCGAGCAACACAAACATCTTCGTCACATGGTCGACATATTGATCCCGCAATTTTTGGCTCCGCGGGTTGTCGTCCAGATAGTAGGAGCGGTCCGGCAACGTCAAGCCGCCCTGTGCGGTATTCACAATCTGCTGGCTCGAATCCTTCTGGTCCTGCTGCACACCTAACTGGTAAAACGTGCCCACCGCATAGTCCGACTGCAACTCTGCCACCTTAGCGGCCAGTTGCTTCTTGTCCTCGAGCGAGGCAATCGATTTCATCACCGGGTCCAGAGGCTTCGCACCCAGCTTGTTCGCAAGGTCTTCATTCATGCACGCCGCGAAATAGTCCCCATACTTCTTCTGCAAAGGAGTCTTCGGAGCGTCTGCAGCCGCCTTCAGCTCTTCGTACAGCAAATAATTATTCCGCTCTGCGAGTTCGTTGAATCGTCCCCACCGAGCCTGATCCGCGGGAATCGGATTCTTCTTCAGCCAATTGCCGCAAGCATACTGATAGAAGTCCACGCAGGGGTCCGCCGTCTTATCGATCGCCGAAAGGTCAAAGATGATCGGTTTCTTCGGCTCCGACGTCGGCCCCGGAGCCATATCCAACCCGACAAACGACTGCCCCAGACACATCCCTGCAGACAGCACCAACAAACCAGCTAGCGACTTGGAAATCATGATTCCCTCGGAGATAAATTGTGAGATTACCCTTGGAAAAAGGCGATGAACCGGAGCTTGACCTTAGAGCCGAGATATTCGAGATATTACGAAGACGACCCAACGTATCACAAAGTCTCGTCCTTCGGCCAACACGAAAAACGGGTCCGGCACCCGCCCGAACCCGCCTCAATCGCCCTCGTTCTCCGCCTAAAAGATCTTCAAATGGATCGTCAGATACTTCTTCGGGTCGCTCCGAATCGTCGTCACTAGGTCCGTGCTCGCCACTAGCAGTTTATTCAAATTTGTATAAGCAGCATCGTCAGTCGCAAACTTGCCCAAAGTGCCCTTGCCTTGATTCACGCCTGAGATCAGGGTATTCACCTGTGCCAGCGTACTGCTCAAATCCTGCCGGAACTTAGGGTCCTTCAACATCAATCCCAGCCCGCCCTTACCCGCATCCGCATCTGCCAACAGCGAGTTCGCATGTGCCACTGTTGAGTTCAGATTCTTATACAGCGAATCATCCTTCAACAGCATTCCTGCCGTGCCCTTGCCGCTATCCACGTTATTCGCAATGCTTTGGAGTTTGGCTGCCGTATCGTTCAACCGGTTGTACAACGAGTCGTCTGTTATAAGCTTGCCGATCGACCCTTTCCCCGCATTGATATTCCTCTCTTGCGTCATCAGTTCATCGATAGTCTTGTTGGCCTTGTTAAGGAGATCGGGGTTGTTAATCAACTGACCGATCGTCCCCTTGCCCGTCTCAACGTTGTCGACGATGACATTCACCTTCGCCAGAATCACGTTCAGGCTTTCGATCGTCCCCTGGCTGGCCTTCACCACATCGCTCAGGCTCGGTGTTTCGAGCGTTTTTAGCTCATCGCCATCCTGCAGACGTGGCCCCACCGCAAACTGGCTGTTGATATCCACCACGGTATCGCCCAAAACGCCAACCGTCGACAGCGAAGCCTTCGAATCCTTTTTGAGGTCAACCGCATACTTTTCATTCAATTTCATCACAACCTTTACCGGCGTAAGCTTGCGAGCCGGCGCATTGTCGATCGTTACCGACTTCACCGTACCGATCGTCACCCCTTCAAGGTTGACCGCAGCACCCGTCTTAAGCCCCGCGGAGTTCACAAAGTAAGTGACCACCGTCAGCTTATGCGAGAGAATCCCCATCCCTGCCGAACTCGTCATCAGGAACAGCAGCGCGACAAGGATCACACTCGAAATCAACACGATCACGCCCACCTTCAACTGCGACCACCGGACCTCCTGCTGGCTGGGCATAGCTCTCCTTTAATCTCCTGTTCCACAAAAAATGCGCGGTGCCTAAACCACCGTCATCGACCAATGACACAAGCCGGGTGCCAGTAACTGAGAGGATACATTACCCCTCAATTTCTACTCACGAAATCAATTGTTTTTCAGCTGATTCGAAAGTGTTTTCTGTTCAGTAGATGCACACTTCGTCCCACCGGCTTCAATTCTCAACCCTCCACCAGCACCACAGCCATCGCCAGCTCCCGGCTGTGGGTCAGGCTCAACTGCACCCGCTGAATTCCCATCATTGCTGCCAATTCTGCCGCCCGCCCGCTCAGATGGAGTGTGGGCTTCCCGCTCGTCTCTCGCTTCACCTCAAACTCTTTCCAGCTAACCCCACGGCTGATCCCCGTCCCCAGCGCCTTCGCTCCGGCCTCCTTCGCCGCAAATCTCGCCGCAAAGCTCTCAGCCGCATTCTTCTTTCGCATGCAGTAGGCAATCTCTCCCATCGTAAAGATACGCTCCAGAAACCGTTCTCCGAACCGCTCCATACTCTCCTGCACCCGCTTCGTTTCGATCAGATCCGTCCCCAGCCCAAGCACCATTCTTCTAACCTCGCATCTCCATCCTCCTACACTTCAGACACGGTGTCGCAAAATATCCACAACAGACGTTATTGCAATAGCTTACCCAGACCCGTCACATGACCACAGTACCTTACTCGCGCCTCACGCTTCGCGCCCATTCTCCGATGAACACCCTAACGGCAACCACCCTTCGTCTTCGAGGCCCACTAATCATGCAATCGCTCGACATCCAGGGCTTCAGCTACGAGGAGCGCCAGGGTTTACTCCCAACGCTCACCTCTGCCTTTGCCGACTGCGGCGGATGGATCCTTGATCGCAAGACCATCTCCACCAACACCATGGAGTTCCGCCTCGAGATCCAACTCCGCGCCGTTGTTGACCTCTACTCCTCTATTCTCGCCGCCGGCCTTGAACTCACCCGCGCCGGCCACCTGGGACTCACCCACCTATGCACCTGCCGCAAGAATCTCTCCGCCCCCGCCGATCTCGGGCAGGTCATCGCCCTCCGCATCGAGATCACCTTCCTCGAAGACACAACCCTCCACTCTCTCTTCCTTGCTGCCCGTCCACCTGCCTGACTGCGCCTGCCTAGTTGGTCGGCGGCTTCTTTGGCTTCGGCCCCCACACTGACATGCGGAACGGCAAGCCAACGGAGAATTGCAGATTCGGTGTATCCGGAGTCAGCCCAACTCCGAAGTTCAGATCCACCGTCCGCCCAGGAGCATACACATAACTCATGCCCACATGAAGGCTGCCTTCCACCAGGTACGACGCGGGAATAGCCACACCATTCAACGACGTCGAAGCCGTAAAGCGTTGGTCCCACCCAAAGGTCATCGAGGTCTCAGGGTTCAGCGCCAGGATCGACCCAAGCTGGAAACCAATCGCGTATCCGGGATTAAAGTGTCCCACAATCGTCGAACCTGGGTTGTTCGGGTCCGGTGTCGTATGGTTTGCCGGCAAGTTCGCCGTATAGTTGAAATTCCCGAAGAACACCACCGGATCATTCGACTTAGCGACCGTCAAATTGCCGGTAAGTGAGTTGAACCCCGTCCCCAGCGCAGTCTCCGAGCTGCTCAGGTTGAAGGAGTCTTTACCCGTCGTCGATTTGAAGCGGACAGCCGCCAACAGATCAGGCCATTTTCCGTGCTCAGTCGTAAGTTGCCGCTGGATCCCGGCCGAGATATCCCCCATCCCGAAGCTGCTCACATCGGTCTCTTTTCCGGTCGCATCAATCGAACGGATGCTTTCATACCCGTACGGAATAGTAAAATCCATCTGCAGTTTGTGTGGCAGCCCTAACCTCGTTGTGAAGTTCGGCAACAGATAATTTGCCCGCACTCGTTCCGACTCAATATCTCCCACCACAAGGACCGGCAGCAGAGCGAACCCGTTCACCGTCAGATGATCCGACGACGAGCTGAAGAAAGATGTCGTGTTATCGATCTCCATCGTTCCTGACGGTAGCAGCAATCCGCCGCGCACGATCAAGGCCTGATCGAGTGCCTCCGTCGCCTGCCGTTCCGTCACGTCATAGGTTGATGTGGACACGACCGAGTTAATCGCTCGACTGTTCGCGGCTCCGGTCATCACCGGCCGCTCTTCCGGCTTCGCGGCGCTCGTAAATCCGCCGTTCACTCTCCACTCCAGTTCAGAGACGCGCTCCAGGAGGTTCCGGATAATCGCATCGCGCTCCCGCAACGCCTCCTGCAGCTTCAAATCCGTCGGATCTTTAGGTTGTGTCGGCCCTTGTCCGCCCCCACCCGGGGCTGCTGATTGAGCTTCAATGGCCCCTGACCCCAAAAACATCATCACTCCCGCCAGCAACAGTCCCGTCCGCAACATCGAGCCCGCCTTTCCCTCAATAAAGGTAGTTGCTCGGAGCCGTAACCCCGATCCTTCTCGTAATCGCCGTCTCATCTGGAACCATCCCCGACGCGATGGTAAAAACCTTCGTTTCGGTCATCCGTTCGTCGGGTGGGTTAACTACGAACGCGACCCCGTTTTTCCATAGCTCTTGAAACCGATCAACCCGCATCGTCAAATTGCCAAAGCCGGGATCCGCCAGCAGTACATGTCCGCCTGCAAAACCCCTCACCACCACGAAATGATCAAAGCCCTTCAGGCGAATTGGCACAATTGCCGACTTCTTCTCTTGCAGCAGGTCTTGTAGCGTCATCCCGCTGAAACCTTCCGCGTGGTAGCCTCGCGCCTCAGCGAAGTGCTTCAGATCCAGCAGCGAGAATCCGCCCCGCTCCCGAACCCGCGTCGCATCGACGCGATGCAGAATCCACACCACGATGGCCGTCTCAGGTGTTGGGTCGTTGTAGTCGTAGGTGAGCACTGTGCTCAGGGCTGCCGCGCCGCAACTAATGTCCCAGCGCTGCTTCACTACACCCTCGGCCCGAATCTCCTGTAGGCTGCGAATGTTTTTGCTCCCCGGCACCCCTGACGCCCCTCCCGTTTGCTGGGCGAACAAGGGTGCTGAGGAGGGAAGTGGACTGGCCAATCCAATAACCAGTCCAACCCTAAAAAGTTGCTTCTTCCAATTCATCAGTGTTTTCCCGTCAGGTTCGTCTGCGTGAGGGTTCCGACCGTCGAGTTGATATTGACGTTCAGATTCAGCAGCACATTGACGTTTGAGTTGACTGCGTTAATGTTGACCAGCGAAGTCAGGTTCTGTTGAGCCGTACCGTTTAAGGTCAGCGTGCCATTGTTTGTGGTCGATGACAACGGAGTGCTCAGCAGCGACAACGTGCCAGACCCCGTCACCAAGCCGTTCTTCGTAGGCACGGATCCCTGAAAGTTCACGACCCCATTCGACAGGCCGGCTGTAAAGCCGCCCGCCGTTACACGATCCAGCGCAGCGTCACTCAGCGGTTGTGCCTTGTGCCGCGCTGCATTTTGGGCCATGCCTGCTTGGGTCAGCAGAGCAAGACTCGCAATGATAAGAAGACGACGCATAATTCCTCCTTGAAGCCAGAGAAGCTAAGGAGAAGGACTCTCTCGAGAGAATCCTTCTCTGTTCGCCGTCTTATTACTTAGTCTGCGAGATCGAGTTGCTCTGGGTAATGGTCGGGGAAGTAATGCTGGTGGACGAGTGAGCGATGTTCAGCGCATTCGCTACCATTCCGCCGGCCGCATTTACAATGTTCAACGCAGTCGCATTCTGCTCCGCTGCTCCAGCCAGCGTGACAGAGTAGTTCGTCGTCGAGCTGACCGATGAGCCATCTACCGCGATGTTGGTTGCCGACGCGTCGTCCAGGGACACTGCGCCCTGAATGTCCTTCACCACGGAGGTGTTCTTCACCGCGGTGTAGGCCTTCGTGTCAGAGGTGCTCGCTACAAGGGAGGCAACCGTGCTGTTGGACTTGCTGCTCGAGGAACTTACATCGCTAGACGTCGCAAAGTTGTTGGACGTTGCGGTGTTAGTCGCCTTCGAGCTGCTCGAGGACTCGCCCCAGGAAGAGGACTTGTTCGCAGAAGCAGACTCCGCTGACTGCTGGCCGAAGGACGATGACTTGTTGGTTGCGAAGTTGTCAGATACGGCTCCAGCCGACTGCTGGCTGGTCGCGAAGTCGTCCGTCAACGCTGAAGCCGACTGCTGGCCGACAGCGAGGTTATCGGTCAAGCTGGCAGAAGACGTCTTGCTGGTTGCGAAGTTGTCCGACTGGGACGCGTTCGCTGCCAGGCTGGCGTTGGAGGACTTGTCCGCCGCCGCATTGAGCGTGCTGCCAGCAGTTAAGGAGCTCGCTCCGGAGTTGGACTTGTTGCTGGTGGCATTGCCGGCAATCGCGCCGTTAGCTGCCGTGGTGGTGTTGCTCGTTCCGCCGCTGCCTGCCGCGCTGCTTGGCGTGCTCGAAGCGGTGTTGGTGAAGTTTGTCGTGCCGCCGCTTGAACCTGTGCCCTTAGAGCCAGCAGCTGCAAAGTTCGCAGTGCCGTTCGAGGTGGACGCGTGGTTATTGCTGGCAGCCACATTGTTCGTTGCACCAAGAGTTGCAGACGAGGTCTTTGAAGCGCTTGCATTCAGAGCGCCGCTCGCAGCTTCATTGTTCGTCGTACCGCTCGACTTGCTTGCATTAGCCGAAAGCCCGTTCGTCAAACTGCTCGACTCGCTCTTGTTGGCCGAAAGCGCGTTTGTCGTACCGCTCGACTCACTGGCATTGGCCGCAAAAGCATTGGTTGTGCCGCTGGACTTGCTGGCGTTGCTCGACTCAGAAGCCGACTCGTTAAACGAGGACGACTTGCTTGCTCCTGCCTGCTGCGTCTTGTCGTCGGTTTTGCTGTAGCTGGTCGCGAAAGCGTCCGTGGTCGCGCTGTCGTTGGTGTACGAATGGTCGCTGCTGGACGTGTGATTCAGCGAAGAGTTGATGCTCGATGTTTTGCTGGTATTGTCGGTCACGTTCGAGCTCTTGTTGACTGTAAGCTCGCTGTTTTGTCCACGATGATAGCTGCCGATCGAAGCCCCTGTGCTCTCCGACTGGTTTACGTTGTTGCTCTGTGTGACCGTGCTGCTGCTGGTGCCGATGCTGCTGTCGTACACGTTAACGCCGTTTCCGACCAAAGCATCCGAAGAGCTCACGATATTGACGCCGCTCGCTCCCTCCAACGCTGTGCCGGCCAGGCTGACCGCTCCCGTGGCCGAAGTAGTAACGCTTGAATTGTTTGCCGCGATCGAGCCGCCCGAGACCGGGTCGCTGTCGCTGTGCCCTGCAGTGACCTTATCCATCTGTGTGTCACGTAGGGGCTGCTTTCCTTGTGTCGTTTTAGTTGTGCTCTGGCCAAAGGCAGCGCCGCTAACCAGAACCGAAGCGGTGACGAAGGTGCAAAGAATCCTGTTCATCTCGAACTCTCCAAAGAGTGATTTGTGGACAAACACGACCGTTGGCGCAGCGTAAGCACACTGCGCGCCGGACAGTTTCGACACACTCGATCGCACGTCCTTTTTGCAAGGCGTATCTCGAGAGCATCACCGAATCTGTTGATTAGGGCTTCAACCTAGGCCGAAAACACACAGCGTTAAAGGAGAGTGACGAAGATAAAAGTAATGCATGAGCTGGAAGTCGTTCAAACCAACTCGTGTCTAACGTCTAGTCAATTCACGAAGCCCAACTTGTTCTTGAAGTCATCCCTGCCTGCGGAACTTACCCCGTACAGTAGGTTTGGGGCCCATGCCGAAGTTCTGCACTTCTGACGGTTCAAACAACATGCACTTACCATTCCAAATCAATCGCCAGCAGATATTGGGGTATTTCGTATAACGCCAATTCCTAATGTGCACCTCTTTGCAAAGGTAAAGGGAAAAATGTGGACTAAAAATACCCTCAGTCAACCCGATATCCCACTGCTACCGCCTCTGGGATTTATCTTCCCAGCTCCACCACCGTCCGTCGGTGCAGCAGACTATCGGAATCTCCAATCACCAGCAAGCCCGCCTGCCACCGGCCGTGCGTCAGTACCAGCCCAAGCCCCTTCGCATCACCTGTCACCTTAAACACCGGCTCGGACACAACTGCGCCCCTTCCGGTCACCCTGGCCGTTAGCCCCACTCCTTCAACCCCCGCCGACTCCTCCCACCGCCTTCCCTGCGCATCCACCAGGTAGGCCCAGATCAACCCCTCGCTTTGCGCCTTCCTCCCCCGGTTCCTCACCTCCACCGACACCCGAATCAACCGCCGCCCATCCCGTATCAAATAACCCGGAACCTCCTCCACCCGAATCACGGTAAAACACATCTCATCAAAGCACTGCGGCTCCCCGATCTGCACCACCTTCTGCCGCTGCGCCAGCGAAACGCCCACCACAACCATCACATACGCAGCCCAAACCCCAACCAGCCACCCGACCCCTCGTCGCATCCGGCCACGCTCACCACGCCAAAGCGACACCCCAACCCCGACCACCCCAATCGCTGTCCACCCCACCAGCCCAATCAGCAAAATCTCCGTCGCCTTCATCCCCGCCCCATTCCGAGTCTTTCCCGAAGTCCAGCATCAAAGCCCAACATTTATGATCGACCATCAAAGCCTAACCAACAAACCACTGCCGGCCAAACAAGCCCCCGTCGAAGCAGTAAGAAAATTGGAGCCCTCATGCCCTGGTACCAACTTGACGACGCCAACGACCCCAAACTCGACGAGCTCGCCAAACAGTACGACCTTCACCCCCTCCATATCGAAGACGCACGCAGCCAGGACGAGAGCGTCAAGGTCGACACCGCTCCTCACTACACCTTCGCCGTCTTCAAACCCGTCCACCTCGATCCCGATCCCGACAGTCCCGGCGAGCAGATGCCTGTCTTCTCCCCCATCGACATCTTTGCCGGCAAAGACTTCCTCATCACCATCTCCGACCCAACTTGCCCCACCACCCAACAGGCTCTCGACCGCGCCCGCCGCGACGGGGACGACGAACATCCCGGCAAACTCCTCTACCTCATCCTCGACACCATCGTCGATCTCTACTTCCCCGCCATCGACCACTTCGACGACCGCATCGACCAGCTCGAAGACCAGGTCTTCGACAATCCATCCCCCGAAATTCTGCAATCCATCTTCGCCATCAAGCGCGAACTCATCGATCTCCGCCGCGTCCTCGTCAACACCCGCGACGCCTCCCTCCATCTTCAGCGCGACCCCGGTACCATCATCGACGCCGACCACCAGCCCTTCGTCCGCGATACTTACGACCACATCGCCCGCCTCCTGGACTCCGTAGAAACCCAGCGCGACCTCCTCAACAACACCCTCGACATCTACTTGTCTTCGGTCGCCAATCGCACCAACGAAGTCATGAAGGTCCTCACCGTCCTCGGCACTATCGCGATCCCCGCACTCGCCATCTCGGGCATCTACGGCATGAACCTCAAAGGCCTGCCCTTCCAGGACTCACCCTACGGCGCCGAGTGGGTCGGCGGTCTCACCATCCTCGCCACCGCAATCCTTCTCTACGCACTTCGCAAACTGAAGTGGCTCTGAGTCTCTTCCTCCATCCAGTCAAATCCTTCGCCTCTTCTGTTGACACAACAAAATCGAGCCCAATTCGCGTCTCCAGCGGCGTCATCTCGACGCATCTCTCTTATAAGGCAGTCCAGCCATCAGGAGATCAAAAAATATGACCGACTATCGCGTAGCCAAGGGTGAAGCTCAAGAGGATCAAATAACCGCCTCCATTGAAAAATTCACCGCACAAATTCCGTCCAGCGCCTACCTCGCTCTCGCACTCGGATCCATGGCAGTATCAGTCGCATTTCAAGCCGCGAAGAAATATCACGAAGCACTCTTCGTCGGCCAATGGGCCGCGCCCTTCCTTATTCTTGGCACCTATAACAAGCTCGTCAAAATCCACGGCTCCGACGGAACCAGCTACGCTCGAAACATCTAACCAAAGAAAAGCGCCGGTGCTAAGCCGGGGTCGTTTCAAGCCTCTCTTACCAAAGCACGCCGCGCACGGGCTTGCCCGGCGGCGGAACCGCGGTCTCCCCCAGCATCTGCCGCAGATTCACCTCAATCGTTCGCGTGATCGAAGTCAGTGGCACATCATAAATCGTGTTCTCGAACGGATCTTCAAGGTCCCGCCCAATCTTATCCAGCGCCAGAAAAATAAACCCCACTAGCGTCGACCCCAGCGGCGTAAACCAACCCATGCTCATCACCAGTGCCAGCGGAAGCATGAGGCAATACATCTGCACAAAGAGTTGCGGGAAATAGTCATACTGCTTCGGCATCGGCGTCACTTTGATCCGCTCCGCTCCGCCCTGCGCATCCACCAGATCATCGAGATTGGCATCAAGAGACCGCCAATGCGCCATATCGATCCATCCCCGCACCTGGCACTCCCGCAGCAGCGCCCCCATCTGCTGCTGAATAGCCAACGGGACATTCTTCTGATCCCGTAATGCGCTCACCTCCCGTTCGTTCAACAGTGGCGCGATCTCCTCCCACGGCTCCAACCCCCGCAGATGCTGCCGCAGAGCAATCACATAAGCAATCTCGTGATAAATCAGCCGCTTCTGATAAGCCTTCAGCTCGCCAGCCTCCGCATCGTTCAACGGCATCATCACCGTCGTCACCTGGCGCGCCCAGCTCCGCGAGTTGTTCACCAGCGCCCCCCACAGCGTCCGCGCCTCCCACCACCGCGCGTACGCCGACTGGTTCCTGAACGCCACGATAATTCCAATCGCCGACCCAAACAGCGATATCGGAATATGCGGCAGCGCCACCCACTCCCAGTGCAGCACCTTGTACGCCACCACCACCGCAAGGTCGTACAGCACCAGCATCAGCAGAGGCAGGCCCACATACGCCAGCATCGCCGTTAGCTGTCGCGTGCGGGGAACAATCATGCGCCTTCGCCCTCGGTCTTCACCAGGTGAAACATCCGCCCACCGTCTTCCGTGATCCTCACCTCACCTTTGCCAATGTCATAGACCCAGCCCGAAATCGTAAGCTCCTCGCGCGCCATCGCACCCGCCACAGAAGGATGCGTCCGCAGATGCTGCATCTGCAGCAGCACATTCTCCTCCGTCAGTCGTCGCATCAGATCGCTCGGTTTCTCATCCGGCTCAGCAAGCGACTCTGCAACGCTCAGCGCCGCATGTGCATTCTTCAACCAACTCTTCACCGTCGGCATCGTCGCCAATGCCTCAGGATTCAGCAGCCCTTTCATCGCACCGCAATCCGAGTGCCCGCACACCACCACATGCTGCACCTTCAACGCCGAAACCGCATACTCAATCACCGCGCTCACGCCGCCCATCATCTCGCCGTAGGCAGGCACCAGGTTCCCAACATTGCGCGTTACAAACAGATCCCCCGGCCGCGACTGCGTTATCAGCTCCGGATCGATTCGCGAATCCGCACACGTCACAAACAACGCATGAGGCCTCTGCGGCTCACTTACCGCCTTCCGGTAAGTAGCCTCATTCTCCGGATAAACCTTCGTCCGGAACCGCCGAATTCCAGCTTTCAACTCCTGCAGCACAGTATCCACAGTCTCTCCTTACGCAGTTCGCATCCGAACTGAGTCTACCGAACGAACTATTATTTCCATTTAATATTGCAGCCCACGGCGAAGCGCTGATTCGGATCCGGCCGCTTTCCTGCAATTACCGTATCCATAGCCGCCCGCAGGTCCTTGCCCGTCACAGGAATGTCATTTCCAAAATCCCCGCGTCGAGGCCGACTGTCATCCAGTTGCCCCCGATACACCAGCGCCATCTGCCCATCGAACAGAAAGAAATCCGGAGTACAGGCTGCGTCATAAGCCCGCGCTACCTCCTGCGTCTCGTCATACAAATAAGGGAAGCAAAACCCCAGCCGCTCCGCCTGCTTCTTCATCTCCTCGGGCGAATCCTGTGGGTACGCCACTACATCGTTCGACGAGATTGCCACCATCCCGATCTTCCCTCGATAATCCCGCCCAATCCGCGCCAACTCCTCCTCCACATGCTTCACATAAGGGCAATGCACGCAGAGAAACATCACCAGCAGCCCATGACAGCCCGTCGCCGCGCAGTTCGCCCCATCTGTCCGAGCATTGTCTGAGACCAAGGCGAAAACATCATCCCGCCCCACGGCCTTCCCGCTCACCACATCCACCAACTCGAACGCCGGAGCCGTACTCCCCAGCGCCACCATCGTCGACTGCGTCCTCGACATATCTCCGTCTCCTCGCAGGGGAATCAACCCCTGTACCCGCCCTATCAATCCCCATTCTAAGGCTCGATCGTTACACTATCCCCATGTTCATCCACATGTTCTCGTTCCGCTGGAAACAAGGCGTTAGCGAGCAGCAGAAGCAGCGCGTGTTCGAAGAGGTCAATGCTCTCCACACAAGGATTCCCGGCATCCTCGACTCAGCCGCCGGCTTCAACACCTCACCCCGCGGTCATGGCTATGAGTTCGGAGGCTTCATGAAATTCTTCGACCGCGCGGCCTTTGACGCCTACAACGCTCATCCCGTTCACGATGAACTTCTCGCGTGGCTGTTGCCGCTCATCGACCCCTTGGAGGTTGACTTCGAACTCTGACCCGGCCGCGCCCATCTCACCACTGCAACTAAAACCGTCCCTCCAAGCGCCAGCCTAAAGAACCAGGACCATGCATCCTACCCGAACCCTTCCCGGAGGCCACGCCGCTCGCGCATCCCTGCCGCTCGGCCCAAACAACCTGCCCCTCTGCCGATGGTGCGATCTCGAAATCCTCGCCAAACGCCGCCGCACCTTCTGCTCCGACTACTGCGTCCACCAGTGGCGTCTCCGCACCGACCCAGGCTATCTCCGCGACCAGGTCTTCGCCCGCGACCGAGGAATCTGCGCCGTCTGCCAAATCGACACCGTCGCAGCCTTCAACGCCCTCAAACGAGCCCGAGGCCCCGCCCGCGCCGCCGGCCTTCGCCTCTACGGCATGAAATCCATCACCGCGCGCCGCAGCCTCTGGGACGCCGACCACATCCGCCCCGTAGCCGAAGGCGGAGGTCAGTGCGACCTCGACAACCTCCGCACCCTCTGCCTCCTCTGCCACCGCGAAGCCACCGCCCAACTTCGCACCCGCCTCAGCCAAGCCCGCGAGAGCAACCATTCGCAGTCAACTCTGACTCTGAGCCTGCCCTGAGCCTGTTGAAGGGGGAAAAGATCCGCACACTCACTGGTAGTGCCCGTAAAGACAGGTCGAAGTTGCCGAAAACCTTTGCCGACTTGTCATTTACCAATTGGACAAACCTGGAGACGTTTGGCCAAGCAACCACATCAACTTCACGTGGCGCCCTTCTACGTCTTCTACTGAACAGCGATACGGCGGAGGACGGTGATCGGGATAGAACCGTCGGGGCGGGCGGGGACTTTCCAGCTGAGAATGTCGCCCTTAAGTTCATAGGCGCGCACTTGAGTG
>Ga0210388_10001326_pt1 | contig 19491 bp, 16 predicted proteins | sample IncBWC19OmetaG_FD_155485 | JGI IMG/M metagenome (GOLD analysis project Ga0210388, IMG submission 155485) | Forest soil microbial communities from Barre Woods Harvard Forest LTER site, Petersham, Massachusetts, United States - Inc-BW-C-19-O ... | reverse complement strand
TCGCGAGGTCGGAGGCGGAGCCGGCGGAGCGACCGGGCGAGACGTGGTTTCCGACGGAGGAGCAGGAGATTCGACTTGAGTATTCTCAGCCATGTCTTAGTTTCCTTTGAAAAATTCCTGCACGCCCGCTTCGGCCAGGCCCAGAGCGCGGGCCAGCGAAATCTTGGCGTAGTTATCCTGATAAAGACTCGAAATGTAATTTTCATGCGCACTGGCCACGGCTTCCTGCGCTTGCACGACTTCGACCGTGTCGGTGACGCCGGCGCGGAAGCGATCGCGCGCCTGCGTTAGCGTCTGCTCCGCGAGATCCACGTTGCTCGCTGCTACGGCGACTTGCTCTTCGCCGGATTCGATGTTCAGCAGCGCCGTGCGGACGTCCTGATCTACTTGCGCGCGCACATTTTCCAGCCGCTGCCGGCTCTGCTCCAGCTGCGCGTCGGCCTGCAGCACATCGCCATGCACCTTGCCGCCTTGAAAGATGGGAATCGTCAGCGTGCCGCGCGCGTCAAACACGCCGTGCGATGTTCCGTTCGGGATCGTTCCGGCGAGGCCGTAATCCGCGCTCAGGGAAAATGACGGCAGATAGCCCGCGCTCGCCGCTCTCCGCGAATACTCGGCTGCGCGGACATCGGTAAGCGCCGCTTGAAAGTCGGAGCGCATGTCGTAGGCGCGCTTGAGCGCTTCTTCGACGGTCATAGCTTCGAATGGCTGATACGGCGTCTTGTCCGCGATGTCGTATTGCTGGCCCGGCGCGAGGCCGATCACGCGCGCCAGTGTCAGCTTGGCGATCGCGAAATCGTTCTTTGCCTGAATCAGCTGCTGCTGGCGCGTCTTCAGTTCTACCTGCGCGCGCAGGCCGTCGATCGCCGGAGATGTGCCCGCCTTTACCTGATCGGACGCCTGATCGTAAAGGGTCTGCGCCGTCTGCACCTGCGCTGTGACCGTATCGATGCGCGCGGCATCGGCCACCGCTTGCAGGTAGCCATAGCCGACCGACAAAATCACCAGGTCGCGGGCGTCCTTATAGGTGGACTCCGCTGATTTCAAATTCTCCGTCGCGGCGTGCGTGTTGTTGATCGCTTTCCAGTCGAAGACGGACTGTGTGGCGTAGGCGCGCGCGTCGAAATACCCGAACGGCCCTACGACCGACGGAATCGAAAATCCCGCGCTCGGCGGAAGATGGAAACTGAACCCGAATTCGGCCAGATCGACTTGCGAACCTTGTCCGTAGGACGACGTCGTCAGGTTCGGCAGCAACGCGCTCAGCTGTTGCCAGCGCGATCCGCGCGCCGCGCGTACATCCTGGCTGGAAAGCAGGATGCCCAGATTCTGTTTCAATCCGCGCGCAATCGCATCTTTCATGGAAAGTTGAATTACGCCCGGCTCCAGTTTTGAAGGCACGCTCCCGGAATAGGAGCCCTGCGAGGCCCTCGGCGCGGGAAGCGCCAGAGGCACCGGAGTCGCGGGAGCAGGGTTTCCCGTGTTTCCTTGCGCTCGTGCGTTGCCAGCTGCCAGGGGGAGCAGCACGGCAATTGGGATAATTCTAATCGCCCGTCGGCGTATCACGATTTCTCCCTCTCGATCTGTTCCAATTTGGATGACGGCCGAGCCGCGAAGGACGCAGCGTAAGTGCTGACAATTGAGCCGTCGATTGGCCGAACGTTCACGCCCGCGCGCCCCGGCGATGCTTTGCGCCTTTGCGTTTCTCATCGGCAAGAAGGCTCGGCAGGAACAGGTCCCAGGCCTGCTGCGCCGTGAGGCGCAGGGTCGAATCCGGATGCAAGGCCCACGCCAGCGTCACGCCCAGAAGTACGATTTGCACGAGTCGCGCCATTTCCGCCGGCGAAATATCGCGCCGCACTTCCCCGCGTTCCTGCGCGATCGCAAATATTTCGGCCAGCAGGCGGCGTCCGATCTGCAGCCGTTTGTGCAACTCGGCGCGGACGGAAGCACAAGAAGCATGTGCGGCGTAAATCGCGCGAAGCAACGCGGCATTTTCGGTTTTGTGGCTGATCAGGTCGACTGCGAGGTCCTGAAGCACCGGCATCACCGGCCCGCTTTTCGCGCGTTCCAGCGCGTGCTCGATCGACGCCAGCCGCTCGGCGCCAAAGGTCGCCAGCACGTGTTCCTTGGTCCGGAAATAATTGAAAAATGTCCCTTTGCCGACGTCCGCCGCCTCGGTGATGTCCTCAACCGTGGTTTCCATGAAGCCGCGCTCGGCGAAAAGCCGCAGCGCAGACCGAAAGAGGCGCTCGCGGATTTCCGTGCGGCGCCGTTCGCGGCGTCCTGCGCGGGGAGTCGTGACGGGACGTGTGACCGTGGAAGAAGCCATGAGCAGGATTGCGAGTGACCTAAACCCAATTACGACTATAAGTCACCTTTGGTTAGAGGTCAAGAACTACAACCGAAGAGTAGCCTTTGCGCTGATCGAAGAGAGGGGATTCTCGCCGCGCCGGGTTCGGCCCTCCGGCGCGGCGGTTTGTGATGCGCTTACTTCGAGAGGTTCTTGGGGCTGTGTTGGTTGAGCGTGGAGGTCAAAAGCTTCGCGGACGGCGGAATTGGAACGGCACCGTGCAGCGCGATATCCTTCGACGGCAGTTTCTTGCCGTAGATCCGCTCGTTGGCGTCTTCATCGGGACGAAGCGTCGAGCCTTCAAGCGAAATGCCGGCAAAAAGCCCCCGTGCGCGTGAGTAGGTGAGAACTTCCGCGCGCATGGCGACGTCCGTGTCCGCTTCCGCGTCACGTCCCACGGGCCCTGCTGCCGCAGAAGCATCCGCGCCTAGCTTCACCTTGCTGCTCAGGATCGAGCTTGCACCGTCCCTGTTCATGATCAGCAGAACAAAATCGGTCGCCTGGGCGCCGATCTGAAATCCGAAGCTGCCGCCTTCCAGAGCCATCATCGTCGGCGCGCCCCAGGGGCCTTCCATGTTTTCGCCGCTCCGGCAGCTCATCGCGCCGCGGCCGTAGCTGCCGCCCACGATGAACGCTGCCTTCAGTACAGTTGGAATGACTACCACGCAGTCGGCCTTGTCGATCAGGTTCTGCGGGATGTCGTCGGGGATATTCATGATTTCTTTGAGCACCTGTCCGGCATTGCGCAGGCGATCCTCGTCTTTTTCCTTGTCGTCCGCCTTCAAGGGAGTTGATAGGAACGCGAGGCCGAGCAGTACTGCCGAAACCGTCAGCGAAATGAACTTCTTAGTCATGATTGCTTCCTCCAGTATCACTCACAGCCCAAACATGATACGTGTGTCCGGTCGCGCAAGGCAATACTGGTAAACCCTAATCCCGCGCACGACCTTGCCATATAATTGGGCGCCTCGATGGCAAGGGGCATCACATGGATGTGAAATTCAAACGAACCGCCCTCGGCGCGCACGGCAATTTCCGCGTGGTGGTCGCGGCTCTCGCGCTGGGTGCAAGCGCCATCGCGCTGGCCGCGCAAACCGGTTCGCGCGAAGCAGCCAAGGAGCGTGCGGACGTCGCTCGATTCCGAGCGCGCGTAGCCGCCATCCTGGATCAGGCCAATGCGAGCAGGTTGAACTGGGGAATGGAAGTCGCGGACCGCTCGACAGGCGAAACGCTCTACGAGCTGAACGCCGATCATTTTTTCGCGCCGGCTTCGAACGCGAAAATCATCACCACATCGCTTGCCCTCGCCACGCTCGGCCGCGATTTCCGGTTTCGTACCACGCTGGAATCGAACGCGCCTCTCGATAGCGAAGGCCGCGTCGGGAGCGACTTAGTCCTGGTCGGCCGAGGGGATCCCGATCTTTCCAATCGCCGTTTCCCCTTCGCGGAGCACGCCGAGCGCGCCGGCCCGGTGGAGAAAATTCTTGCCGAACTTGTCGACGACGCCGTCGCGAAGGGGCTGCGCGAAGTCGATGGCGATATCGTTGCGGACGACAGCTACTATGCCTACGATCCGTATCCCGCCGGGTGGAGCAATGGCGACCTGTTCTTCTCATTCGCGGCCCCGGTAAGCGCCATCGCATACAACGACAACACAGTCTTCGTCACCATCGCACCCGGCTCGCACATCGGCGACCCGGCCACAATTACCACGGAGCCCGCCGCCGCGCTCGGCACGTTCGCTGCGGACATCATCACCGGCCCTCCCGATACGCTCGCCGACTTCGCCGTCGTGCGCGTGCCGGGCGAGAATTTCATCCTGCTGCGCGGCGCCATCGGCGTCGCTCGCACGCCCACGCGTCTCGACATCGCCATGACCGCTCCGGCAGAAATAGCCGCTCTCTCGCTCAAGCAACTGCTCGAAATGCACGGAGTGCGCGTCACGGGCACGGCGCGCGCGCATCACGGTTCGCCGCCCTATTCCAACGCCGCCGGCGAGCCGATTCTTCCGCCGCCTCCGCCGATCGCGTCCGGCGCGACGCAGCCCAGTCCCGCGGTTCTCGCCGAACACGATTCCCAGCCACTCCTTGAAGCGATCCGGCTCACGAACAAGGTAAGCCACAACCTGCACGCTGAGCTTCTGCTGCGGGCCGTCGGCCACGAAAAGTTCGGTGTAGGCTCGACCGCCGCCGGACTCAAAGTGGAGCGCGAATTTCTGCACGCTGCAGGAGTTCCCGATGGCGACATGATCCTCTCGGACGGCTCTGGTCTCGGCCGCGACAGCCTGGTCACGCCGCGCGGGATGGTCGCGCTGCTCGCATATGCGGCCCACCAGCCTTGGGGCGCCGATTTTCATTCTACGCTCCCCATCGCCGGTGCTGACGGCACGCTCGAAACCCGCATGACCGGCACCGCGAGCGCCGGCTTGATCCAGGCGAAGACCGGCGAGATCGAGCACGTCCGCGCGCTTTCCGGCTACGCCACGACGCTGCGCGGCGAATCGGTCGTGTTCTCGATTTTCTACAACAACAATCCGCAGCACGGCATCGGCACTGTCGCGCCCGTGGACGCCATCGCCAATGCCATCGTGGAAACGATCGGCGCGTCGGGCAAAGAAATGGCGCCCGCAAAGAACAGATCACGATGAGTGGCGCAATGATCGTCACCGTCTTCGGCAGCTCGCGCCCGAGCGAAGGAGATCCTCACTACGCCCAGGCGCATTTGCTCGGTGTGGCGCTGGCGGCAGGAGGCTTCGCGGTCTGCAGCGGTGGTTACGGCGGCGTGATGGAGGCTGTTTCGCGCGGCGCAAAGGAGGCGGGCGGTCGCACGATCGGCATCACCGCCCGGTTTTTCGGATCGCGCGCCAACCGCTGGATCGATGAAGAAGTGCGAACCAACACCTGGCAGGACCGGCTGTTCGCGCTGATCGATCGCGCCGACGGATTCGTCGCCTGCCCCGGTGGCACCGGGACACTCGTCGAACTCGCCGTCGCCTGGGAAATGCTCAATAAAGGCGCCATGGCCGGTAAACCGCTCGTCGTCCTCGGCGATTTCTGGCAGCCGATCATCGATCGCGTCCGCGAAGTCGAAACCGGCCACGCATCCGGCTGGGGCGAAAGCGGCGAGCCTCTGATTCACACGGCGCCTACCCCCGGAGACGCGACCGCGTATCTTGCCGGCCGCTTGCTCGCACGCGGATTCCCCCGGTCAATCCAGCTAGAATGAAAAGCTGCAACGCCGTCAGGCGGTTGACCCTAGGGGTAAGGGGGCGGAACTCTAGTTCCGACAATAACGACGGAAAAAACTGGGGGCTTTGGCCCCTGAGGCGCCTGTGTCCCGAACTGCTGAAGACCTTCTCGAATTCACCCGGCTGAAAGAAATCGTCGGCGGTCACTCGACCTGCGCGCCGGGGCATCGCGCGGTCGAAGCGCTCGCGCCGCAACAGGACGTGGGCGCGCTCAACGCCGAATTCGAATTGATCCGCGAAGCGATCGTCTGCCTGCGTGGGGGTCTCGAACTCGGATTCGGCGCGTTAGCCGATCCCGACGGCTGGCTCGCAAAACTTGCCGTGCCGGCCTCGGTGCTCGCACCGGACGAATTTCTCGACGTCGCCTCGCTGGCGGAATCCGCGAACGCCGCAAAGCAAACGCTCAAGCCCGAAGCCGTGAAATATCCGCGCCTCGCGGATCTCGCAGCCGCAACTGCCGATTTCCGCTCACTGCTCGCGGCCATCCGTGGCGCTGTACTGCCCAACGGTGAAATCAGCGACGATGCTTCGCCGCACCTCCGGCGCATTCGCTCCGGAAAAGTCCAGGCGCGGGCGACGATCCGTCAGTCGCTCGAGAAGATCCTCCGCGCCCGCGGCGAGCCTGTAGGCGAAGACTACATCACGCTGCGCAACGACCGCTTCGTCATTCCCGTTCGCGCCGGCGACCGCCGCGAGGTGCCCGGCGTCGTCCACGCCGCCAGCGCCACCGGCCAAACCGTTTTCGTCGAGCCGCTCGATGCCATCGACCTCAACAATCGCCTCGTCCAGCTCAGCGAGGAAGAAACCATCGAAATTGCGCACATCCTCGCGGAGCTGACTGACCGCGTCCGCACCGAAAGCGGCCCGCTGCAAGCAGCAGCCGCGAACATCGCGCATCTCGATTCTATTTTCGCTCGCGCCCGCTTCGCCCGCGAATTCGATTGTGCCATTCCCGAATTTGCCGTGGGCAATTCTCTCCGGCTCGACGCAGCCCGCAACCCCGTCCTCGAAGCCACGCTGCGCCCGCAGGGACGCAAGACTGTTCCGACGACTCTCTCGCTCGGCGGCGATGAAACCGTGCTGGTCATCAGCGGGCCGAACACTGGGGGCAAAACCGTCGCGCTCAAAACCGTCGGCCTCGCCGCGCTCTCGGCGCAATCCGCGATTCCTGTGGCCGCCGAGCGCGCCGAGCTGCCTGTCTTCGATCGCGTACTCGCCGATATCGGCGATGAGCAATCGATCGCCGCGGACCTGTCCACGTTTTCCGCGCACATGTTGAACCTCAAATCGATGCTCGAGCGCGCCACTGATCGCTCGCTGATTCTGGTCGATGAAGTGGGCACCGGCACCGCGCCCGAAGAGGGAGCCGCGCTCGCCGTCGCTCTGCTCGAGGAGTTCCGAGGCCGCCGCGCGCTGACGCTCGCCACCACGCACCACGACCGCCTGAAGGCCTACGCCTCCAGCACTCCCGGCATCGTCAACGCCGCCATGGAGTTCGATCAGGTGAACCTGCGGCCGACCTATCGCCTGCTTGTTGGCGTCCCCGGCACATCCAGCGGAATTGAAATCGCGCGCCGCCTCGGACTGCCTGAGCGCGTGGTCGAGCACGCCAACGCCAGTCTTTCACCTGAATCGCGCGAGGCCCGCGACCTGATCGCCTATCTCCATGGCAGCCGTGACGAAATGGAGGAGGTCACGCGCCAGGCCCGCGAACAACTCGCGCAGCTCGACACCGCCCGCCGCGAATTGCAAACCGAATGGATCGAGCGCCAAAAAAAGCGCATCACCGAGCTTGAAAAGAGTTTCGCAGCCACGCAGAAGCGCCTCGAAGCCGAAGTCGAGCGCCTCGCCGCCGACATCAAAGACCGCTCGCTGCGCGCCCAAATCGAAAAACAGGCCGGCCGGCGCCTGGGCAAACTCGAATCCGAGGCGCGCTCTGAAACCGACGCCGCGGTGATCGATACGCTCGCAGCGTCACAGCAGGATTTGGGAGTTGCGGCAGGTGCGGCGGATGAGCCGGTCGCGCCGGAAAAACTGTCCGCCGGCGACCGGGTGCGCGTGAAAGGCTTCAAGCAAGCGGTCATCTTCCGCCGCCACGATGGCCGCACCGCCGAAGTCGAAGCCGGCCCGCTGCGCATGAGAGTCCCGCTCGCGGAAATTTTCAGCGTCGAGGACGACGCCGCACCTGCGAAGTCGTCCCCGCAGACTCAGCCACAGCGACCGCGCGGAATTACCATTCATGCGCAGCCCAGCGACGAACCGGCGAACGCCACCGGAGAAATAAACGTGATCGGCTGCACGGTGGAAGAAGCCACGCGCCGGGTCGACAAATTCCTCGACGAAGCTGCGGTAGCGGGGAAGCCCAGCATCCGCATCGTTCACGGACACGGGAGGGGTGCGCTACGCCGCGGCCTCGCGGAATTCCTCTCCACGCACCCGCTGGTCGAAAGCACCCATCACGAAGCAGAAGACCGCGGCGGCACGGCAATCACAATCGCCGAACTGGCCAGCTAAATAGGCAGCGAACCGCGTTCCCTGACGGTGAGGTCTTTCGGCCTGTTCCGGGGTTTAGGCAGGCGCCTAGAACGAATCGAAGTTGTTGTTGTAATCGCCCTGGGCGCGCTGCGCCAGCTGCCTTTGTGAAATATTCACGATCCACGAGGCGATATTCGCCTGTGTCGTCGGCATCGGCAGCCGTTTAAGCATCGATTTCACACTGTAGAATTTCTCGTACATGGCCTGCACGTTCTTCTCAATCTCTTGCGGCGTGAAATTCTTCGGCTTGATGTGGCAAAACTCACCCGGGAACCGGCCGATGTCCTCCAGGCGCAAAATCCGATCTTCCGCCTTCATTCTCTCGAAGAACATCGTGCCCTTTTCGGGGCAGAGGATATTGAAGTATGCGACCGGCACCTTTTCCTTGTGCAGGAAATCCAGCGTCGACTCAAACACGCCCGGCTCTTCCGTATCCCATCCGAAAATGAAATTCAGCGAGTAGCTGATTCCGCGCTTCCGCAAATTCGCCAGCATCGCACTGTATTTCTCCACCTTGTTGAACTTCTTGTTCATGCCTTTCAGCGTGTCGCTGTTGATGCTCTCGATTCCCATGTTCACGTGCAGCAATCCGCTCCGCTCCGCCAGATCCATATACTCGTCGTCGTTGCACAAGAACGACGTCCACAAAGCCGACCACCTCACCTTCAGCGGAATCATCGCCTCCATCAGGTTCATGGCATGCTGGCGCTTGCCGCCGAAATCGCTGTCGCCGAAGAACACGTACTTCGATCCTGTGGCCTTGATCTCCTCGACCACGTCCTCCACCGGCCGCACGCGGAATCCTCCACCCAAATAGAGCCGCTCGGAGCAAAACTCGCACTGCATCGGGCAGCCACGCGAAGACATCAGCGAAAAAGTCTTGAAGTGCCCGTACCGGCTCAGGTCCAGCTTGTGCCAGTGTGGTATCGGCAGGCTCGCGATGCTTGTCATCTGCGGCGCGCGGTAGATCTTTTCCAGCTTCCCGGCGCTTGCATCCGCCAGCATCTGCGGCCAAATCGGCTCGGCCTCGCCGATTCCGATCGCGTCGCAGTGCTTCGCCGCTTCTTCAGGATGAAACCAGATGTGCGGCCCGCCCATGATCACGGGGATGCCGCGATTGCGGAATTCAGCCGCGATGTCGTAGGCACGCAAGGAATGCACGGTCCAGGTCGTAATCGCCACCACGTCCGGATTCGTATCGAAGCTCAAATCCTGCACCTGCTCGTCGACCAGCGTGACGTCCCAGTCCTTCGGCGTCAACGCGGCCAGATACGGCAGCGCCAGTGGAACCAGCGCGCGAGTCTTTGATTTGAAAACGGCACGGTTCGTTCGTGAGGCGTAATGCGAAGGTTGGATAATCAGAAGCTTCTTGCCCAATTTTTCATTCCCTCAGAATTGATTTCTAAGTCGCTTTTTCAAATGCCCGGCTCGCTTGTCAGCTCCGGGACTCCTTCCGATGGCACCACCATACCGGAATATATTATTACATCTGAACGTCCCGGGAGTGAACCCGGTAATTGTGACTCGGTTGACAATCCCGGGATCGCGCCAACTCGCGCCAACACCCGAAATATTCCTCGGCTCCGGGGTACTCAAACCCGAAAGATGTTAGCGCAGCCAGCGTATAAAATTCGCATTCATATTAATGATGTCTAGCATTATAAAACGTGAATAGCGCCATCGAACGCCGTTCCTCGCCCACCCACAACACGTCCGACAAAGCCCCTTGGCAATCCCGAACGGGAATCCACGCCTTGAACCTGGTTGAACTTTGAGGCTTTGGCGGATAGGATTCCACCGCAGAGCAGGGTTTTGGCAGCGGACAGGTGAGTTGTTGATGCCGATGCGCTCTTGGATGAACGAGGCGCGCCACGGGAGGCTTCGATGAAGAGAATTTGCACAGCTGTGATGGCAGCAGCAGCGGTGCTGCTGCTCGCGACCGCCGCGCAGGCGCAGGTGACGCTGAACTCGGTGCGAGTCGGTGCGCAAGACACTGCCGCACTGGCGAAGTTCTACGAGGTCGCCTTCGGCATGTTCGAGGTCAATCGGATCAATGTGCCCGGAGGAGCGGAGATATTCGTGAACTTCGGTCCCACGGCCGACGCCGCCAAGGCCAACAAAAGCGAGCCGATCGTGATCACTCATCGCGATTCCGACGACCTGAAGGACCCGATTGCGCACGTGATCTTAAACGTGAAGGACATGGCGGCGACGGTTGCGGCCATCAAGGCGGCCGGCGGTTCGATGGCCGGCGATCCTCGTGCGTTCGGAAACACCGGCATGATGATAGGAGTCGCGATCGATCCGGTTGGGAATCGCCTTGAGCTGATTCAACACCCATAGGAATTCCGGATCCGTGGAGGGACAAATGCCCCGGGCCCTAAAATATGCCCTCATCGCCGTCGCCGCCATGCTGACGGCAAGTTCTGCGCTTGCGCACCATTCGTTTGCGATGTTCGACCAGTCGAAGTTGGTCACAGTGAATGGCACCGTCAAGGATTTCCGGTGGACCAATCCCCACGTCTTCATCCAGCTGCTCGTCAAGACGGAGGGTGACGGCGAGGTTGAGTGGAGCATTGAGATGACGAGCCCGGAGCACCTGGCGCGTGTCGGGTGGCGGCCCGGAACCTTGAAGCCGGGTGACCCGGTGACCTTGGCGATTCATCCGATGCGCGATGGCACGGCGGGAGGCCAGTACGTCTCGGGAACCGGGCCGGGCGGACCCTTGGTCGGCTCGCCAACGCCGAGCGGTGAAAGCAGGTGAATGTGCGGAGGCCGGCACTCGCAGCGGCGATCCTGCTGGCGTGCGTGGCAGTCGTCGTAGTGGCCGCCACGGGCGCCCCGACCGGGATGCCGGACTGGAGCGGCCAGTGGGAAAATGTCGGTGCCACGCCCGATGCCTCGGGAGGATTCAATCAGTCGCTCGATGATGTCCTTACGAAGATGCAGTGGGGACCGCCGAGCAAACCCGAGGTGCAGGCCCGAGTGGACAAGATCGTCGCGTCGGAGCGCAAGAGATTAGAGGCAATCAGCCGTGGAGAAGATCCGGGCGGGGTGGACGCGAAGGCCTGCACGTTCGGATTTCCGTTGATAATGCTCGATTCACCTCTGATGTTTGAGATTCTACCGACGCCGAAGGAAACGACGCTGATTTTCTCGAGCCGCGAGATCCGCCATGTTTACACGGATGGAAGGCCGCACACCGCGAAAGAAGATCTGTGGGCGACGCCGTGGGGCGACTCGATCGGCCACTGGGAAGGACAGACTCTGGTGATCGACACCATCGCGGTCAAATCTCCCTTTGCTTCTTCGGAGTCGGAGGGCGTCGCCGTCCTGGCGTTTGGGGACGTTGAGGGCGAACAGACGATCACCATTTTGAGTTCGCAGGCGCACTTTATTGAGAGGATCCGGATGCTCGACCAGGGGCATCTGGAGGATCAGATGACCGTCATCGATCCGAACAACCTGACGGCTCCCTGGCACGTAAGTCGCACCTACCAGCGTGTGGCACACATTCACCGCATGGTGTATGAGGACTGCGAGGGTGAAGAACGCAATCCCGTCGTCAACGGGCGTTTCACACTCGCCCCACCGCCCCCGTCAGCCACACCGGGGCCGGCGACAGCGCCCAACAGCGCTCCATCCGCTCACCCCTCACCTCAATAGCAACGACGTACCCGCCATTGATTAACTTTCCTGATCACCGCGGCGCAACGAGATCAGCTGGTAGTGGCACCAAATTTTTCCCTTACCAGGGCTTCGTCGTCTCCTCCGACGATAACCTCCGGGAAGCCGACCAGTCGGGAGCTGACCCAACCCCGCATTTTTGATCGATTCAGGAAGGGAAATGGAATCAGCATTCGCCAAAAAACCTCGCACGCACTTGTTCGTTTAAGGGCAGGTCGGGGCCGCTAAAAATGTGATCAGGAACGCGTGTGGAATCCTCGGCAATCAGCGGCAGGGCCCTCGTCCGCAATGCGCCGCTTCCGGTGAGGGATCGTGAAAGAGGGTGCGTAACCATCTCTCCACCACGTGGCATGCATGAAAACTCCGCTGATGCTGTTCGGCGTAGCGGTGTCCTGCGGCTTCCCAATCGGAATTGCCAGTAAGTTCGTCGCGAAGCACTCGCGCACCACGCAGAGCAAAAGATAGGCCCTGACCGTAGGTGGGGTCGCTGGTGGCCGCAGCATCGCCGACGAGCACCACGCCATCGCGATAAGGGTGTTCCACCCAGCAGTCGCTCGCATCAAAACTCGCTAGTGGTCCGATACTTTTCGCTTCGGCGCAGTAATCGGCTATCGGAGCGTAGGCTTTTGCAGACTCACGAATGAAAATGAATAGATTGAGCATGGATTCACCTTGTGGACGGTATCCCATTGTCTTGGGATAAACAAAGTAGGCCCGGAATCGGTCGCCCCCCTGAGGAATGAGACCGGTCCATGTGCCAAGCTCGGGGTTGAAGACAGCATAAAAAGTCTCCGTGGACGTGTGTACGTTTGTCAGTAGCACACCGGCCATGTAGTAGCCGTTGCTCTGTTCGCAAATCGAAAAACCAGTCCATTTTCGCGCAGCAGAGCCGCGACCGTCGGCGGCAACCACGAGACGGGCTGAGATCCGTTCGTGGCCGTGCCCATCCACAACCACGGTAGGCTCGGCCTCGCGCTCGATTTTCTCAACGCTGACTCCGCGGCGCACTTCCGCGCCGGCGTTTTCCGCAGCCGCAAGCAGTGTTTCCTGCATCACTTGGTGCGGGAAGGAAAGTAGAGGCAATTGCTGCAGCGTCGTCGCTCTGAGGTCTCGTAACCCCGAGCCGGCTTCAACGTAAGGCACATCATGGGCGCACTTTTCCTTTAGCAGGCGGCAAATTCCGAGTTCATTCGCTTCGGCCACACCCCAAGACACAACAGCCTCTCCGCGCACACGATCTTTAAATTGCTTTTCCCGCTCCAATACAAGGACCTTAGCGCCTCGCTCGGCCATGGCTCTGGCCAATGAGACGCGGCGATCCCACCACCTACCGTAATGATGTCGTAACTTCGCGACGCCACCGCGAACTCCTTCTGACGTGGCCGCCTGGGGTTGAAATGTGAAATCGAAGATCGAACTGTGGGCGCATCTTAGTAAAGGTGTCCGTCAAAAGTGTGGGCAAGAAAATCCGCCTTGCTGTAGTAGTGACCGGCAAGCGGATGAATTGCCTCGACGATCCAATCGACATCGTCCGCAACATGCAACTAAAGTCTACTCGGGTCGAGCGAGCCGAAATTGTTAACCAAGTGGGTTTTGGAACAGGCTCCCACAAAATTCGTAGCGCCGTTCAGGTCGGCAGGGACGACACCCGGGGGACGGCACGGCTGAGCGGGGCCACGCGAATCCCAATCGGGGGCGCTCCGCTCAGCCGCTGCAAGCCGTACCTCAAGTTCCAAGTTCGGGGACCTATGCAGTCTCGTCTTTTCCTGTGTGATCGCTGGTAACCACGTCAGAGGAGTCGTTGCTACGATTTGGGAGCTTCAAGGAGGTAGGGGTTGTGGGTTCAATTCGACGCTGCCACCGGGCCCTCTCCTTATTGTCGACAGGGGCTTGACGGTACCGAGCTTCTTTCCTCTCTTGAGTCCCTTACTGGTTTTCTTGCTCTTTTTTACTGCCACGTGGTTTCTCCTTCTCTGTGAGATTGCCCCCGTGGGCGGGAACCATGCTTATATGCAATACGTGCGCCAATGTAAACAACCCAGCCCGCGCGCTATCGCCTTTCGATTGTTGCGCGGCCCATGCAACACATCGCGAAGCACAAGCTCGCTGTTGAATAATTAATTTCCGATTGCAAAATTCAATAGGAAGCACCGCCCTTCGATGTTTTTGGCGAGTTGCGGTATCGACGCACTTACCCGAGACGTTGGCGCCGGGACCAAGATGCGCGCCCCCCACCCGGGGCTTTTGAAAGCGATCCCCGTGCTGCCAGCCCGATCATTTGACTCAGCCCCCGGCGCTCGGTACATTCCAGATGGAAACTCCCATCGAGCCGATACCGGGGCATTCGCCTCGGCGCTTGCGATCTGTTTCCACACCTCAGGATGGCGGAAGCCGGTTCATTCGCGGAAAAGGTAAAGCAGCAGGCGGACATCGTCCGCGTGATCGGCGAATACGTCCGCCTGAAAAAGACCGGCCAGAATTTCACCGGCCTCTGCCCGTTCCATCAGGAGAAGTCTCCGTCGTTCGCCGTGCATCCAGTGCGCCAGATCTATCACTGTTTCGGGTGCGGAGCGGGCGGCGATGTCTTCAAATTCGTCATGGAAATGGACAAGAGCCCGTTCCCGGAAGCCGTCCGCACCGTCGCTGAAAAATGCGGCATCCCGATTCCGCGCCCGCGCGAGCGCTCGCCCGAGGAGCATCGCGAAAATCAGCAGCGCTCGGCGCTGGTCGAAATGCACCGCGCGGCGGTTGAATATTTCCAGCGCCAGCTGCGCGATAGCGGCGAAGGGAAGATTGCCCAAAGCTACCTCGAAGACCGCGGACTCGACCGCGACTCTATTGTCCGCTTCGGCCTTGGCTGGGCGCCGTCGTCCGGAGACGCGCTGCTGCGCCTGCTGAAGCAGAAATATCCCGAAAAGATGCTCGAAGTCTCCGGCCTCGTCTCGCGCAACGAAAGCGGGCGCTTTTACGATCGCTTCCGCAGCCGCGTCATGTTCCCGATTGCCAACGACGCCGGCAAAGTGATCGCCTTCGGCGGCCGCGCCATGGGCGACGCCATGCCGAAATACATGAACTCGCCCGAGACGCCGATCTATTCCAAGAGCAGCGTCCTCTATCATCTCGATCGCGCGAAGGACGAGCTGCGAAGAAGCGATTTCGCCATCCTCGTCGAAGGATACATGGACGCGATCGCCGTCGCCCGCGCCGGATGCACAAACGTCGTGGCCAGCTGCGGCACCAGCCTCGCCGAGCCGCAAATCAAGCTCCTCAGTCGTTTCACGCGACGTGTCGTTGTGAACTACGATCCGGATACAGCGGGCCAGGTCGCCACCGAACGCTCGCTAACGCTGCTTCTCGAAAAAGAATTCGAGGTCAAAGTGCTCGCGCTTCCCGGCGGCGCCGATCCCGACAAATTCTTCAAAGAGCAGGGCGCGGACGCGTATCGCAAGCTTCTGAAGGAAGCGCCGCTGTACATCGATTACCTCATTGGCCGCGCCCGGAAAATGGACCGCTCCTCCGCCGCCGGAAAAGTGGCCGCGCTGAATTTCCTGATGCCCTTCATACAGCGGCTCCCGAATCGCCTGCTGCGTTCGGAATGGGCCTCGCGCATCGCTTCGGAATTGCGCGTCGAGGAACCGGTGCTGCGCGCGGAACTGAACCGCGCCGCCGTCGAGCGCCGCAGCGAAGTCAAACCACAGGCCGCTCTGCTCGCACCCGTCGTAAAACCCGCCGAGCGGCAATTGATTCACATGCTCGTCGAAGCGCAGGAATTCCGCGAGCGGCTCGCGCACGAGCTCGTCGCCGAGGCGTTGCACCAAGGCCTGGAGTGCGAAAAGATCCTCGACGTGCTAATCTCGAAGGTGGGCGAAAAGCCCGATCCTACCGTATTGGCTGCCGCGCTCGAGGACAAAGACCGCCGGCTTTTTTTCGAGATCCTTTTCGAATCATCCGCCGAGCCGACCTGGGAAGAAGCCGAAAGCTGCCTCAGCGTGCTGCGTAGCGGCCGTGACAAACGCGAGCTGGCCGAGCTGCAGCAGAAAATCGAATCGAAAGCGTCACCCGCCGAATTGAATCGCCTGCTCGCCCAGCGGCTGGAGCTTCAAAAGAAACTCGCGCAACGTTGACGTCGTCGGAAAGACCTTCAAATGACATCCAAGCTCCCATCCATCGTGATCGTCGGCCGCCCCAACGTGGGCAAATCGACGCTCTTCAACCGCCTCACCGGCACGCGCCGCTCGATCGTCACAAACGAGCCGGGCATCACCCGTGACCGCATCTACGGCACCTCCGACTGGGAGGGTCGCGCTTTCGAAGTGGTCGATACCGGCGGAATCGTGCCGGAAGATAAAGCCGAAATTCCCGGCGAGATTCTGCGGCAGGCGCACCTGGCGATCGCGAATGCGGCGGTCGTAGTGCAGGTCGTCGACGGCCGAGAGGGTCCGGTTCCGCTCGATGCGGAGCTGGCGCAGCTTTTGCGCCGCGCGGGCAAGCCACCCGTGCTGGCGGTCAATAAAGTCGATTCGCCGAAGCAGGCGGAACTGGCCGCACAGTTCTACGAGATCAGCGACGAAGTCTTCCCGGTTTCAGCCGAGCACGGTTTTGGCATCGACACGATGCTCGACGCGCTGACGAAGGACTTCGAGCGGGCCGAACAGACCGCCGCGCAACCGGACATCCATATCGCGATCATCGGCCGGCCCAACGTCGGAAAATCGACGCTGTTGAACCAACTGGTCGGCGCGGACCGTTCGATCGTATCGTCCGAGCCCGGCACGACGCGCGACATGGTCGACACCGTAATCGAGCGCAATGGCAAGAATTACCGCTTCCTCGACACGGCAGGAATCCGCCGCAAGGGCAAGACGCGGCTGATCGCCGAAAAGCTGAGTGTGATCATGGCGCGGCAGCATCTGGAGCGCGCCGACATCGCCGTGATCGTGGTCGATGCGTCGATGGGTGTCACGTCGCACGACGCCACGATCGCGGGCTATGCCGAGCAGTCGGGCCGCTCCGTGATCATCGCCATGAACAAATGGGACCTGGCGCTGGAAGCCGCGCGCGAGCAAGCCGAGCGGGAGAAAGCCCGGGGAGGAAAAGGCAAGGGCGGAAACGCCAACAAGCTGCTGCAGGATTACGAGCCGCTGGTACGCGCGAAATTCAAATTTCTGGCCTTTGCGCCCATCGTGTTTCTCTCCGCGAAGACCGGCGAGCATGTCGATCGCCTGTACACGATGATCGACCGCGTGGCCGAAGCCCGCCAGCGCCGGATTTCGACCGGCGAACTGAATCGCTGGCTCGCCAGCGTCGATCTGGAGCGCGGGACTACACCTGCAAGCCGCAAGGTGAAGATCTTCTACATCACGCAGGCCACGGCCGGTCCGCCCACGTTTGTCCTTTTCACCAATCAAACCAAGCCGCTCCATTTCAGCTTTCAGCGCTTTCTGGAAAACCGTCTGCGCGAGAAATTCGATTTCCTGGGCACGCCGATCCGATTCACGCAGCGGTTGAAAAAGAGCGCGTCGCGTGACGATTCCGGCCGCGAGCCCCGCCGCCTCACCAAACACGAACCCCGCCACAGCAAGCGCCGGGGTTGGGAACCGCCCGAAAAACGCGACCGCCGCTGAAAAAAAAGCGGCAAGCCCGCAGCGAAAAGCACAGACGCGCGTTGCCGCACCAAGACCGACTGAAAGCTCAGTCGACCGCCTCGCAATCTGCCAGCCTGTAGTCGACGAAGATATTTCGTCCGGTTCCCCGGGCGAGAACTGTACTGCTCTCTGGACAATTAAATTGCAGTTTCGGTGAAAACGTGGGCCTTCAGGTCGAGCAAGCACACCGACGATTGTGGCTTGGGCCAGCGCGGTTCGGCACCGGTTTCGTTCAGCACCGCCAACCATCCAAACGAAGTGACGAACGATTTAGGAGTTACGGCGAAGCCCGATCTTCCGATGCGCGATCTCCGATCTCCCACGCCAGGAAATCGCGATTCGCCGCTCACAAGAGGGTGGGACACCATCGCGCACCCCAGGGGTTGACAGGACGCGAAAAGGGCCTAGGATTGGGGTACTCGACATGGCTAGTGCGGCTCAAGCGGCGCGTGAACTTCCGGAAAAGAGCCTCTTCCGCATCGGCGAAGTGAGCCGGTTGACGGCGACGAAAACGTTCGTCCTGCGCTACTGGGAATCCGAATTTCCGACGCTGCAACCGGTAAAGAGTCCGAGCGGGCATCGGTTGTATCGGCGCGACGACATCGAAACCGTCTTCGAGATCAAGCGACTGCTCTACGAAGAGGGTTTCACGATCGCGGGGGCGCGCAAGCACCTGGCGGAAGGGAATGGCCGCGCGACCGCCAACGGAGACGCCACTTCGTCAACGCACGAGGTTTCGCACCTGGTGGAGGCGCCGGCGAAGCCGATGCCGGCGTCGCGTGCGCATCGAAAATTCCTGCTCGATCTTCATGAAGAATTGCTCGCCGTCTTGACCCTTCTCGAACGCGAGTGATACGCTCGAAAGCGGTTTTTTTTCACCGGTCGGGACGTGGCGCAGCCTGGTAGCGCGCACGCTTGGGGTGCGTGAGGTCGCTGGTTCGAATCCAGTCGTCCCGACCATTTGCTTTCTCTCCGCCGCGATGAGCAGGAACCCTTGATCGAGCTCACGCCTTCTGGACGTTCATGCCGAATATTCTGATTACCAATGACGATGGGATTCACGCGCCAGGATTGCGGGCGCTGGCTGCAAGCTTGCAAGGCCTTGGGACGATCACGATTGTAGCGCCTTCGCACGAGCGGAGCGCTGCGGCGCAGTCGTTGACGCTGCGGCAGCCGATCTACTGCGACAAGATCGCCGAGCGCGAGTATTCGATCGACGGCACGCCCGCCGACGCAATGATTCTGGCGTTTCACCATTTGCTGGCCGAGAAGCCCGACATCACGATTTCCGGAATCAATCCCGGCGGAAATCTGGGCGAGAACATATATTACTCCGGGACTGTGGGCGCGGCGATGGAGGCGGCGATTAATCGAACGCCGGCCGTCGCGGTGTCCGTGGCGTACAAGGGCAGGGGATTGGATTTCGCACCGGCGGCGCATTTGACGCGGGCGCTTTTACCGATGGTGCTGCGCGAAGGATTGCCGCCGGGCGTGATGCTGAACGTGAATGTGCCGCAGGATTGGACCGGGGAAGTGCGGATTACGCGGCAATCTTCCAAGATCACGCGCAATGTGTTGAAGCCGGGGACAGATCCGCGGGGGCGGCAATATTTCTGGTTGAGCGAGCAGCAGTTTAAAGAGGGGATCGAGCCGGATACGGATCATGCGGCGATCCGGGACGGGGCGGTCTCGATTACGCCGCTGATGATCGATCACACCCATGGGGCCTCGGTGAAGCATTTGGCCCATTGGGCGAAGAGCCTGGCCGAAGCTGCGCGGAAATAGGAATTGGCCACTGAGACACGGAAACATTCGAAGCACGGACCTTGATCGACGGCAAGACCTGAACAATGACGATGGCTAAGAAGGCTGCTGAAGCGAAGGCTGAAGAGATTACCGTCGAGGAGATTTTTGGGCCTGGCGGGTTGCTGGAGAAGCGGCACAGCGGCTACGAGTTTCGGGCTTCGCAGCTGGCGATGGCGAAAATTGCGGATGAGGCATTTGCGAAGCACCAGCATGTGGTG
>Ga0210388_10001325_pt1 | contig 19499 bp, 11 predicted proteins | sample IncBWC19OmetaG_FD_155485 | JGI IMG/M metagenome (GOLD analysis project Ga0210388, IMG submission 155485) | Forest soil microbial communities from Barre Woods Harvard Forest LTER site, Petersham, Massachusetts, United States - Inc-BW-C-19-O ... | reverse complement strand
GTGCTCGGTGGGCGTCGCAGCACTGCTGGCCGTCTACATCTTCTTCCCCATGTCGGCCGAAGCCCTGACTGGCCGCAGCAGCAAAAAACAAAAGAAGACCGAGCAGGAGTCTACTGCGCCGCCCGCGCCGCGCTTCCATAATCTGCTGCCCACGGTGAGCACTTGTTTTTCATTCGGAACAGGCGTGCAACAGTTTCTGTCTCTCTCGCGCATTTACTTCCGCAACATCTTCCGCGAGATCCCGTTCTGGGCGCTCACCGTTGTCATGGTGGTGATCGCCCTAGCCGACGGCCACGGCGCAGTGGATGTTGGCGACACAAGAGTATGGCCCGTGACCTATCTCATGCTGCAAGCGGTGGAAGGGCTATCCACCCTGCTTCTCTTCGTCGTAGCTACCATGTATGCCGGGGAACTGATCTGGCGGGAGCGGGATACCCACTTCGAACAGATCCACGACGCGTTGCCATTCCACGGCTGGATCGACACTTTGAGCAAGTTCACGGCGCTGGCTGCGGCCGAGTTTTTCCTGCTAACCATGGTATTGCTTTGCGGCGTGCTCACACAGGCCATGGCCGGCTACTATCACTTCGAGCTTGTTCAATATTTCCAGGAGCTCTACCTGATTGTCTTCCCGCAGATCATGATCTTCGCTCTGCTGGCGTTTTTTGTGCAGACCATCGTTTCAAACAAATTCATCGGCCACGGCATCGTGATCGGCGTCTTTCTTATCGGCTTCATCCTCGACACCGGAGGACTCAGCGACCGGCTCTACATCTTCGGCGACGTGGTGCAGTACACATACTCCGACATGAATGGCTACGGCCACTTCGTCAAGCCACTTCTCTGGTCCACTGCGTACTGGCTTTCGTGGGCGGTTTTCCTTGGCGTACTCGCCAGCCTGCTGGCTCGGCGCGGCGCGGAGACCGGGTTGCGCATCAGGCTGCGAGCGGCACGGCAATCGCTCCCTGCCTACGCCGTGCTCCTGGCGGTTCCGCTGCTGGCAGCCATCGGCACCGGTTCCTGGTACTTCTACAACACCCACGTTCTCAATCCATTCCGTACCGACAAAAACACGCGCGATTTGCAGGCCGACTACGAAAAACTCTACAAGAAATATGAATACGCGTCGATTCCCAAGATCACTGCTGTCGACACCGCAGTCAACATCTATCCGGAAAATCGCAGCTTCAATGCCACTGGCACTTATACCGCCGTGAACGAAACTAGCAAGCCCATCCAGGATATCTACGTCGACAACGCTCGCCGATCACTGAAGGCGGTCAGCTTCGATCGTCCAGCCACGTCAACAGTCAACGACGTGAAGCATGGATTCTGGATCTATCATCTGGCCTCACCGCTCAATCCCGGAGAAACGCTGGATTCAATTTCAGTGCGGCTACGAGAATCCCGGCTTCCGTAACTCCAATGAGCAGGCGGAGTTTGCTTACAACGGTACTTTTTTTGACCGCGATTACTTCCCCTCGCTTGGCTACAACAGGGGCCGCGAGCTGGATAACCCCGTCCGGCGTCGCGAAGAGGGCCTTGGGCCTCTTGAAGAACTCCCCGACCGCGGCGACCCGTACGGCATGCAGACCGACTTGTTCGGAACGGACTCGGACTTTGTTACCTATCACTCCGTGGTCAGCACATCGCCGAGTCAGATTGCTATCTCGCCCGGCGACCTGGTGCGTGAGTGGCAGCAGAACGGCCGCAACTACTTCGAATACACCATGGGTTCCACCAAGATTCAGGACTTCTTCAGTTACATTTCCGGTAACTTTGCCGTAAAGCACGATAACTGGAACAACGTGCGGCTGGAGATTTATTACCTTCCATCGCATAAGTACGACCTGGAGAAAATGCTTGGCGCATCGAAAGCCGGACTCGATTACTACACAAAGAATTATGGACCCTATCAGTTCGACCAATTCCGGATCATCGAGTTTCCGCGTTATCGCGGCTTCGCGCAATCGTTTCCCAACACCGTGCCTTACTCCGAGTCGATCGGCTTCATCGGCCGGTTGGAGCGGCCTGACGACATAGATTTCACGTGGTTTGTAACCGCGCACGAGTTGGCGCATCAATGGTGGGGCCACCAGCTGGTGGGCGGCCTTGAAAAAGGCTCGAACATGATGTCAGAGAGCCTGGCTGAGTACTCCGCGCTGAGGGTAATGCAGCATAAGTATGGCGACGCGCACATGCGGCGCTTCCTGAAGCATGAGTTGGACGGTTACCTGCGCGGCCGCGCCGGCGAAGTGCGCCACGAGCCGCCGCTGGTGCTGGTGCAGAACGAGCCATACGTGTGGTACCAGAAGGGATCGATGGCGTTCTACGCGCTCTCCGACGCCATTGGCGAAGACAAACTAAACGCCGCGCTGAAGGCGTTTCTTGACAAGTGGAAGATGAATGGGCCGCCGTATCCCGATACGCGCGGATTGGTGGAGGAACTGCGCAAACAGACGCCGCCGGATTTGCAGTACATGATCACAGACATCTTTGAGACCATTACGCTCTACGACAACAAGGCAGTCTCAGCCAAAGTGGAACCCACCGCGGACCACAAGTACAAGGTGACTCTGGTTGTGGATGCGCACAAGATGCGCGCCAACGGTGATGGCGCGGAGACGGAGATTCCAATTCACGATCTGATCGAAGTGGGAGTTTTCAAGGGCAAGAAAGACGGTGAAGAACCACTCCATACCGAGAAAGTGTGGATTACTCAGCCGCGCACCACGCTTACGTTTGTTGTGGATGAGCCGCCGACACGCGCAGCTATCGATCCGTACAGCAAGCTTATCGACCGCAATCCAGAGGATAACTGGGCGGATGTCGAGTAAGCGAGACTAAGAGCGTTTTTGTTTTAGCTGGGGTCCTCGTTTGAGCAGCCAGTTCGTCTTGGCTCTGAAAGAGGGCACGACTTTAGTCGCGCCGCAAACGCCGCAAAAAAGGAATTTTGGCTTTAGCCCCTGCGCGATCTCATTGGCTCAAATGCCACACTCATTGAATGCGCAACGCCGTCTGCCGGAGCAAACTCGATATTCATTTTCCGAAAGCGCTCCGGCAAGTCGACGCAAGTCAGCCCTCTTTCATCATCATGGCAATCAGCGCATCCCTCCGCTCATACGCGATGGCATTTACGTCGTCCATGACGCGTCTCCAGACGTAGACAGCTCCCACGGCAAGAATGAGAAACACCGGCGCCGCCAGCCACATCCGGTCGAGAAACCAGCCCAGCACGAAGACCGCCGCGCCCACCGCGAGAATACACAGTTGCACCAGTAGGCTAAGCAATGCGTTAGCCTGCGATCCGCGCTGCCGCGTGATGCGGCCCGGATTCACCCGGTAAGGCATCTTCAGCGAAAAAAGATTGCCCGCGGTCAGGTTGCATGGCAATGAAAACAGGAGCCACGCCGCCGTAGCGGCAACCACCGCCAAATCGGGGATCCCAAGGCGCAGGATGGTCAATGTAATCGCCACCATAGCCACCAACCCAAATAGACATGCATGCAAAAGGTTCTTGGCCAGCATCACGGTCCGGAACGGAGTGGGCGAGAGAAAATATATTTGAATGCCCGCCCCCTCGGTGCCCAGGCTGTTGTAGAAAACCTGCGTGAATCCCAGTTGTGCATACACCATGCAAACCGGCAGCGCCAAAGGAAACACGTTGCCCTGGACTCCTCCGTTTTTGAGGAAAATTGTCGAAAAAACCAGAACCATCAACAACGGTCCGCCCATGGCGTAGAGCAGTGGCAAGGTGCGCATCAGGGCGCGAAGATCCTTCTCGATAATTGCGGCAATCGGACCGGACCCCCCGAGCATCTGTCCGCCTGCCGGGTTGGTGAGATCGCGTCCGGCCACGCTCGCGGCGGCGCGGCTGCGGCCCGGCGTAGCTTTGTCGCGAGCCGGAGCAACACCCAGATTCTCTCCGCGATACTCTGACTTGAGGCGCACCGCCAGCACTCCACCCGCGAGCAGCGCGTACAGGCTCAGCACTCCCAGCGCTCCCAATCCCGCCATCGGCTGCTGCTTCACGGTTTGTTGCAGCGACTGCGCGGCCAGCCCCGGCGGAAGCCACCTCTGCACCGCATTCGCAGTCTTGAGCCAGGGAGAATAGCGCGCCTTCATCTCCTTCATCTGCTCCATATCCTGCTGATGGTTGCCGCGCCCCGTGTGACGCTTCTGATAGAGCGCCGGATTCAGCAGTTGCATGCTCAGCAACGCAACCATGAACAACGCACCAAGAATCTCGCGCGTCCTGCGCTGCGCCAGCCAGCGCTCGATCCAGGCAAAGACGGCTCTGACCAGCAGGATGTTGAAAGCAGCAAACACCGCCAGCGCCAGCGTGGTCCACAGCAGCAAGTCCGGCCGCGCAAACGCCATTCCGATCCAGATCCCCACACAGCACAGGCAGCCGAGGATGGTCGAAATATCCACCAGGCCGAAGACCAGGTAGAGCAGCAGGTACGATCCGAAGCGCACCGGAAAGCGCAACAGGATTCCCAAATCAAATTGCTCCTGAAAGGATGCCAGCATGATGGGAATCACTTGCCATAGAAAGGCCAGCACCCAGAACAAAATGGGAAGAAAGCGCCATTGATTGCCGGATGCGAGACCATACGCGGCAAACCCCGCGCCCGTGCCTATCCCCAACCCGCCAACGGCGTAGATGACATAAGAAACGGTGCGCGCACCCAGTTCCAGCGCGCCCTTGGTGGAGCGCAGACTGTTCTGAAACATGCGCCAGCGCAGCCGTGCCAGCGCACCGTACTGCGCGCGAGCCAGCGGACCCAGCACGCCGCCGGCATGGATTCCCGCAGCCTCGCCTAATGGACTCAAGCCAGCGCTGCCTAGGTCAGCCATGTCAGCTCCTGTGCCTGTTCCTGTTGCCCGTCCGCGCCCACAATAGCCAGGAAAATCTCTTCCATGGTGAGCCGCTGCTCCTGCTCTGCGCCGGGAAGCGTGGAAGCGACACCGGCGCGGAGTTCTTCGATCGATCCATTGGCCACCAGCCGGCCCTTGCTGATAATGGCCACATGGCTGCATAGGCGCTCCACAATTTCCAGCACATGCGTGGTGAGAAAGATAGTTGCCCCGCGGTTGATCATGCCGGTGAGCATGGTCTTCAGCATGCCCGCCGCAACGGCGTCAACGCCCTCGAACGGCTCATCGAGAAAAAGCACTTTGGGCCCGTGAATCACCGCCGCGGCCAGCGCCAGCTTTTTCTGCATGCCGTGCGAAAAATCGGTTACCAGCTTTTTGTTTTCGTTGGCCAACTGCATAAACTCCAGCAGTTCCTGGGTGCGCCGGTTGGTGGTTTCGCGGTCCAGGCCATACATGCGGCCAACAAAGTGCAGGTACTCGGTCGCGGTCAGGCGGCCCAGCAGGGCCATCCCTTCCGGGACCACGCCAATCTGCCGTTTCAAATCCAGCGCACCGGCCGAGAATGGCTGGCCAAGGATGGCCATGGTTCCGGATGTCGGCTCCAGCAGGCCGGTCAACATCTTGATGGTGGTGGATTTGCCGGCTCCATTGGGGCCGAGAAAGCCAAAGAACTGTCCCGGAGCCACGCTCAACGTGACATCCTCAACAGCCGTCAGTGCGCCGAAGCGCCGCGTCAGTCCATAAGTTTGAATCGCCGCAGTTTCCATCTGGGGTAAGGATAACAAGATTGGGTTGCGGGAACAAAGGCTGCAAAGGCACTCGACCGGGGCTCTGCTAAGTCAACCTCTAACTCTGGGTGCCCCAGGTCTCGGGGTCCACAGCGACAGGTCTTCGTCGCTGGGGTGAGGATTCGCTTCTGAGACCTGGGAGACCGCATGTCCACGCTTTCGCGGTGCTAGGCCTTGACCTCTTGCTCAGGCTTAGCCAGCGGATCGTTGTCCCGGTCGGTCACATCTGCAATCGCGTCCAACCGTGCGGCAAGTTCGCTGGTCCAGCTCCCCTCCGGCGCGCGCCAGCCCCAGTTCCCCGCTCCCACCGCCGGCGTGTTCATGCGTGCCTCCGATCCCAGTTCCAGCAGATCCTGCGCTGGAACAATTGCCAACTCGGCGACACTCGCCTTGGTTGCTCGAATCAGGGGCCAGACCGGACGGCCGCCGACAGGTCCAACGAGCGCCTCAACGGCGGCCTTGGTTGCCCCGTCAGACGTGTTCCACCATCCCTGCGTGGTGTCGTTGTCGTGGGTGCCGGTATAAGCCACGGTGTCCGGCGCATACTGCTGCGGCAGGTGCATGTGCGCGCCCTTGTCGCTGAAGCCGAACTGAATCACCTTCATGCCTGGCATGTGCATCTCGACGCGCAGGGCTTCCACTTCAGGCGTGATCATGCCCAGGTCCTCGGCGACGATGGGCAGCGGGCCGAGCGCGGCCTCGAGTGCGCGAAACAGCTTGAGACCCGGCGCCTTGATCCATGCGCCATTAATGGCCGTCGCCTCGTTAGCTGGAATGGCCCAGTAGGCTTCAAAGCCGCGGAAGTGGTCGAGGCGCACGATGTCATAGAGAGCGCAGGCGCGGCGAATGCGATCGATCCACCACCTGAAACCACTTGCTTCCAGAACATCCCACCGGTAGAGCGGATTGCCCCAGCGCTGCCCCGTGGGCGAAAAATAATCGGGAGGCACGCCGGCCACGCGGATTGGCTTCAACTCTTCATCGAGCTCGAAGAGCTCCGGGTGCACCCACACGTCGGACGAATCCATGTTGACGAAGATGGCCACGTCACCCAGGACGCGAATTCCACGCGCCGTGGCGGCGCTTCGCAGAGCATTCCATTGTTTGGAGAAGGCAAACTGCAGCACCTGCTCCTGCGCCAGCGCGCGCCCGTGCTTGGCTGCAATCTCCGCCAGCGCTTCCGGGCGGCGCTTGCGGATGGGCTCAGGCCACGCCGTCCATGCGCCGGTGTTCAACTCCTTGCGCAGCACAGCATAAAACGCATAATCGACCAGCCACGCAAACTCCGCGCGGCAAAACTCTTCGAACTCCGCCCATTGGCCAGCGAGCTTCGGATCGTGTGGCGCGCGGTCAAGAAAATTGCCCGCCGCTTCGAACAGCAGCGGCAGCTTGCGCGTCTCCACCTGCTCGAAGTCGACATTGCCGCTGCGGCCGGCCAGCCCCGCAATGCGCTCCGCGGCAATCCATCCCCAGGCTGCCAAAAGCTCAAGGCTGATCAGATACGGATTGCCGGCAAACGCCGACGAACCCGCATACGGCGAGTTCCCATAGCCGGTAGGGCACAGCGGCAGAACCTGCCACAAATGCTGCTTTGCCGCGGCAAGAAAGGCCACAAACTCATGGGCTGCAGGACCCAGGTCGCCGATGCCTCCATAAGAAGGCAGTGAGCTCACATGCAGAAGAACGCCGGACGAACGCGAAAATTCCATATCTGCATTATCGGATGCAACGGCGCCCGGAGGCGATGCCATCGGCTTCCGCCGCGTATAATCCGTCTGTAAATCGGAACCAGCCGCAAATGTTCCTGGAAGCTGATTCATGACTCGGTTTTGAAAGGGCACGGCTTCAGCCGTGCCGAAAGAGGCCGGGAAAGCCAGGGGTTTTAACCCCTGCGAGATTCGGGCCCAGTTACATTGGCCATCTATGTAACACACTCTAGAAAATCTCGAGGAATTCGTCCATTGCAAATTCGTTTCGATCGGCCCGCCCTGTTCGCTTTGGTATCTGCATCAATTCTCTTTGCTCCCGCCGCCGCACATTCCCAGGCCGGTCAGCCCGCGCCCGTTGTTATCAGCGCCGGCTGGCAGTTGCAGGACGTGGCTAAAGTGCCGGAGGCAGGCGCGGAGGTCTCCGCCGCGGCCTTCAAAACAACAGGCTGGTACACCGCGACCGTACCCGGCACAGTGTTAACCACGCTCGTCAATAACAAGGTCTACCCTGAGCCGCTTTATGGTGAGAACAACCGGCCGGAGAACATTCCCGAAAGCCTGGTGCATACGTCGTACTGGTACCGCACGCAGATGGATATTCCGAAGACCTACCAGGGCCAACACATCTGGCTGAACTTTGACGGCATCAACTTTGCCTCGACAGTGTGGGTCAACGGCGTACAGGTGGGCGTTACGCGCGGCGCATTCGCCCGCGGCGTCTTCGACATTACGGCCAACGTAACCGCAGGCAAGCGCGCGACTCTCGCCGTTCTGGTGGCGCCGCAGCCGCACCCCGGAACACCGCACGAGCACACGCTGCGCACCGGCATGGGGCCGAACGGCGGCGAGAGCGCGATCGACGGACCCACCTTTCTCTGCACCATTGGCTGGGACTGGATTCCCGCCATCCGCGACCGAGATACCGGAATCTGGCAGAAGGTTTTTCTATCGGCGACCGGCACGGTGGTGGTGAAAGATCCGCTGGTCACCACCGATCTTCCGCTCCCGAAGACCGACTCGGCAGACATCGGCGTGCAAGCCACGGTTGAGAACGTTACTGACCAGCCAATCAAAGGCGTGCTGCAGGGCAGCGTCCGCCCCAGTGACGAAATAGGCAAGACATCGCTTGCCGGCGTGACCACACCCATCGAATTCGAGCAGGCCGTCGAGCTACCTGCGCACGCCACGCAGACGGTGACATTCGATCCGGCGAAGACGCCCGGCCTTCACATGACCAATCCGCGCCTGTGGTGGCCCAACGGCTACGGCGCGCAGAATCTCTACAAGCTTCACCTCAGCTTCAAGGTGAACAGCAAGATTTCCGATATGCAGGACGTCAGCTTCGGCATTCGCAAGATCACGTACAGCGTTCCCGGCACTGACACGCTGACCATCAGCGTCAACGGCGTGCCTGTCTTCATTCGCGGCGGCGACTGGGGACTGGATGAAGCGCTGAAACGCATTCCGCCCGAGCGGCTCGACGCCGAGATTCACATGCATCAGCTAGCCAATCTCAATCTCATCCGCAACTGGGTGGGGCAGAGCACCGGCGAAGACTTTTACGAGCTGTGCGACAAGTACGGCATCATGATCTGGGACGAATTTTTCCAGCCTAATCCAAGCGATGGACCAAACCCGACCGATCTCGATACCTATGTCGCCAATGTGCGCGACAAGATTCTCCACTACCGCAATCATCCCGCCATCATGCTGTGGTGCGCTCGCAACGAGGGCTTTCCGCCGCCGGAGATTGACGCCGCGCTGCGCAAGCTGATGGCCGAGCTTGAGCCTACGCGGCGCTATCAGCCCAGTTCTACCGATGGAGCCGGCGTGCGCTCCGGCGGCCCATATTTCTGGCGCACGCCGCGCGAGTACTACAAAGTCACCGACGACTATTTCAAAACTGAAACCGGCTCCATGAGCGTGCCTACGCTTGAGTCCATTCATGGCATGATGCCCAGCAAGGACTGGGAGACTATCAACGACGACTGGGCCGAGCACGACTTCGCTCGCGGCGCGCAGCATGGCAACACCTACCCGCTCACTCTGGCGTCGCGATATGGCGCTGTGGATAATCTGGCCGACTTTGTGCGCAAGGCGCAGTTGATGAACTACGAGGGCTACCGCTCCATGTACGAAGGCCGCAACGCGCAGATGTTCCATCCGACGACGGCCATCATCACGTGGATGAGCAACCCCGCGCAGCCCAGCTTTACGTGGCAGCTTTACCACTACGACCTGGAGCCGAATGCTTCGCTGTTTGCCGTCAGGAAAGCGGGCGAGCTGGTGCACATTCAGTTCAACGAGGCGACCGGCGAGGCGCTGGTGATCAACAATCTGGCCGAGGCGCTCGAAGGCGCAGTGGCGCACATTTCAATCTATAACCTCGATGGCACGGTGGCTTCGCAGCACGATACGCCGGTCACTGCGCCGGGCTCGGCGGTGACCAATCTTGGCGCGGTTGAGTTCCCCGCATCGGTCACACGGATTCACTTTATCAAGCTTGATTTGAACGATGCGAAGGGCAAGCTGATTTCGTCGAACTTCTACTGGCATGCGCTAGCCGACAATCCGGATGACCTTACCGATTTGAACAAGCTGCCGACGGTCACGCTTGAAGCGAAGGTGGAACGCAGCGTTGCGAACGGACAACAGGTTGTCACCGTCGAACTGCATAATCCCACCAAGGGCATTGCACTCATGGCGCATTTGCAGTTGCGCGACAAGCTAACTGGCGAGCGGATTCTGCCGGTGTTTCCGAGCGATAACTACATCTCTCTGGTGCCGGATGAGACACGCGTGGTCACCATTGCTGCCGGAGCGGCCAATTCTTCCGGCGCAGAGGTGGTGGTCGACGGCTGGAACGTCACGGTCGCTCCGGCATCGTCGAGTGGCGTCTCCATCGCGCCCAACCTGGACGCGCAACCATCCCATTGGCCCACCACCGGGCTGCCGTTCCAAACTGTCGGGCTTCGATAAGCCGGATTCGATTCTGCCCGCACAAAGGCTTGGGTGCCCCATCCATGAATCGTCCCTTTGATTCATGGGTGGGTGGCCGCAGACCCAATGTTCACCATGAAAAACCAGACTGAAAATGTGCGCAATCATCTTGACTGCCGCAAAAGCAGAAAGGCCCGCAACCTCGATGGTCGCGGGCCTTTCTGTTGCCTCGTTGAGTGCCTTCGATTCCGCGCGCTACATGCCCGGAATCTGCGGGCCTTTCTGGTTCTTGGGATTCAAGAAGATGCGCTTGTTCTTCTTGTAGCCGTCCATGATGTTGCCCATGAAGAGCTTAAAGGCATCGTCCCGGCGCTCCTCCAGCATGTGGTCGCGGGTCTGGTCGAAGCTCTTGGCGATCTCGTCCGCCGTGGGCTCCTGCTTGTCCACAATCTTGGCCACTATGCCATTGCGCCCGGTCTCGATGGGCCCGCTGATAGCGCCCACCGTCAGATCGAGCAACTGCGGAGCCGCCTGCTGCACCTGGCCCAGGTCGGGAACCTGGCCATCGGGAGCCACCAGGTCGCTGGTCTTGATGGTCGCGCCCACTTGCTTGGCTGCCGCGGGAAGATCGTGCCCGGCCTGCGCCTTGTCAGCCAGTTCCTTGGTCTTGGCGCTCAGCAACTGCGGCAACTGCTGGTCGCGATAATCGTCCAGCACATGCGTCTTCCAATCGGCAAAAGCGGGCGCATGCGCGGGAGAGATTCCCGTGACCTGAAAAATTGCGTAGCCCTCGCCGGTGGGCGCGGATTGTGGCGGGTCGCCCTGCTTCATCTCGAAAGCCTGGCCGACGATCTTCGAGCCGTCCGGCAGCGCCGAGATCACGCCCTGGTGGCCCACCGGCGGAGTGGTCACCAACTCAAGATGATGTGCCGCAGCAGTTTTCTCCAGTCCGTTCTTGACGGCCTCAGCCGTGAGCTGGTGAGCAAAGCTGTCTTCCGCGGCCGCTGCCTTCTGCCGGATCAGCGTCGCCTGGATCGTCGGCAGCACTTCGCTGATGTCCTGCGAGTGTTCAGGCTTGCGCTCTTCTACCTGCACAATGTGGTAGCCGAACTGGCTCTTCACAATCTCAATGTCGCCGATCTTCTGCGTGAAGATGGCGTTGTCGAATTCCGGAACCATGGTGCCGCGCTGCGCGAAGGGCAACTCGCCGCCGGAGTCCTTGCTGCCCGGGTCGTCGGAGTTCTTCTTGGCCAGGTCGGCGAAGTTGCCGCCGGCCTTCAGCTGCTTGAGAATATCTTCCGCCTTGGCCTTGGCCGCGGCATTTGCCTTGGCGTCCGCGCCCGGATCCACCTTGATGAGGATGTGCCGCGAGCGCGCCTGTTCCGGCGTCTTGTACTCGCTCTGGTGCAAGTCGAAATATCCCTTGATCTCCTGCTGCGTAGGCTGCGGAACGCCGCCGGGAATATCGCTGGGCGTAAACGCAATGTAGGTGATCTTGCGCTCTTCTGGAACGGCCGTCGCGTAGCGGGCGGAGTTCTTCTTGAAGAAAGCCTCAAGGTCGCCGTCAGAGGGGTTGATGGTCTTGCGCAGATCGTCGGCCGAGATCACCGCGTAATCGAATTTGATCTTGATGTTGCTCTTGCGATAGTCGTCGCGGACTTCCTGGTCGCTCAGTGTAACGCCAGCCGTGATCATCGCAGACATCCGCTGAATGACGATGTTGTGGCGTACGTTGTCTTCAAACTCCGGCACCGTCATGTTGAAGCGGGTGGCGACCAGGTTGGTATAGGCGTCTGTGCCGATGAACTTGCCGCTCGGATAGAGCACCTGGCCGGCCTGCCCGGTTTGCAGGAACTTGCTCACGTCGTCGTCGGTGGCCGTAATACCCAGTTTGTCCGCTTCGTCCAGCAGGATCTGCTGCTGGATCAACTGCTCGCCCACGCGCTGCTCAAACAATCCCAGAATCATGGGATTGTCAGGATAGCGCTGCTGCGCCAGCTGCGCCCGCGCCATCTTGTCCACCAGTTGCTGGCTCACCGTGGAGCCGGACCCGAGAAACTTGCTGTACCAGTGGGGGTAGATGGTGGCGTAAGTGTCGGCGGTTGCCGCGCCCTGCCCGGTAAGACCGGGAATCAGGTAGACCACCATTCCAATGGATACAACACCGATGATGACAACGAAGATGGCCTTCGTCATGCGATTGTTTGTCTGCAGGAAACGAATCATGGAGGTGCTCGAACCTTCTACTCTCTAAGCGCTTATGTGGTGCACTGGTCGCAGCCGGCACGAGCCAATTCGGCTCCGGTTGCAGGGCAAGCATCCACCACGGATGCGCAATTGTCGCGCAGATTCTCGATGGGCGCGATTCTCTGCCATTATAGACGACCGAGAGCCTGCAATGGCGGTTTGAACCCTCAGCCCCAAATTCGCCGAGCCCACAATGATCCGCGAGCAAGAGCGGGTGCGGGGGCTGCCGGAGAAGGCCGGCCGCACGATTCTTTGCGCGCGTCGGGGCCAGTATGGCGGCGGCCTTTCTGCGGGAAGATGCAATGAATCCTGCCGAATCGCCGTTGCGCTTTGCCCACCGATCTCATTGCTCTGCGGCATTGCCGTTGCGCCGCACGCTTAGATGACAGAAAATCTCAGAACAATCGAAATAATATCCAACACAGTAAAGCGTATATTTATCAATAACATGCAAAATCTTACCCCGGATTGGACGAGCGCCTAATCCGGATTGGACGAACACAAAATCCGGATGATACAGCCATATAATCCGAATTGGACGGATATATATTCCGAATCAGACGGCAATATAATCCGGACCAGACGCTATAATAATCCGAAATGGCCGACACGGAATTCCAGATATTTGACCGCTTCTGCGCCGCGCGCATCGTCACCGCGCTCAAGGACACGCCCGTCGTCCTGGTGATCGGCCCCCGCCAATGCGGCAAGACCACCCTGGTGCGAAGGTTTATCGATGCGGAACGGGAGTATGTCACGCTGGACGACGACACCACCCTGGCGGCGGCGCGCAGCGACCCGGCTGGTTTCGTGCGTGGATTCGATCGGGTTGTCATCGACGAGGTGCAAAGATCGCCCGAACTTCTCCGCGCCATCAAGCAATCCGTCGACAGCGATCGAAGACCGGGCCGATTCATTCTTACCGGCTCGGCCAACATCCTTACCTTGCCGCAGGTGTCGGAGAGCCTGGCGGGGCGCATGGAGATTGTCACCCTGCTGCCCATCGCCCGGGCAGAAATCATAGGCAAGAGACCATCCTTCCTTACCACGGCATTCGCCGGCAAAATGGTCAAGCCGCGTTCACCTCTGATCGGCCAGGAACTTGTCCAGGCCGTTCTGGTCGGCGGCTATCCGGAGATGCTGCGCCGCCATGATCCTCGCCGCCGCCAAGCCTGGGCGCACGATTACGTAAAGGCCATCGTGCAGCGCGATGTGCGCGATATTGCCGAGGTGGAAAAGATCGAGCAGATACCCCGGTTGCTGCAGGTTCTCGCTCATCATTCCGGGCAACTGACCAACTTCACGCAGATTGGGGGACAACTCGGCCTGGACGACAAGACGACGCGCAAATATACCGGCATTCTCGAACAGCTGTTTCTAGTGGAGCGAGTTTCTCCATGGTTTCACAACCGGCTCAGCCGGCTGATCAAGACGCCCAAACTTCATTTCCTTGACTCCGGGCTGCTTGCGGCGATGCTCGGCTTGACCGAGCAGAAACTGGCCAAAGACCGCCCCGCATTTGGCCCGCTGCTGGAGACGTTTGTATTCTCCGAGGTCATGAAGCAGGCCGCATGGTCAGATGAAGCCTTCGCAACCCATCACTATCGGGACAAGGATCAGGACGAAGTGGATCTTCTCATCGAGAACGAGAGCGGAGCCATGGTGGGCATCGAGGCAAAAGCAAGCGCCACCGTGCGCACCAGCGACTTCAAGGGAATCCGCAAGCTCCAGAATGTCTGCGGCGACAATCTGAAGATCGGAGTCGTGCTCTACGACGGGACGAAGACTGTGCCGTTCGGAGACCGGCTTTTTGCCGCCCCGATATCCTGTTTGTGGAGTTGACGCATTCAGCCAAGGAGCTCACCAGGCACTGACTCGAAAATGCGACTAAACGCAAAACGGGCATCCCAATCCTCCAGGATGCCCGCTGTGTTTCAGTCCCTACGTCCCTAGTCCCTTAGTCCCTCGCTGTTACCGCCAGTAATACTCCCCACCCACCATGTAATACGGCCGGTAGTAGACCGGGCCATATCCATACGGATAAGCCGTTGCATACTGTCCGCCATAGTAGGGGTACGGTCCGCGCCGGTAGAGGTTGGGGCCGCCGGAATAAAGACCCTGCGCCAGCCGCGCCGCTTCCTGCGCGCCCACGGGATTTACCGTCAGCGGCGTATTCAGGTGGAAGGTAACCAGCGCTTCGGCGGGAATCCAGATGCCGGGGCCTGAAGATGCTGCTGAAGCTGCAGTGCCTGCAGCCACGCCTGCGCCTGCTCCAACCGCGCAGCCTACGCCGCGGCCCACAGCGCAACCAATGATGGTGCCGATAATTCCGCCGCTGACAGCACTGCCGACTGTCTGGCCGGCCTTGTTCGGTCCCTTCACCTTGAACTGGTCTGAATCCAGAGGATAGCTCTGCCCGCCCAGGTCCATCGACGTCAGCCTCAGCGCCAGCACCGGGCTCCCACCCAGATCGCCCGAGCCAACCTTCTTGACCTCGCTCACCACGCCATGCACAGTGGCGCCGCGCGGAATAGCCAGCACGCCGCCCACCGCCACGTCGCGAATCACGGTGAATTCAACCGGCTCGCCGTCTTTGGCTTTTTTCGTTCCCACAGACTCATTGGTCCGCAGTTGCAGCAGCGTTCCCTGGGCAACGGTCACAGGGCCGGTAGCCTGTTGATAGGTCGGTCCCGGAGGCGGGCCCTGCGCATATTGCGGCGGAGGAGCATACTGCGGCCGCGACGGCGGGTAATACGGCGGCGGAGGTGGAGCCTGCATCTGGCCCTGGTCCGGAGACTGTCCCGGAGCCGGGCCTTGATTTTGACCCGGCATCGGTCCGTCGTTTGCCGCCGGAGGCGCCGCCTGTGCGGCATCGTCGGCCTGGTTGTCTGCCATCTGCTGCGCGCCGGGGTCCGGCGCTGCCTGCGCATCCTGAGGATTGCCAACCTTGAGGTTGTTGTTTACCTTGCTCACGCCCGCAACATGTGCGGAAATCGACTCGGCGAGTTCGCTCGACGCATCGCTCGAAACCGTTCCCGAAAGCGTAACGTCGCCCTGAATCGTGGCCGCTGTAATCAGGTCGTTCTTCAGCGCCTTGGAGGCATCGAGTGCGTGAACTACATCCATCTCAATCTGTCCATCGGTGCGCTGGCCCGGCTGCGCCTGAGCCGGATTCTGGGCTGGATCTTGCCCCTGGGCAACAACAGCCGCACCCGACAGGACCACTAATCCGGCCCACGCCAATAAATGCGGGAAAACTCTCTTAGCAATTGCTCGATTCATAGCTGATTCATCTCCTCTGCCTGAGGTGCCGCTCCCGGATTCCCTCTGGAGGTCGTCCTCCGTTTAGACGGGTTTTCGCGGGAGCCGTCATCGGTTCAGACCCCAACCCGCGGAAAAAGTTCCGCGTCCACCCACAAGATGCTCGATCTGCCCGTCTGGAGGCATTATCCGATGTAATCGCCTTCGTGCCGCGCGCTTTTGGGACAATTCGTCCGTCGAAGCATCTAAATTCGAAAGGGGGCAGCAAGATGACAGAACGAGTGAGGTACGGCACGGCATTTCCTGAAGGCGTCAACGCGCTGCTGAACCTGGGCAAGAAGATCGCCGCCAGTGGTTTAGAGCCCTCTTTGCTGGGGCTTGTCTATACCAGAGCCTCGCAGCTGAACGGCTGTGCTTACTGTATCGATATGCACACCAAAGACGCCCGGGCCGCCGGCGAGACCGAGGGGCGCCTTTACGCGCTCAACGCCTGGCGCGAGACCCCGTTCTTTACCGCACGCGAGCGAGCGGCGCTCGAGTGGACTGAGGCGATTACCAACATCCAGCAGGGCCACGCCGACGACGAGGCCTACGCCGCCGCGCGCCGTGAGTTCGATGAGCAGGATCTGGCTAAGTTGACGCTGGCGATTGCCAACATCAATGCCTGGAACCGGATCGCCATCGCCTTCCGTGCCGAGGCAGGAACCTATCAGCCGGCAGCCAATGTTTCGGCCTGAGGCGCCAGCGTTGCACTTCATTCTTTCCCCATTACAGATCTATCATCCTGGCCGAAGCGCACTTCAGCGGAGCCGAAGGACCTGCATTTGCACTTCGGAATTTCTGCAATGAACTTTCGACTCGGACCCCTATCGAAGCGCCTGTTGGATCGCATCAGCCACAGTCTTCAGCCCAGCCGCCACATCGACTCCCAGATGCACCCGCAGCGCGCGCCGTCCACGCGACTCCAACACCGCCAGATCGCCCGCAGCCTGGGCGTCGATCACCACGCCAAAGCTATACCTCTGGCCGGGAATGTCGACGTCCACCGCGTGGTCGGCGGTGATCTGCAGGAAGACTCCAGTGTTGGGGCCGCCCTTGTAGTCCTGGCCAGTGGAGTGCAGAAACCGCGGGCCGAAACCCAGACAGGTGGCGACGCGCTTGGCGTCCCGCACCTTGTGCCGGAAACCCTGGATGGCCGCCTCATGCTGCGGGAACATGGGCAAAAACGCCAGTGTGGCAAAGTAGTCTCCCGCACGAAGCTGGTCGAGGTGAGCTTTCAGCGCGCCGGCCAGCGTCCATGACGGCGCAGCCGCCTTCAGCGTAGCCGCATAAGCATCCGTCGCATAGATTCCGATGCCCTGGTCAACAAGTACGGGCACGCGCTCCTTGAGCCTGCCGGTCTTTTCATATTCATCCGTCAGCGCGCGGGTTTCAATCTTCGCGCTCTCCACGTCCGGCTGGTTGAAGGGGTTGATGCCCATTATCGATCCGGCAACTGCCGTGGCCATCTCCCAGGTAAAAAACTGGCCAAAGATTTCATATAGATCCTTGATCTCAATGCGAACCACCGGATGCCCAGTAGCTTCGAGAGCTGCAACCTTGGCGTCCAGGCTCGCGTCCGCAGTTCCCGTCAGCTTGACGTAAGCAAAAATGCGGTCATTGCCATAGACCGCGGGTGGCCCGATCGCTTCCCGGTCCACAGGCGTAATTCCCTTGCCCAGCTTGCCCGTCGACTCGGCAATCAGCTGCTCCAGCCACGCGCCCAGGTCGTAAATCTCGGGCGAGGTGAAGATAGTGATCTTGTCCCGTCCGGCGTTGGCCGAGGTTCCCAGCAGCAGTCCCAGCTCCACTCCCGGATTGTCGTCCGGCGGGTGTTTGGCATCGGCAACCGCCTTGCCTGCCTCGTCGAGGAGCTTGCCGATGTCGAGACCCGCCACCGTAGCTGCCACCACTCCAAAGTTCGACAGAGCCGAATACCGTCCGCCAATCTGCGGATCGCCATAGAAGATGTAGCGGAAGCCGTCGGTCTTGGCCACCTCCTCCATCTTCGAGCCGGGATCGGTAATGGCAATGAAACGGCCCCCCACCTGCTCCGCGCCCACGGCAAACGAAATCTGGTCGAAGAAGTACTGCTTCAAAATGTTGGGTTCCAGCGTGGTGCCGGATTTGCTGGCCACGATCACCAGCGTTTCTGACAGCTTCACCCCGTCGCATGCTGCCTTCACGTATGCCGGGTCGGTCGAGTCCACGATATGTATCGCGGGAAACCCCGTCTGCTGCCCGAACGTCTTCGCCAGCACCTCAGGACACAAGCTGGACCCGCCCATGCCGAGCAGCAATACGTCCTTGTAGCCGGAGGTTTCCACGTCCGCGCCCAGCTCGGCCAGGTCGCCCAGCTCTTTCTGCTGGCGGTCCACAATGTCGATCCAGCCCAGCCATTTTTCTTCCCCGTCCTTCGTCCACAGGGTGGGGTCCTTCTGCCAGAAGCGGTCGACTTTACCGTTGGCATGCCAATCGGCGGACGCCAAATCGACAGCGCCGCGAAGATCTTGGGGGATTGAAAATCGAATACTCATCTCGCTATCAATATTGCATGATTTCCCCGTTTTCTGAAAGGACAGTGTTCAAGACGAGCATCCGGCGCTCCGAAGATCTGCGCATTCGGGATAGGAGAGTTAGGAAACTTCTGAATAAGTCGAGGCTTTGAAAGGGCACGGCTTCAGCCGTGCCTCAAATGCAGCAAAACGAACCTGGGCTTTGGCTGTGAAGTTTCAAGACGTTGTTGTCCATTCGGTCGAGAACTGGGATGCCGATGTTGCGAAGCAAAAGCAACTCAGGAGACCGAATGGACTATCACCATCATGCTCGATTGACGATTCATGGTCGAGAGGAACTTGTGAAAAAGGTTGTTGAGGGCCGGCTGAGCTTGAATTCGGCTGCAGCCGAATTCAAGCTCAGCCGGCAGACGGCGAGCAAATGATCTCAGAGTGTTCAAGGGTGTTTCCCAAAGGGCCCATTTGGGAACGGCTTTCGCGGTCTAGAAAAGCTGGAACTTGAGACAATCTTATAGGCGGTGGTACTCAGCGATGGTCCCCAACCACGCCACCCTTAAGCCTGAGCGCGATCGCGAGATTGTTCTGTGCTCCGGGGAGATCCGGCTTCAGACGCAGGGCTTGGCGGTACTCGCCGATGGCACCGTCCAGGTCGCCCTTAAGCCTCAGCGCGACGCCGAGATTGAAGTGCGCATTGGCGTCGTCCGGCTTCAGACGCAAAGCTTGGCGGTACTCGGCGATGGCGCCGTCCAGGTCGCCTTTATCCTTGAGCGCGCCGCCGAGATCGTTGTGCGCTTCGGGGTAATCTGGCTTCAGACGGAGGGCTTGGCGGTACTCCGCGATGGCCCCGTCCAGGTCGCCCTTAAGCCTGAGCGCGACGCCGAGATTGAGGTGCGGGTCGGGGAAATCCGGCTTCAGGCGCAGGGCTTGGCGATACTCGGCGATGGCATCGTCCAGGTCGCCCTTAAGCCTGAGCGCGCTGCCGAGATTGTAGTGCGCTTTGGCGTCATCCGGCTTCAGGCGCAAAGCTTCGCGATATTCGGCGATGGCGCCGTCCAGAGTCTGTTACGAAACTCCGGGCACTTTTTGAAAGAGCGCTCCCTTCGGGGAGCGTTCTTTGT
>Ga0210388_10001323_pt1 | contig 19501 bp, 19 predicted proteins | sample IncBWC19OmetaG_FD_155485 | JGI IMG/M metagenome (GOLD analysis project Ga0210388, IMG submission 155485) | Forest soil microbial communities from Barre Woods Harvard Forest LTER site, Petersham, Massachusetts, United States - Inc-BW-C-19-O ... | reverse complement strand
GAAAAGACGATGATGAATCTTGTCAACCACCACCGGCGTCGCCAGGACTTCGTCGAGGCTGAAATCGCGCACCTCGCAGCCACCTTCGATCACGTTGGTGCATTCATTCTGCGAGCTGATCACACCGCTGCCGTAAACCTTGATCTTGCCGTCTTCGCGAATGAGCCCAAATTCGACCGTGTACCAAAAAAGCCGCCCGAGGCGCTCGAGCGTTTCCTTGTCCCTGATCCGCGCGCAGACGCTGCCATAGTGCTGCAGAAAATCGGCGAACACCGGATGCGCATGCATGGGCACGTGCCCGAAGACGTCGTGAAAAATATCCGGCTCCGGGGTGTAGCCCAGCGATTCCCTGCCGCGCAGCCAGGTGGTTGTCGGGAACATGCGCGCGTCCAGCATTTCGAAGAACGCATCGCTCGGCAGAAACCCGCTCACAGGGGTCGTGCTCCAGCCCGTCCGCGGCCTCAAGCGCACCGAAATCGCGGCCAGATTGGGCAGCCGGTCGTCCTCCAAGCCGATGATCCGGTAGCCGTCCAGATATGCGCGGCACGCGTACCCCTCGATCTGCGGACGACGGCGGCTCACCAGCTCGGCCCAGACTGCGTGCTGCTCCGCCGTGTATTCCGCGTATCGCTGCTCGGTCAGAAACGAAGCTGCCGCGACCAGTGCCATTAGAGATTCAACCCTCCGTATCGTTCGTCCACCGCCGATTGCGCATCCTGCGACATGCGCGGCGCTGCTCCCGCGGTGTCACTCATCCACCGGCCAGCAATCGCCAGGCCGCACTTCGGGCAGCGGCCTTTCGCTAGTCGATTCTCCTCGACATCATGCCACGAGCGGCGAACGAGCAGCGTCCTGCACGAGGGGCAGTAGGTGTGCGCGCCCTCGCTACGGATGTTGCCCTCGTAGACGTAATGCAGACCAACTTCAAGCGCCGCCCCGCGAGCAGCGTGCAATGTCTCGGGCGGCGTGCGCGGCTTATCGCGCAGCTTGAAATCCGGATGAAACGCGGTGAAGTGCAACGGAACGTCCGGCCCGAGATGCTCGAGTATCCATTCGGCGAGCGCGCGGGTTTCAGACGGCGCATCGTTCAGCGTGGGAATCATCAAGTTGGTGATTTCGAACCACACCTGGGTCTCGTTCTTCAGCCATCGCAGCGTTTCGAGCACCGGTTCGAGATGCGTCAGCGTCACACGCCCGTAGAAATTCTCCGTAAACGCTTTCAGGTCGATATTCGCCGCATCGATGTGATCGTAAATATCGTGAAAGGCCTCTCGGGTGATGTAGCCGTTTGAAACCATCACGGTTTTGATGCCCGCTTCCTTCGCCGCGTGACATATCTCGATCACGTACTCGCCCCAGATGGTCGGCTCATTGTAGGTGAACGCGATCGAAGGACAGCCATTGCGGATCGCCAGCCGCACCACGTCCTCGGGCGGCACGTAGGTCGAATGCACCTGATCGGAGCGCGACTTCGAAATATCCCAGTTCTGGCAGAAAAAGCAGCCCATGTTGCAGCCGGCTGTGCCCATCGAAAACACGCGCGTCCCGGGCAGAAAATGATTCAGTGGTTTTTTCTCGATCGGATCGATCTGCAGCGCGGCCGGGTGCGCGTAGCCCAGACTGTAGAGCTTCCCGCCTTCGTTTGCGCGAATGAAACAGAAACCGGCTTGCCCCTCGCCGATGTGGCAGTGTCGCGGGCACAAATAGCAATGCACCTTGCCGTTCGGCTCGGGCTCCCACCAGCGCGCTTCATGGAGTTGCTGCGGTTTGTCTGCGATCCTCACGCTCAATACCTTCGTACCCCAATTATACTCCTGCCGGCTTCGGGAAGCGGCGTCGGAGGCCTCGCATACAATCCATGCGCCGCGCGCATGCGAGATTTGATGTATTCCGTTTCGCAGAGCGTGGAAGCAGTATCGCCTGGGTGTGATCGGAGTTCGAGGTCGATTTCAGCGACGAGGAGGAAACAAATGGCGCGATACGGAAAGGCTGCCGCAAAGAGCGTGAAGAGTGCGATGCATCGAGAAAAACGCGGGACGCTTCGCTCCGGCAAGGGCGGTAAAGGTGGCCGCGTCAAGAGCCGCAAGCAAGCCATCGCGATCGGTCTTTCGGAAGCCCGGAAAAAAGGCGCCAAGGTTCCGGCGAAAAAATCCTGACGAACCGGCTCCGCTCGAGCGAGGAGCCGGTCCGCACGACTAGATTTACGGGGTGTTCTTCGCGTCTATTTTGCGTCGACAGTCCGCGCATCTTTAACGTCTTCCCGTACGCGCATGGAGATGACGGAGTACTGCCGCTCCTTCTTGTCATCCTCGCGGTCGAGAACGTACATCTTATCCTTCCGAACGCGGTACTGGACGAAGTCGCCGACTGGCAGCAGGATCGGGTGCTTGGCGTCCTCGGGACGGATGCGATAGATGATCCGGTCGCCCTGCAGCACGTATTCCTGGCAGAGCACCTGCTCTGTGTTCTTGTGCTCACCGTCCGTTCCCAGCAGCTCGCCAGCCACGGTCTTGCTTCCCTTCTCCGCCGTGCCGCACATCGACGAATCCATCGAGAGCAGCGTGCCCTTGTCATAGCTCGGGGGTTCTTTCGCCAGCGCCACCGATGCCGAGAAAGCCGTAAGCATCATCGTCAGGATGAATTTCTTCACAGCACACCTCCGGGGAAAGTTGGAATGCCGCTCCATAAGGGTGCCCAGAGGGCAGTTTGATATAGGCATGTTTTCGCGCAGGAGGCCGCGGCCATCTGAAAGTCCACAGCCGCTTGACACCTTCCCGCCCACTGTTAGTCTGGACGCGAAGGTATGCAAACGAACGCAACAAGTCCAATCGGGCGGCTGAAACCAGGTCCACTCCTGCGGCATTCCGCCGGTCAGAATGCGCGCAGAACTCGCCGTGCGATAGGTCCGAAATTGCGCATTTCTGCTGGAAACCGGAGGGTCTCCGGCGACCGGTTCAGGCGACCCAAACGCCGATTTTCAAGCTCCCCAAGCCCCACGTGGACCACCAGGAGACGCCGCCATGAGCCCCGAGCAGCCCGAAGACCGTGATCGCGATCGCCGCGTACCCCACCCGCTTCGCGCGACCACCAAGGTCCTGACGCAAGGATTTGACCCGGCTCTTTCCGTAGGTTCGGCGCGCCCGGCCGTTTTTCGCAGCTCGACCTACGCTTTCCAAAGTCCCGAGGCTGCCGAGCACGCCTTCGACATTACCAGCGGCCGCGTCCGATTGCAGGAAGGCGAATCGGGCGACCTCATCTACTCCCGTTTCAGCCATCCCAACGCGGAGATTCTCGAAGCCCAGGTCGTGGCGCTGGAGTCTGACGCCGCCTCCGCGCTCGCATTCAATTGCGGCATGGCGGCGATCATGACTTCGATTCTCTCGCTGCTGCGGCCTTGCCAATCCGTCGTGTACACCATCCCGATCTATGGTGGTACGCAGCACTTCGTCGAGGACCATCTTTCGGTGTGGGGCATCACGGGGATTCCGGTCCTCGCCGGGCGACGCGATTTGCTGGTTTCGGCAATCGCCCGCGCGGAAAATCTGGGCGCGGTGCTGCTGGAAACTCCCGCGAACCCGACGCTGACCATGACGGACATCCGCGAGGTAACCGCCGCCGTGGCGGAATTGAAAGTGGCGCCCGGCGCGCCTCGTCCGATTGTAATGGTGGACAATACGATGCTCGGCCCTACGTTCCAGCATCCCCTGTCTTTAGGCGCCGATCTGGTGGTTTATTCCGGCACGAAATACCTTTCCGGATTCAGCGACATGCTGGCGGGCATCTTGCTGGCGCGCGATGCGAGCCTCACCAGCATAATCGCCCGCAGCCGCAGCATGTTCGGCACGATCCTGCAGCCGGACGAATGCTGGCTGCTTACGGGTCGGCTGCCGACCGTCGGCCTGCGCATGACGCGCGCGAGCAAGAACGCGCAACACATCGCCGAACAGCTTGCCGGGCATCCGAAGATCAAAAGGGTTTACTACCCCACGCTTTTTACGGACACCGAACAGAAAAGAATTTTCGCGTCGCAGTGCGACCAGCCCGGCGCGATGTTCTCGATCGACCTTGCCGGCGGAAAGCCCGCCGCGTTCGATTTTCTGCGCCGCCTTGAAATCGCGATGAACGCCGTTTCGCTCGGCGGCGTCGAAACGCTGGCCTGCCATCCGAAATCGACCACGCACTCAGGCTTCACGGAGGAAGAATTCGCGCAGGCGGGGATCACCGACGGCCTGGTTCGGGTTTCGGTGGGAATCGAGCACTGGCGCGACCTGTTGGCCGATTTCGAGCGGGCACTGGACGCGATCTGAACGTGTTTGGTCTGCTGGAATTCACGCTGGTGATCGCGGCCGGATCGTTTTTGGCCGGTTTGCTCGGCTCGCTCACGGGCCTCGGCGGCGGTGTGATCATCGTGCCGCTTCTGACGCTGGTTTTCCACGTGGATATCCGCTACGCAATCGGAGCGTCGCTGGTGTCCGTGATTGCGACTTCTTCCGGTGCTGCCGCTGCTTACCTGAAAGAGGGTTTTTCGAATATTCGCGTGGGAATGTTCTTGGAAGTCGCCACCACGATGGGAGCGCTGTGTGGGGCGTCTCTCGCTACACGAATCCCAACCGCGGCGATCGCGATCGTGTTCGGCCTCGTGCTTCTGTACTCCGCGTGGACTTCGATCAAGGCTGAAGCCGAGGTTCCGATTCACGAGCGGACCGATCCCATCGCCCAGCGGTTGAGGCTCGACGGCACATATCCCGCCGACGGGAAGCTTGTTGCCTACCACGTTCATCGCGTTCCGCTCGGATTCGGGCTGATGTATGCAGCGGGCACGCTCTCGGGTTTGCTGGGCATCGGGTCGGGAGCCGTGAAAGTGCTGGCGATGGACCGTGCGATGAGCATTCCTTTCAAGGTATCGACGACTACAAGCAACTTCATGATCGGGGTCACCGCGGCGGCCAGCGCGGGTATTTATCTTCATCGCGGATACATCGATCCGGGTCTGGCAATGCCCGTCATGCTCGGCGTGCTCGTGGGAGCTTTGCTGGGCGCGCGAATTCTGCCGGGCGCGAAGGTTGGCACGCTTCGGACGGTATTCGGTGTGGCGATTGCGGCCGTTGCCTTCGAAATGATTTTCAAGGGCCTCCGGGGGCATATCTAAATGGCTTTCGCTCACGGAATCAGCGAAAAGCGGTTCGAGAGCCTGATCGGCGCGCTGCTGAGGGGCGGCGTAATTCTTGCCGCGGTCGTGGTTCTGGCCGGCGGCAGCCTCTACCTCGCTAAATTCGGGGATGTGCGGCCGGACTATCGAATTTTTCGCGGCGAGCCGGGTGATCTGCGCTTTGTGCGCGCGATCACCGCCGATGCTGCGGGGCGTCATGCACGCGGACTGATCCAGTTCGGGCTGCTGATCCTGATCGCGACCCCGGTAGCCCGCGTGGCGTTTTCGGTGATCGCCTATCTTTCGGAGCGCGACTGGCTGTACACGGCGATCACCCTCCTCGTCCTCGGAATTTTGCTTTACAGCTTGACCAGCGCATGAGCCGTCACGACACTTTGCGAGGCCTCGAGTGAGCGCGAAAATCGACGTCGAACAACGCGCGCCCGATCAATTTCGCGTTCGTGTCAGCGAAGGAAACACCCTGACGCAGCACCTGGTGACCATGAAGGCATCGGATTACGAGCGAATTTCCGGCAAGAAAGTGGAGCCCGTCGAGCTCGTCCGGCGCGCGTTCGAATTCCTGCTGGCTCGGGAGCGCCAAGAGGAAATTCTCACCAGATTCGACCTCACCGTTATCAGCCGCTACTTCGCCGAATTCGAGCAAGCCATGAAACGCGGCCTCGAAAAGCTGTAAGATTCGCGGGCCCCTGCTTGACGCGAATCGCCGAGCCAACCCCGAGGCCATCGCGGCAGGTAAAAGACTTGGAACTTTTTCTCCCTTCCCCGGGAATCTTATACGAACGAGGAAACAAACGCAGATTGAAGTCGGAGGACATACACGTGCCATCCCATTCGAAACTTGCGCTTGCCGCTTTGGCTGTAGCGCTCAGCTGTGCCCCTGCGTTCGCACAGGGCGATCCGCCGGATGATCCCCCGGCCGCTCCCGATGCGGGCGGACGCGGAGGCGAAATGCATCGCGGCGGTCCGGGACGCGACGGTGGCAATGGGGGCCGCGGGCGTGACGGCCAGGACTGGGGTCGTCGCGACGGCCATGGTTTTGGCCGCGGCCGAGGAATGGGCATGCGGGGGCGCGGCGGCATGGAAGGCCGCGAAATGATGCTTGGTCGATTGCTGAGCAATCCCGAAATCCGCGACAAGATTGGCGTAACCGCCGATCAGGCTGCCAAAATCCGGCAGCAGGAATCCGATTTCCGCAAGACTGAAATCCGCGGCCGTGCCGATCTCGAGGTAAAACAGATCGACTTGCGCGATTTGATGTCGGCTGACAAGCCGGACCGCGCCGCGATTGATGCCAAGCTGACGGAAATCAGCACGGCGCGGCTGGCCCTTCAGAAGTCAGCCGTCACATTCCGGCTCAACTCACGCGATGCCCTGACTCCCGACCAGCGCACCAAGCTTCGCGATCTGATGCGTACGCGTCGCGGCCAAAACGGCCCTCCGGGCCCGGGCGGTCCGCAGGCCGGGCGTGCGGGACGTCGCGGCGGTCAAGCGCCAGCGGCGCCGGCGGATGGGACGAAGCCTCCGACCGGAGACGAGTAGGAATGGATTTTCGCCCGCCTGGGTCTGTGGCCGAAGGCGCAGCCGGTCGCAACGTCTTCGGTGATACTTTCAGAACCCCGGTCGTCCGGCTTGCATGAAATCAATTTTCGTTCGAAATAAGAGTGCTCCGGGGCTTCCAGGCCTGGGTGCGTCCACGCGCGGCTGCGGCAGCCTGCCGCTCGGTAGGCTGCTCGCCGTGATGTTGATTCCCTTCCTGGCCACGGCGCAGAATCAGGCGCCGCCGAATCCGGCTCCGGCGAAACCGGATCTCACCAGCGTCGTGAAAGTCGTCAACGTGCCCGCCACGGTCCGCAACAAGAAAGGCGAGCTCGTCAAGAATCTCACGAAGAACGATTTTGTTCTCACCGAAGACGATCATCCGCAGGACATTAAATATTTCGTACTCGAAAACGATCTTCCGATCACCATCGGCTTGCTGGTTGACACCAGCCTCAGCCAGCGCCACGTGCTCAGCGCGGAACGCACCGCCAGCTACGATTTTCTGAATCAGATGCTGCATCAGGAGAAAGACCGTGCCTGCGTGATTCATTTCGACCACGAAGTGGAGATGCTGCAGGACCTGACGTCCGATCACAAGAAGCTGCAGGATTCGCTAAAGCTGCTTGAAACCCCCGACAATGACGACAACAGCAGCGGAGGCGGTTACGGCCACGGGCACGGTCATGGCGGTGCCGGTACGCTGCTTTACGACGCGGTCTACCTGGCCTCCAACGAAGTGATGAAGAAACAGCAGGGCCACAAGGCACTCGTCATTCTGACCGACGGCGTGGACCGCGGCAGCAAGGAAACCCTGGAAGACGCCATCGAAGCCGCACAGCGCTCCGACACGCTCGTTTACACGATTCTTTTTGCCGATCACGATGAGCACAGTGGCGGCTACGGCGGTGGTTACGGCGGACACGGCGGCTGGGGCGGAGGAGGCCCGATGGGTGGTGGCCCTCCCATGGGGGGAGGTGGGCGCCGGCGCCAACCCGAGCAAGACCGGCCCGACGGCAAGAAAGTGCTCATTCAAATTTCGAAGGAAACCGGCGCGCACATGTTCGAAGTTTCAAAGAAGCTTCCGATCGACATGGTGTACGCACAGATTGAAGACGAGCTTCGCAACCAGTACAGCCTCGGATACACGCCGGAAGGGCTGGACGCGGCTCTGGGGTATCACAAGCTGGCGGTGACGACGAAACAGAAGGATCTGGTGGTCGAGGCCCGCGACGGCTTTTACGCGGATCGCTGAACCGGCCGAAGCGCGATCGTGTAGCGGCCCGGTTTTGGTTCGGGAATCTGGAACGCCGATTGCGCCTGCGACGGGTTATTCACTTTGGACGTCCGTCCCCCCGCGATCATCCGACCGTAGGCTTCCGGCCACACGGGAACATCTGCGGAATCCTGCGTCCAATGCATTACCGACGCCTCGTCGCACCAGTTCAGAAGCTTGGGCATCGCCATGCGGTGGGTTCCGGCGTTGCGATAAACTTCCATTGCCTTCGCATCCGTCCACACCGTCACGGTCCAGAAGGCCTTCCAGTTGTCACGCATTAAAGCGCCGCCGAGGAATCCCGCGGACTTCCGCACCTGCAGCGAGCTCCTGAACACGTACACGATGAACTGAGGCATGAATCGCAGTGCGCGCACGCGCAGACGCGTCACGGACACGAACGGCATCAGGATCTCCCCTACCTTATGATGCGACGAGCCTGGGCGGGGGGCGACTGGAATCTATCGCAGGTACCCCCAGTTGTGGAGGCGGTCGCTGTCTTCCTCCCAGCGGTCACCGATATCGGTGCGGTAATACATCGTGGGAATCAGGACGTTCTTGATACGCGAATAGACTTGCGCCTGCGCCTGCTTCATCGTCTGTCCGAGACCGACCACGATCAGAATAACGCCGGATGTCCCCGCGACAACCCACTGGCCATTGATCTGTTTCACGTCCTCGATATGAATCTCATCGGCCGGCGGCTTTTTGAAGACGATTGCGGAGTTTTTCGAAAGCGAATCGAATGTTTCGTCGTCATCGAACGGGAACGGGGGCACCACGATGCGGACGCCGATCTGAAATCCGCTGCGGGTTTTCAATTTCGGATCGAGCCCACTCGCGAGATCCCAAAAGAACTGGCCGATCGGCGTGATCATCCCGGCCTGCTGGATGCTGATCGTGGGATACCCGAAGCGCGCGGTGAACTCCAGCGGATAGATTCCGTGGTTGTTCACGATGCAGTTCAGGTCAATGTATCCGACGTAGCCTTCCTCCGCGAGCTTCGGCTCCATTTTCAGCAGCGTCTCGTTGAACAGTTTGTTCGGGCCGCTCCAGAACATCGACGTGCCCATTTCGCCCGTCGGCGGCCCCAGATCTCCGGGGAAAAGTTTCTTGTGCTCGAAATTGATGTTGATGGGATAGATGAAATTCTTGCCGTTGAAAAACGCGCCGACCGCGACCTCGACGCCGACGACCCGGCGTTGCAGCTGGAAAACCTTAATCTCGTCCGAGAACGCTTTCTTGTAGGCTTCGAGCATCCGAACGACGTCCTGCCCGTCTTCCTCCTCGCCCACGAAAAGGCGCCGCTTCACGTTCTGCGCTTCCCCGCTGGGCTTGATGACGTAACGGCCGGGATTTTGCTGGACGTGATCGACGGCATCGTCGAAGGATTCGAATTCGCCATAGGGAATGATGCTGACGCCGGCTTTTTTCAGTTCTTCCTGGCCGAACGAGCGGTCGTCCTCGAGCCGATCGCTGTAGGCGGTGCCCCCGATCACTTTCTTGCCCTGCGCCCGCAGTGCCTGAGCCTTTTCGCCCTGCCCCAGCGTGTCGTCGAAGATGAACAGGTCGGCCCAGTCGGAGTCTTTTTCCCAGTCCTTCGATTTGGCGACAAAGCCGTCGGCGATGTCGCGTTCTTTCTTGTCCGCGATGTAGTAGCGGACCTCGTGACCTTCCTTTGAGACTTGCCAGGCAATATCGCTGATCAGGCCAGTCAGAGAGACAAACAGGAAATTCTTCTTCTCCATAGGACGGGGTTACCTCCAGTACTGCCGACGATGATACAGCGGCGTCTGGAAACGAATATTTCTGGCCCGTTAAATTCAGCTCTAACCCTCCCTGTTTACAGCGACATGCAGTAGGTCCTGAAAGGCGAATGTACCTCCGTAGTCCGAAAGTACCTGTCACAAAGTACGGGCGGGCCATTGGGACAGCTGTTCCCGGACGGTAGAGTTCGTTTCGGGCATCTGGCGCTGATTCAGGGCCTTAGAACAACAGGCGCTCTCTCAAATGAAGCTGACAGCGAAAATCGAGTCCTCGAACCTGCGGCTGCGGACGAAGCTGGTGCTTTCGTTCGTGCTGATTATCGCGACGCTGAGCTGCGCCACCCTCCTGGCGGTGCGTCACGTCGCGAACACGCATCTCCAGCAGGAAATCGTCAGCGAGACGCAGACCTCGGTGCTCACGTTTATGGCCATGCTTCACGAGCACCAGAACGCGCTGAACCGCAAGGCGGACCTGCTGGCCACCCTGGCGGACTTGACGTATTTCGACGCCGCCACCTTCCAGCAATCGACCGACAATCCGCTGGAAACCGATGGCAGCGACCTGGTGGTTCTGGCCGATGGCAATCACCAGCTGATGACGCTCCACACCACGAACCCGCGCGTCACTGCCGCAATCGCCCAGGGCCTCCTGCTGAGCTCGATTGCGAAGAAAACGACGAAAGACTGGTGGTACGTAGACGGCTCGCTCTATCAGGTGGCGGTGGAGTCGGTAAACCGCCGGCCGAGTGCGGATAATTCGCAGCTGGGCACCGTCGTGGTGGGACGCGAGATCGACTATGCCGCCGTGCACAATCTAGACCGCTCGCATTCGGCCGACTTGGCGTTTACATACGACGGAAAAGTGGTAACCAGCACGATGGGTCCCTACGACGAGCACGATTTGAATGAACAGGTCGCCGCGCTGCAGTCGTCGGGCGAAGTCGAAATCGGCGGCCAGCGGTTTTATGCGATTTCGGTGGGACTCACCGACGGCGACGGGCCCGCGGCGCGGCTGATCGCGCTGAAATCCTACGCGCGCGCGGAAGCGTTTCTTGCCGAGCTGAATCACCTGCTCGCTGGAATGGGCGTGCTGGCGCTCGGCATCGGGACGTATCTGGCGCTTTTCATCTCGGACGCGTTTACCAGCCCGCTGGGCAATCTCGTGCGCGGCGTGCAGGCCCTCGAACGCGGCGATTACGCGTTCCCGCTGCAAGCGCAGGGCGGCGACGAAATCGCGCACGTGACGCGAGCGTTCGATCAAATGCGCGGAACGCTGCAGAAAAACGAAGCGCAGAAGCGGCAGCTCGAGGACGATCTCCGGCAGTCGCAAAAGATGGAAGCGCTGGGACGGCTGGCGGGCGGCGTGGCGCATGATTTCAATAATTTACTGACCGTCATCAAGGGCCACTCCGAGCTGATTACCGACCGCCTGCCGGAAAAGGATCCCCTGCTCGGCAGCGGGCATCAGATCCGCAAGGCCGCCGACCGTGCGGCGTCGCTGACGCGGCAGATGCTGGCGTTCAGCCGGCGGCAGGCGCTTGCACCGAGCGTCTTCGACATGAATTCGCTGGTCGCCGACATGTACAAACTGCTGAAGCGGCTGATCCACGAAGACATTGAGTTCACTTTCCGCGCCGGGGAGTCGCTCGGACGCATCAAGGCGGACACCGGACAAGTGGAACAGGTGCTGCTCAATCTCGCCGTCAATGCGTCCGACGCCATGCCGCGTGGCGGAAAACTGGTGATCGAAACGAGGAACGTGGTGGTCGATCCCGAGGCTGTGAAGTCGCGTCCCACCGTCGAGCCCGGACTCTATGTAATGCTGGCGGTTACGGACACCGGTGTGGGCATGTCGACTGAAACCAAAGCGCGCATCTTTGAGCCGTTCTTTACGACCAAGGAATCGGGCAAAGGAACCGGACTGGGCCTTGCGACCGTGTATGGCGTCGTAAAGCAAAGCGGCGGATTTATCTGGGTGGATTCAACCCCGGGCAGCGGGAGCAGGTTCGAAATTTATCTTCCGCGCGTGGAACAGGACATTACGCCGAATCCATCGGAAGAGCTCGCGCCGGCGAAGGCGCGTGCGGCGGCCACGGTGCTGCTGGCCGAGGATGAAGAGGCCGTGCGCATGCTGGCTTTCGAGTTTCTGACCGCCGCAGGCTATCGCGTGTACGTGGCGAGCGACGGGGAGCGGGCGCTGCAGATTGCCGAGAATCTGAACGAACCGATTCACGCGCTGGTCACCGACGTGGTGATGCCCAAGATGCGCGGGCCTGAGCTTGCCAAGCGGCTGCGGGTTACGCGGCCGGAGTTGAAGGTTGTGTTCATGTCCGGCTATCTGGAACAGACCGACGGCGGCGAAGATTTCACCGGCAGCGCTTCATTCCTGCAGAAACCGTTCTCGAAGGACGTCCTTGTGCGCCAGGTGAGCGCCTCGCTTGCCGGTGAAACCTCGCGCGCGCCTGCGCTTCACATCGCTTAGCCCAAACCCCGACACACTCCATGTCTATTTTAGGGAGCTTTACGCGGCGACGCTTGCGTCAAAGGCGCCCACCTGAGGGCGGCCGCTACTCAACCATCCTCGTCGCCCGGTGTTAGCGATTACTGGACGGTGATGTTTACGGTGGCTGTGGTGCGTCCAAAGGCGTTTGTTGCGTAGAGGGTGTAGCTTGTCGTCTGCGCTGGCGTCACGACTGCGCTGGTGCCGCGCGTGGCGCCCATGTTGGGCGAAACGATCAGATAGGACGCTCCGCTGACCATCCAATTCAGCGTTACCTGCGTGCCGGGGGAAACCGATTGCGAGCTGGCGGTGAAGCTGGAAATTACCGGGGCAGCCCCCGTGGGGACGTTCGCCTGCGTGTAGATCGGGTTCATTTCGATCACGTCGAAATCCGATGCCGTGACTCCGCCGAGATTGTGCAGGTCGTCGTTGTCCCAGCGCGAATCGGGATCTCCGCTGACGTACATGTTCGAGCCGTTGTCGGCCATGATCAGGCCGTACTTTTTCATGGCGGTCAGTAGCACTTGGTTGGTCGCGGAGTAGGACGAAATATCGAAGCTGGCCTTGAGGCGCAGACGCATGCCCATCGGCGCGGCGTTCGCGTTGGTTGAAGTGGCAGCCCAGTGCGAGGCTGGTGGCGTGAAGGCGGCCATGCTGTTTTGTAGAGTGAACCGGAGCGCGTGGTTGATCGCGCCGGCGGCGACCTCGTCGTAGCGCGCGAGTCCGGGGAAAATCGGGAGGCCTGCCGCGTCGGCGGAGGTCCATGTGTAGGGGCGCTGCTCATTGGCGGTCAAATCCCAGACTGCGGCGGAGCCGGCATTCCAGGAGTTGCCGCTCGGCTGCGCGCTGTAGAGTTCATAGAGCCAGCAATTCGCGTTGTCGAGGATGAGCACATGCTGATCGCCGCTCGGATTCGGATCGCCCTCGATCGGGGCGTTCAGCGGGATCGGCATCGGACCGGGATCGCTTTCGTCGCCGTAGGCCGTGAAATTGATCGTCACGGGACTCTGCGTCGAGTCCACTACCTGGTAGGGAATGCCGATGATCGAGCCGTTGTATTCGCCGGAGCCGAAGTCAGGGTGCAGGCCGACGCCGGGGCCGATGAAATTGATCAGCGCGGCGGAATTCGGGTCGACTGGCGCGGATGAGATATCGGTGTTCCACAGACTGCTGACCGGAAACGGAACGAATCCGCCGAGGCCGCCTTCCTGGCCCGGTTGCATGGCGCTGCACGTCGAAGGGGGCGGAGGCGGATTGCCGCTGCTTTGCGACGTGACCTGCAAACTAATCGCGCTCGATGCGCTGCTGCCGGGATTCGGGTTTACGACGGTGATCGCGTACATTCCTGGGGTGGCTTCCGAGCCGCTCGCGCTGAGTTGTGTCGAGGAAGTGAATGTGGTCGTGAGTACTGCACCGGCCAGCTGCACCTGAGCACCGTTGACGAAATTGCTGCCGGTAATCGTGATCGAAAAGCTGCCGGCGGTGACTGACATCGGCGAAACGCTTGCGATTACCGGCGTTGGATTCCATAGCGTCACCGCGCTCTGGCCAGCGGCGCTCGAATCGGCTGCGCTTGCGGCTTGGATGGTGACGGTGTTCGGGCTTGGCAGGGTTGCGGGCGCGGTATATACGCCGGTCGAGCTGATCGTTCCCGTCGCGGCTATGCCGCCCGTGACGCCGTTCACTTGCCAGGTCACGTTCGTATTGGAAGTTCCCGTTACCGTCGCCGTGAATGGCTGCGAGAGTCCGGCGCGAACGGCCGCGGGGTTTGGCGAGACGCTGACCGAAACGTTTGGCGGCGGAGGCGGCGCCCCTGGATTACCGGACCCGGATCCAGCGGTCAAGCCCGCGCAGCTCGCCTGAAATATCGCGGCGGCAAGAATCGCGACTTGAAGGACTCTTCGCGTCATGTTCGCTTCCCAGGCACTGTGGTTCAGCGACCGATTCTCCCGCGAAGCAATGGCCGAGAACTACTGTACGGAGGTACAGAAAAGGGCGGGGTCGAATTTCGAGGTCATTGATTCAGCAGTGGTATGTCTTTCGCCGGCGTCGGCGTCGGGAAGGATTTCAGGTATGCATAGATGTCCGCGAGGTCCTGATCGGAGGCGACTTTCGCGGTGTATGGCGGCATTTGTCCGCTGGGCGCGCGAACGTAGCGCAGGACGGCGGCCAGGGTGATCGCGGGCGGGCCGATGCGCGGGCCCGTGCTGGCGCCGGCACCCTGCCAGCCGTGGCATTCGTAGCACCCGTATGCGGCGAAGAGCTTTTTGCCATTCTCGGCACTACCCCTCGGTTCGTCGGCCGACGCGGTCTTCGGTGCAAGCGATTGCAGGTATGCGAAAACGTCCGCCAGCTGTTTATCGGAGGCGGTCGATTCCGGGACCGGCGGCATTTTCCCGGTCGGCTGACGGACGTACGTAATCATTGCCGGGAGCTCGAGCGGAGCCGGCGCGATTGCAGGCGCAAGCGATGTTCCCTGCGCCTGCGCGCCGTGGCACGTGATGCATCCCGCGGAGGCGAAAACAGTCTTCCCATCCGCGACGCTTGGGGCGGAAGACTGCGCAGCGGTCGGCTGCTCGGCGAGCGCCCACACGAGCACGAACGCGAAAGCAATTGCGGCGGCGATCGGGTTGCGATAGCGCACGAATTCTCCTTAGCGGGGCTGGGTGAGCACGTCGACGAGCGCGGGGTTGCCGCCCTTGACGACTTCGATGGCGCGGCGAATGGCCGGAGCGAGATCGTGGGGATCGCTGATCGGCCCTTCCGCATGCAGTCCGAATCCTTGCGCGACCTTCGAATAATCGATGGCAGGATCGACAAGCACGCTGCCGATGCTCGCGTTGGTGATGCCTCGCTGGTGGCGATCGGCCATCATCTGCACTTGCATCAGCTCCTGATGGTAGGCGCGATTGTTGTGCATCACGATCAGCAGCGGGATGCGGTGGTGCGCGGCCGTCCAGAGCACGCCGGGCGCGAACATCAAGTCGCCGTCGTTCTGGATGCAGACGGTCAAGCGTCCGTATTTACGATTTGCCAGCGCGGCGCCGACTGCTGCGGGCGCGCCGTAGCCGACGCCGTAGCCGCCTTCGCCGCCGATGTAGTGATAGTGCTTGTTGAAATCCCAGAGGCGCAGTGGCCAGCGGCTGACGAACTGGCAATTCGAGACCAGAGACCAGTCCTGGTCCTTAATCTGCTCCCAGATTTCGGCGGACATACGCGCGGTTGAGATCGGAGTCGCGTCCCAGCCGCTTGTGGCCGCTTCGCGCTGCGCTTGCATGACCTGCTGATGCGTGGCGGCATGCTTCGCGCCGCGATCGGCGAACATGCGCTTGCGATCGTCGGTCATTTCGCGCTTAACGGCCTCGATCAGCGACGGCAACGTGGCCTCGGCATCCGCTCCGATGGCGAGATCGACCGGCGCGTACCGCTGGAAATCCTGATAGTTGCTTTTCAGGTAGAGATCGTTGGCGGTGAGGCTGATCAATTTCGTGCCGGGCTTCGTGGCCGGTCGAATGTGCGGGACAACCTGTCCCTGCACGGTGTTGACCGTGCTCCAGAAATCGGTGAGCTCGAGGCCGGCGATTACGTCGGCGTTCGCAATCGCTGCTCCGCCGCGCTCGGTGTGGTTCAGCGGATGGCGCGTGGGGAAATTCATGCGGCCGTTGCGGTCAATCACCGGCGCCTGCAACAATTCCGCAAGCTCGATCATTCCGACTAGCCCGGCCGGCGTGCGCGCCACCCGGTCGGTGACGAGCACCGGGTTTTCCGCGGCGACCAGCATCTTCGCCGCCGCCGCCACTGCGGCCGAATCGCCCACAGGTGGCGAAACGGTTGTCAGCTTCGGGACGGTCAGTTCGGCGCCGTCGCGAATCGCGTATTCCTGGAGCTCATGATCGGCCACCAGCGCGACGGGCGACATCGGCGGCGTCATCGCGATTTTGTACGCGCGCACGGCGGATTCGGAAAATCCCTCAAGCGACACCGGCCGGTCGTCCCATTTCACGAAGTCGCGGATCATCGCCGCGGGATCCTGCGCCGCGTGCGTCCAATCGACCTGACCGAAGCGTTCGGCGCTGTCGCCGAAGTTTCCGAGGATGACGTAGACGGGGACGCGATCACAGAATGCGTCGTATATCGCCATCGACGCGTGCTGCAGGCCGACCGTGCCGTGCACGCAAACCAGCAGCGGCTTGCCTTCGATCTTGGCGTAGCCGTGGCCCATGGCGACTGACGATTCCTCGTGGCAGCAGGTGATGAATTCGGGCGCCTTATTGCCGCCGTAATTGATCAGCGATTCGTGCAAGCTGCGAAACGTGTTTCCGGGATTCGCGCAGAGATACTCGAAATTCAAGGTTTTTAAGACATCGACCATGAAGTCAGAACCCGGGCGGTCAACGGTGATCACTTCGCTAGCGCTCGGCGCATCCGAGAGCGGTTTCAACAGTGGTGGCGGGCCGGCGGGGCGAGCAGGTTGAGGCGATGCTCGATTCGCCGCGTGCGCGGCGGGACTCGTGACGAATGCTGCCGTGCCAGCCGCTGCCGCCCTGAGAAAATCGCGGCGGTTGACGGAATCTTCTTTCGCCTTGCGCACGGTTCACCCCCTGGTTGATGTCGAGAGAGTACTCCGGAACGGTAATTTCCGCATTATGGACTTCGTGGTTGGGAACCACTATTTCTGGGAGCGCTGGCGGTCGCGTTGATCGGCCACCCACGCCAGAAAACGCTCCATGCGGGCGCGTTCCGTCCACATCAGGCTGAAAAACTTGCCCGCGGTCAGGTCGGCGGCGTCGTGACCGAAAAAGGTTTCCATGCGCCACTGGATGTAGGGCGACATCCACGGGCGGAGTCGGTGGCCTTTTGAGATGATCCAGTAGTAGCGCAAGGCGTTGAGCATGAATTAGGCGACGCGCCGGACCCAGAGGCGCTCGGTGGCGGGCTTGCCGAGATGGATGCGGGCGGAGCCGTGGCCTGCGACCGTTAGCGACATCGTTTCGTCGTACTCGCGGTCGAGGACCCGGACGCGGGCGGTGGGCCGCAGGTGGCGCTGGTCGAGAAACTCGAGGAACGCCGGATCTTTTTCATACACGCGCAGGATTTCGTAGGTGTGGCCGACTTCGGTCTCGGACAATTTCACGGCTCCGTGCTTGCGGCGCAGGCGCGACATTCCTCCGAAGAGCGGCACGCCGTGCGGGCAGCGGCTGTCGCGTCCGAAACGCGCCATCAGCAGGCGCGCGACCTCGGGTGAGATGCCGTGCTCGAGCCGCTCGGCCTCTTCGTGCGCGCGCGACCATTCGAGGCCAATGATTTCAGTGAGAAGCTTTTCCGCGAGCCGGTGGCGGAGCACAAGATGCTGCGCGGCGCTTTTGCCTTTCGCCGTCAACTCGATGCGCCCGCCGCGCCGCATGTGCAGAAATCCCATGCGCGTCATCCGCTTCAGCGCTGCCGTCACTGCCGGGGGCGTAACCCGCAAATCTTCGGCCAGACGCGCGCTGATCGGCACCTGCTCCTCCTGCACGAGTTCCCAGATGGCTTTGAGGTAGTCCTCCTGGGAGACACTGGTCGTTTCGCGGCGCATATGTTTTTCGGGGGGTAAGTCTACAACAACGCGGTGCGGTTTTCCGGTGAGCGCACCATAGAATTCGCCTCGCGCAAAGGAGCGCTCGCAACCGCCGCCGCTACCGCTGTATACCGACTTCCAGGATCCGTAACGTTTGGGTGCGGACCGGATTGCTGCGGTCTCCCGCTTGTCGGGGCCAGAATCGAAAGCGAGGCACAGCAAAGGCCTACACAAAGACCGGCTTGCGCGTTCATGCCCAGGCTCCGACACGGAGTTTAGACGATGCGCCGAAACCGGATGAGCTCGAATCGTTTCACATTACGGAACTGTTAAGACAATCTTGCCGAATTGCTGGCGGTTCTCGAGGCGGCGGTGCGCGTCGGCGGCACGGTCGAGCGGCATTGCCGTGTCGATCACCGGTTTCAGCAGGCCGCGCTTGAAGAGCTCCAGAGCGGCAAAGAGCTCCGATTTCTGGCCCATGAAGGAGCCGAGAATCGAAAGCTGCCGACCGAAGACGTAGTTGATGTTGATTTTGGATTCGAAGCCGGTGGTCGCACCGCACGTAACCAGGCGCCCGCCGGTCTTCAAGCTGAAAATGCTCTGCTCCCACGTAGCCGCGCCGACGTGCTCGAAAACGACGTCGACGCCGCGCCCGCCCGTCAGCCGTTTCACCTCGCGTGCGAACTCTCCGCCATGGAGCAGGACATCGTCAGCGCCGAGCTCTTTGGCCTTCGCGAGCTTCGGCTCGGAACCGGCTGTGGCGATCACGCGGGCGCCCGTGGCCTTGGCGATCTGAATCGCCGCGCTGCCCACGCCGCTGCCCGCAGCGATCACCAACACGTCTTCGCCGGGGCGAAGTTGCGCGCGGCCAAGAAGCATGTGCCACGCGGTGAGAAAAACCAGAGGCACTGCGGCGGCTTCTTCAAAGCTCAGATTGCGCGGAATCGGAATGACGTTCACGGACGGTGAGCGCACGAATTCGGCGTACCCGCCATGAATCTGCCGGCCGAACAGCACGTAGTCGACACAGAAATTGTCGCGACCCGCGATGCACTCCTCGCATTGTCCGCAAGACACTCCGGGCGCCAACAGCACGCGATCGCCGACGCGCACATCCTTGACTGCCGCGCCGACTGCGGCGACTTCGCCCGAGATGTCGCTTCCAGGGATATGCGGGAAGGCCACGCTCCGGCCGGGCAGCCCGCTGCGCACCCACAGATCGAGGTGATTCAGCGCCACGGCGCGCACGCGAACCAGCACGTCGCGATCACCGATCGCAGGGTCGGGCATCTCCGCCAGATGCAGCACCTCCGGGCCGCCGTGCTGAGAGAGAACCATCGCTTTCATGCGCACCTCCATAGGCAACGAGCGCGCTAACGTAGCATTGCGTCCGGGTCGTGTCTAGGCGACGCCAGGCCGGCGGCGTGTAATTGACAGGGCTAGCTGCGCCACAGTACGCTCGACTGAAGCACATGGACATCTTTGAAGAAATCGTGCGCATGCGGCAGGCCGGTGAGCGCGGGGCGCTGGCGACGATCGTCCACACCAACGGTTCGATCCCGAGCTATGAGAGCTCGCGGATGCTGGTGCGCGAGGACGGCTCGATTGCCGGCACGATTGGCGGTGGATGCGTGGAAGCGGACGTCTGGGCCGCGGCGAAGGAAGTCATCGAACTCGAGCAGCCGCGGAAGATGAC
>Ga0210388_10001321_pt1 | contig 19527 bp, 13 predicted proteins | sample IncBWC19OmetaG_FD_155485 | JGI IMG/M metagenome (GOLD analysis project Ga0210388, IMG submission 155485) | Forest soil microbial communities from Barre Woods Harvard Forest LTER site, Petersham, Massachusetts, United States - Inc-BW-C-19-O ... | reverse complement strand
TCCTCGCTTCATCAGATGACTACTCAGCAGAATGGCGGCCTGGGCAAAACCAGCTATGGATTTGGCTGGTTTATCTCGGCAAGCGGCTTCGGTCATGGCGGCGCGTACAGAAACGTGATGGAAATTGACGCAGTGAAAGGCAGGATACTGATCTTCATGGTCCAGCAAAATGGAGCATGGGGAACTCCCGAAGGGGATGGGATGGTGCCCACTCTGGAGCGTCTAGCTGATAATCTGGTCAGCCCAGTTCCGGCAGGGACACTAGACCCGAAGTGAACCGCAACAGGATCACACGCCACTAGCCACTCTTCACTGCCTCACTCGCGCCGCAATCTAACTGTGAAACAGCGGCCTGTATCTGGTTGAAAGCAAGAGCGCCGCCCCAACACTCTCGGCGAAACCCGTCGCACGTGCCGCCGGCGAAACTCGTTGCACAGAGTTGGCGAAACTCCTCGCGCGCGGCGGCACTTCCCGATCACTCGCTACTAGCCACTAATCACTGCCCTGAGTGGTACAGATTGGCTTCCCCGCCCGAATACCGGAAGTACCTCCAAGGAACCTCGCTGGTAGATCGCAGGCGTGTGGCCTGTAAATCAAAGAAGCGTCTAAAATCCCCTCAACGAGCAGTGAGTCCGAGTTTCCATGATCTCCTCTCAGGTAAATGAATCCCGTCCTTCTCCCGGAGCCTACGCGCGCACTGTTGCAGGACTCGATATCGGCGGTACCAAGACCGCCTGCGTCGAAGGCGCGGTGGACGGCACCATCCTCCAGCGTGTTGAGGTGCCTACGCGCGCTGCGGAGCCTTTTCCTTGGACATTTCCCGAGATCGTGGACCACCTGAAACAACTAATGAATATTGCCAGCCTTGCGGGCAGAACGGTTGTTGCGCTGAGCGTTTCCGTCGGCGGTCCCCTCAAGATCGAGGAAGGGACCTTGCTCACCCCACCGCATCTGCTCGGCTGGCATCATGTGAATCTCAAGGAAGCCTTCGGAGTGGCATTTCCTGGCTTGCCCATCTTCATCGAGCATGACGGCAATGCCGGCGCACTGGCGGAGTTTCAATTTGGCGTCGGCAAGACGCGCCCAGATCTTCAACACCTGATCTTCCTGACCTTCGGCACTGGCATCGGCGCGGGGATCATTGTCAACGGCCAGATTCTGCACGGGGCGAGCGATACGGCGGGCGAGATCGGCCACTGGCGCTTAGCCGAGGACGGCCCACTCGCTTACGGCAAACGCGGCTCCTGGGAGTCCTTTGCATCCGGCTCCGGCCTCGTTCACCTCGCCGCAAAGATGTATCCGGCCCGGTGGAACCCGAAGACTCCGATCCGCGATCTCGTCGACGCGATGCTGCGCTTTGATGAAGAAGCCATGCGGGTCGCGACCGTCGCCGGGGAGTATCTCGGTCGTGGGTTGGCACTGTTGATTGACGCGTTCAATCCCCAGGTGATTGTCCTGGGAGCGCTCGCCGGAATCCTACAGGAACGCATCCTCGCTCCCGCACGCGAAGTCGTTGCGCAGGAAGCGCTGCCACAAGCCTTTGCTGCCTGCGAGATTCTGCCTTCGGTTCTGGGCAGCCGAATCGGAGATGTCGCCGCCCTCATGGCGGCTTTGACGGATCCCTCTGTCCGGCAAGCAATTCAAGGAGTTTCGAAGTGAAGGAAAACCCAACCACCAACCACTTGCCACGAGCCGCTGCCTCAATGAGGAAGGAAGAGGAGCTGATCGCTCGTCATTTCAGCGAGCACATGGATATGGCTGCTCGCAGCTTTGAATTGCTGCAGCCCCAGATCCTGGACACCGCGGCACTCATAACCCATGCGCTCGCCTTCAGTCGAAAGTTGATTGTCTTCGGCAACGGCGGCAGTGCTACCCAGGCGTCGCACCTAGTCGGGGAACTCGTCGGCCGGTTCAGCAAAGCTCCGCGCCGGCCGCTTCCGGCTATCGCGCTTGGAGCGGATTCGGGCGTCGTCACCTGCATCGGCAACGACTTCGGTTACGACTCGCTGTTCTGGCGTCAGGTCGAGGCATTCGCCCAGCCCGGCGACATTGCCATCGGCTTCACAACCAGCGGGCAATCGGAAAACGTCTTGCGCGGACTGAGCATGGCGACCAAAAAGGACGCAGTGACCATCGCGCTTACCGGGGAAGCGGGACTCGCTCAGGATGTCGCTAAGCATGTCCTCAAAGTACCCAGCGCTTCCACCGCCTACATCCAGGAAGTTCACCTCATGATCTTGCACATGTGGTGCCTGGCCATCGACGCGTCCTTCATCGGCGGCAATGGCAGCAACTAGAGGAAAACAGAAATGCTTAAGACCCACAACGAAATCTCACGGCGCGACTTTGTTTCGAAGAGCGCCGCTGCTCTCGGGACTCTCGCCTCTCTGACCACATTTGCACGCAGCCTTGCGGCTCAACCTGGAGGCCAGAGGAAAGTCATCCATATCATGGGGTACTCCCATATTGATGCCGCGTGGCTGTGGCCTTGGCGTGACGGGTCTGACGAGGCGTTGAACACCTTTCGTAGTGCCTTAAACCGCATGATCGAGACTCCCGACTTCTGTTACAGCCATTCCTCGTCCGCGCACTATCGTTGGGTTGAACGCGCCGATCCGGCCATGTTTGCCGAGATTCAGCAGCGCGTAAAGGAAGGCCGTTGGGAGGCGATCGGCGGTTGGCCGGTCGAGCCAGACTGCAACATCCCCTCGAGCGAGAGCTTTGTCCGCCACTCTCTCTACGGTAAAGAGTATTGCCGCCGCGCGCTGGGAGTCGATGTCAATGTCGGATTCAATCCCGACTCGTTTGGGCACGCCGCCGGACTGCCCGCCATCCTCAAGAACGCGGGTTACGGCTATTACTCCTTCATGCGTCCCGAAGCGCACGAGATGAAGCTTCCTCTGCTCTTCTGGTGGGAAGCCGCAGACGGTTCGCGTGTACTGACGCTGCGGCTGCTTGGCTACGACAACGATGCGGACCAACTCAAGCAGGCCGCGTCCGAAAACTTCGCCCCCGGCTTTGATCATGCGGCCTTCATTCTTGGCGTCGGCGACCACGGCGGCGCGGTCACCAAGGAGCAGATTCGCCAAGTCCTCGAACTGCGCAAAGACCCCAGTCTTCCCGAACTGCGCTTCAGCACATTTCGCAGTTTCTTCACTGCAATCGAAAACTCTTCGGCATTCGGTTCTCTGCCGGTCGTCAAGACCGAATTGCAGCACCACTCCCGCGGTTGCTACTCGGCGAACGGAGAAGGCAAATTCCTCAATCGTAGAGCTGAGCGATCGCTCGGCGAGGCTGAGACTCTCTCTCTGATTGCCAATCTCAGCGCGGGCCACGCTTACCCCACCGACCAGTACGCCGAAAGCTGGTGGAAGGTGTTGTTCTGCCAGTTCCATGACATGATGGCCGGAACATCGCTCTACTCGGACTATCAGGACGTGCACGACAGTGTCGGCTACGCCTGTGAAGTGGCAGGGAGCAACAAGGTGGAGGCTCTTGAAACCATCGCCAAACGTGTCGATCTGAGCGGAGTGGAGGAAGGCGCGATCTTTCTCTTCAACCCACTGCCGTGGAAGAGAAAGGCGCTGGTTGAGCACTATACCGATCGCAATCCATCGAACACTCCGGGCAAGGAGATTACCCATCTCGTCTCCAAGGATGGAACGACGGTGCCGCTCCAGTGGCGACCGTCGGCAAGCATGAGCAACTTTGTCCAAAGGATCTCGGCATGGGTGGAGCTACCGCCGTTGGGCTACAAAGTCTTCGAATTGGCCCATGGAGATTCCCCGAACGCTGACGAATTCCCAACCACATTCACCATTTCAGAGACTGGCTTCGGCATCTCCAGCGTCAAGGGCCAGGATGGCACGGAACTGCTTGCTGGACCGGTTGGTTTGGTCGCTATCGCTGATACCGCTGACACTTGGGCACACGGCATCAGCGAATTTCGCCAGGAGATGGGCCGCCCGACATTAATCTCCTCGACGGTGATCGAGAACGGACCCGTCACCCGCGTGACTCGGCAACGCGCGCGCTGGATGGATTCGGAGATCGTCCTCGACATCGCCCAATTTGCTGGCCTCGATTTTCTGGAATTCCGCTTCGTGATCGACTGGCATCAGCAGGAGCAGATGCTCAAGCTCGAAATCCCTACTGCATTGGTCCAACCCAAATTCTTTGCCAAGGTCCCCGGCCAAGTACTCGAACGCAAGACCAACGGAGAGGAAGAACCATACCAGGACTGGGGCGCGGTGCAGGGAACAGTTGGGAGCACCGACTACACCCTGGCTCTGCTGAACAACCAGACCTACAGCTACGACTGCCTCAACGGGCTTTTCCGCACCGTGCTCATCCGCTCCGCTCCCTTCGCGCGCCACAATCCGGCGAAGGTTCCGCATAACGACAACAACGCCTGGCAGGACCAGGGACGGCAAGAGCGGACCTTCTGGCTCATGGCCGGAAAGGGTGTCTACACGGACCTCTCGCTCGATCGCCGGGTTGAAGAGTTGCAGACACCCGCCGAATACGTACAGGACTCCGCGCACAACGGCACAGAACCCTGGGAGCAATCGTTCCTGGAGATCATGCCGTCGAGCGTCTGGGTACTTGCGATCAAGAAGCCCGAGAATGCGCAGGACGGAACAATCATCCGCATCCAGGAGCGCGCAGGGAAGGCAGTGCAGGCCACACTCAAGAGTTCTGCACTGGGCCTCGACCATACAGTCGATCTGAATGCATGGGAGCTAAAGACCCTTCTGGTGAAGTCTGCCAAGGGGCGTCGCGCCGAACTCCGCAAAGTCTCTCTGCTCGAAGTCTAGCCACCTGTTACTCGTCACTAGTACCTGAACACTGATCGATGCGAGGTAAGTGTGCCCACCGGACCCTTGAACGGATTCTTGATACGAAGTATCGCAGTAGGCGCCCTCGGTGGGCTCCTCTTTGGATTTGACACGGCAGTGATTGCCGGAACCACCCACGCGCTCACTGCGCTCTACAATCTCACACCTGGAGAGCTAGGCTTCACCGTATCGAGCGCGCTCTGGGGCACGGTACTGGGCGCGGCCTTGTCCGGGATGCTTGGCGATAAGCTGGGAGGCCGCAACGCCTTGCGAATCCTCGCCGCCTGTTACATCGCCTCCGCACTTGGTTGCGCCTTCGCACTCAACTGGCCGATGTTGATACTCTTCCGCTTCATCGGCGGTCTCGGCATTGGCGGATCATCGGTGTTGGGTCCCGTCTACATCGCCGAGATTGCACCAGGCCCATGGCGTGGCCGGCTAGTTGGCTGTTTTCAGATCAATATTGTGGTCGGAATCCTCGCGGCCTATCTTTCCAACTACCTCATCGGCCTCGCGGGCCTGGGGGCTAACGAATGGCGCTGGCAACTCGGTGTTGCCGCGGGCCCCGCAGTCTTGTTTCTCGTGACGCTCTTCGGTATTCCTCAGAGCCCCCGCTGGTTGGTCACCAAGAATCGAGGCGAAGAAGCCATGACAGTGCTGACGAGACTGCGCTCGGGTGGACTGGCTTATGCCGAACTTCGCGACATCCTCGATTCCGTGCACCCCGAAAAGCTGAAAGGTTCCGAACCGCTCTTCCAGCTCCGCTATCTCAAGCCCATTTTCTTGGCTGTCAGCGTGGCCATGTTCAACCAACTCGCCGGAGTGAACGCGATCCTCTACTACCTCAATGACATCTTCGCAATGGCCGGATTCGGCAAAATCTCCAGCGACATCCAAGCCGTCGCCATAGGCGCTATGAACCTGCTGGCCACTTTGCTTGCCATGGTTCTGATCGACCGCATCGGACGACGCATGCTTCTGCTCATCGGGTCTGTTGGTTTGGCAATCTGTCTCAGCGGCATCTCCTGGATATTTCTCTCCCACCGGCACCAGAACTGGCTGGTCTATTTGCTCGTCGGCTACATCGGCTTCTTCGCCGTGTCCCAAGGTGCAGTCATCTGGGTATTCATCGGCGAGGTCTTCCCCAACCGCGTCCGTGCCAAAGGCCAAGCCCTCGGCGGCTCGACGCACTGGATCATGAACGCTATCATCAGCGGCATCTTCCCAGTGCTCGCCACTCGCTCCGGAGCTTATCCCTTCCTGTTTTTTACCGCCATGGTCGTCCTCCAATTCTTCGTGGTCATTTTCTGTTACCCCGAGACCAAAGGCTTCACACTCGAACAACTGCAGCACGAACTCGGCATCGTTTGAAAACTCGGTGTCGAGCGGGGATCTCCAGGACGCCAACCGCATTGGTCGAACTCCAAAGCAGCGGGAGCTGACCCTCGATGGAGGAGGACGGCAGGTGCTCGACCGGACTGGACTTGTGCGGCTGTTGTTCATGGGCGGGCGCGGGATTGAGGCGGTGACGCGCCAGAAAAGCGAGCCAAACTGGATCGGGTATCTCGGCGTGCAGTTTCTGTTGGGACCGAAGGAATCGAGCGAACGAGTCGAATTGTTTCAATCCATCTCCGTCTTGACTCGACTGTGGAGGCTGAACGATGAAAGCTCTTGTAAAAAGTAAAGCAAAGTCAGGACTGTGGCTCGAAGACGTCGAGGAGCCAAAGGTCGGAATCAACGACGTCCTGATCCGTGTCCGATACACCGGCATTTGCGGAACGGACGTCCACATCTATCAGTGGGACGACTGGGCGCAGAAGACGATCTCGGTTCCCATGACCATCGGACACGAATTCGTCGGACAGATTGTCCAGATCGGATCGAACGTCAGCGACTTCTATCCGGGTGACATCGTGAGCGGTGAGGGACATGTAGTCTGCGGAAGATGCCGTAACTGCCTTGCTGGTCGGCGGCATCTTTGTGCGCAGACCAAAGGAGTCGGCGTGAACCGCATGGGGTGCTTTGCGGAACTGATCGCCTTGCCAATGAGCAACATCTGGCGCCATGACCCCAAGATCAACCAGGAAGTGGCGGCAATCTTCGATCCCTTCGGCAATGCCGTCCACACCGCGCTTTCCTTCCCAGTCCTCGGTGAAGATGTGCTCATCACGGGCGCAGGCCCCATCGGCATCATGGCAATCCCTGTCGTCCGCCACGCGGGTGCCCGCCATGTTGTCGTGACCGACATGAATCCCCTCCGTCTCGAACTCGCCCGCACAATGGGCGCTACCCTGGCCGTGAACCCTGCCCAGACCTCTATCGCCGAAGTCCAAAAGCAACTCAAGATGCAGGAAGGCTTCGATGTTGGACTCGAAATGAGCGGCAACGCAAGCGCGATGCGTGACATGGTGGCCAACATGGCGCATGGGGGCAAAATCGCAATGCTGGGTATCCCCAGCCGGGAGATGGCCATCGACTGGCGGGAGGTGATCTTCAATCAGCTAACCATCAAGGGCATCTACGGGCGGGAGATGTATGAGACCTGGTACAAGATGTCTGTGATGCTGGAAAGCGGCGTCGACATCACCCCCGTCATCACCCACCGATTCGAATACGACGACTTCCAAACGGGCTTTGACGCCATGATCTTGGGGCAGACGGGCAAGGTCGTCCTCGACTGGACCAGCCTCGCGTAAGCGAACTGAGCTTGCAGTACATGCTATTTATCCCTGCGGCGACCACTTTCAGGCGGGACGAATGCGTCGCAACGACGCACTCGTTTTCCCTGATTCGAATTTTGAACGAAAGGACTCTTCAGCATCAACATTGTCGACATGGCGACCATACTGAACACCTTGAGAGAACGCAAAACAGCGCTCACGATTCGAGAGGTTTCTGAACTTCTCAATATCAGCGCGAGCCTTCTTTATCGGCTCGCGGCGTCCGGCAGGGTACCAAGCTTCAGGGTCGCAGGGGCGATCCGGTTTGACCCATCCCACATAGCTGACTGGTATGAGGCAAAGCAGCCCTTAACCGTCGATAGTCCTCAGCGATCGAGACTGCAATCGCGTCCCAGCAGGCCAACCGGGTCGCGGAGGTGATCGCCAACGCCGGAGAAGAGGCCACAGAATCTATCCCGACCAGTCTTCCTGGCAGGTTCTCATTCGGTCGCAGTTTTTGGAAGACAGCGCCATACGAGGAGGACAATGAAACGCAACGATGTTTGGACGGCTTCGTAATGACCGCTCCGAATTTCTCAGCTGTCGACCACTCTGGACGGCAGGGACTAGTTATTGGGTGGAGCTCCACTCGGTGGCGTCCTTAATTGAATGAGTCCAGGAACAGCGCCGGTCGAGGCGCAGTGCTGCTTTGCCCGGAAGATGCTGGGAGCTGCGCAGGCGTCTGCGGTCACATCGTCATAGCAATAGAGCCTCGCCAATTTGTCGCCACCGTAGCACGACCCCTTTGCGCTCTCCGGAAGAGCCATGTTTGGTACCTTGGCGGGAGTCTGAGGTATGGAAAACACGAATGATACTGTGCCGTTCTGATAGTTGCGCTTAAAGCCCGTTGGCGCGTTGTTCATGTACAAGTCCGTCTCAGTGAGGTTGACCGTCATCCAGCGGAATCGGGTCGGAATCTGTAACCCCGCCGTAGCCCCCACCTGGTAAGCGTGCAGATCGGTAAGCACAGGCATGTAACCCAGTAGACCGTAGAAGATGTACTTCGGAGGAATTCCGCTGGGGCTGCTTTTCAAGACGGAAAACTGTGCGGTGAGCGGAAGGATTGCAGCATTGAGCTTGTTTGCTGTCGCATACAGCCTCTGGTCCATGTAACCGGCGCCGACTCCCAGCGAAGCGAAGAATCTAGGTTTGGACTCGGTCTTTTTTGCGCCGCCCTCGTCTTTGCCTCCCAACTCAGAAGAGTCTTTGCACTCCCTCAGATAAAACTGGAAATCGGCCGTGTAGGCCTGCTGCAAGCCGATTCCCAAAGAATTGTTGCCGAAGAACTCGGCGTCTGCACTGACATAGCCCCTCGCGTATTGAATTTTGCTTGCCCTGTCCGCCGGAGCGTACGCGACCTTCGTTGCGTTCAGCTTCAAATCGTTATTGTCGAGATTGGTTGTCGGTCCCGTGAGTTTGGTTGTGGATGTATCGGAAGCATTAGCCGCAAGGCCAAACTGAATCATCTTCGGGTCGCAATAGGATATGGTGCGGACATCGGAAAGCAGCATGCTGCCGCCGGCAATCGTCTGCGTCTGCGTCCCGGTGGTCCAGGACAAGCTAGGCGCTATCGTTGCACCAAATGTATAGGCTTCAGCGGGTGGGGTTGTGTCAAAGCTGACTTGCTTGACGGTCATGTTGGCAGGTACTGGGGGAGGCTGTGGCGGCGGTGGTGGTGGCGGAGTTATATTGTCCACCGTAACGGTCGCTTGAACCGTCCTGCCGCTTCGGTCGACAGCGCTGCACACGACCGTCACAGAGACTTTCATCCCAACAGTGTTGAGAAGCGCTGAGTTGCCCGTCACCGTAAGGGTGCCGCCCGACGATCCGAATGCATACAGAAGATCTGAACGGAGCGGTTTCACTGTGATCCTGACCAGTTGACCAGGCTTGACTTGACTGGGCTCGGCACTGCACTCGAATTTTTGATCTCCAGCCGGCGGCCCATCGCCTGAGGCTGTTTGGCCGCGACCGTTCGCCGGCGCGAGCAAGACACAGGAAAGCGCCAACCCATAGAACAGCTGGCTGAAAGACGCCGCGTTTCGAGAAACGGCACGCCGAAACTCTTTGGAGACGCAGTGAAGGAGTGGGCAACGACCAGTTGCGTGCATGGATTGTGGCCTCCTGTTTTGGGAATGGTGATTGATCTCGAATTGACGGCTAAGGCGCAGCTTGCTTGGGTTTCAGCAGAGCTCGAATCACGTCCTTGTTTTTTGCATAATTGTCATGTGCGGCCAAAGGGTTCTCGAAGAGCCAGAGCCAGCGGATCGAGTTTTTGGGATGAAGATTCACGATGTTGATGCCTTGAATGTCGGGTAGCTCCCAGCTCAACAGATCGTTCGGATCGCTCCACGCCACAATCTGCTGCGTTCTCGCTGATGCGTGCCTGAAAGGCCCCGGGGCGTTTTGAAATGTTGCCCGTTTCGCGGTCCAGTTTGCCAGATCAGCAGCGAAGCTCGAACTGACCGTCGAACCAGCCTGAGCCTCCGACGCCTGCTCGACCTCGGTGCCCGGTAGCGGAGCCATCGCTCCGTGGGCAGCGCCGGAGGATCCCGGACCTAGCTGGGCAAGTTCGAGCAATGGGACCTGGTTGGCAAAGAAGTACGCCTGCTCCAGGTGCGCCAGCACATAGCCAAATGTCCTTGACCTGTTGGCCGCGTCGCCTGAAAGTGCAATGGTGCTTCCATTTTCAGAATTGAGTGCCGAAAATACTAGAAAGCTCCCAAGACTGTGCGAAATCACCATGTATTCGCTGTCCTTGGCGCCGGTGAAACCGGCCCCAGCCGATAAAGCCTTGGCTTGATCTCCGCTGGCGGCAACGGACTTCATCATCACCTGCCGAATACCCTCGATCAGCAGCTCGTGCACGGGGCCGACAGACAGCAATGCCTCGGAGAACCCCCAATCCATCAGGTCGATTTTCAGCTTGCGGTTCAGCACTACCGCCTTCGAGGGTTCGGACTCGAGAGTTGTAGCCGTTCCCATAGCGATCCACGGGTAGTAATCGTACCGGCCCACGATGCCGATATCGGGCGCTAGCGTCGCGCAGAGGTTCAGGTAATTGCCATCTGTGCCCGCCAGTTTCACTTCCTCTGGCAGGATGTTCCGGCATTTGAGGGGAAAGACCACCGGCCACCAGTTGATCTCGTCGACGAGTATGGTCTTGCCCGTCTTCCGTGTGAGGACATAGTGGTCGACAAAAGGAGCCGAGGCGCTCCATTCCTGTTGGCTCTTCCAGATCGCTGACCCCATGTACGTCAGGGTCGGAGGCTGAGCGTTCAGAGCAAACTCACCCTGGTCGGCATACTCTCTCCCATGCGAGTCTCCTGCCGCGCTCGTGCAGTCCTTCAGATAGGCGCAGATGCTTTGCCGAATCAGAAGGGAATCCCCGGCGCCGGTCGCCCCGATTCCATGGAGATATAGGATGTGCAGGGGCGCATCTCCGGAACGGCGCAGGGAATCGCCGATCGACGCCGCCTGCGTGTGCGCGGAGGACTGAGCGTCAACGTTGCTGCTCTGAGACAGCAAGTGCGGCGCTTCGATGAGCACCAAGGCAAGAACGAGGAAGTTCGTTCCCAACCTGGCGAGACTTTGATTGTTCCATCGGCTCATTGAGGGCGACCTCGATCACAAATCGATGCCAGCGCGGAATCATGAGAGCCATGTTAGTTGAGGTCCACATGAACCGAGCTGGAAAAGAGCGAGACATCAAAAGGAGATTACGACTTCTCCGATGGCTGTCGAGTTTGTCGTAATGGAGGTATGTTCACCGTACTGTGTAACGATATCGGTGAAATTCCAGATCCCCGCCGGCGCGGGGGCATTTGTGACAATTCCAATGGCTTCAAATGTCACCGGCGCACCGGGATATTCGGCCGCTGCGTTCAGATCATATGGCGGATTGTGAATTCCTTGGAGCTCATAGGCTTCAAGTGTCTCCACGCACCAGACGAGCTCAGAGATCGGAGAGGTCATGAGCGTTGTGCCCGCGAGGCCTTCGAATTCGCAGCTGTAAACAAAGCCTGCCGCGGACTGATTTGCCAATGTAATCAACCCGACGAGCTGGTCTCCCGGATTGACGGCGATGTGAGGGGTATGCGTTGCTGAGTCGTCCGGACCGCCCACAACCCAACTCGCAACCGACCAAAAGTTCCCGGTGCGGTTTTGCCCGTCTTCGTCGGCTCCGGAATCTCCCCACTGAAGAACCGGCTGCACGACGAGCTGACCATTGGCTGGCTCGATGCCATTGAACAAATAAAGTAACTGAGAGGCCTGCGTGGCTGGCGCTGGCGGGACTGTCCAGGTTGTCACGAACCGCGTGATTGGATTGCCGGTGGTATTCGACCACCCCGCGTAGGTAATCCAGTTCGCCTGATCGGGTGGTCCTGGGAAATCACGTTCCCTGAGGCGTCTCCCGAGTTCGGTTGAGAAGCGTGCTGTTTGGCCAGACTCGATGCGGCGGACCCGGCTCCGGTGTCGTGGTCCTCCCGGCGGGACAGCCATGTCCCGAATCGCTTCGACCATGTGAACTTTACTGCGAGAGCGTGGACCGCCTGGCGTGAACCTCAATTCGCTTTTCACTGTTTTTCTCCTCTAGACCGGCAGACCGGTCGGGTTTTGAGCGGATTGTGTTCCGAGTCAATCCTCGAGTCCCACTTCAGCAATGCCCACAAGCTCTAAGGAAGGCAGGCTTAGCAGTCCGCGACGCTGAAGTGGGTCGAGAGATCAGTTTGTGCCTGGAACGGTGCTTGGGGTGGTCGTATTGGGAGTGCTTCCGCTTCCCGAGTTCTTGCTGAATGTTTTAACCGCGCCGCTGACGCTTCCAAATGAAACCTCAATGCCCCACTGGGGTTTCAGCGAGCGATAGGGTTGGGGATTGGTTGCAGTTGCTGCGGGAAAAACCTTGTTGTAGACCCAGCCGAACGTCGGCCTCAAAGACAACGGAAAATTCTGCTTTGCCAGGTTACCGATGACCGGCAGACTGCTGAGCCACTTGGAACTCCCGAACGCCTTCGAGAAATTGATTGTCTCGCCGACCGCAAAGTAAGGCTTATCAAAAGTCTTTCCCGCGAATGGCAGTCCTACGACGATGTGTGGAATTCCAAGATAGGGTGGGTCGACCAGATCTTCTGCGACAGGAAATAGGTCAAACACACCATACGCATTTTCGCGCGTGATGCTCTTAGCCGTCACAAGGGTTGGCGTTGAACCGGAAGAGCCTGTTGCTGTTGTGCCAGGCTGGAAGGTCAGGTCTTGATAGCCGGTAATTGGAATGACTACAGATACATCCCAGTGGGACCGGCCCTCGTCTCGGACCTTCGCTCCCTGATCGCTGCAGGCGGCCTGTGAATTTCCGTCGGCGACGAGCGAAACATTGCAAACGGGCGATGAAGCTGTCGGTGTGTTGTTGGGATTTGCTGTGGCAGCTTGTTGCTCTACGCCGCTGCGATTCGATTTGTCTGCTGGATCTGAGGCGCCCGTGGGCACCGTGGGCAATGGAGCTGTGAGGTCATAGACTCCGGCGTTGCCCGCCCAGGTTGTAGCAGCCGGCGTAGTGGCGAACGTAGCCGTCCAACTGCCTGTGAGCGTGGCCGGCAGGCTGGTGAGATTGGTGATGAGGCCGGCGGCATAGCGACCTTGATAGGTGGACAGAGTCGGCTTTGCCGAAAGAATGGCTTGCGCATTTCTGATGGAAGCAATGGTATTGTCGATGGCCTGAATTGTAGCGCCATCTGAATCCCCCGCAGAAAGAACATTCGCTTTCACGGTGGCATCGATCGATAGCGTTTTCTTGCTGGATGGGGATACTGGAGGAGCCCAATTCAGGAGCTTTTGGGGAGCAGAATTGGCCCCAATTACCAGGGGTCCGACCAGTGCGTCCGGATCTAACTGATAGAGGAACTGATCTAGATCGCTGAATTTCGAGAGGTCCACCGCGGTGTTGAAGTTCTTGACTGCGGATTCGAGCTTTGTAAGCTCAGATGTGACTGTTACGTTGCTGGGTGAGACCAGATCGGCGAACAAGGCGGTGAAGTTTGAAGGATTCACCGTTTTCGCGGCAGGTATAAGACCTCCTAAAGCACTGGTCGCGTCCCCGGTCAATATCTGTGCCAATGTTCCCAAATCCTGCATCGGAATTGAGGTGGCAGCACTCGCTTGGAAGGTGTACTTAACTGAGACGGCATCGAACCATGCCTGCTCTGTGGCAGCTCCGAAAGTAGTGTTTTGATTCGATACGCCGGAAGGTCCCAGCACAGGCAGTGGGGCTAGGTGAATTCCGAGGAAGACCACTTTCTTGTCCCCAATAATTCGCAGTGTTTCACTCACCATATCGGGAGTGATCTTACGGAACATCTTCGTGAAGTCCTGATGCCGATCCTGATCATCGGAATAGTTGAGTAAGTACCAGTTATCAGTCGATGCCTGGTAGAAGGGCACGTTGGCGCCATTTCCCTTCGGTGCTGGCGCATCCTGCCAGCGAACCACGTTGATCAGGTAATACTTTGGCGCATCCGTACCATTGAGGGCGAGCTGGAATCCTGCCCCTTTGTTGAGAAGCGAAATCGGCTTTCCGTCCGGACCACTATGAAGCTGCTGGTAGGTTCCATCTGCGGTCGGGAATTTCAGGTACGGATAAGCGCATGCAACCTGAAACGGATTCGGGCCGAAGACCGTGCGGACGAGAAGTCGTTGCGCATCGAAGGTGGCCGCAGTGAATTCCTTGGCAGGGTTGCCGAGCAGTGGCTGCCCGTCATCATTAAGGTGTCCATCGCTCGTGGGCGGGTCCAGTGGGTTGCCAGTCCCATAGGATTTAGCATTGCCATCGAACTCCAGAGAGAAGCCTTTGGCAATAAAGATGATTGCCTTCTTGCTCGGATCTTGTGGGGGGCTCGTCATGTCCGGAAGGGTTGAATGCCAGTCTTGGCCCAGCATGTTGTACCAGTCGCCTGAGCTGCCAACTCTCAAATCGAGATTGCCCGGAGCGGACTTGTAAGAATAGGGAAGCGAGACGTCACAGTAATTCTGATCTACGTCGAGTGTGAAGTTGGTCTTCGAGCCGGCGCTCGGCTGAGCTGTTTTTTGAGAGGTTGTGGATGATGAGCCGCCGGCCGGGGTCTTCTTTGATTTGGTTTTCGTGGCTTGAGCTTCGCCCGAGTGGGGCAGAATGAACAAACCCATCGCCAACTGTAGAACTAGCGCGATTGAAATGTGTTTGCAGTTCATGGGAAGCCTCCTGAGTTGGAGCGCTCAGGATGAACGCTCACTCAGTAAGGCGAGAGGAGGAAAAAAAAGGGGACATTCGAAAGCAGGGGCTGGGGAGGTGGGAGCTGAAAGTCAGGGCAGGCCTGGGATGCCGGAGGTTCCGCTCAGAGTGGAGCCTTTTGCCGGAGCGTCACCTGGAAGGTGCTTGGCAGGCTGGAAGTGGGTTGCCGGCAGCTGGATTGCCGCTGTCAAGCAAGCTGACGATGCTCCACACTCTGTCGACTGGCACCGAGTTGGGGTCCGCCAGATATTTGCCATAGTCACCGCAATCGTGAGGAGCCGACTGGCCGATGCAGAGGTTTCCGCACGAGCCTCCATCGAGCCTGAGGTTTTCGCCTGTCATACTCGCGTTGTAGCGCGCGAGGCTGTGGCAAGTCACGCAATTTACCTCCGCACCGGCCGGCGCAGCTACTCCCTCAAGATAGGGATTGAAGATGATGTTGTCGGCGGTTCCGTTGGAATGATCGACCCTGGGATTCGTGGTCACATTCAATTGATAGTGGTTCCATGGCTCGGGCAGTCTTGAGCCGTTGTCATCCGGCGTCCACCAGAAGGTCATAAAGACCCAGGTTGGATTGGTGTCCGATCCGAAGTGACCGTCCGCCGGGCTAATCTTGGCCATGATGTGAATTCCCATCATCAGAGCCAGACAATTACTCTTATTGCCGCACTGCGACTCGATTGCGGCCCTCCCCGCAGCCTCCGTGGTCACGGTTCCGAACTGACCTGGCGAAGCTTGGGCGACGCCCTTCGTATGCACGCCGAAGGCATGAAACCGGGATACTGGAATTCGCGCATCGAACTTCCCTGACGAATCTGTATCCTCGCAACTGATTTCCGGCGGGATCCAAGCTTCCTTGTGCAGTGGAAGAATATTGGGGTTCGGCAGAACTGCCGGCATGGACGGATAGCCTTCGGATATTCCAATCAACCCGACTCTGGTCACAAAGGGCCGATGCCGACTGAGACAAACCCCAGTGTTCGCTGAGTTCAAATCAAGAGTGCGAGCCGTCCAGATGGCTTTTGTCAGAATGGCCCCAGACTGGATCGTCGGCTCGTGTCCGGGTGCCGGTGGGCTCTTCACCAGCGGTTGAATGGACTCTACGGCCTGCTGGTTCATCATGACGGAAGCCAGGATGGGTCCAGGGTCTGACTTGTCTTTTCCCGATTTGACATGCACCTGTTGCAGAGGCGGCCCGATTGAGCGGAAATAGACCTCTTGCGCAAGGAGCATCTGCTCTCTCGTAGGCTCCAAAACCGGATTCGACGCGTATGCCGCCGGCTTGCGGGCGCTGGAATCGGTAGGAAGGGCTCGGTTCTTGATTTGTCTGGTTTCTGTGTCGATCTGGTTCAAAAGACTGCTTACGGTCATCAAGGAAATGGCCGGCCCAGAGGGTCCGGCCGAATTGCAGGGAGTTGGTCCGAGGCCGATTTCGCATTTCGGGGTCCAGGTTTCCCAATCCGCAATGGTTTTGCTGTTTCCGTCCCGACTTACCGTAAGGTTTTTAAAGACGCTCCAGGCGTAAGCGCGGAGCAGGGCATCCGCAGGCGGTTGATGGAGGCTCGAAGGACTTCCAACTCGTGTCGACCGTACTTGCATCGAATTTGAGCTCCGCAACGGCCGCAGCGCCGTGCCGAGGCCAAGGGAAACCAAGCTGACGCACAATATGATTCCCAGAGCGAACGACTTCATCTTTGAGCCTCCTTTGGATATCCGATTAGAAGTTCAATTGGCGGTATTGATCAGCCCTAGGTTGGCGGCAACTTCCGCGACTCCCGGGTGGGTCCCGTCCGGCGGCCAAGGCGCACCGCCGCCAGACGCGGCGCTATTGCCACTCTGAAAGGCGTCGATAATGTCTGAGAATTCGTCCGAAATGGTGCCAGTCGACTCTTCTCCCTCTTCTTCCTCCTGATTTGCGGCCACGTCTGGAAACGCCCGCAGGGCGAACTGAAGTGCATTCCCCCGTGTGAGGTTTGGCCAATTCCAGCCTTTTGACAGTGGCTGCATCTCCTGACTGATGCCGTCGACGATATCGGCGGCGGAGCTCAGTCCTGTAGGGTCGTATTTCGACGAAGCAGTCATCATGATCCAGAGAAGCATTACTTCCTTCTGCGCTGCGCTTTGTTGCGAGGTGTATTTCCTTGTCATGGTACGTATCTCCTTTGCAGGTTGGTGGACTGGGTTTGGAATTGCTCAGAAATTCTTCTGGTTTCGCTCAAAACGCCCGGAAGATATCGCGCGTAACTGACAACAAAGGCGGATTGATGCTGGAGAAGGAATGTTGCGTGAACAGCCGCTTCAAGCCCGAACTGCCTTGCGGAAGGCCCGGGTACACTTCGCGCTGCGATCGCCAGTCCCTGTACAAGGAAATAACTATGCAGGGCCGGAGCGTCGAGAAGAGCAGCGCTTCGCAGTTTGGTTACACCGGTCTCCGTCCTGCCTTCGACGAGGTCCAACTCTCCTTCATTCAGAAGTCGAAGGAGGTTGCTCATGCGACCACTCGCATCGGACGCCCGAGTGTGCTGAATCTCCAGGAGGTTTTTCCGGATCTCGGCCTGGAATCCAAGGCTAGAATTCATGCTCACCGCCCCCAGCGCCATCTCCGCAGCCAGCGCCTGGTTCGGCCTCGGGCTCATTGAATAGCCTGCATGCTCGTCGGCGAGAGCTTGGGAGAACTCACGATGATTGGCTTCTACATAGGCGCGGGCCAGAAGTTTGATGGACTGCGCATCGTAGTTCTTCCTCGCTGCGTCCTCGCGGATGCCTTCGCTAAGGATTTCTAAAGCTTTCGGCCCTTGTCCGGTCTCAGCGTAGAGGTCGGCCAATAGCAGGCAGGCCGTGCTGCGCGACTCCTGATCGGTGGACTGGAGCAAGGCGTGGAAAGATGCCTCCGCTGCCGGATATTCCGCACGGAGATAGTGATAAGTACCGTCATTCTCATTCGCGCCATCGATAGAGCCGTGCGCACGCGAGAATTCCACCCATTGCCAAGCCTCATCCATGCGCCCCACAATCATGAGCTCTTGTGCCAACGCATAGGGCGGAAACGGAGCATCTGGAATGAGCAACATAGCATGCTTGAGATTGGATATTGCCTCTTCATCCCGGCCCAGCATGCGGAGGGGAATGGTGGGATAAGTCCAAGCCGATGGATCCTGGGGGTAGTCTGCCGCAAGATCGCGAAACGCTTCGACCGCGAGCTCAAATTCCCCCGTATCGACTGCGCGCATGCCACGTATCTGATCGCTCTCGCGTTTGGTAAGGCGGTTTTCAGCGCCCAATTCCAAACTTCTCTGATATGCCTGATAGCCCTCGGCCTGCCGGTATTGCGAGTAAAGGACATCTCCCAGAGCTCCGTAAGCCAGCGCGAACTTCGGATCGAGATGTACTGCCTCGTTCAGTCGCGCCACAGCGGATTCGCCCCGTCCGGCACGATAAAGTGCCATCGCTTCCGCGTAGTCGTGGAGCGCTTCCCAACTGCTGGTTGTTACTTCTTCCGGCGGCGTGTCGAGGCGTGCGATGTCGTTCTTGGATTCGCCGGCTTCGTAGCGTATCCAGTCGGTTGATTTTCGGACGGCGGAGAGGAGGTCGGGTGGGATGGTGGTGGAGTTGGTGGCTGAACTGGAGCGAGTCCATTTAAAGTTGTTCGACCAGTGGTCGCGGGGGCGGCCAAGGTTGTTTGCGTCGGGCTGCTGGATATCGATGTTGAGGCTGTAGCTGCCGGCCGAGACGGTCACCGTGGCGAAGACAACCCGAACGGCGCCGGTGCGCAGGGCGATCTCGCGGGCGGTGGGTGGATCGATTACGGTATCCGGCGGTTTGGTCATCAGCTGCAAGGTATCTCCGATGTGGCTCTGGTCGAGCAAGTTGATCTGCGCGGACTGATTCAGGCCCGCCTGCAGCAGCTCGGTAAGGTTGTCAAGAGTGCGTTCGCCGGTCTGGTTCTTGACCTGGGTCAGGTAGACCAGAGCGCCGGGATTGACCTTGGAATCTGCTCTCGATTGATATAGGCGGTATCCGCCGAAGAAAAGGGCCACGGCCGTGCAAAGAACTCCAGAGAAACCGAGGAGCCGTCTTCGCGAGGGCCAAGAGGCAAGAGTGAGCCGTTTAAGAAACGTGGACTTGATGCCCCGGGGAAGATTGATGCGCCTCCCTTCGAGGACTGCAATTACATCGGTGGCCGACCGGAACCGGTCGGCAGGGCTGAGACGAAGGCAACCCTCGATGGCGCGGCACCACGAGGCAGGGAGATTCGGATCTATCGCCAACGGAGAGGGCGGTGGGCCGCTTATACGCTTTGCAATGCCGCTGAGGAAGTTGTCAGCTGGAAAGGCGCGGGTGCCCGTTACCATTTCGAAAAGAATCAGGCCGAACGCGTAAATGTCGGTCGCTGCCGAGACTGCTGTGCCTTCCAATTGCTCTGGCGCCATGTAGGCAAGAGTCCCGATAGGACGGCCGCTATGGCTGAGCGGGGAACGGTTGCCTTGCGGGACAGCGGTGTCAAGACGCGCTAGCCCGAAGTCGGTAACGACGGCGCGAAAAGAACCATCCGGCGCGGCTTCCGCCGGAACAAGCATGATGTTTGCCGGCTTCATGTCACGATGAACGATACCGAGGCTATGGGCGGCGAACAGCGCGTCTGCGATCTGGCTGGCAATTTGAAGCGCCTCATCCAAGGGGAGCGGGCCAAACCGCTTGACACGCG
>Ga0210388_10001318_pt1 | contig 19552 bp, 19 predicted proteins | sample IncBWC19OmetaG_FD_155485 | JGI IMG/M metagenome (GOLD analysis project Ga0210388, IMG submission 155485) | Forest soil microbial communities from Barre Woods Harvard Forest LTER site, Petersham, Massachusetts, United States - Inc-BW-C-19-O ... | reverse complement strand
AAGCGCAAGCTGGCGTCTGCGGGGAATGCGCTGGATGCCGAACTGCAGAGTCTGACGGCGTGGATGCGGGCGGTCGATGAGAGTCTGGGGCGGTCGGCGGATGTTGCGGCTTCGAAGATGCGCTATCAGATGAACCGGCTGCGGCGGCTGGCGGCGAATCATCAGCTTGAGGTCGAGGGCAGCCTGCGGCGGCATGTGGATGCGATCTATCGGGCGCTGTACCCGGATGGGCATCCGCAGGAGCGGGTGATCGGTGCGGCGGCTTTCCTGGCCAAGTATGGTGAGGGTCTGATTCCTCTGCTGGTGGAGCACGGGGCGCAGGAGTGTCCGGGGCATCGGGCTATTTTTCTGTGAGTAGGATTTTGGGTTAGCGGAAGCCCTATGGTTTGTGAGCGTAACGCCCTGTTTCGACCGGAGCATCCGTAATTAATTCCTCTTGAGCCAAATGCCAATGCCCGAATCGGGATCTCCAATGATCCAGTACAGGCTGTAAGGCTTGAAATAGCCGGCCAATTGAAGGGAAGAGTATAGGCCTGCCTCACAAGTGCCGAATGATCCTTTCGAAATCAAAATGAGGTCAATCTTTTGATCTTCGTCTGGTCCAGTCCAGTTTCCTGTACCTGACAGGGTGCAGGAAGCCTCACCGAATTCCGCTGGCAGTCCGGCCACAATCATCGATCCATCAGGATTTAGCGTGAGGCTCGAGCTTGAAAGCGTGCTCTCGTGGTCCAAGTGTCGTTCAGGCCCTAAATACCTGCCAGGGAGGTCTGAGCGGCGAGGGGTGTGCCATGGTCGATTCCAAATCGCCGGGGGTCCGAAGACCGCACCAGCAAGGTTGTTCCCCATGAAGAAGAGCTTAAGTAGTGCCGGGGACGCCAAAAGCAGCGCTGGAGGAATCAGCAGTAACCACCAATTCGAAATTCTCCTGCGAAGGATCTGCATCGTGGAAGTTTACTTCAGCGATGCGTCCTTTTCGCGAACGGGTAATTACGGATTTGTCGAACTCAAGTTGGGCGGCTTGGGAGCATCGTTGACAAGACATCCTCACCTCATCGAAGTAGACTGGTTTCGATGCGCTGGATTCTGCCGATAGGCGCAGCGCGGATGAAAGTAGTGACGCCATGAGTTCAAAGCAGAATTCGACGATGGAAGTGGCGTGTCCCGACTGCGGAGCTACGCTGAAGATTGATATTGCGACGCAGACGGTGATTGCGCATACACCCGCTCCGCGCAAGCGTACTTTTGAGGATTTCGAGACCGCGGCGAAGGCCATGCGTGAGCAGGATGAGCGCAAAGAGAGCATCTTCCGCCAGTCGGTCGAAGCGCAAAAGAACAACAACGACGTGCTGGAGAAGAAGTTTGCGGAGGCGCTGCGCAAGGCCAAGGAGACTCCGGACACGGGTAAGCCGCTGCGGGATTTCGATTTGGACTGAAATCCGGATTGGGCGCAATATGCGGCGTGCGTTGAATCTGCATCTCACCTTAGCGACTACTGGATACAGGATATGACCTTAATGAAATTGCCTTATCAGATCGATGCTCGCGTGCCTGAGGCCGTGACGGAATTTCCCTGGACTCGCGCCGTAGCGGCGGGTTCGCTGATTGCCGGCGCCTATCTTCTGTTTGCCGGGCGGAGGAAGGCGGCGCTTACCGCGGCCGCGGCAGGCGCGGCGGTTGCTCTCTTCGAGAATCCAGATACGGCCCGCGAGATATGGAAGAACGTGCCCGGGTATCTGCGGGCCGGACAGGATTTCCTGGTTCGCGCGGAGGATTTTGTTGAGGATCTGGCAAAGAAGGGCGAGAGGTTTCGGCAAGTGCTTACCAAATAGCGCTCAGGGCTCAGGCTCAGTAAAAGCAAAAACCAGAGCTCAACTGAGATCTGTGCTCTGAAAACTGTGCCGTGTTATTCAATTCCCAGCTTCTTGCGGCCCTCGGTGCTTATGCGCTGCGGGCTCCAGGCTGGTTCCCACACTAAATTCACCTGTGTTTCGCTGATCTCGCGGAGACCGGCGAGGCGATTCTTTACCTTCTCGATGATCATCTCGTGGGCTGGGCAGCCCTGCGACGTCATAGTCACGTCGATGTCGACGCGATGGCGGGGTTGAACGCCGGGGATTCCGGCTCCGGGCGCCTCGGGGTCGATCGCTACATCGACGCGATAGACGAGCCCGAGATCGACGATATTAACCGGAAGCTCGGGGTCGTAGACGTCGCGCAGCGCGGTGAGGACGTCCTGTTCTGTGAAAGACACTTCGAACTCCTGGTTCCAGCCTACCGGCTTTCCGTAGGGCTCTTGGCGGTTCGAGCAAACCGCAGGTCCTTCGACTCGCTTTGCTCGCTCAGGATGACATCATTTTTTTCTTGAGGACTCAAATCGCTCGCTCAGGATGACATCGCTTGTCCTAATGACGCCTTTTCTATCGAGGTTTCTATTGAGCCCTCAAATTCATCTCCACCGCAAGCATTGATCAGTGTGTGCGCTCGACAAGATAGCGAGCTACGGCGCGGAGTCCGTCCGAGGCTTCTCCGTAGGGAGCTAGTTCAGCAAAGGCTTCGTCGATGAGTTTTGCGGCGTGGGTGCGCGAGGCTTCAATGCCGAAGACCGAGGGCCAGGTAGCCTTGTCGCTGGTCAGGTCCTTGCCAGCGGTTTTGCCTAGCTGCTCGGAGTCCTGGGTGACGTCGAGGACGTCGTCGACGATCTGGAAGGCGAGGCCGGCTTTGCGTCCGAATTCGGTGAGGCGGCGGACGTCGTCCCGGTCGCCTCCGGCGTAGACTCCGCCGGTCACGAGGCTGACGCGGATGAGGGCTCCGGTTTTGGCGCGGTGGATGGCGTCGACGCTCTCGGCGGTGGGCCGGGAGTGTTCGGCTTCGAGGTCGAGAACCTGGCCGCCGATCATGCCTTCGACGGTGCCGGTAGCTTCCGCGACCAGCCGGACGATTTCGACGGTGGCGGGCGCGGGGCAGCGCAGGCCGGCGAGAGTCTGGTAGGCGAGCGTCTGCAGCGCGTCACCCGCGAGGATGGCGATGGCCTCGCCGAAGACCACGTGGCAGGTGGGCTTGCCGCGACGGAGGTCGTCGTTGTCGAGCGCGGGCAGATCGTCGTGGATGAGCGAATAGGTATGCAGCATCTCGATGGCCGCGCCGAGGTCTTCGACGCCTGTGGGCAGATCGCTGCTGTGGGTCTTGCGGGCGTGGATCATGCGCGCCGCTTCTATGACCAGGATAGGCCGCAGGCGCTTGCCTCCGGCGAAGGTGCTGTGGCGCAATGCGCGATGGATGGAGGACGGGACGGCGTCGTTTGGGGGAAGCAGTCGCTCGAGCGCCTGATCGGTGAGATCGACGCCGGTCTGCAATATTTCTTTCACATGAACTTCGGCTTGCATTCGATTCATGATAACTGCTGGAGCGGCCTCGATGCAGCCGGTGTCCGGAAGTAGGCCAGGAGAATGAGGATGGCGAGGAGCGAGATTGCTCTTCCGATCCACACATCCGGCGTTGCTGTGTATTGGACGTCGATCCGGGAGGTTCCGGTTGCGATGGGGATGGTCATCAGGCCGTCGTCGCGACGGGGACGCGCGGCAGGTCGGCCGTTGATCTGGACGCGCCAGGCGGGGTAATCCATGAGTCGGAGGACGGCGAAGCCGGGGGTGGCGGAGTCGATGGTGGCGGAAATGTGCTCGACGTTCCAGCGCTGGATGTGGATCTGCGCGGTCTCAGCGTCGGAGGGGTTCGGGCGCCACTCGGGATTTTCGGCGATGGAGCTGTCGGCTTGGTCGGCGTCAGGTTCGCGGAGGACGCGGACCTGGGGAAGGTGTTGCAGGATATCTCCATTGTCGGCTGGGGAGGCGGTGTATTCGTCGGTTCCTTCGAAGCCTGTGTCGTTGAAGGTCGCGATCTGAGCGCGGATGTTGTCTTCGTCGTCGCAGGGCTGCCAGAAGGATCTCCAGGCGAGTCCGGACATGGCGCAGGCGAGCAGGAGGATGGCCAGGGCGCGCAGTAAGATGGCACGGCGGGTGCGGGCTTCGCCGCGGAGCGCGGTTCCGGCGAGAAAGGCTGCGATGAGGCTGAGGACCAGCAGCCATCGCCAGGGGAACTGGAGGAATTTGAGCTCGGGTGCGTGACGCCAGAGGGGATCGCTGAAGGGAAGCAGCAGGCAGGCGATCAGGACGGCTGCGGCGATGAGGGCGCTGGTGTGGCTCTCCGGGCCAGTGGTCCCCCACGTCTCGGATTCGGGACGTGGGGCACCCTGTCGATTGCGGACGGAGAGGATTGCTGCGATGGCGGTGAAGGCTAGCAGGGTTACGGCGATCCATGAGGCGGTGTGGAGGACCTGATCGTGGAAAGCTTCTCCGGTGTGCTCGAAGAGGAAGCTGTCTTCGATGCGCATGCCGTGGGCGATCGCGCGGGTGATTTCTACCCAGCGCTGTTCGTAGACGGCGGGAACGAGATAGAAGGCAGAAAGGCTGAGACCGAGGGTTACCGCTCCGGTGGCTCGGGCGATGAAGCTCCATCGGCGCTCGGCGAGGGCGGTCCAGAGAACGATGAGTGCCAGGGTGTAGCAGCCCATGACGGCTCCGGGCGCGTTGGTGAGCCAGAGGGCAGCAATGACAAGAGCGAGTTGCGGCAGCGCGGGGGCTTTGCGGAGGGAGTAGAGGACCAGGAGCGGCATCCAGACGCCGGCGAGGAGCTCGCCATAGGCGGTGCGCTCGTAGGCGACGAAGAGGATGTACGGGTTGAGGACGTAGAGGCAGGCGGCGAGCGCGGCGTTGTCTTCGGGGATCCATTCGCGGGCCATCCGGAAGAAGCTGGCGCTCATGGCGAGAAGCGCGATGAGGGTGAGGGTGAGCGGGGTCCAGGTCCAGGGCAGGATTGCGCCCAGGAACGCGCCAAGCATCCATGAGAGCGGGGGGTAGAAGACGAAACGGGGCTCGCCGGCTCCGTAGTTGGCGGAGGCCACCCAGTGCGGATAGAGCACGCCCTGGTGCCATTGGCGCACGACTTCCATCCACGATTCGAGGTGGAAGTCGAAGTCGTGGCCGCAGGAGGCGCCGCGCCATGCCAGCGGCAGCAGGGCGATGCCCACGGATGCGAGGACGAGCGAGCGACGGCGTTTAAGCCGCGTGGCTTCACTCGTCGGGGTGGGCCGGAAGCGGAACGATATCTTCACGGCTGGAGCTGAAGGGTGTGCGCGGTCTGGGCGCCGACGGCCGCGTCGCTGAAGGGCAGGGCAAAGGTTCTGCCTCCGTACCAGAAAGGCCACTGGTCACGGTAATAGTCGCTCAGTGGGTCTCCGGACTGGCCGAGCACGATGTTCTCTGTGGCGTTGTCGGGGTTGGTCCAGTCGATGGTGAAGCGCTGCGAAGGTCCGAAGGTATGTCCGACCTGCTTGACCGTTGTGGTGTCGCCGGATTGCGGCTGGGGGCCGGTGCCGGTCCAGTTTTTGAACCAGGGCAGCATGCTGTAGAGAGGGTGTTCGACGTCGACCGGGTGCTGCACGCCGTATTTCCAGTTTTTGAGATCGCCGGTTGGGTGTTCTTCGGTAATGCCCTGAAGCACGACGGCGGCGAGGAAGTCATCCCAGTTCGCGTATGTCTGCGGGAGCCATGCGGCCGGTGCGTGCATGATGAGCTCTTCGCGCGCGAAGCCGCTGGCCGACCAGCGGTAGAGCTTCCAGTCGTTGCCGATCTTCGGACTGAGCAGCATGGGCCAGAATGCGGATTTTGTTGCGGAGACGATGGCGGCGGGCGCGGAGTCGATACCGACGACGCCATCCCAGGAGCGGAGCAGGTCGGCGGCTTCGCGCAGTCTGCTGTCCGTCTTGCCGGCGTGATCGATGGCGTAAGCGAAGCGCTGCGCGATCTCCTGGTCCACTTCGGAATACACGTCGGTCTGAAGCTGAAGCATGTCAGAGGGGGTCAGTTTGTCCTTGCCGGCGAGCCACTTCCAGATGCGCTCGTTGCGGTAGGGGTCGGCCCATTCGTCGGTGAAGGGGTAGGGGTAACCGTCGGGGGTGATGCGGGCGTTGGCGGTGGCGAGGATTCCGTTGGCGGGGTCGAAGGCGGAGGGTAGCTGTTCGAAGGGGATATAACCCTGCCACTCGTGGTTCGTGTCGGCGACGGGAACTCCTTCAAGTCCGTTCGGGCGCATGGGGATGTAGCCCACCGTTTGATAGCCGATGTGGCCCTGGTCGTCGGCGTAGATGACGTTCTGCGAGGGCGCGTACCACTTGCTGGCGGCGTTGCGGAAGTCCTGCCAGTTCGCGGCTGCGTCGAGGTCGAAGAGCGGGTCGCCGGCGCACTTCGGGTCGTAGACATTCCAGCGCAGGGCCAGGGTACGGGTTTCGTGCGGAATCAGCGGCGTGATGATTGGGCCGTGGGCGGTGCGGGCGACGTCGAGGATCACGTCCTTGCCGCCGCGCACATGGATGATCTCGCGGCCATGCTCGACGGGCTGCCAACCGGCGGCGGTGCGGTACTGGTCTTGTTGATTGGTTTGCTCGACGTAGATGTCCTGCATGTCGGCGTAGAGCGCGGTGAATCCCCAGGCGATGTGCTGGTTGTGTCCGGCGACGATGTAAGGAATGCCGGGCACGGAGACGCCGGCTACGTGGAAGTCTCCGGAGTGCAGGTCGCTTTCGTACCAGATGTTCGGGATCTGGTGGCCGAGGTGCATGTCATTCGAGAGCATCGGCTTGCCGGAGGCGGTGTGAGCGCCGGAGATGGCCCACTGATTCGAGCCGGGCGTGCAGGTATCGCAGGCGGCGCGCGGGCCTCCAAGCAGGGAGCGGAGATGAAGGAGATCGATTCCGGAATCGCGAAGCTCTGATTGAGTTTCGTCGAGGGGCACGTCGGGGATGTTCTCCTGCGGCGCGGTGAGATCGGGCGGGTCCTGCGTGGGCGGGTGGTCGCGCCACGAGCCATTCGGGTAGAGCGAGGCGGCGAGTGTTGGGCCGAGGCGGCCGATGACGTGCTCGCGGTCGAGCTTGCTGTCCCAGCGCTCGTCGAGCATCTGAATCATGCTCATCATGACCAGGATGGAATCGACAGGCCGCCAGGGTTTGGGCTTGTACATCAGGAGGCGGAACTCGGGCGAAAGGTGATCCTGGTTGGCGTCGATGAAGGCGTTGACGCCGCGGGCGTAGTCGTCGAAGTATTTACGATCGGTCGGGCTCAGGGATGTGACGAGGCGCTCGGCGGTGGGTCGAATCTGGAGGATGCGCTGCACGCGGTCGTGGTCGACGAGCTTCGATCCGAGGATCTCGGCGCCTTCGCCGGACGACATGCGGCGCGCCATGTCCATCTCCCAGAGGCGATCCTGCGCGGTGATGTAGCCTTGCGCCTCGAAGAGGTCGTCGAGGGATGCGGCGTCGATATGCGGGACGCCGTGCTGGTCGCGGCGGACGGTGACGGGTGCGCTGAGGCCGGGCAGGTGAATCTGACCGTCGAGCTGGGGAAGCGCGGCGACCATCGCGTGCCTGAGCCAGTAAGCTCCGCCGAAGACGGTGATGGCGGCCAGGAGAATCAGAAAGACAATGAAACCGACCAGCAGGCGCAGCAGCGGACGCCTGCGCTCTTCCTCAATTTGCACGCTTCTTCCGAGAGACATGTCGAAGACATTGTCTCATCGGGCGAAGGTGTGGATGCTCTGGGCCATTTGCGGGGAGGGAGGTGCTTACGGCCGGTTTCGGCGGCACGGCAAACACTGTTAACAGCAGGTCCTTCGACTCGCTTTGCTCGCTCAGATGACGGCCGTTTTCTCATCCCTGCTGTCCCTCCCCCTCCCGTCGCTCCGGTAACTGTTTGATTCCACTCACCTGAAATTTAATTCGCGGGAAGTGTTTCATTCTAAAGGGAGCAATAGTAAGTGTTTCATTCCACGAGGGTTGTTTCCTCTCTACTGAGCTCCCTTTTCTTTGACCCCTATTCTCAGTTTAGAGATTTTCGCCGAAAAATCGGCAAATGCTGTTGATGCTATCTGTTTTGATTGGAATGGGTTGCAGTGCTTCCTAGAGCGGAGGGATTGACAGGTTTTCATTTGGTTGGCGATGAAGGCTTAAAGCAGATCCCCGGCTCAGTCATGAACGCGGGGAATCCATGTGCGGGCGCAGATTGCCTGCGGTGCTATTGGGTCTGTCCTCGCCTCCGATCAGGCAGCAGCGATGCGGCGAATCAGATCCTGCTGTTCTGCGTGGTTTTCCGCGCCGATGGTGAAGGCGTCGAGCACGCCGTTGTTCAGCGCGAAGTGGATGGCCTCGTCCTGGCGGGTGCGCATTGCGCCCTGGCCGAGAATCTTCATGCCGATGATGCCCTTGTTCTGGGCGCGCATCTCCTTGACCACGGAGATGACAGTGTCGGGGTGCGCGTCCATGACGGCTCCGATGGGGTTCAGGCGAACCAGGTCCACGTCGACCCAGGGGGATGCGGCGGCGGCGCGCAGGGCTCCGATGGAATGGCAGGAGACTCCGTGCGCGCGGATCTTGCCTTTTTCCTTGGCTTCGGAGAAGGCGTCCATCACGCCGCGATAGCGGGTGGTCCAGTCATCTTCGGTGACGCAGTGGATGAGCAGGATGTCGATGTAGTCGGTCTTCAGCTCCTTCAGGTAGCGATCGACGTCGGCTTTGGCTGCGGCGGGGTCGCGGGAGTCGCACTTGGTCATGACCACGGTCTTGTCGCGCGGAATCTGCTGGAGCGCGGCGGCGACCTCGGGATGGCTGCCGTAGGAATCGCCGGTATCGAAGAAGGTGAGGCCGCTGTCGTAGCCCTTGAGCAGAAGCGCGGTGAGAGCTCCGGCGCGGGTCTGGTTGGAAGCGCCACCGAAGCCGATGGTGCCGGTGCCCATGGCGAGGCGGCTGGTGCGAATCCCGGTTTTGCCGAGGACGACGGTGTCGTGCGCCTGAAACTTCTTCGGAGCGGTGTCGAGCGAAGCGGCGAAGGCGGTGGCGGGAAGGCACGCGGCGCCGATGCCAGCGGCCGCTCCGTGGAGGAATTCTCTGCGATTCATGCGAAGCCTCGCAATCGAGGTTGGAAAAGAAAAGGACGGACATTCGAGGCAACGATTGTCAGATCGATGCGCAATCGGCCTCGCGGGCGCGAGCACGTTGTCTTGCCCACTAGGATGCCTTGTCCCGGCTGCCGTTGACAAGCGTGGAAACAGCGCTCGCTCCATCGCGCGAAGACCTGCGTCTCATTGCGCGCCCAGGACGGCTCCGGCTTGCGGCGCGTCCAGATCGTTTCTTGTTGCGTGCAGGGATTGGCGCTGGCGAAGCCAGAGTGGCGTCCATCCGCTGCCGGCGAAGGGCGACGGGCTGCGGCGTTGCCACCAGAGGATCATGGTCAGGGCAGCGAGGAGGAGCAGGAACAAAACCAGCAGGCTGCCTTCGGGCCCGGTCGCGCCGCCGCTCCAGAGGATTTTCCCGACGGGGTGTTCGCCCAGCAGGTGTCCTTTGGCGATCAGGCCGCTGTCGGAGGTGCCGTAGAAGTAGGATTCGCCCCAGTCCCAAGCGGCGTGGAAGCCGACGGCCCACCAGAGCGAGCCGGTGTACCAGAGGCTGATGCAAAAGACGAGGCCAACGGCGCCGGCGGCGAAGAGTCCGACGGGCGTTTCGCCGGGGTTGGTGCTGTGACTGAATCCGAAGAGGAAGGAGAAGACCAGTGCGCCCCACCAGAAGCCGACGCCGCGCGTCATCGTGTATTGCACGTAGCCGCGCAGGAGGGATTCTTCGAAGAATCCGGTTGCGAGAAAGACGAGAGCCCATCCGGCCGCGTACTCCCAGGCTGCGGAGCCATGCAGCGTGAGTCCGTCAAAGGCTAGCAGGCCAGCCTTCCATAGCACGAGGACGAGCGTGGAGATGGCGATGAAGCCCCAGGCCAGTCCTGAAAGAAGACGGGCTGCGCGCGCCTTTCCCTGATAGCCGTAGAAGAAAACTGGGCGCCGTTCGATGATGGCCATGATGGCGGTGGCGAGAAAGACGCAGAGGACCTGAGTGGCTTCGGAGAGGAGTCCGTCGCGCACGGAGAAGCCGCCAGCCGGGCTGCCCATGTGGAAGACGCGGTTGAGCAGAAGCCCGTCGAGGAAGATGAAGACTACGAAGAGGACGATGAAGAGCAGAATGCCCCATCCAGCGCGAAGCCGGTTCGGACCCCAGAAGATCCACTCGATGCCATGGTCCTGAATTGGAGCCTGCGGAGGTGATTGCGGAGCGAGGAGTGGATTTTCGGGTGGAAGCGCAGGCTCGTTCATGGCGTTCTCCTAAGACACTTTCCAACCATGGTACGCAGGATGAAGGCGGTTTGTTTCGTGGAAAGGATCGTAATTTCAAGCGATGAGGCCGATGCGATCGAGCTGAATTGATGGCCAATCGAGAGGCACTTCGGCGCTTCCGCCTTGACATTGCACTCCCGTGCGGCAATCCTAGTCATTTCCTGATCCGCAAATCTGCGCTGTGGAGTGCTCGCTTTTGAACGTTCGCGTCTTTTATCACGACAAGTGTTTCGATGGGGCCTGCTCGGCTTCTCTTTTTACCCGCTTTCATCGCGAGTGCATCACGCCGGATGCCGTCTATGAGTATCACGGACTGGTGCATCGCGCGGGCGCGCTTTTCAACGAAGCGGATTTTACGGGCGATGAGAATGCGATTGTGGACTTCAAGTATTCGCCGTCTCCGAAGATTACGTGGTGGTTCGATCACCACCTGAGCGCGTTTCTCACTCCGGCGGATCAGCAGCAGTATCAGAATGGGCTGGTGGACGGGACGTTCTCGAACAGGCGCTTCTTCGATCCGGCTTATACCTCCTGCACCAGCTTCCTGGCGCACATTGCTTCGACCAAATTTGGCTTCAATGAAAAGCCTGTGGCGGAGCTGGTGAAGTGGGCCGATATTGTCGACGGGGCGCTTTATGAGAGCCCGCAGGCCGCGGTCGAGATGGCCGATCCGGCGATGAAGCTGACGCTGGTGATCGAGTCGACGCAGGATCCTGAATTCATTCCGCGGCTGATTCCGCTGCTGACGACGATGCCGCTGGGCGAGATTCTTAAGGAGCCGTTCGTGGCGGAGTTGTTGCCGCCGCTGCTGGAACGGCATCAGCAGTCGATCTCTCTGATCCGCGACCGCTCGGAGTCGAAGGAGGGGACGATTTACTTCGACATCAGCGATCACCAGCTCGAGGGATACAACAAGTTCATCCCGTACTACCTGCACCCGGAGGCGACGTATTCGATCGGACTTTCGAAGTCGAGCTTTCGGACGAAGGTTTCTGTGGGCTCGAATCCGTGGACCAAAGCCGATCCGGAGAAGATGCTGAACCTGGCGACGATTTGCGAGCGCTATGGCGGCGGCGGTCATGCGCGGGTGGGGGCAATTTCGTTTCCGCCAGACCGATCGGATGAGGCGCGCAAGGCGGCGGCGGAGATTGTGGCGGAGCTGCGGGCGCATAACCCGCTGGAGTAGCGATGCGATTTCCTGTTGCGATTCTCGGGCTGATGTTTTGCGCCGCAGCGATGCAGGGGCAGACCGGCCCGGGAGCGCAGACTGTATCCGGCTGGATGATTGAGCCGTTTACGCGGCCTGCGACAGGGAATCCGGTGATCTCGCCCGATCCAAGCGCGACGTTTGACGATCCTATCCGAAAGGCGCCGGTGCATTGGGAGGCGCTGCACACGTTCAATCCGGCGGCGATTGTGCGCGGCGGTAAGGTCTTCGTTCTGTATCGGGCGGAAGACGACAGCGGCACAATGCAGATCGGCATGCACACCTCGCGGCTGGGCCTGGCGGAGAGCGCGGATGGCGTGCACTTCAGGCGCGATGCGGAGCCGGTGTTCTATCCGGCAGAGGACGCGCAGAAGGCACGGGAGTGGCCGGGCGGCGCCGAGGATCCGCGGATAGTGGAATCACCTGACGGCGGCTACGTGCTGACGTATACACAGTGGAATCGCGTGGCCTACACCGTGGGCATTGCGACGTCTCCCGATCTGCATCACTGGACGAAGTTCGGGCCGGCCTTTGCTGCGGCGGAGGGCGGGAAGTATGCCGGGCTCAAGTACAAGTCGGCGGGGATTGTCACGAAGATCGACGGCGGACGGCTTGTTGCCGCGCGGATTCACGGCAAATTCTGGATGTACTGGGGCGAAGGCTCGATCCGGCTGGCGACGTCGCCGGATCTGATTCGCTGGACGCCGGTTGAGGATGCGGCGGGGAATCCGGTGGAGCTTTTGCGGCCGAGGGCCGGACATTTCGACAGCACTTTCCCGGAGACGGGGCCGCCTCCGGTGCTGACGGCGAAGGGGATTGTCGTTCTCTACAACGGCAAGAATGCGGCGTCGGGCGGCGATCCCGAGCTTGGCGCTGGCGCTTATGCGGCGGGCGAGGCGCTGTTCTCGGCGGATGATCCTTCGCATCTGCTGGCACAGTTGGAGAAGCCGGTGCTGAAGCCGGTGCTTCCCTATGAAAAGAGCGGGCAGTATGCCGCGGGAACGACCTTTGCCGAGGGACTGGTGCTGTTCCATGGGCAATGGTTCCTCTATTATGGCTGCGCAGATTCGCTGGTTGCGGTGGCTACGGCTCCCGTCGCGGCTGCGAAATAAGTATCCGGAGCGGGATCCCATCTATCGAAGGCAAAGGAGATTCAAACCATGAACGTCGTACTTTATGGAGCAAGCGGTATGGTCGGCAGCCGCGTTCTCAAGGAGCTAGTCTCGCGCGGTCATCAGGTAACAGCGGTGGTGCGGAATCCTTCCAAGGTTCCTGCGAGCCCCGGCGTGAAGGTGGTGCAGGGGGATGCGCTGGATGCAAAGGATGTGGCGGCGAAGGTTGCGGGGGCGGACGCGGTGATCAGTTCCTATGCTCCTCCGGCGGACAAGGCTGGAACGCTGCTGGAGGCGGTGCATGCCCTGATTGCCGGGACGAAAGAGGCGGGAGTGAAACGCCTGCTGGTTGTGGGCGGGGCGGGAAGCTTGCTGGTGGCGCCGGGCGTCGACGTCATCGATTCGGGTCATCTGCCTGCGGAATACATGGAGATTGCGATCGCTCACCGGGATGCGCTGAAGACGTTGAAGAGTGCGGAGCTCGACTGGACCTATTTCTCGCCCGCTGCGTTTATCCAGCCGGGAGAGCGCACGGGCAAGTTCAGGCTGGGCGGAGATTCCCTGATCGCGGATGAAAAGGGGACCAGCAGCATCTCGGCCGAGGACTATGCGATTGCGTTGGTCGATGAGTTGGAACGGCCAGCGCATGTCCGTCAGAGGTTTACGATCGGCTATTAATTGTGTGGATAATGCGGCTCATTCCTTCGAGTGTTACCCGAGGGTTTGAAGCCGTGCTTTGAGGGTGGCATTTTCGATCTCGAGGAAGCCGATGGAGACCGGTAGTGAGAAGCGCCGGGGTCCGGCGCTTCCCGGATTGAAGTAGAGCACATCTTTGCGCCATTCGATGGCGGGGTGGTGGGAGTGTCCGCTGATGACGGCTGCGATTCCGGCGGCAGCGGGGTCGAGATCTAGTTGATGGCGGTCGTGGAGCATGTAGATGCTCTTTCCTGCCAGGTCTACGATCTCGATCTCGGGAAGCCTTGAGCAGGGACCGGAGCGGTCGATGTTGCCGCGGATGGCGGTGACCGGGGCCAGCTGCTGCAACTGTTCGAGGATTTCGTACTCGCCGATGTCTCCGGCGTGCAGGATGTGATCGGAGCCGCGCAGTGCCGCGAGCGCTTCGGGGCGCAGCAGGCTGTGCGTGTCTGAGATGACGCCGATGAGCATGGTCAAAGTCCGATGCTGAGGCGCGTGCGAGGGTCGAGGTAGTCGCGCAGAGCGTCCCCCAGGAAGTTAAAGGACAAAACGCAGAACATTACTGCAAGCGCAGGAAAAATAACGAGATAAGGCGCATCAAAAAGATGCGAGCGGGCCTCGTCGAGCATCGATCCCCAACTGGCCGACGGCGGAGGAACGCCGAGCCCAAGAAAGCTCAGGGTGGCCTCGGCGAGGACGGCTCCGGCCATGCCGATGGCGGATTGTACGATCAGCGGCTGAATAATATTCGGCAAAATGTGGCGTAAAAAGATGCGGAGATTGCTGGCTCCCAGCGCGCGGGCGGCTTCGACAAACTCGCGTTCGCGGACGGCCAGGACCTGAGCGCGGACGAGGCGGGCGTAGCCGACCCATCCCCCGATGGAGAGGGCGAGGATGAGGTTGATCATGCCGGGGCCGAGGAAGGCTACGAAGGCGATGGCCAATAGGATGCCGGGCATCGCCATGAATGCATTCATGGCAAAGATGTTGATGGTGGTGTCAATGGCACCGCCGTAATAGCCGGCGATGCCGCCGAAGATGATTCCCAGGGTCAGGGAGCAGGCAACGACGGAGACGGCGACGAGGAGCGAGAGGCGCGCTCCGAAGATTACACGGGAGAGCACATCGCGCCCAAGCTCGTCTGTTCCGAACCAATGTCCCACACCGGGAGGTGATAACCTATGTAACAGGTCGATCGTTACCGGGGTTGTAGGCGCGACCAGGGGCGCGAAGAGCGCCAGCAGCAGAAAGCTGACCAGAAGGAAGATCCCGGCGCAAGCGAGAGGTTGCCTCAAAAGGTGTCGAAGTAGATATCGGCGCATATTCGCAAGTTCTTTAGCAGACAAGTCTTACATTAGTTGAAAAATCTGGCCCATGTGAAGCCGGAACACTGGTTGAAACGGATAATTATGGTTTCTTCCGGGTAGTTCCTCTTCCGATGGTGAGGGTGCATCCAAGCTCAAAGGGTTGTGGTGTGCCTGAACGGGGAAAACATGATTCGGCGGTGAAACGCCGAGAGTCGGACTCTCCCGGTTTTGCGTTGACGTTGTTGTACTGGCTGGAAAGGATGGTCATTTGCGCATACTTTTGTTGGGCCTGAATTATTCTCCTGAGCTGACGGGCATCGGCAAGTATTCTGGCGAAATGATGGAGTGGCTTGCGGAGCGCGGCCACGAAGTCAGGGTAGTGACAGCTCCTCCGTATTATCCCGCCTGGAAGGTGCGGGAGGATTACAAGTGGTGGGAGTATCGGGTCGAGACTTCACCGGCGGGAGTGCGAATTTACCGCTGCCCGTTGTGGGTGCCGGAGCGTCCGAGCGGCATCAGCCGCATGCTGCATCTTGGTTCCTTTGCGACCAGCACATTGCCGGTCATGCTGGGGCTTACGACCTGGCATCCGGATGTCGTGCTCACTGTAGAGCCGGCGTTCTTCTGCGCGCCGACGACGATTCTGACCGCCCTGCTTTCGGGTGGAGCGGCGTGGCTGCACATTCAGGATTTTGAGATTGACGCGGCATTCGACCTGGAGCTTCTGCCTTCGGGCGGGCTGATCCACCAGTTTGCGCTGGCCTATGAGCGCATGGTGATGCGCGGCTTCAAACAGATTTCGAGCATCTCGCCGAACATGGTCAAGCGGCTTTCGGCCAAGGGTATCGAGCGCGAGAAAACGACCCTGTTTCCGAACTGGGTGGATGTAGATGCGGTTCATCCCATGACGGGATCGAATGCATTTCGCCGCGAACTGGGCATCTCGGATGACCAGGTGGTGCTGCTGTATTCAGGCAATCTGGGCATGAAGCAGGGGTTGGAAATGCTGCCTCAGCTTGCGCAAGAGCTGCGCGAGGACAGCCATCTGCATTTTGTCTTCTGCGGCGACGGAGCTTTCCGTCCGCAACTGGAAGAGATTACCGCGGGCCTGCACAATGTTTCGCTGCTACCTCTGCAGCCGATGGATCGACTGAACGAACTGCTGAATGCGGCGGACATTCATCTATTGCCGCAGCGCGGCGACGCAGCCGACCTGGTGATGCCTTCGAAACTTACCGGCATGCTGGCCAGCGGAAGGCCGGTGATTGCAACAGCCGCGCCGGGCACACAGGTGGCGGATGCGGTTGCCGACAGCGGCATCGTTGTGCCTCCCGGAGACATTGCTGCTTTGCGCGATGCTGTGCTGCTGCTTGCGGCGAATCGCGAGATGCGGCTTGCGATGGGCCGCGAAGCCCGGCGCTACGCCGAAGAACACCTGGGGCGCGACCAGGTGCTGCGGCGGTTCGAAGCGGCGATGGAAGGGCTGCTGGCATCTCGGCAGGCGCTCGCGGTTTCGGAGCAACGATAGGTTTCTCGTTCGAGCGGATCTGCTTGGAGAAGCAGGCGGGTCCGCTTAGAATGACCTCAGTAATCCATAACTCCCTGCACGCCCACTGATCGCGTGTGCTTCCATAAACCAACACTTATGACAGGAGCTCTCCCCTCTTGAAGAAAGCCCTTATCACCGGCGTCACCGGACAGGATGGCGCGTACCTCGCAGAATTCTTGCTGAAGAAGGGTTACGAGGTGCACGGCATCAAGCGCCGCACTTCGCTGTTCAATACCAACCGCATCGATCACCTTTATGAAGACCCGCATGTGGAAGGGCGTCACTTCGTCCTGCACTACGGCGATCTGACGGATTCGAGCGGACTCATCCACATCGTGCAGAAGGTGCAGCCGGACGAGATTTACAATCTCGCGGCGCAAAGCCATGTGAAGGTTTCGTTCGAGGAGCCGGAGTACACGGCGAACTCCGATGCGCTGGGGCCGCTGCGGCTGCTGGAGGCGATTCGCATTCTCGGCCTCGAGAAGAAGACGCGCTTCTACCAGGCTTCGACGTCCGAGCTTTACGGGCTGGTGCAGGAGATTCCGCAGAAGGAGACGACGCCGTTCTATCCGCGCTCGCCTTATGCGGTCGCGAAGATGTATGCGTACTGGATCGCGGTGAATTATCGCGAGGCATATGGGATGTATGCCTGCAACGGGATTCTGTTCAACCACGAGTCTCCGCTGCGGGGCGAGACCTTTGTCACGCGCAAGATTACGCGGGCGCTGGCGCGCATCAAGGTGGGACTGCAGGACACGGTTTATCTCGGCAACCTGGACGCCCTGCGCGACTGGGGACATGCGCGGGACTACGTCGAGATGCAGTGGCTGATGCTACAGCAGCAGGAGCCGCGGGATTACGTGATCGCCACGGGCGAGCAGCATAGCGTGCGCGACTTTGTGAAGCTGACGGCGGAGTTCCTGGATCTGAAGCTGACCTGGGAAGGCATCGGAGTCGAGGAGCGGGCTTTCGACGAGCGCGGCAGGCTGGTGGTTGCGGTCGATCCTCGCTACTTCCGGCCGACGGAAGTAGAGACGCTGCTGGGCGATCCTTCGAAGGCCAAGCGCGAGCTGGGCTGGGTGCCGCGCACGACCTTCCGCGAGCTGGTGCAGGAGATGGTGACGGCGGACTTCGAGGCTGCAGAGCGCGATGCCCTGGTCAAGCGCCATGGCTTTACGGCGTACAACTTTCACGAGTCCTAAACCAGCGGAGTAACGATGGAAAGCACAGAGAAGATCTTTGTGGCCGGCCATCGCGGCCTGGTCGGAAGCGCCATTACCCGCGAACTGGAGCGTCAGGGGTTTGGGAACCTGCTGCTGCAGTCGCGGGCTGAGGTAGACCTGACGGACAAGGCCGCGGTGCTCGAGTTTTTCGAGCGCGAGCGGCCGGTCCATGTCTTTCTGGCGGCGGCGAAGGTGGGCGGCATCGTCGCGAATGACACCTATCCGGCAGATTTTATCCGCGAGAACCTCGAGATCCAGACGAACATCATCGATGCGGCGTATCGGGTTGGGGTGAAGCGGCTGCTCTTTCTGGGATCGAGCTGCATTTATCCCAAGCTTTGCCCGCAGCCGATCAAGGAAGAGTATCTGCTGACCGGACCACTCGAGCCGACGAACCGGGCGTACGCTCTGGCGAAGATTGCGGGTATCGAGATGTGCTGGTCGTACAACCGGCAATACGGAACGCAGTTTCTGGCGGCGATGCCGACGAATCTTTACGGCCCGAACGATAACTTCGACCTGAAGAATTCGCACGTCCTGCCAGCGCTGATTCGCAAGGCTGCCGAGGCCAAGGCGACGGGACAGAAGAGCATCACGGTGTGGGGATCGGGCACGCCGCGGCGCGAACTGCTTTACAGCGATGACCTGGCGCAGGCCTGCATCTTTCTGATGAACCTGCCGGATGCGGAGTTCAATCGCCTGCTGAATTCGGAGGAGCCTCCGCTCATCAATATCGGCACGGGCGAGGACCTGACAATCCGCGAGCTGGCCGAGCTGGTGTGCAAGGTTGTGGGCTTTCCAGGCGAGCTGGTTCTGGATCCGACGCGTCCTGACGGTACGCCGCGCAAGCTGATGGACGTGAGCCGTATCAATGCGTTGGGATGGAAAGCTCAGACGACGCTCGAAGACGGTATCCGCCGTGTTTACGAGACGGTGAAGGATCTCTTCGTCGCCAGCCCGGCTTAATTTTCTTTCGACAATTTCATCGTTCGACTTTGGGGAGAGTTGCGGCGCCTGCGGGCTGCTGCGATTCTCCCCGAGGTGTTAAAGTTGCATCCAAACCGGATGCAGCGCGTTGCTGCGCGTGTTTCCGATTTGGACTGCATGGAGCGAGGACGAATGTCATCTTTGTTGAGGGTTTCAGGTCTGGTTCTGGCGGCCGGCGCCGCATTGCTGATCATCACAGGTTGTGAAACAAGCCACACGAACAAGATGCATCCCGATGTGACGTCCATCTCCGATGAGACGACCACCGGAAAGCAGGATCCGGCCTTCATCGCCGATGGCAAGGGACAGCCGCCGGTGCCGGGCTCGCCGACCGCCGCCGGTGCAGATGGCAAACAGCCCTATAACGACATGGACGCCCGCGCGGGTAAGGGCTCTGAAGAGGGAATTGCTCCGCCGCCGGCCGAGCAGGCCAAGGACTCTTTCCAAAGGCAGTAGACGGGTAGTTCAGGCCACGAGGCCGCGCGGCTTCACATTTTCGCGGATGAATTTCACGGTTGCGTCGAGGGAGGTGCCCGGTCCGAAGATCGCGGCGACTCCCTGGGAGCGGAGGAAATCCATGTCCTGCTCGGGGATGGTGCCGCCGAGGACGACGAGAATGTCGGAGGCTCCGCGATCCCGGAGCAGGCTGGTCACGCGCGGAACGATGGCGTTGTGTGCGCCGGAGAGAATGCTGAGGCCGACGCAGTCGACGTCTTCCTGCAGCGCCGCGTTGACGATCATCTCGGGGGTCTGGCGGAGGCCGGTGTAGATGACCTCCATGCCGGCGTCGCGCAGGGCGCGGGCGATGACCTTCGCACCGCGATCGTGGCCATCGAGGCCCGGCTTGGCGACGAGCACGCGGATGGGTGTGCTGCGAGTGGTCATAGGAGCGACTGCTGAGAATATCACACGGTGGTGCGACGGCGTGGCTGTCGCCGCTCCGCTAGGATTTCGTCTCCGCGCGGCTTTCTTCGACAGGAAGGACTTCGACTTCGACGATATCTCCATCGCGCAGGCTATACGCGTCGCGAAGGCGAATGTCAGCGGCGATTTCGATGAGGTTCTTCGGGTGCGGTCCGTGTCCTGATTCGTTCAGATCGGTTCGAAGCAGGAAGGCGTGGTGGTTGAAGATGCGGCAGGGAACGAGGCTGACAGACACCGTTCCGTCGTACTCTTCTTTCTCGAGGCGAAGGCAATTCGCTGGCAGCGAC
>Ga0210388_10001317_pt1 | contig 19559 bp, 19 predicted proteins | sample IncBWC19OmetaG_FD_155485 | JGI IMG/M metagenome (GOLD analysis project Ga0210388, IMG submission 155485) | Forest soil microbial communities from Barre Woods Harvard Forest LTER site, Petersham, Massachusetts, United States - Inc-BW-C-19-O ... | reverse complement strand
GTGGTCGTAGAACAAGCCGTAAGAGCCGCGGACCACGGTCTTGCCGTCACCCTTGGGGTCCCATGCCATGCCGATGCGGGGCTGGATGTTGTTCTTGTCAGTCTGAATACCCTTCTGCAAACCGAGGTAGTTATATCCCGCGACGGCCAGCGCTGTGGGCGGTTTGAACTGCGGCGCGATTTCCACGTCATAACGTAGGCCGTAGTTCAGAGTGAAGGTGGGGCGGACCCGCCATGAGTCTTGCCAGAAAACTCCGATGGGAATGTTATGAAACGAATCGCTCGGACTGCCAAGGCCCTGGATGAAATCCCCTGGCAGGCCCAAGCCATAGGTTTGCACCGCCGAGAAGGGAGGGAGAGTCGACTGGATCGATGTCGGCAAGGAACTGAAGATGGCGCCGGGGATCACGTCGCTGGCGGACAGCCCGCCGAAATCATAGACGCCGCCGTAATTGACCGTGAAGGTGGCAGTAATAGGGAGGTAATTGAAGTCGGCGCCGAACTTGGTGTTGTGGCGGCCGATGGTCCAGGAAAAGTTATCGGTGAACTGATAGCGGGTTTCGACGCGCTGAATGTAGGAGTATGGCTCGCGACCGAAATAGGCGAAACCAGGGATGTCGACAGCTGGATCGGAACCGCCCGGGATTTGAGTGTTGTAGTAATACGAGAGTCCGCGGCGTGCATATTGGAAGCGGAATTCATTGACCTTGTTGTTGCCAAGGGTCGCGGTCTCCTGCAAAACTCCGGTCACATCGCGGTAGGTCTGCTGTGAGGTACGTGAGTAGGCGTTTTGTCCGAAGGGCTGATCCTGGCCGCTTACCTCGATCCCGGTCACTGTACTCGGGCTGACGTTCACCCGGAGCGTCAGGCGGTTGTTGCTGCTGATGTTGTGGTCGAGGCGCAGGGAGTAAAGACTGGTTCCCTCGAAGACGGGGAAATTGCCAGCCTGGGATGCCAGGGTCTGGTAAGACTGCGGCACGAAGCACGGGGGCGTCTGGCAGGTTGAGAAGAACCCTGGAAATCCACCCATTGCGGCGGGCCAAGCGCCATTGACCGCCATCCCGGAGGCGGCCCCGGTTAACTCAGAGTAGAACTGCAGAAAAGGAATCAGCGGCGCTGGGGGCGCAGTTGCAAACTGTTGGAGGAAGGCACCCTGACCCTGCGGTCCGCCTGTGGCCTGAATTTGGAATGTTCCTGGCGGTGCGCCGAAGAAAGGAGACGCATCGAAGGGCACTAATCCAAAGTTCCCCTGGCCGATGTCGGAGAATCCGGTTTCGTGCCTTCGCGTAACTTCGTAAGAGAAATAGTAATAGGTCTTATCCTTCTTGATCGGTCCCCCGAAAGCTGCGCCCGCCTGTACTCGGGTGTAGGCGGGATTGGGGACTGTGCTGAAGGGGTTCACCGCTTGAAAATTCCGGTTGCGCAGGTATCCGAAGACGTCACCGTGAAATTCATTCGACCCAGAGCGCGTGATGATGTTGACCACTCCGCCGGCGGCGCGGCCATACTCCGCACTGTAGCTGTTGGTGATGATCTGGAATTCCTGCACGGCTTCTTGAGAAACGGTGGAGCGCACTCCGTTCACCGAGTTATCGGTAGCGTCGGCGCCATCCACGTTGACCAGGTTGGAGCGGGCGCGCTGGCCGCTAATGTTGAGGCCGGAAGTGGGGGCGGCGCCGGTGTTGGGAGCGTTGTCTCGTACTACCTGAGAATCGGTCAAGGTGAAATTAATGTAATTGCGGCCATTGATGGGGAGATTGTCGATGCGGCGCTGTCCGATCGTATCTGTAGTTGAGGTGCGCGAAGTCTCGACCAGTTCCGCCTGCGAACTGACCTCCACAACCTCTCGGCCAGTAGCGACTGCCAAAGAGACGGGAAGCTCTACTAGTCCGCCGACCGTAATGCTTACATCCTTGGCTTCGGCTTTGCCGAAGCCGGCCGCTTGCACGGTAACCGAATAACTTCCCGGGGGCAGGAGTCGGGCGCTATAACCGCCCTGGCCGTCGCCGGTGGCGGTGCGTTCCAGACCCTTGGCCACGTCACTTACCGTGACCGTTGCGCTGACTAGGAGGTCTCCCTTAGGGTCCCTTACGGTTACGTGGAGGTCGCCGGTGTCGACGCCGCCCTGGCCGAAGGCTGCAGGGGAAAGCAACAGGGTGAGCAGGATGACGAAGAACGTGCTTAGGTTGCGGACCTTGATTCTGCTGAAGATGGTTCTGCTGAACATGGCTCTGCGGATCATAGAGTCTCCCTTGACTCCGCCGACCCGAAAGAGGCGGCAGAAGCAGCTCCAACAGCGGATGGCTAGAATACGCACAAAACAGGCACAGGGGTCTGGGGGGACAGCACGCCCCGGTGGTTTTTACACCAGAACGGGTGACGAAAACAAGGCGGGAGTGACCGGGGGTGGTGCGCAAGTTAACCCGGCGGGTCTCGCGCAGGCACCGCGCCGGGGGAAAGGATTGCAAAGCCACCGCCTGCGATCCCCGATCGACGCCCTAGAGCAGCGCGGAGAGACGAACCGGGACGGTTGGATTCTGCAGTCTGCCCAACAGCATGGCTGCGCCACTCAGCTGTTCATAACGGTCGACTACGCGCACGGCGGCGAACCCGGAGTTGGGCCAAGCCAAAGCCAGGTAAATCCGCGCCAGCGCCACGGTGGTGTTGCGGCGGAGCAGCAACGCGTCATTCACAACTTGTTGCGCCGCTCCGAGAACGCGCGGATCGGCGCTGGCGAGGGCGGCTTGGCCGATGCGCACCAATACGGCAGCGTTGTTGGCCGCCACCTGGACGTAGGCGGCCATAGCGCGCAAGCGCTCCCGGCGGACCAGGCGGAATTGGGTAGGCGGCAAGCGCCGTCGCAGGTAGTCGTCCTCGGCAGGGTTGATCAAATTGCGGAATGCTTCAACGTCGATAGGGCGGACCGTTGCGACCAAGCCAGAGTTGCCCCTGGCTTGCAAACTTCCGGTTACGGCGAGGCGCAAAATAATGCCCAGCGCAACTGCAGCGGCGACGACGAGGATGATGGCCAGATTCATAGTTGTATCAACCGTTCCAGTTCGCGGTTCCAGACCTCAAGGTTGTGCGCAGGCACGAGAACCGCAGACGGCGCGGCACTCCGCTCAGGGATAAGCAGGTAATAAAACCAAATGAGAATGCAAACGTGATACGTGGCCATGTTCAGGAAAATCAGAAAAATACGATAATGAGCGGGGAAATTCCCATTCGCCATCAGCGCCCAAGTCGCAAGATGCACACAGGCGGAGATACCTAACCCAAGCGCGATGCCGAAGGCGGAACGACTCCATCGCAATTTGAAGTAAGCGACTAGTACAAAGAGGGCCAAAAGCAGTCCACACTCAATCAAGTAAATCGTCTGTTCGAGAATGTGAGCGCCGGAGACGATCCAATAAGTGTTGTCTTTCGGCGTGTAAGCCGCAGCCATGGTCGCCAGAAGAACAAGCGCGACGCCGACGCCGTTGATGAGGAATTTACCCAGCTTGGCCAAGGATGGATACAAGCCGAATACGCGAACAAAGATCTCGCCGATCAGGGCGAACTTTATAAGGGCTTCAGCTAGCAGTCCTATCCAAGCGATGCGCCAGAACAAAAACGGGCCCACGGACGGAATTATGTCGACGACGTAGATCGTGAGTTGCTCAATTGCGAGCGCGACCGCAAAAAAAAGGAAGACGGGGAATTGCTTGCGAAGCTTGCGCCGCCAGATCAGGACGGCGAGGACGAGGAGAAGGACATTGGGCGCAACCCAGAGGTAATGCCAGAGCAATGAATGCGCCTGCAGCATGGCCGTAGCCACGCACTATATCGCGGCCCGCTGCAGGCGGCAATGGTGTTGTTAATCGTGTCCGGTTTTCGTAACGCTACTCAGAAATCACGGTTTGCAAACGCTGTTTCCTCCACAATTACTGCCTAGGCCACCTCCGTCGGCACGGGCGACAATCGGAGTTACCAAAGTGCTGATGAACATCAGGGCTGCTGCGACCACGAGTAGGATGCGTTTCACGGTTGTTTTCTCCTTGTTTTGGAAAATCGAACCGTGATACTTTCATGGCCCCAGCCTGGCGGGGTACATCACGTCGGGCTCTTGACTGTTCGGAATTCGTAACAGAATCTGTAATCAAATGACACTGAAATCAGCCTTGCAGGATCTCCGGGAAACCACTCTGGCCGCCGTTTCCGGGCTGCTGGCGAAACTGGCTTATCTGGGCTCTCTGCGCCGCCGGGAGGGTGGGTATCTGCACTGGGGAATGTCCCTGGTGCATGGGGAGGAATCGTCGGACCGCGCGCTAAAGTTGGCTCACACCGAAGTATTGTCGACTGTGCTCAGGACGCCGATTTCGGATCTTGTGGAAGACTTGCGCGAGTCGAGCCAGGACAAACGACAAACCGCCGGAGCCTACATCGAAGGCATGCGCGAACAGTTGAGCGAACTGCTCCCCTCGCCGCAAGACGCGCCCTCAGCCCGTCACCTTAGTTCAGTACTGGTTGCGCTTTCGAGCCTGGAGAAGAGCTCAAAGCGTGCCACTCCGTCAGCTTCATCGCAATCCCCACAACCTGGCCGATGATCTCGGCTTCCTGGGGATGACGCAGAACTCGAACCGGAACCGGCGACAAGGGATGCGGCTGCAGAATGAGGTCTTCGCGACGCATGCTGCACCAGCAGCAAGTGTGTCCCTCGCGGGTTTCCACAAAGTAGATGGGGCGTTCGTACTCGGAACGCCACGAACCTTCCACCACCTTGTTTCTGGTCTCGTCGACCTGGATGAAACTGCCGGGCGGAAGAATCGGGTACATGGTGAAATCCTGGTGGCCTATATATCCGTAGGTAAAATCGCTGTGGGCGAATTGTGCCAGATAAGCCAGCGGCACCAGACCCCACTGCTCCACCATGCGCCCCAGGTTGCTGGTGCGCTGGTGATCGAAGCCAGGATCCATGCGGATGGGCATCTGCACCGAGGCGAGTCCGGAGAGAGCTTCTGAGACGTGCGACCGCGGGGGAGAAATCATGCCCAGATCCGTTGCCATGTTGTTCATGTCAACGCCGTACCAGGTCAGGAGCTCCCGCAGATCGCGGCGGTAAATTACCGCCAGGGTATAAAGGCGGAAGATGCTGGGGAGGACGCCCTTGGTTTCAATGTCCGATAGACGGCTGGGAGGAATTGAGAATTCCTCGTTGCGATATTTTTCGGCCACGCGCGCGCTGGAAGTCTCTATGTCGCGCATGGTCAATCCGAGCTTCTCTCGCAAGGTACGAAGACTCTTACCGGCCGGGAGCATGAGACGCCTCCAAGTGCTCGACATCATAGCAGGACGTACAGTTTCGTGTCATGAATTGTGCAAAGATTCTGACCGGGTGACGCTTGTTACGAATTCAGAACACGCCGCACCCGCGTCCAGTCAAGGGGAACGCTGATATCGCGCTCGAAAGCCACCACGCCCTCTACTGGTCACGCCCGCTCGGACCTGGCTCATCTGTTCGGATTTCGTAACAAGGTGCAGGGAAAGCTGCCGAACCCTGGGTCCGGCACTTGGGTTTTCATCCGTGAAATCCGCTGGTCCTAAGTCTGTCCCTCACCACGTTGACCCGACCGGCCACAGGATTTTCAGCCTCATGACATTTGTCACGCTGCCGGCGTGATGAACCGCACTGGCGCCCGGGCGACCGCTCCGCGATGATGCAGTTACCGGGGCAGATCGGAAGCGACGGCAGATGCCCAGGCAAGGTCAAGGCAACCAGATAATGAGGGCCCACATGATCGCGACTCTCGAAGAACCGCTCAGTATGCAGCGCGCCGACTCTGGAAGTGTTGTGGCAAGTCTGGAAGGGGTCGGCAAGAATTATGGAGAAATCCGCGCCCTCCAGAATGTCGATTTCAGCGTACGCGCGGGTCAAGTGGTCGCCTTGCTTGGACCTAATGGGGCGGGGAAGACGACCGCGGTGAAACTTCTGCTCGGGCTGCTGCAGCCCAATTCCGGCAAGGCCCGCGTGTTCGGGGGAGATCCCACCAATCCGGAGAATCGCATGCGCACCGGCGCCATGCTGCAGGTGGGGCGCGTGCCGGAGACTTTACGGGTGCGCGAACACATTGATTTGTTCTCGAGCTACTATCCCAAGCCGATGCCCCTTGAGGAAGTGCTTGCCGCGGCTGGTCTGAAGAAATTGCGTGACCGCAAGTTTGGCGATCTTTCCGGCGGGCAGCGGCAACGAACTCTGTTTGCCCTTGCCATCTGCGGCGATCCTGACCTGCTGTTTCTTGACGAGCCCACGGTGGGACTTGATGTGGAGGCCAGACGCGCGCTCTGGGAAGAAATTCGCCGCCTGGTCGATCACGGAAAGACAGTTTTACTCACTACCCACTACCTGGAGGAGGCCGACGCTCTCGCCGACCGAGTCGCCGTAATCAATCAGGGCAAGATCATCGCCGAAGGCACGCCGTCGGAGATCAAAGCGCAGAATAGCGGCAAACGCATCCGTTGCGTCACCGCGCTTAGTGTGGCGAGCTTGCTGCGGATTCCGGGCGTGACCGATGCCAGGCAAGACCGCGAGGCAGTTGAGATCCGAGCCGGGGAAGCCGAGGCCGTCGTACGCGCTTTACTGGCCAGCGATCCTTCACTCTCGGGACTCGAGATCAGCAGCGCGGGGCTGGAAGACGCGTTTCTCGCACTCACGCAGGACAACAATGAGAGCGAAAATCAGAGGAACTGATCACCGTTATTTCTATAGGTATATGCGAGCGATCACGTAGGAAACGAGGACACGACCATGAGCACTGCCGCAGCAGTTCTGAGCAAGACTGAGATCGAGCGCTGGCCAAGACACACCGCCACCATCTACTTGAAGGAAGCCAAGTATGAATTCCTGAAGAACCTTCGCCTGCGCGTCTACACGGCCTCGGTGATCAGTTTTCCGTTGATGTTCTACGTGTTGTTCGGCCTGGTGTTGAACGCCAAGGAGTCGATTGGCAGCACCCACGTTCCAACCTATTTAATCGCCACCTACGGCACATTCGGAGTGATGGGAGCTTCGCTGTTTGGAACCGCCTCCGGCCTTGCCTCCGACCGCGGCCTGGGATGGCTGCAAGTGAAGCGCGCCAGCCCCATGCCGCCATTTGCCTACTTCGTGGCCAAAGTGCTGGTAAGCATGGGTTTCAGCGCCATCGTCGTTTCGCTGTTGCTGGTGTTGGGCATCAGTTTCGGCGGAGTGCGAATGCCGCTCACGGAAACAGCCAAGCTGATCGGAACGCTCGTCGCTGGTTCGATTCCTTTTTCAGCCATGGGACTTGCGCTCGGCTACTTTACTGGACCAAACTCCGCGCCTGCCGCCATCAATCTGATTTACCTGCCCATGTCGTTCTGCAGTGGGTTATGGGTGCCCTACATGTTCCTGCCCAAGTTCGTGCGGCAGATCGCGCTGGCGCTGCCTCCTTATCACCTGTCGCAACTGGCGCTCGGAACGGTGGGCGCGGGATTCCACCAGTCAACCGCGGCGCACTGGGAAGTGTTGCTCGCGTTCACGCTGATTTGCCTGGGAGTGGCGCGCATCGGTTTCCAGCGTGATCAGGGAAAGCTCTACGGCTGAGCGCGAGGCAGTCTGAGCTCTCGCGGCGTCCTTATAGTTTGTCGTTTGTTTCGGTGGTTTTATGAGCGCAGATTTAAAAAAGTCGACCGGCGCGACCGCGATGTTCGTCCTCCTTGGCTTGGCCGCCTTGTTTGGGGGAGCTAGATGGCTTGCGGTGCTGATTCCGGTCGCCGTTCTGGTGTGGTACGGAGCCGGTTCCGCGCGGCGCACTGGCCGGAATTGAGCGCAGGGGTGAGAATAGACCTATGCCACTGATGCCTTTCGGGCCTGAAACAACCTGCGAAACGGCCGGTCCCTTAACGCTGAAGTCGTGGAACACGATCTTCAGGGACAAGGAGCACGGCTGGAGCCCTTTGCTCTGGGTGGTCTATCTCGGCTTCTTCTTCGTCCAGCCGGTCGTGGATCACGTTAGCCTGAAGATGTGGCTGCTGGATGGCCTCGGCGCCGTGTTGTTTCTTCTCCTCTACTTTGGATTGTTTGTTTTGTTGAACCCCCGCGCCCTGGCGCATATCGCCGGCATGGTGTTGCTTGGGCTTCTGTACCAACCCATTAACGCCGGAGCGTGTACGTTCTTTATCTTCGCAGCGGCGATGTTGCCGTTTTGCGTTGAAAGCCAGGCCGCCGCATGGGCAGGCTTGCTTGCCATTGGAGGCACTGGAGCGATCGAAGGCCTGTTCCTGCATATCCACGGCTGGCAACTTTTCTACGCGGCCCTTTTCCCCATGATCATTGGCGCGGGCAATACTTTCTTTGCCGAGCGTAACCGAATGAACCGGAAGTTGCGCAAGGCGAACGAAGAAATCGAACACCTCGCCAAAGTTGCCGAGCGCGAAAGGATCGCTCGCGATCTGCACGATGTGCTCGGGCACACGCTGTCGGTTATCACGTTGAAGTCAGAGTTGGCCGGCAAGCTGATCGACCGTGATCCGCGACGCGCGGGGAAAGAGATTCGCGAAGTCGAAGAAATTTCGCGCCAGGCGCTTTCGGATGTGCGCGATGCGATCCGCGGCTACCGCTCGAAAGGCTTATTGGCGGAAATGGCGCAAGCCAAGAGCACCTTGGAAACGGCTGGCGTCACGGTGAGCTGCGATGCGTCGACCATCGTGAAACTTCCGGCCATGCAAGAGGGCGTCCTGACCATGGCGGTGCGGGAAGCCGTGACCAACGTAGTACGCCATGCCCAGGCGCGCAATTGCAGCCTGCGGCTGGAACAGCAGAACGGCGCGTGCCGCCTCGAGATCGAAGATGACGGCCGCGGCGGCTTACAAAATGAAGGCAACGGCTTGCGCGGCATGCGCGAGCGTGTCGAGATGCTCGGCGGTACCCTGCGCCGCGATTCTCAGACCGGCACCAGACTCACCATCACTCTTCCGCTCAAGGAAGTCACGCCCGAAATCGAGGGCTGCGACAATTGACTCCCGTGTCGAAGGAAGGCCGCAAAACCATTCGCGTGGTTCTCGCCGAGGATCAGGGCATGGTGCTAGGCGCGCTGGCCGCCTTGTTGGAGATTGAAGGCGACATCTCGGTCGTGGCTCAAGTGCGCAACGGCAAAGAGGCGATCGAGGCGGTTCTCGCCCACAAACCCGACGTCCTCATCACAGACATTGAAATGCCGCTCCTGACCGGACTCGATGCCGCCGCAGAACTCAAACGCCGCCGCATCGGAACCCGCGTGATCATTCTTACCACCTTCGCCCGCGCCGGATATCTTCGCCGCGCTCTGGAAGCCGGCGCCTTGGGCTACTTACTGAAGGACATGCGCGCCGAGGAACTCGCCGAAGCCGTTCGCCGCGTGCAGCAGGGATTGCGCGTCATCCATCCCGATCTGGCCACCGAGGCCTGGGGAGAAATGGACCCGCTCACCGATCGCGAACGCCAGGTCCTGCGCCTGGCCGGCGAAGGCATGCCGAGCGGAGACATTGCCGCCGAACTAGGCCTCTCCGAAGGCACAGTGCGCAACTATCTCTCGGAAGCGATCAGCAAGTTAGGGGCGAGTAATCGCGTGGAAGCTGCGCGGATTGCACGAACGAAGGGATGGTTGTAAGGCCTCTCTTGGACCTGTCAGACATGATATAAACCACCGCATGAAAAAGATCGATCAGCCTAAAGTCGGCGGGCTCGAGCCAGGAGCGACTGGGATCGGAGAGCCTCCTCCCCCAAGAGCTCATGGAGCTTTCTACCTTGGGCCAATAGCGGGTATGATCGCGCTCCTTGTAGCTGTGGTTTCTTATCGACCACTCGATGAGAAACTCGCTTATTGGATCGGCGCGATCCCGTGCCTCCTCAGTTGGATAGTGATCATTTATGTCAGGAGGGCGGCGAAGAGGGGGAAGGACGTCCGACCATTTGTCCCTATGACAAAGCGACTAGCCCTGGGCAGTCTCTGTGTGCCGATGGTTCTGCTGGCCAACGGTGGTCTGGATCATTCCCCAGTTGAACAGCACCGTGAGACGGTCACTCGTACGATCCTCGAACACGGCCGACGTGGAAGTATTTTCTATTACCTCGAACTTACATCGTGGCGACCGCACCGCTCGCACGAGAAAATAGGTGTTTCGGAATGGAAGTACCTGGATTACAAAGTGGGAGATCCAGTAATCGTGGAAACTCGCAAAGGTGCGCTCGGAATTCCGCTGCTGGTATCGATCCACATGCCGGACTGATCTCGGCCTCAGAGACTACTGCGTTCCGTACCAGCTTCTTCCTTCTTGATCGTCTTACTAGCCCAAGCCATCCTTGGAGTATTGTGCGCGATGCCAAACTGTCCCTGCGCATTCAGCACGATGATCCCGCCGTGACCATTCAACCGCTGCTTGAGATAGTTCATCGCTTCCTGCGCTGCCCACTCCGGCAGATTCCCCGCCGCCACGCGATCCGCCGTCCACTTGGCCAGCACCAGCTTCATGATCGGCTCGCCCCAGCCGGTAGTCGAGACCGCCGCGCTCAGATTATCCGCGTAACATCCACACCCAATCAGTGACGAATCCCCCAGCCGGCCCGGAGCCTTGTTCAAAGTCCCTCCGGTAGAAGTGGCCGCAGCAATGTTCCCCGCTCGATCCAAAGCCACAGCGCCCACGGTGTCATGCGAAATCTCCGGCGCAAACAAGTCGTTCCCGTCTTTCGCGGATCCATCCCCGGGCTGCTGCGCCTGATACTCGCGCAACCGTTCCACCTCTCGCGCAGTCACCAACTCTTCGTTCCTACACAACTCCACGCCATGCTCGGCCGCAAACTGCTCCGCCCCTTCGCCCACGAAATACACATGCGGACTCTCGCTCAAAATCTTCCGCGCTGCCCGCACCGGATTCCGCACGCGCTCCACGCAGCCCACGCCCCCGGCCCGCAGCGTAGCTCCGTCCATGATCAGAGCATCCAGCTGTACCTTGCCATCCCGATTAAGAAAGCTTCCACGCCCAGCGTCGAAGGTCTCGTCATCTTCCATGACGACTACGGCTGCCTCGACGGCATCGAGCGCCGTGCCTCCGGTCTCCAGCACGCGCCAGCCTGAGCCCAGCGCATTCCTCACCCCTCGCAGGTGCGCCTCCACCATGTCATCAGGCATGGCCCAAGCGCCGCCGTGAACTACTAGTACGGGATCAGTGGGCAAGAGAACTCCTCAGGAAATGACTGGATAGGATAGCAGGTGCGGCCTGAGCAAACTCAAACGCCGGTGCCCCGTCGTTGCCCCTCCGACCCGAGAAGGTGGGACGAAGGTGGGACCAACGCATACTACCGATTCCTTGGTTGAATCGTCTACACGGTCGAGTTTCAAGATACGTCGCGAGCAGTGCAAGAGGTTACAGCGCAGATGATGACTCGACGAGAGGCAGTTCGACTGCTGAGTTCGGCCTCAGCCGGAGCGTGGCTCGCGGCGGGGCAGATCGGTTTCAACTTTTCGATTGCACCAAACGCCTCCGCGGCGAAGGACGATTCCACTCCTCCACTCGCGCCCGGAGCCCCTAACTCACCCGAAAGACTCGCTCTGGTTGATGCGTTTAGGAAAAAATCCGAGGGGCTGCAAGACAAGTTCGAGGCGCGCACGCACAAGAGTGACTGGGTGATGCCGTATCGCTTATTCCGGCCGGAAGCAGCTCGCGGAAAAGTGCCTCTGGTGGTTTATCTGCATGGTAACGGGGGGTTGGGCGACGACAACCTGAAACAGCTAGCCTTCGGCAATATTTTTGGTACGCGTGTCTGGTTGCTGCCGGAGAACCAAAAGCGTTTCCCCTGCTACGTCTTGGCGCCGCAGACCGATCGGGGGTGGATCAAGTACGATTTTTCGCAAGAGCCGGCGAACGAACTCCCGGGCTTCGGCGACGGGGCACGATTGGCGCTGGAGATTGTCGAGGCGTTGCGGCGCGAGTTCGCTATTGATGAGCGCCGCATTTATGTCGCCGGGAACTCGATGGGAGGCGCGGGAGTGTGGAATATCATCGCGAATCGGTGGCATTTTTTCGCTGCAGCGGTGATCTGTTGTGGAGGCGTCTCCCCCGACGATGGCACTGGGTCGTTTGAAACGCCGTTATGGGACTTCCACGGGGGTGCCGACGAGGTTGTTCCTGTGTCCTCATCGCGCGATCGCATCGAGGCAAGACGGAGGGCGGGCGGACACCCGCTCTACACCGAATACGCTGGGGTAGATCACGATGGCGCAACCAGATTGGCTTTCACCGAACCGGAGCTGGTGAAGTGGGTGTTCGCCCAGCAGCGTCTCCCGCACGCTCACCGATTGTGAGCTGCCGGAAGTGTTTGATTCGAACTTCTTGAGCAATAAGGTCCCGAGACCGCAAAGGATGAAGACCATGTTGAATCGCTGGTTGAACTGCACCGCAGTGACAGTTTTGGCGTCCAGTTGCTTGTTTGCCGAGACACCGGCGCACATGCAAACCTTTCCTCTTCGCGATACGACGGGGTTGATCGCGCCGAAGCTCAAGACGGAAGCAGTGGACTATCTGGGGCGCAGATCGGTCCGGCTCAACGTGGAAGGGGAGGACCACGAAGGTCTCGCGCTGCTGCCGGGAACCGACTTTCAGGATGGAGTGATCGAAGCGGACATCGCGCTGAAGGGTACAATGCCCCCAGGCGTCAGATTTCCGGGATTTGTCGGGATTGCATTTCGCGCCAGGCCCGATGCATCACATTACGAGTTGTTCTACCTGCGACCGGGAAACTCAGAAGCTGCCGATCAGGCGATGCGGAACCATGCGGTCCAGTACGCGTCGGAACCGGACTTCGGATGGTATCGGCTGCGCCGGGAATGGCCATCCGTTTATGAGTCTTATGCGGAGTTGGCGATGGAGACTTGGACAAAAGTACGGATCGAGGTGGCCGGGCGCGCCGCGAAACTCTATCTGAACGGATCGGCGAAGCCGAGTCTGGTGGTGGATGGTTTGAAGGGCGAGGATTTGCACGGTGCTGTCGGGCTGTGGAGCTTCACCGACGAGGAGGCATATTTTTCCAACGTGCGGATTACTCCGTCCGTGTCGCAGAATCTGAAGAACGGATCTGAAGTCGCCGGTTCCTGGGAGATGCGGTATTCGAGCGACGCCGCCCGAATGGACGCAATAATGGAATTGCGGCGCGAGGGAGACAAAGTGACCGGAACGTGGTCCGGCCCACTGGGAGAGGGTCGCGCGATAACGGGCACTTGGCGGAACGGCTACGTGGAACTCTCGTTCGCGGGTGAGTGGCCGAAGGAAAGCCAGCAAGGGGCTCCGGGTCCGGTCAATGCGTTCCTGAGCGGTTGGCTTGACGGCGATGCCGGCAAGGGGCGGATGCGCGTGGAAGGGCGTTCTGATGGGGCATGGGTGGCAAAGCGGAAAGAGTAAGCGGCTCTTCGGTCAGGTTGAGCGCGGCCAAACCAGCTAAGCTGCTTGCCCCGCCTTGGCCGCGGTGTTCGGGCCGTCCTGGGTGCGGGTCCAGGTATAACGCATGCGGTGGATTACGGTCAGGGTCGACAGCACCGCGATCACCCACAGCACTGGGGCCATGCGGTTGAAGAGTGCGCCGATGATCACCAGCACGAGACGTTCCGGACGTTCCATAAAGCCCACGCGGCAGGATCCAATCAGCGACTCGGCGCGGGCGCGCGTGTAGCTCACCATGATGGCGCTGACCATGACGAAGGCAGTTAGGACGACATAGAAGAAGCGGTCGCCTCGCGCATAGAAGACCAGGAGGCCAAGGAACTGCGAGGCGTCACTGTAGCGGTCGACTACCGAGTCGAAGAATGCTCCGAAGCGCGTGACCCGGTTGGTGGCGCGGGCGACCGCGCCATCCACTAAATCAAAAAATCCTGAGCCGATAATCACCAGGCCGGCGTAGAAGAACAACCGCTGCTGGGTCAGGGCTGTGGCGGAGCCGAAAAGAATTGCGGCCCAGGTGTTCACCACTAGTCCCATGAAGGTGAGCACGTTGGGATTGATACGGGACAGAGCCAGCCAGCGGACGATAGTGTCGAGCAGCACACCGCAGGCGCGTCCGAAGGCGCTGGTCCAACTTCGGAAAGCCCAGCTTGGCGCCATCAGGCGCCCGCCTTTTCGGGCTCGGCCTCGTCGTGGATGGTGGTCAGGGCCAGGATTTCCAGTTCGCGCTTGCCGTTGGGCGTGATCACGGTGGCCTCGTCGCCTACCTTCTTATTCAGCAGGGCGCGGCCAATTGGAGACGTGGTCGAAATCTTTCCCGCGCCTACGTCCGACTCTTCGCTGGTCACGAGCTTGTATTCGAGCTCTTCATTCTTTGAGCTGTCGAAGACCTTCACGGTGGAACCCAGCCCCACTTTGTCCTTAGGGATGTTATTCATGTTGGTCAGCGACAAGTCGGCGAGGCGCTTGCCGAGTTGGCGGAAGCGCGCCTTGACGAACTCCTGGCGCTGCTTGGCCATGTGATACTCGGCGTTCTCGCTGAGGTCACCGAGAGCTGCGGCCCGCTTGATTTCCTTGGGCAGCTCGTGGACCAGTTCGTGCTCGAGCGCATCGACTTCTTCCTGCAATTTCTTTCTGAGTTGATCAGTCATTTCAGATCAGGCGTTTCTAACCAGGCGTTCGTAAGACGAACCCCTTGAGATTATAAACCCGTGAGGGGATGAAAGATCGAATCAGGCTTGGAACTCGGAGGCTTCCGGGAAACGGAGTTTGCACTTGGCGAGGGCCAGGGCCAGGAGTTCCTCGACCTTGGTTTCTTCGCAGTTGCGGGACATGGCTAGTTCGCTGACCAGGAGGTAGCGAGCGCGTTCGAGCATCTTCTTTTCGCGGAACGATAGCGGCTTGGCCTGGTGGAGGGCGATCAGGCTCTTGAGGACTCCGGCGACTTCGAAGAGGGAGCCGGTGCGCATGCGGTCGGAGTTTTCCTTAAAACGGTCTTTCCAGTCGGCGGTGCTGAGGTCTTCGCCGATGGAGAGAAAGTCGAGGATTTTCTGCACCTCGCCGTTGCGGACGACGCGGCGAATGCCGACGCTGCCCACATTGTTGCAGGGCACCATCACCTTGAGACTGCTGGCTTTAATGTTGAGAAGATAGAACTTTTCGACCGTGGCACCAATGGAGCGGCTGCTGATCTGTTCTATGACGCCGACCCCGTGGTTGGGGTACACGACCTTGTCGCCGATGTGAAAATTCAGGTCTGCACCACTCATAAAAGGCACCCGGGAAGGAGTAAGGGTCTAGTGGGGAGAAGCGTTAAGCTACGGTAATCAGAGTACGCCGAAAACCGGTGAAAGGCAAGATTGGCGCGCGGTTGGAGACGTTCGGGGGCTCGGAAGCGGCATTCTTTTGAGAGGAGTGAGAGAGCGTAAGTTACTGTGGCGGGATGGGTTACAGGTTGAGGGTTTCCCGGCAGGGCTGCGTTGCATTGTCTGGTGCGAGAAGCGAGGTCGGGAATGCCGAGCGTGGCGCTTATAATCGCGGCGTGAGTTCCGAAAAGGGAAAATCAGGCCGGCCGGCCAGGCGAATCCTGGGGCTGGACGTGGGGTCGAAACGGATTGGGATCGCCGTGTCGGACCCTTTAGGGATCACGGCGCAGGGACTCGAGACGTTACAGCGCCGGAACAAACGCCATGATCTGGCGGAGCTGGAGCGGGTGATTCGGGAGCATGCCGTGCGGGAGATCGTGGTCGGCCTGCCCTTGCGCATGAGTGGGGCGGAAGGGACGCAATCGGAAAAGATGCAGCTGTTTGCGGATGAATTGCGAAAGCGGTTCCGGCTGCCGGTGCACTTGTGGGATGAGCGGCTAACCTCGGCAGAAGCGAACCGGCTGCTGCGGGAGACGGATTTGTCGATCGAAAAGCGGGCCAAGGTAGTCGACCGGATGGCTGCGGTTTTGATTCTGCAGGGGTGGATGGAAGGAAAGCGGCTTCCGGCTTCCGGCTCTCGGCTTTCGGTCGAGGATTAGCGATCACTTCTTCAACGAACTATCGCTCAAGTCTTGGCGCTCCTCACATGAAGAGCGGAGGCCGATTTACTTTCCTCGCATGGCGCGGCGGTAGGCGTCTACATTCTTGTCGTGTTCTTCCATCGTCCGGGCAAAACGGTGATGACCTGCCGCGTCGGCTACGAAGTAGTAATAATCGCTTTGTGCGGGATGCATTGCTGCTTCCATAGCGCTTTTGCCGGGATTCCCGATGGGGCCGGGTGGAAGTCCGGGGTGCGTGTACGTGTTGTAGGGCGAGTTGAAGCGCATGTCGTCGTGATGGAGGGCGCCTGCGTACGTACCGGCTAGGAGTTCTGCATAGATGATGCTGGGGTCGGCGTCGAGCGCGATCTTCTTTGCGAGACGGTTGTAGTAAACGCTGGCGACCAGCGCACGCTCCTCGGCGACGGCTGTTTCTTTCTCGATGATCGATGCCATGATCACGGTGCGTTCGAGATCGTTTGGCGCCGCGTTAGGATCGCGAACGTCGACGTGGATTTCAGCTCCCATATGAGGCGAGTTTGGGGATGCGACCGCCGTACCCTCGGGGACTTGAATCAATCCAATCTGGTGCGCGACCTGACGGAACTGTCGAACCATGGCCGCCGCCATGTCTTGCATGGTCTGCATGCGACTGAATTCGTAGGTATCGGGGAAGAGGTAGCCCTCGAGCGAAGGCGCGTTGGGCGCAAGGTCGGCGATCAGTGCGGTATCGGATTGCGCCGCTTTCAGGAAATCCTCGGCGGGGCCGAGTCCGGCAGCCTCGACGGCACGGGCGATGTCGAACATGGTGAAGCCTTCGGGAACGACCACAGTATGGAAGTAGACGTCGCCGCGCCTTAGACGCTTCTGAAGGTCGATGATGTTTGCCGGCTTCTCGAAGAGATATTCTCCGGCTTTGAGCGAGCGGTGGCGGTGGAGGTCGTGCCAGAGAATGAATGCTTCCTCGCTGCGAATAAGTCCGGCGGACTTGAGTTCGGAAGCCATGCGGCGTGTGGAATAACCCGGGCGTAGCATCACGAAGGTTTTCCCCGAGGGCTCAACCGGGGTCAGCAGAGCCCAGGCGAACCAGCCCGCCGAAGCGAGCGCCGCAATAAGGATGAGCCAGAATATCTTTCGCACGATGGCGACAGTTTAGATGATGGTGGAAGGAGTGCGTAGCTGACTTTAGTAAGATTCTGGCTTCGGGCTGCGCCGCGTAAGCCCTGCTAGTTAGCCCTATTAACTAGTAATGATTAGAAGTCCTTACTGGTTTTGCACCCTTTCCGGCGCGGTATACTCAAATGTCCTAGGAGTTGCCTGGTCCTTCATGAGACGTATCTCGCCCTTTTGGGCTGTGGCTTTGGTTCTCGCGGTACTGCCCACAACGGGCTGTCTGTTCCGGACGCGGCCGGTGGAGGAAACGTACTCCAAGGCCCCGCTTCAGGAAACGACCCAATCGGGTTTGATCAACAGCATCAATCAGCAGGCGGAGAAGATCCAGTCGCTCAAGGCGACCGTGGACATTGATACGTCGGTGGGGGGCGCGAAGAAAGGCCACCAGACCGACTACAAGGAGATTCGCGGCTACGTTCTGGCACGCAAGCCGGCGATGTTGCACATGATTGGGCTGCTGCCGATCGTGCGCACAACGGCTTTCGACATGGTGAGCAATGGTGAGGAGTTCAAGTTGTGGATCCCGCCGAGGAACCGTTTTGTAACGGGGCGCAACGACGTGCAGACCAATAACGCGGACCAGCCCATGGAAAGCATCCGGCCGCAAGATATCTACGATGCGCTGCTGATCCGGCCCATTGATCCTGAGCACGAGATTGCCGTGCTGGAGAATAGCGAAGAGATTCTCCATGACTCCAAGGGTCACCGGGTTCTGCAGGAAGACTACGAGCTGGTAGTGATTCGAAAGGGCGAGCAGGGTTGGGCCCTGTCGCGCAAGATTGTTTTCAGCCGCATCGACCTGCAACCGCATCGTCAGTACATCTATGATCAGCAGGGCAAATTGGTGACGGATGCCCGCTACGCGAACTACAAGGACAACGATGGCGTCAGTTTTCCTTCGCGCATCGAGATTTCCCGGCCCCAGGAGGAGTACGACATCACCCTCAATCTGTTGAAGCTGGAGATGAACAAGCCGCTGAACGATGACCAATTTGGACTCCAGCAGCCGCCGGGGGCGGAGGTGGTGCACTTGGATCGCCCGCAGCCGCAGTCGAGCGCCGTGGTGCCGCCGGCAAATAGCAATTAGCGGTTGGCGAGTAGCGTTTGGCAGCGGTAAGGGTTGATCCTGTGGTTTCGAAATCCATTATGAACAAGATGGTTATCGCCAACCTGGTGCATCGCCCGCTTCGGTCGCTGATCAGCGTGAGTGCGATTGCGCTCGAAGTCACGCTGATTCTGCTGGTGGTGGCCCTCTTCTACGGCATCTTGAACGGATCGAAAGAAAGCCAAGTAGGCGTGGGTGCGGATTTGATGGTGATGCCTCCAGGGTCTTCGGCACTGGTGGGCATGTCGGGCGCTCCGATCTCGGTGAAAGTGGGCGGCGTTCTGCACAAAGTACCGCACGTCACAGTAGCGGCCCCGGTGATTTGGTGGTTTACGCAAAAACCAAACGTCGAGATCATTTACGGCATCGATCTAGCAAGTTATGATGCTCTATCTCCCGCATTTCGCTATCTCTCAGGCGGCCCATTTCAAGGGCAATATGACGTGATTGTCGATGATTACTTCGCGGGCATGAACCGAAAGAAGGTGGGAGACTCGATTGAAATCCTCAACCACCAGTTTCGCATCTGCGGCATCGTGCCCCACGGAAAAGGTGGCCGCAAGTTCTTGCCGTTGGCGACGATGCAGGATTTGCTGGGCGCCGAAGGACGCGCTTCCGCCTTCTACGTGAAGCTGGATGATCCAGCGAACGCGGATCAGGTGGAGAAAGAGATCCAACAGGTGCCGGGAATGGAGAACTACGCAGTGCGCTCGATGCAGGAGTACTTGTCGATGATGACGCCGGACAATCTCCCAGGATTTGAAATCTCCATCCGGATCGTGATCGGGGTTGCTGTCATCGTGGGCTTCCTGGTGATTTTCCAGTCGATGTACACGGCGGTTATGGAGCGTACGCGAGAGATTGGTATTTTGAAGTCTCTTGGCGCGTCGAAGCTTTACATTGTCAATGTGGTGCTGCGGGAAACTGCCGTGCTGGCGATTTTGGGAATCGTTGCTGGAGTCATCATCAGCCTGGTTACCCGCCGCGTGATTATGTTCGAAAGGCCCGTCCTCCGGCTTTTCTGGAGCAATCAGTGGGTTCTTCGGGCAAGTTTGATCGCCATTGTTGGCGCGCTGGCGGGGGCTTTGTATCCGGCGTTTAAGGCGGCGGGGAAGGATCCGATAGAGGCGCTGGCGTACGAGTGAGGCGTCACCTTTTCTGGTTCCTTTTATTCTTCTGATTCCTTCGCTTCGATTCCGGCTCTCTTCAGCAGCCGTCTCAATCCTCGTTCTCCGGCGGCGCCGCGTTGTTCGGCGGCGATGTTGCCGTCGCGGTCGATCACTACGTAGATTGG
>Ga0210388_10001316_pt1 | contig 19564 bp, 13 predicted proteins | sample IncBWC19OmetaG_FD_155485 | JGI IMG/M metagenome (GOLD analysis project Ga0210388, IMG submission 155485) | Forest soil microbial communities from Barre Woods Harvard Forest LTER site, Petersham, Massachusetts, United States - Inc-BW-C-19-O ... | reverse complement strand
CGGTACCGACCTTCCCTCATACTATCGAAAGCACGGCGGTTTCGTGATCTCCGCCGCCATCAATCGTTATGTGTATATCACCATCAACGAGGCCTTTCGTCCGCGGATTATTTTGAAGTACTCGAAGCTCGAAGATGTGGAACGGTGGGAGGAGATTCAGCATCCCATCATCCGGGAGGCGCTTCGGCTGACGGGAATTATGGGGCCGTATCTTGAAATCGTCAGCTTGTCGGATATTCCCGCCGGTACGGGGCTCGGGTCCTCGGGAAGTTTTACGACAGCTTTGCTGCGGGCGCTGCATACCATGAAACGGAATTTTGTTCCTCCTCAGGAACTGGCCGAACAGGCCTGCCACATCGAAATCGATTTGCTGAAAGAGCCTGTGGGCAAGCAGGATCAGTACATCGCCGCATTGGGGGGCATTACCAGTTTCGAATTTTTACCGGACGATCAAGTAATTGCGGAACCGTTGAAAATTGCCTCGGAAACTTTGGCGAATCTCGAAGACAGCCTGCTGCTGTTCTTCACGGGAGCGTCGCGCTCAGCGGCAGAAGTTTTGCGCGATCAGGACACCCGCACGCGCGACAATGCCAGCGATATGCTGGAGAACTTGCATTTTACGAAGCAACTGGGCCATGAAAGCCGCGACGCGCTGCTGGCTGCCGATCTGCGCAAGTTTGCCGATCTGATGCACGTTCATTGGGAACACAAGAAGAAACGCTCTCCCGGGATGAGCAGCAGTTTCATCGACGAAATGTATGAACGTGCGCGCTCCCACGGAGCGCTCGGGGGAAAACTGATTGGCGCAGGCGGCGGCGGATTTCTGCTGCTCTACACCGAGGATAAAACGCGTCTTCGTTCTGCCATGCGAGGCGCCGGCCTGCGCGAAGTTCGGCTGCAATTCGACTTTAGCGGGACTTCCGTCCTGGCGCATTCCTAGAGACACATGCTGCCTGTGGCCATACTTGCCGGCGGTTTGGCAACGCGTCTGGGATCGCTGACGGAAAAAATCCCGAAGTCGTTGATCCCGATCGATGGCGAACCCTTCGTGGCGCACCAGTTGCGGCTGCTCGAAAGAAACGGCATCCGGCGTGTCATACTGTGCGTCGGCCATCTGGGCGAGCAGATCGAGCGAACCGTCGGAGATGGCGGCGCGTTCGGAGTGGCGGTCACGTACTCCTACGACGGCGCCAGGCTGCTGGGGACGGCTGGAGCTATCAGGACCGCACTTCCTAATCTGGACGAGAGTTTTTTTGTGATGTATGGCGATTCCTATCTGGCCTGCGACTATGCGGTTGTTGAACGGGAATTTTTTCGGTCGAGCAAGCTGGGACTGATGACCGTATTCCACAACAACGGACAATGGGACGCCAGTAACGTGGAGTTTGAAGAAGGCCGCATTCTCGCCTACAGCAAGAAGAACCGTAGTGCGCGCATGCGCTATATCGATTACGGGCTCGGCGTTTTCCATGCGCAAGCCTTTGCCAGAACCCACGCCCGCGACCTGGCGGAGGTTTACGCGGAACTTCTCGAGGCCGGCGAATTGGCCGCGGTGGAGGTGCACGAGCGCTTTTACGAAATCGGCTCCCCCACAGGATTGAATGAGATGACGAATTTCTTAAGCCCACGACGGGATGCGCGGAAATGAGCAGCCGCACTTTTGCCCAGGAGTTTCTCGCCGAGGCAGCCCAGATCATCGCCAACCTGGATGTGGCGAGCATCGAAAAAGCCGCGGCCCTTCTGGCCGGCGCTCGGGCCGCCGGTGGACGTCTCTTTGTTCTCGGCGTGGGCGGAAGTGCGGCCAATGCTTCGCATGCCGTTAATGACTTCCGCAAGATTGCAGGCATCGAGGCGTATGCGCCCACCGACAATGTATCCGAACTAACGGCCCGTGCCAATGATGAAGGCTGGAGTTCGATCTTCGATAGCTGGTTGCGAATCAGCCGGCTGCGGTCCGAGGATTTGCTGCTGATCCTGTCGGTTGGGGGCGGAGATGTGGCGCAGAATGTAAGTCCGAATCTGGTTGCCGCACTGAAATTTGCCAAGTCGGTAGGCGCAAAAATTATCGGCGTGGTTGGCCGCGACGGGGGTTATACCGCCACGGTTGCCGACGCGTGCGTGCTGATTCCCACGGTCAATCCTTTACACATCACTCCGCACACGGAAGCCTTCCAGGCGGTTATTTGGCATCTTCTGGTTTCGCATCCGGCGGTCAAGATGCAAGCGACGAAATGGGAGTCGATGGGGGTGGGTGCCAGTCGGCGCGCCGTGTTTCTTGACCGCGACGGCGTTATCAACCGGGCTTTTGTTCGCGATGGCAAGCCATTTCCTCCGCCAACCCCGCAAGAGTTGGAAATACTTCCCGGGGTTGCGGAAGCTTTGCGTGAACTAAAAGCAAATGGCTTTAAATTGCTGCTGGTCACCAACCAGCCGGATGTCGGGCGCGGAAAACTTTCCGTTCAAACCCTCGACGCAATGCATGAGGATTTGCGCGCACATCTTCCGCTCGACGATATTCTTGTCTGTTGCCACACCGACCAGGACAAGTGTGACTGCCGCAAGCCGATGCCCGGAATGATCATTGCAGCGGCCCGAAAACACAACATCGATTTGGCGGCGAGTTTCATGGTGGGCGACCGTTGGCGGGACGTCGATGCGGGTTATAATGCTGGATGCAAGACCATTCTTATCGATTACGGCTATTCGGAGAGACCTCCAGACCATGAGCCTGACTTGCGCGTAGGATCCCTCCGCGAAGCGGCTGACTGGATCATCCGCGCCACGCCTAAAGGAGCGCATCCCGCATGAAGTCTGTGTCCGAGCTGCGGGTGCAGATTTTCGCGGACGGCGCCGACAAGGCCAGCATGCTGGAACTCTACCGCCAGCCACATATCAAGGGCTTCACCACCAATCCCACGCTGATGCGAGCCGCGGGAATTACCGACTATCCAGGGTTCGCTCGGGAGCTGCTGGCCACCATTCAGGACCGCCCGATCTCTTTCGAAGTGTTCGCCGATGACGAACCAGAGATGGAAGAACAAGCGCGCCACATTGCCGCGTGGGGCAAGAATGTTTTCGTCAAGATTCCCGTGATGAGTACCAAGGGAGCGCCCACTTACGAACTCATCCGCCATCTTTCCGGCGAAGGAATTCAGTTGAACGTAACCGCATTGCTTACGGTCGAACAGGTACGGAGTGTTTGTCAGGCATTAAAGGCGCGGGCATATGTTTCTGTGTTTGCCGGCCGTATCGCCGACACGGGACGCGATCCTGTGCCGCTGATGCGCGAAGCCGTGTCTATGGTGAACGAGGTAAACGCTCAACTGATATGGGCGAGTCCACGAGAATTGCTCAACGTTTTCCAGGCAGATGAGATTGGCTGCCACGTGATCACGGCTACTGCTGATATCCTCAAGAAGCTTCCACTCGTGGGTAAGGATTTGCACGAGTTCTCGCAAGAGACGGTACAGATGTTTCGCGGGGATGCGGTGAAGTCCGGGTATTCTCTTCCGACTGCTAGCCCGGGAATTTCTCTGGTTTCCCGCCGCTAGGGATGGTTCGTAAGTATCACTTTGCCTGACACTTCACTGGCAATGTGCAGCGGTCCCGGGAGCAGTGCCTCCACCTTGGCGCGTTCATGCTCTGGCACAAAAAGAAAAACCCGCTCCGGAGAAACCCAGGCGCGGAGCAAAGCCGGATCATTCAGAAAAATGTGCGGCGCATCAGGGTAGGTTGATCCCCACCACATGGAGCTGGTATTCCCGTTCACCAGTTCAATAGGGCGGCGCAAATAGAAAAGTAGCGACGAGCCAAACGATTGATCGCCGTAGATCATGACGCGATCGTTTGGCCGCAGCTCCGGCGCAATCTGTCGAGCCATGCTTCGCGATCCCAGAAACGGATCGAAGCGCACCAGAGCGATATGCGCTGCGATCAGGAAGACCGCCATGGTGGCGGCCGTCGTCCAAGTGGCTGCGAATTGCGATCCCCGGCGACGAAGCCAGAAAGCAAGCGCCGGACCTATCAGAAGGATGACAGCGGCCAGGATGGCCGGGAGCCGGAGCGCCGCGAAGGATTCGCCGGTCAGGTCGAGCATGTGCCCCATCGAAAGCGTTTCGGCCTGCAGGTCTGGCTTGGCGAGCACCGTGCCGATGTCCGCCACAAATGGCAAGTGGCGAGAGTTCCACAGCCCCGCCGCCAGCACGGTCGAGATTGCGATGCAGATTACCGTCAGTGCGCCCGAACTCCACAGAAGCCAGCGGCGCGAACCCGACTCTTCTTCGTTTGCCAGCCTCGCTGCCATCAGCAGCAGGATCGGAAAGTATGCTGGAAAAGTGTAGTACTCCTGATTCGTCGAGAAGGAGAAAAAGACAAGTGTAACCCCCGCCCAGACAAGGCAGAGTAGTTCGGTTCGCGACTGGAAGGTCAGCAGCCGCGGAGACTTGAGTTCACCGGGTTTGCGACGAGCCCTCCATTCCCTGATCGGCCGCCGCAGCGCCACCGGCAAGTACAGACTCCAGGGGAATAGCCAGACCAAGTGGAGCGACCAGTAGAGTGAGTCTTTCTGTTTGTTGTAGTCCCGGGGAATGCGCTTACCCAGGAAGCGCATGAAGTGTTCGTTCACGAAGTAGAACCAGTAAAAGTGCGGATTGCGAATGCCGGCTAATATGTGCCACGGCGCCGCGATTGCCAGAAACAGTACCGTGCCACTGAACAGGCGGAACTCACGCCAGCGTCGCCACTCGCCACTGATCGCAACGTAGAGTGACAGGGCCAACCCGACGACGACGATCGCGAGCAGACCTTTGGTGAGCACCGACAAAGCCATCGAGGCATAGCCGGCATACCATCGCCAGGCATCGCCATCCTCCAGAGCGGTGGCGAAGAAGTAGAACGATAAGGCAATAAAGAAACTAAGAATGGATTCCGGGATCAGTATGCGCGTGAAGAGATAGCATCCGGCCGCGGACGAAACAAACAATCCCGCGTAAATAGCGGCGCGGTCGCCGAATGCGCGACGTCCCCATCGCATGGCCAGCAAGACCAAGAGCAGCATCGAGACCGCAACGGGCAGATGTGCGGCGAACTCATTTACACCGAAGCAGCGGTAACAGAACGACACCGCCCAGTACATCAGGGGAGCTTTCTCCAGATAGCGGTTGCCGTTCACTTTCAGCGTTACGTAATCCTGCGTGACCGCCATCTCGCGAGAAGCCTCGGCGTGGGTGGAATCCGCATCGTCCTGCAAGCCGGGAGAAAAAAGTGAGCCCCCGTAGACCGTCGCGAATAAAAGCAGGACGCCGACAATGTATAACTTCGGGAACCCGGGCAGCGGGGCTGAACGTGCATAGATTGAGCCGGGGGTTTTGGTTCTCAATGGGACAGGGTCCTCGAATCAGACACCGAAACAATAACGCCAACACTCGGAGGCAAACATTACCGTATCCCAATCTATCACTGGGATCGACTTTTCTCGCCCGTGCACGGCTCGGCGATAACTCGTCAGCCCATTTTCTTATGTTAGACTTTGAGTGCAATAAAACTCTCTCCATCTGCCAAGAGCGGGAGCGCGCGTGCGTTGGCTTTTCTGCCTTTTCTGTTTTTTTATTTTGATTGTTCTTCCTTGTGGTGCGGCTGCCCCCACGGATTACTACAACCACGTGGTGTTCGACAACAGCATCACCCCCGACTACTACTATTACAGCAGCGGAAGAGCGGTGTTTCCCAGCACGATTGAGTTATTGTCGGGTTCGCTTCCCGTCGAGAAGAAGAATTTCTTCACCCCCCCGAATGCCCTTCGCCTGCAGTGGCGGTCGGTGGCGGGAGGAAGTTGGGAGACGGAACTGCGAGCGGTTAGCATGCGTAATCGGCTGACGGATTTCCGCGGCGATACGCTTTATATATGGTGCTACTCGCCGGAGCCATTTCCCGCTGCCGATTTGCCATTCCTTCAACTGGAAGATGAACAACATGATTTTACAATTCCGGTAAAGCTGGACCTCAACGGTGGCGACGTGCCTGGCAAACGCTGGTTTCAGGTCCGGTTGCCGATTAGCGAGTTTGAGACTGCCTCCATTCACCCCTTTCAGGCACGCGAACTCCATAGCCTGTACTTCAGTCAGGGGGCTGCGGACGACGCGCCTCACACATTAATCATCGACGAGATCAAGATCGACGACAGAAGCGCCGCTTCGCCCGTGGCCCCCGAAGTGAGGAGCGCTCCTCGGGCGCCAAAGGATATACAGGCCAAAGGCTACGACCGCCATATTGATGTTAGTTGGGAACCAGTTGCCAACAGCGATCTGCAAAGCTATGCCATCTATCGCTCGGTCGATAAGCATAAGTTCCAACCCATCGGTATTCAGAGTGCGGACATCAACCGTTACACCGACTTCGTAGGCCGTTCCGGAGTGAAGGCAACTTACCGGGTTAAAGCGGTTGACCGATCTTACCGGCAGTCCGCCTTTTCGGAAGCAGCCAGCGCGTCAACCCGGGAGCTGTCGGACGATGAATTGCTCACCATGTTGCAGGAAGCCTGCTTCCGTTACTACTGGGAGGGAGCTCATCCCACCGCGGGAGCGACGCTCGAAAACATTCCCGGGGACGAACGGATCGTCTCGACCGGGGCTAGTGGATTTGGGATTATGGCGCTCATCGTAGGAGTGGACCGTGGGTTCATCACGCGCCAGCAAGGTATCGAGCGTCTTACGCAGATTTTGGATTTCCTCGAGAAGGTTCCTCGCTATCACGGCGCCTGGTCCCACTTTCTGAATGGCAGCACGGCGCAGAGCATGTTGGTATTCGGCATGTTCGATAACGGCGGCGATCTTGTCGAGACGTCGTTTCTAATGCAAGGATTGTTAGCTGCGCGGCAATACTTCAAGGGCGACAATACGGCGGAGCAAGGTATTTATCAAAGAATTACGGTTCTGTGGGAGGCCGTGGAGTGGGATTGGTACCGCCGGACTCCCAAGAACGATGCCCTGCTGTGGCACTGGTCTCCGCAGTGGTCATGGTTCATCGATCACCGGCTTACCGGATTTAATGAAACCATGATCACCTATCTATTGGCCATTGCATCGCCCACGCATGGAGTTTCAGCCGACCTTTATTACTCCGGCTGGGCGGGGCAATCGGAGGCTGCCATCGCATATCGCAGTGGCTGGTCGGGATCAACCGACGGGGAACGCTATGTAAACGGCCACAGTTACTACGGCATCAAGCTTGACGTGGGGGTGGGTACCGGCGGTCCTCTATTCTTTGCTCAATATTCGTTCCTGGGGTTCGATCCCCGCGGCATTCATGATCGCTACACGGATTATTTCGATAACAACCGCAATTTCGCGCTCATCGATCAGGCGTATTGCGAGTCGAACCCCGGCCACTTCCAGGGATATGGTCCCAACGACTGGGGGTTGACGGCAAGTGACGATCAGTTAGGCTATTCCGCTCACGCCCCGGACCGGGCCACAGACAATGGCACGATCACTCCAACCGCGGCGCTCGCATCGTTTCCTTATACACCTGAGGCCTCAATGGCCGCGTTAAAGTTCTTTTATCGGGATTTAGGGGACCGCCTGTGGGGAGTTTACGGACCGCACGATGCTTTCAATCTGGGCCGGAACTGGTTCTCTCCCGTCTACATGGGCCTTGATCAGGCACCGATCGTGGTCATGGTGGAAAATTACCGCACTGGCTTGCTTTGGAAATTGTTCATGTCCAATCCGGAGATTCAACCCATGCTGACAAAGGTGGGGTTTGTCGCGGATAAAAGCAATTCAATCGCGGACAAATGAGCGGCAAAATGCTGGGACCCCCCGGCTTGCGATCGCAGCCCGCATCTCGTCCCCTTCCCCTCACAGCTCTGCGTGTGAACCACCCCGACCTAAAGTGAAAGCCAACCTAAAGTGAAATAGGTACATCAGAGCTTACCGAACCGGAGACATACGCGGCCTTCATGTAGCAGGACGCGAGAAATCGTGGATCGCGTCCCCTGAGGCGCAGGCCACGGACACAATCGGCACCACCAACTGCCGCTGTGAGCATTGTCTTCACTTGATGTATGAATCCATTCATCGCCGTTTCGGTGACTCGCCATTTCAAATGAAGGAGCCCTTTATGCCGTATCGAAAGTTGTCGGTAATCACGCTGATCGCTGTCACCTTTTTGGTAGGTGCTGCGCATGCCCAGTTTCGCGCCTCCCTCCGCGGAACGGTTCAGGATTCTCAGGGTGCAGCTATTGCTGGCGCGACCGTGACTTTGGTGAACACAGACACGAACCAAACCATGGTGTCTACCTCCGACGGGAATGGCGTTTATAACTTCAACGCGCTGCCGCCGGCTCCCTACCGAATCACGGTTGAGCACGAGGGGTTCAACAAGAAAGTGCTTGAGCACGTGGTCATTATTCCCGAGCAGCTCAATGCGCTGGACTTGCTCCTTGAGGTGGGTAAGGTTGAACAGATCGTAACGGTGTCGGACACAACCCAGGCGCTCGATACAGAGACGGCCACGGTAAGCGGCACCATCACCAGCAACCAGATCCAGCATATGCCGTCGTTCAATCGCGATGTGTTTCAACTGGCGCAACTGGCGCCGGGAGTCTTCGGAGATGCTTCGCAGAACGGAAGCGGCGGGTCTTACACTTTGCCGGGAGCGCAGGGAGTGAGCGGGTCCGGCAACAGTGCTGCCGGTGTCTTCCAGATCGAGAATGCTCCGCAGATCCAAAGTGCCGGTGGCCAGGAGATTGGAAACAACATCACGATCGACGGTATTAGCACGGTGAGTGCGGTGTGGGGCGGTGCGTCGGTAATCACCCCCAGTGAAGACTCAGTGCAAGACATGAAGGTCGTCTCCAATAACTACGATGCGGAGAATGGTCGTTTCAGCGGCGCCCAGATCCAAGTCACCTCGAAGAGTGGCACCAATAATCTGCATGGCAGTGCATTCTTTAAGGCTTCACGCCCAGGACTGAATGCCTACCAGACTTATAACGGCCTCGGTTCGCTTCTGCCGGGCACCCCCCAACAACGCGGTCTCAATCGTAACGACGCCCGCTTCAACAACTATGGCGGAAGTCTGGGCGGGCCCATTCGGAAGAACAAGATATTTGCGTTCTTCAACTGGGAGACCAGCCCGCTTACCGAAGTCGCCACCGCGCAAGGCTGGTATGAGACTTCGCAGTTCGATTCAACCGCTGCACCCGCCGGAAGCGTTGCCGCCACCTACCTCTCCTTCCCCGGAAACGCCGTTTCCGCGAGCGGAATTATTCCCCGCAGCTGCTCGTCTATCGGGCTAGTGCAGCAGGCGCCGGGAGTTGTGGGGAACTGCAACGCCATTGGTCCGAACGGCTCCCAAGGCCTGGACATCGGCTCGCCTTTGAAAACCGGCTTGGGCTTACAAGATCTGACCTACGGCGGCAGCCCCACTAGTCCCGGTGTGGGCGGCGGGCTCGATGGAATACCCGACTTCGCATTCTTTAACTCGCTGAATCCAACGACAGTGTCGCAGAGTCAGTACAACGGACGTTTGGACGCCGATGTGACCGGTAAGGACAGGCTGTCTTTCACTATCTACTGGGTCCCGAGCGAGACCACGGATTACCAAGGCCCCATCCGCAAGGAGAATTTGTGGCATCACACCGTGGTCAACGATGCATTTTCGCTGATCTGGAACCATACATTCTCATCCACGTTACTGAATCAGGCGCGCGGCAATGCCGCAGGCTGGCGTTACAATGAGCTTTCCAGCAACCCGCAGGAGCCCTTTGGATTGCCCCAGGCCAACATCGAATCCATAGGCTCCATACAACCTCAGTACTTCGGAGCTCCGCCCCCGGGGCAATACAATCAGTGGACTTATAGCTACAATGACGTACTCACCAAAATAGTCGGTCGTCACAGCATCAGAGTCGGCGGAGATTTGACCCGGCTCTCATATTTGAATGAAAATCTCGGCGGAGGGCGGCCCAGTTTCAATTTTGAGAACTTCTGGGATTTCGCGAATGACGCGCCTTTTTTTGAGACTGCAGTATTCAATGCCAAGACCGGTATTCCCTTCGGCAACCGCCAGGACGATCGCGAGAATCTGTGGGGCGCGTTTGTGCAGGACGACTTCAAAGCCCTTCCGAACCTGACCATCAATCTGGGCCTGCGCTGGTCTTACTTCGGATCGATATATGCCAAGCAGAATAATCAGGACGTTCTGCAATTCGGATCGGGGGCAAATCTACTGACGGGTATACACGTCCGCGTCGGTGGAAATCTCTATACTCCGCAGAAAAACAATTTCGGTCCGGTGGTTGGATTTGCCTGGCAACCGAAGTCGTACCAGAACAAGATCGTGATCCGCGGTGGATTTGGCATCAGCTACAATCAAAACGAAATTGCCATCACCGCAAATTCCAGCGGGAACCCACCCAACGCAGTAACTGGAAACTTCAACTGCTCTTACCCCTTCACCTCCAACCCCTCTTGTGCGGGCAACGGAATTTTGTACCAAACCGCAGCAGACGTTCACTCCATCTTTGGATATGCGCCCAACCAAAACGCGATCACAACCTTTGGCAGCAACAATCTACCGATAAGCGGATCACCACTCTCCGTGGCGGCTTTCCAGTCGAATCCGAAGACGACCGCCAATTATCATTATTCGCTGGACATACAGGATCAGTTGCCATTTAACTCGGTATTCACCCTGGGCTACCAGGGAAACGAGACACGGCACCTGTTCGTGCTAAAGAATTATGACGCAGTCGGGGCGGCGAATGGGCTTGCGCTGAATCCGATCCTGGAGACTGTCAACTTTTGGCAGAACACCGGCAACGGGAACTACAACGCGATGATCGCCACTCTCACGCACAACTTCTTGCGCGGGTTTCAGGCATCAGCGCAATACACCTGGGCCAGGGCCATGGACGAGAATTCAGGACCGTACTATGAAGATCCGTACCCCTTCAGTACGAGTGCGGCGTATGGACGGGCTAACTACGATGTGCGAAATGCGTTCAAGCTCTTCGGGTTGTGGCAGCCGGTATTTTTCCGCGGCAACCATAGCTGGATCGAGAAAGTAGCCGGAGGCTGGTCTCTGAGCGGTATCTGGAACGTACACTCGGGCTTTCCTTGGAATCCTTATTACAACATCACGGGTAATGTGTACTACTCGGGCAGCGGTTACGGTCAGCTTCGCCCAGCGGCTCTTTTGCCGGGAGCCGGCAGCAACACCAGCAACAAAACATTCGAGCAACCCATCAACCCGAATTACGGCGGGAACGGCACTACCTTTCTGACGCCTCCGACTTACGTTCAGGGAGTGCCCTTTCCCGCCACCTCGCCTGCACCGCTCCCTGGAATCCAACGCAACAGCTTGAACGGGCCGGGCTATAACGACGTGGATGCCAGCCTGAGCAAAGGATTCGGCCTTCCCAGGAACCGGGTTTTAGGAGAGAGCGCCAGGTTCGAAATCCGCGCCGACGTTTACAACCTGTTCAATAAAACGAACCTTAACGTTGCGTCTCTCGACGCGAATCTGGGTTCGGTGGCGCCGGACGGCACGGTGGTTCCAAACTCGGACTTCGGCGTTGCCGGCAGCGCGCTGGGCAGCAGGACAATCCAACTGCAGGCGCGCTTCAGCTTCTGACAGCCCTTCTGAGGGTGCGCCTGATGGCGTACCCTCTTTTCGCTCAGCCTGACGCCGCCGCACCCGAGGACTCCGGTGTTGCAGGTTCACTACTCGCCCGCATCGCCTGGATTCACCGCGCAGCGCTTCCGCGCGAAACTGGAAGCCGGCCGCTGCAGATAGACTACCCTTCTGCTCTGCGGGGCGGGCCCCTACAGGATTCACTGTATACACCTACGCTCGCCTTAGTAGGTAGATTAAACAGCGGCTCCTCCTCCCCCTCCATTCGAGCTAGAAGCCTTGGAGTCGTCTATGGCACCGTGAGCAGCTGTGGAGCGCAGTAGGCCACTGAGGAACAGTCGGTGGTTCGTTGGCTATTATGTTTGCTTCGTTGATGTGGCAAACGCACTGAGACGTACAACGTAAAGCGCCAAGAGAAGCGCTTAACCCAATGCAAGCGAGAGCCGGAAAGAGCAGTGCTATTCAGAAAAAGAACATAGAAAGTCCTAGCCTGCCTAAGGCCCCCACTGGAATTCAAGGACTTGACGAAATAACTAACGGCGGTTTTCCACGTGGCAGACCTACGCTCGTATGCGGCAGCGCCGGCGCTGGAAAGACACTCCTGGCCATGGAGTTCCTGGTTCGCGGTGCCACCCAGTTCAACGAACCTGGAGTCTTTATGGCGTTCGAAGAGACCGCCGCCGAGCTCGCGCAAAATGTGCGCTCAATCGGATTTGATTTGGATGAACTGGCTGCGGAGAAAAAGTTGGCCATCGATTTCGTTCGCGTCGAACGCAGTGAAATCGACGAAACTGGGGATTACGACCTCGAAGGATTGTTCATACGGCTCGGTTCCGCGATCGACAGCATCGGAGCGAAACGAGTAGTTCTCGATACCATTGAGAACCTGTTTTCCGGGCTGCAGAATGAAGGAATTCTAAGGGCTGAGTTGCGCCGCTTGTTTCGCTGGCTCAAAGATAGGGGTGTGACCGCGGTCATCACCGCCGAACGCGGCGAAGGTGCCCTCACCCGCCACGGGCTGGAAGAATATGTTTCTGATTGCGTCCTCCTGCTCGACCACCGCATGGTGGACCAGATTTCCACCCGCCGGCTGCGCATCGTGAAATATCGGGGCACGGCGCATGGCACCAATGAGTATCCGTTTCTGATCGACGAAGATGGTTTCAGCGTCTTACCGGTCACCTCCCTGGGCCTGCAGCATCATGTAAATCATGAGCGCATTTCGACCGGCGTTCCCCGCTTGGATACGATGCTGGGGGGCCAAGGATTTTACAGGGGCAGCACCGTCCTGATTTCGGGAACAGCCGGAACTGGCAAGACCAGCTTGTCTGCGCAGTTTGTCGATGCCGCCTGCCGGCGCGGCGAGCGTTCGCTTTACTTCTCCTTCGAGGAATCGCCGGGTCAGCTCATTCGCAATATGCAATCCATCGGCCTGGACTTGGCACAGTGGATCAAGAAGGATCTGCTCCGGTTTCATTCCAGCCGAGCCACGCTTTACGGGCTGGAGATGCACTTGGCGATCATGCACAAGATTATTCACGAGTTTCAACCCCAAGTGGTGGTTATCGATCCGGTGGGAAGCCTGGTACAAGCAGGCAACCGGCGCGACGCCCACATCATGTTGATTCGCCTGATCGACTTTCTGAAGCAAAAGGGAATCACCGGCATTCTGACAAACTTAACTTCCGGCGGAGAGGCCATAGAGAAGACCGACGTGGAAATCTCCTCCATCGTGGATACGTGGCTATTCGTGCGGGACATCGAATTGGGCGGCGAACGCAACCGCGCCCTGTACGTTCTTAAATCGCGAGGTATGGCCCACTCCAACCAACTCCGGGAATTTCGTTTGACGGATCATGGAGTCGATTTGCTGGACGTATATCTAGGTCCCGAAGGCGTTCTGACCGGATCGTCCCGTCTATCACAGGAAACGCGTGAGAAGGCTGCGGGGTTGGAACGGCGGCGGGAGGCCGAGCGCAGACAGCGTGACCTCACGCGAAAACGGGAAGCGTTGGAAGCCCGTATCACGGCGCTCCGAAAAGAGTTCGCGATCGAGCAAGAGGAGTTGGCTATGGTTGGTGCCGAGGAAATTGCGAGCGAAAAATTTGTGGCCGACAGTCGCGAAGCCATGGCTCGCAGCCGCCGCGCCGATCAGAGCGATGGGATTGTCTCTACCAGAAAGCAGCACAGGAGTCAGGATGGCAAAAACACCAAACGCTAGCCCCAAGCCACCTCTAAGTCTCAAAGAGATTAACGACAAAGGAACGGAGGCAGGCGAAGTCTGGGAACTCCGTTTGTATGTTGCGGGCCAAACTCCGCGATCGGTCGCCGCCTTTGCGAATCTCAAGAAAATCTGTGAGGACCACTTGGCCGGGCGCTACAATATAGAAGTGGTCGATCTGGTGAAGCATCCGCAATTGGCTGCCGGGGACCAGATCCTAGCAATTCCTACCTTGGTGCGGAAGTTGCCGCAGCCATTGCGCAAAATCGTGGGCGATCTTCGCGACACCGAGCGTGCCTTGGTGGGTTTACAGCTGCGGCCTGCTGCTCTGGAAAAGTGAAGCGAAGAAGTCAGCTCTTCGTCGGGAGAAATTTAGATGGAAGAAGGCACGCCGGCGGTTGAAATCCATTTGTCGGACGAAGCGGAACAGACGCTGCGCGCGATTCGCGATGGGACGGTGGATGCGTTCGTAGTGCGCGATCCTGAAGGTCATCGGGTTTATACCCTCGAGGGCTCCGACCTTCCCTACAGCACTCTGGTGGAAAGAATGCAGCAGGGAGCAGCCATGCTCGATGCCGACGGTTGCGTCATTTATGCCAATCATAGTCTGGCACAGTTGCTGGGTGTGGCGCGTGAGACGCTGGTCGGGTTTCCTCTTACCAACTTCCTGGCGCCGGAGGATCATCCCGGTTGTCAGAAATTGCTGCATGAGGCTCGGAGCGGGTTCAGCGAAGGCGAAATGCGTTTGCTTCGGGCGGATGGCGAATCGATTTCTGCCCATTTCTCGTTGAGTCTGTTGTCCCGCGACAAGTCGGCAACCGGAGTTCTGGTCACTGACTTGACCGCCAGCAAGGAGCAAGGGGAACTGGCGTCACGCTTTCAGCGAATGCAGGATGAAGAACGCAAGCGCATTGCGCGGGAACTGCATGACAGCGTAGGCCAGTTGCTCGCCGCCATCGGCATGAATATCGCTATCGTCCAACAGCAATCTCGTAAGCTCGATGCGGACGGAACCAGGGCCGTGTCCGAGAACGCCATGCTGGTGGAACAGGTCTCCAGAGAGATTCGTACCATCTCTCACTTGCTACATCCTCCTCTGCTTGACATAGCCGGGTTGGTGTCTGCGCTGCGTTGGTATGTGGACGGATTCTCAGAACGCAGCAAGATAAAAGTCGACCTTGATATTCCATCTGATTTCGGCCGGCTGCCCGACGACGTTGAAATTGCAATCTTCCGGATCGTTCAGGAGTGTTTGACCAATATCCATCGTCACGCTGGAAGCGCCACTGCCACGATCGCCGTGTATCGGGAGAATGACTTCCTGACGGTTCAAGTTCGGGATGAAGGGAAGGGAATACCCAAGGACAAGCAACGAGACCTGCTCGAATCGGGCCGAGCCGGCATCGGCTTTGGTGGTATGCGGGAACGTCTCCGGCAGCTTGACGGCAGCCTCGAAATTCAATCGGAGGGACGTGGCACCACGGTGATTGCGAAAGTCAAGATTGCGTGAGAATGCGGAAGGCATGGTTGTGCAATCGGGGAAAGTCTATCGGCCCAAAGCAGATTTTATTAGGAACCCATGCACCCTCCTTCACTTTCCAATACAGAACTTGCTGAAGATGAGGTTGAGGATGTCATCCGTCGTGGTAGCTCCGGTTATCGCGTCAAGTGGTCGAAGGGCATTGTAAAGATCGAGCAGGAGCATCTCGTGAGGGATTCTGCCAGTTACCGCATTGCTCGCCGCCTCCAGCATAACCAGTGACTCTTGAACAAGTCCCTGGTGGCGAACATTGGTAAGAAATCCACTTTCTGCCTGCGCTCCGGTTTCGCCCCCGATGTGGCGCAAAATCTCACTCCGTAGTTCGCCGATTCCCTGCCCGGTCAAGGCAGACACTTGAACCCTGGCAAACTGGCCGGTCGTCACCGACCATCGGCTACTCGATTCCAGGTCGCATTTGTTCCCCACCACAATTGCCGGACGACCCTGCACTTGCCGCAGCAGCTCGTTGTCTTCGGTCGCCACGTTCTGCGAAGCATCGAATACCACCAACACCAGATCAGCATCCGCCAGGGCTTCGATGGATTTCCGAATGCCGATCGATTCCGCTTCGTCGAGCGCTTGCCGGATGCCCGCGGTGTCGACAAGCCGCAGGGGAATGCCACCGAGCGCGACAGTTTCGCTGACCAGATCGCGTGTGGTGCCGGGGGTTGCGGTCACGATGGCCCGTTCGCGCTCAACCAGACGATTGAACAAACTGGACTTCCCTACGTTGGGCCGGCCGATGATGGCCAGCGTCAGTCCCTGATGGACGATATTTCCGTAGGCGAAGGTTGCGGCAAGAGCCGCGAGCGGCTGACGTACCGCCGCGATGCGTTCGAGGATGACAGAGTCGGGCAGGATCGATACGTCGTCCTCTGCGAAGTCGATGCCTGCTTCGAGCACAGCGATCAATTCGACTAGTTTCTGTTTGACCGGCTGCAGGCGTTTGGAAAGAGCGCCCTCAAGCTGTTGCGCGGCAACTTTTGCCTGATAGAGCGTCTGCGAGTCGATCAGATCGCGAACCGCTTCGGCTTGGGTGAGATCGATGCGGCCGTTAAGAAACGCGCGCATGGTGAACTCGCCCGGCTCCGCGAGCCGCGCCCCGGCCGCAACACAAAGTTCGACGAGGTGCCGCAGCACCACGGGAGAGCCGTGGGCGGCGATCTCGACAATGTCGTCAGTGGTATAGGAATGGGGTCTTGCGAAATAAGTCACCACTACTTCATCGATCCGCGTGGGGACAGCCGTCCTCGGCGGTCCCACCGGGCGCAGCTCGGCGACGTCTCCACCGCACTCGATGAGTTCGCCGACAACCGCCAGTCCGGGTTCCAGATCGTGTTTCAAGCGCAACATGGGCGAGGTGATCTGGCGAGCTCGCGGTCCCGCCACGCGCACCACTCCGATCCCGCCGCGCCCCGGGGGCGTGGCGATAGCGACAATGGTATCGTCGAGGTTCACCGAGCGATTGTAGTGGGTGTGGCCACGACCTTCTCAATCTCGGCCTTCAGCTCAGCGTAGGGCAATGCCCCGGGATGGTACATCGCCACCTTGCCGCTGCGGTCAAGCAGCACAAGTGTCGGCGTAGTGGATGCTCCATACATATCGAAGTTGTACTTGCTGATGGGGACGGGCATATCGAGCAGGCCTGCATAGAAGCGATGCCGCACTGCGTCGATGTAGGCCAGCTCGTCGCTGGGAGCTGCATTTTCGACTTGTGCCGTATATCCATAGAGCCGGGTGGGACCGATGACGGTTAATCCCCTGGGCGCAAATTCCGAGCGCAGTTGCGTGATGATGGGAGCCTCGGCTTTGCAGTCAACGCACCAGTGCGCCCAGAAGAACAGCAGAACCGGGGAGCCTTTGAGTTGAGCCAGCCCAGGCGGTTTTGATCCCAGAAATTCATCGCTCCGAAGTACGGGCGCGGCTTTGCCGTCGAAGGAAAGCAGGTTCAGGTTTTTCTGCAGACGTGCGCGGATCGAGGTACTGCCATAAGCGCGCAGCGCAGCCTGCAGAATCGCGACGGCCTGAGTGCGCTGCCCGCGGGCTGCCAGGGTTTGGGACTGTACTTCGATGGCCGCTCCCAAAGCCGTCGCCAGGTGCGGGTCGGCATCGAGCGGACGCTGCTTGAGTTGCTCGCGTGCCATGGCACTGGTTTGTTTGGCATACGCCGCCGCCTGATCGTAGTCGCGCGCGACAAGAGCAGCCCGCGCCATCCAGGAATAGGCTTCGATATATTCGGACGTGACGCCGTTCTGGGCTTGGTAGGTCTTCAGTTCCGAGTCGGCTGTCGGAAAGCTGTTCCGGGCCAAAGCCCCACGGACATCTTCCACAATGCCCGCCCAGGTTGAGGTTGTAAGTACGAAGACGATTGCCAGACCGCGCAGACGCATATCCTGATGATCCCTTAATCTTGATGATCCATCTTTTGCGCCCGGATGGCAAATTCGCGAACCCTTGGGGAGGCTGCATAACCCTTTGTTATGGTTAGGCTTAGGTGGGACTTTTGAGATTTTTTGTAGCAATTTCGGGGCACTTGAAATACAATTCACCTGCGTTTGACTTTGGAGTTCCTCGCAGTAATTTCCCCGCTTACGGCGCGTGACCTGCCTGCCGAAGAACCCTTCCAAAGTTTCAGCGCTATATCAAATAAAGGAACATTGCAACACCATGGAAACAGGAACAGTGAAGTGGTTTAACGACGCCAAAGGCTACGGGTTTATCAGCCGGCAAAACGGCGAGGACGTATTTGTGCATTTCTCGGCCATTCAGGCAAGCGGCTTCCGCAGCCTGCAGGAAGGTCAGCAGGTGCAATTTGACGTGGTCAAAGGCCCTAAGGGCTGGCAAGCCGAGAACGTGAAGGGTGCATAAACCACTTCGCAGCTAACCATTCAGAAAAGGGCGGCCAAATATGGCCGCCCTTTTTTTCTCGGGGAACTTTTCGCCATCCCACGACATTACCAGTAGTGAAGGAACTAGGCGGGAACTCATGCAAGCCGCACTGCCGGCGCTCGTTCTAGACTCGCAGGCGATAAAGCGAAGCGCCATGAACGGTACGCCAGGAAATTCCGACGCGGAGAAGCCTGCAACGGCGGCAAGCGACGAACAATTGATGGCCGTGTTTGCCGGCGGTTCGAAGGATGCGTTTGCCGAGTTGTTCTCGAGGTACAAACAGCCGCTATATGGATTTTTCCGGCGTCGCGTTGCCGATCGAGCGCAAGCGGAAGAGCTGGCGCAGGAGACTTTTCTCGCGGTGCTTCGCGCGTCGTCACGCTATGAACCGCGCGCCCTTTTTCGAACCTATCTGTATGCCATTGGCTTCAAAGTCCTGGGCGCGTATCGCCGGAAAGCGGCCTTTCGCGCGACGTTTCTAGGGACTACCGCCGGGGGTGCCGAGCCTGCGATTCAGAACGCCATGGACGCGGAAGTATGGCTGCGCCAGGCGGTGGGTAAGCTGGAGCGTTGGGATCGCGAAATCCTGTTGCTGCGTGAATTTGAGCAGTTGAGCTACGCGGAAATTGCCGAGTTGCTGAGTTTGCCGGTGAACACGGTGCGCTCGCGTCTGTTTCGCGCACGGATGGCGTTGCGCGATCTGCTTGCCGCGCCCGCTCCGAAACCATCTGCAGAAAAGCTCACGGAATCGGAGGGACGCGCATGAACACCACTGCACATCCTGTGGCCCCCGAAGAAGTCATGGCCCTTCTCGATGGCGAACTTTCCGCCGCGGAGGCGCAAGCCGTCTCCGCGCACCTGGATCGCTGCGCCGAATGCAGCGCACTCGCTGAGCAGTTCCGCAGCACGTCACGGTCAGTTTCGCGCTGGAACGTCGAGGCTGTGCCGGCAAGGCTGGAGCACTCCGTTACAAGTGCGGCGGTCAAGGCTGGCGCAGGCGTCGACCTCGGTAAAGCGAACCTCTTTGTTCGCGCCAGCTTTTGGAGTTGGAAGCAGTGGGCCCTTGGGAGTGGAGGCACGCTGGCGGCGCTATTGCTTGTGCTGGCCATTTTCTTGCCAACCTCGCACCGCTCTCAGCAGGCAGCAATGTCCGCAACGTTGTATCGGGGAAAGCAGCCCACCGAAAGGGAGAGTTCTGCCGGAGGCAGCGCCGGTAAACTTCCGGTCAATGGTGATTCGATCGTCGATCAGCAGTCCAACCTATCTCAGAGCCGGAC
>Ga0210388_10001313_pt1 | contig 19591 bp, 12 predicted proteins | sample IncBWC19OmetaG_FD_155485 | JGI IMG/M metagenome (GOLD analysis project Ga0210388, IMG submission 155485) | Forest soil microbial communities from Barre Woods Harvard Forest LTER site, Petersham, Massachusetts, United States - Inc-BW-C-19-O ... | reverse complement strand
ACCACGATGTTGATTTCGTCGCAAAAACCGGCGAGCGCTTCATCAACGGAATTGTCGACCACTTCCCAGACGAGGTGATGCAGACCCATCTCGCCGGTCGACCCGATGTACATCGCGGGGCGCTTGCGCACGGCCTCGAGGCCGCCCAGCACTTTGATGGATGCCGCGTCGTAGCGGTGCCCGCCTTCATTGCCTATTGCCGATGCTTTTTCTGCCATAGATTGCATGCTCCTGCGAAATGTGCTTGCGCGCGGGCTTCGCGCCCCGACCGCATCGGGACGTTCAGCTCAAAATTTGAGCCCGCATCAGGAAAGGCGTTGTCATTTTTGCTGGCGGGCGTTTCTTTGTGAATCGCCCGCAACGATCGAATCGACCGTTCACGGCGAGCCATTCGCGGCGAGCCGTCACCTTACCCTGTGGCCCTCGGCGATTGCATTCGTCCGGGGCTCGAAGGGTTGCTGCTCCATCCCGTCCGGTTTTTCCCGCCAAAGCGGGGAGGCGGACGCGGCGAAGACTTTTCTCCTCCAGACAAGTAGCGTCCCGTACGCGCGCCTTCGCCCCGCGGAGCGGGGAAAGGGCAGGGGTGCGAGCATACAAACAGGGGCGCTGCAAGCCTGGCCGACGTGCCGTACTGGAGGAAACCTAAGACCGTCTGACCAGAAATATTCTACCCTGAATGAGGCTTTTTCTCAAGCTGGATTGCATTTGAAAATAGCGTCTATCACCTTATTTTTCAATCACTTAAGATAGTTTCTTTGACCGCCAAGCGACGAAGGTCAATTGGATTGCCAGTTTGCTCCAGGAGTCTGATTTGCAGAGGAATCTCTGTTTTTCTTGCGCCTAAACCACAGAGAGATTCTTCGCTTCGGTCGGAATGATAGTCCTATGTGGTTAGTTAATTTAATGAATAATCTCAAATCCGCATCGGCATGATCACGTAGCGATACCGGTAAGCTTCGTCGGCGAGGGGACGCATTTGCCCGGCGGATTGTTCGTCCTTCAGTTCGATGCTGATGGGGCCTTCGGGGGCGGCGGCGAGAAAATCGATCATGTACTGGGCGTTGAAGCCGATGGCGAGCGGCTCGCCCTTGTATTCCTTTTCGAGCGTTTCCTTGGCTTCGCCGTATTCCGGGCTGGACGCGGAAATTTCCACGCCTTCGGCGGAGACGGCGAGTTTCACGGCGTGCGAGCGCGTGTCGGCGAGCTGCGCGACGCGCTTCACGGCGTCATTCAATTCGCCGCGCTCGATCACAACTTTCCGGTTATTGTCGCGTGGCAGTACGGCTTCGTAATTCGGGAATTGCCCGGTGAGCATGCGCGAGATGAGCAAACGCTCCCCGGCGCGGAAAAACAGGTGGCTCTCGTCGAGCGCGAATTCGATCTCGGCGTCCTCGCCCGCTTCGCTGGCGAGGCGCAGCACTTCCGCCAGGGCCTTCTTGGGGACGAGCGGACGAACTTCCCGTGTCAAACCCTCGAATTTGTGATCGATCTCGGCAACGGCCAGGCGGTGGCCGTCAGTGGCCACCATGGTGACGTTTTCCGGCTTGAGCAGAAGCAGCGCGCCATTCAGCGTGTAGCGCGACTCTTCGTTGGATATCGCAAACGATGTCCTGGCGATCAGAGAGGACAGAATATTTGCCGGGATTTTAGCGATCGGATGGGGGAACGAAGGAATCGCGGGAAAATTGTCCTTGGCCATGCCGACCATCTTGTAGGTCTTGCGATCGGCCAGAATCTGCACCCAGTGATTGTCGAGCAGCTTGAAGCGGATTTCGCCGTCGGGTAAGAGGCGTACAAGCTCGAGAAGTTTTTTCGCGGGGATGGTTCCGGCGCCTTCCTTCTTCACCTTGGCTTCGCACTTGGTGCGGATGGAGAGCTCGAGGTCGGTGGCCGTCAGCGTGACGTGATTGCCGGAGGCTTCGCACAGGATATTGCCGAGGATCGGAATCGTGGTTTTCCGCTCGACGACTCCCTGCGTCAAATTGAGCTCCGTGAGCAGGTCAAATTTCTTCACACTGAATTCCATCGCTGGATTTCCTCCGCTGGAAGGCACGAGTACAACTGCTGCTGTGAAGGGCTACTCTACCCTGTTTTAAAGTATGTATAAAGACCGTAGTAGCAGCCGTCGCTGTGGAAATGCGGAAAAGCCGCGCATCGAGCGGCAGGGATGCGTTTCGGCTGTGCATCCCTGTGAATGTGTTTTGTGAATTGAGAGGACAACTCGCCGCAAATCGGCCGCACGCCCGTCACACTCAGAAAATTTTCCTCAAGCGCAACGAGCGATGCACAGAAGCCGCACAGCTTTTTGCTCAGGATTTGAACAGAGGTGAGTGGAGTTGGTTTCAACTTGTGGCCTTTGGTGACAAGCAGGATCAATCGTGCATGGACGAAAGGCCACAGGCTTAAAGCCTGCGCCACTCTGCATGCACACAGCCTCTGCCAAAAAGAATTCTGCTGTTTATTTTTGAGAGAAATGAAAATGGGAAAGAGATTCTTAGCCAAACGAATCCATGAGCTTGTTGATCGTGCGGTTCAGGTCTTTGTCGCTCCGGCGCAGCGCGTCGATCTTGTTGATTGAGTGCAGCACCGTAGTGTGATGCTTGCCGCCGAACTGGCGGCCAATCTCCGGCAGCGACGCTGATGTGAGCTGCTTCACGAGGTACATCGCAATCTGCCGAGGAAAAGCGATCGCCTTGGTGTTCGAGCGCACTTTCAAATCCTGCTCGCGCAAGCCAAACGTCTCGCCGACTTTTTTCTGGATCAGGTCGATGGTGATGCGCTTCTCCTGCGTGGCGATGATGTTGCGCAACACTTGCTGCGCCGTCACCAGATTCAGGATCGATCCGGTCAGCGAAGCGTAGGCGATCAGCCGCGTCAACGCCCCTTCAAGCTCGCGCACGTTGGACTTGATCGCACGTGCGATGTATTCCGCAACGTCATCGGGAATAACGACCCGCTCGTTTTCCGCCTTTTTCTGCAGGATGGCGATTTTCGTCTCGAGGTCGGGCGGCTGGATGTCCGCGATCAGTCCCCACTCAAAGCGCGACCGCAGCCGCTCTTCGATAGCGGAAATTTCCTTCGGCGGGCAATCGGAACTGATCACGATCTGCCGCTGCAGGTCATACAGAGCGTTGAACGTGTGAAAGAATTCTTCCTGCGTGCGTTCCTTGCCGGCGATGAACTGGATGTCGTCCACCAGGAGCACGTCGACATTCCGGAAACGGTCGCGGAAGCCGATCATGCGGTCAAAGCGCAGCGAATTGATCACTTCATTCGTGAATTTTTCCGCGCTGATATAGGTGAGCCGCGCCGCCGGGTTGCGTTTCTTGACGAGATGGCCGACCGCCTGCATCAAGTGCGTCTTGCCCATTCCCACGCCGCCGTAGAGAAACAGCGGGTTGTATGCCTTGGAGGGCTGCTCGGCGACCGCCTGAGCCGCGGCGTGCGCGAATTGATTCGACGCGCCCACGACAAAAGACTCAAACTGGTAGCGGGGATTCAGCTGATGATCCACGGAATCAAAATCCAGCCGCGTTTGCTTCAATGTGCTTACATTTCCGGCAAGCGCGGGTTCATTTTCCGAGCACATGAATTCAAGGTGCGTATCGCTCATCCCCACTTCGGCCAGCACCGCCTGCAGCAACTCGCCGTAAGTCTCCGACAGCCGCTTCCGGAAGATGCGGGAGGGGACGCGAACCAGGAGCTTGCCGTTTTCTGTTCCCTCCTGGCGCGTGGGCCGAAACCACGTGTTAAAGCTGTGCGGGTTGACCCGCCTTTCCATATGCTGCAAAATTTTTTCCCAGGAATTCATTGCGTAAGAATCCTCAAAAGAGCGAAAAGGGTCCGCGCCAGCCATTTCCACAACTGTGGAAATACTGTGGATATTTTCTAGCCACAAATGCTCATGCGGCCGCAGTCAGTTTCTGGATTGAACCCGTGACCTCTCCCCATCGCCCGATAGACCCAAGACGGGCCCGCCACTCGGTGCGTTATCTTTCCTTTCGCGTCACGGCGTCCACAGGGGTGCCAGATGCGAGACTGGTGTTTCTTAGAACGAGGGTGGATTCTCCCTGAACGCAGGCGATGCGGCAAGTGAAAATTTTACGAGGCCGCTCCGTCCTCCCACAGAAGATTCACAGGTTTTCCACAACAATCTATCTCACACAAACTAAGACTCTTGTTCGCAAAAAGAGCGCGCGCCGGTGAATTTTCCGCTGAAAAGGCACGTACCATGTCACACCGCTCGCCGCATAAGCAGCTCGAAGGGATCAATCATGGAATAATCGTAGATTACGAAACCGTAAATTTCATTGCGGAATTTTTTCCGGTTTGGGAAATTCGTAGATTCCCTGGGGATCGGCCCCGATCAGCAAGCGATTGGATTCCACAAGGATTTCGGAGGCCTCCATCCGCGCCCCGTAGGGCAGATAGGTCCGGAAACTGGAGAGGCGCGTCCCATCCTTATCGAAGCGCATCATCAGCGTGCCGATGGCGATCCAGAGTTCCTGCGATTGGGGGTCCACCCCCACGGCATTAATGATGCGGTGAAGGGAAGGGATACTGTTTTCCGTCTCCTCCGAACGCACAATGGCTTTTCGTGCGGCCTGGGCAGCGGGTTGAAATTCCAGGGTCTTGAGCGAAATCTCCATGGTGAGATAGCCGACGCGATCGAACTTGCGGACAGTAGGTTCCGGTAAATAATCAAAAGAGAAATAGTTGTTTCCCATATCGTCGGCAACCAGGTGCCCGTAATTCACCTGGGTATTTAAATCGGTCCGATCGGCGATCTCTTCCCGATCGCCGTAATCTCGGGCCAATTTCCCCGTCAGGTCATACGCGGTCACCAGATGTTCGGATTCCGCGCTGGTGACCGCGAATTCACCGCCCGGAAGAAATACGACGGAAACTGGGGCGCGAATCGGAATCGTTGCGGCCAGCGCTCCGCCCGGAGAATAAATTTTCACGGCATTGGCGCCGCGATCGCACACGACAATGCGCCCGTCCTGATCCACATCGAATGACTCGCCGTACACCAGCGCGGCGCCTTTCGCCGCGGCCGCAGGCTGGCTGGGAACCTGGCCGACCTGCTTCCCGTTCGGGTCGTAAATCATGACGGCCGCGGCGGGCGCGGTGAGGACATAATAATTTCCATTCGGTCCGCGCCGAATCTGTCGAAACCCCGCGCCCACGGCGTCAAAACGCCGCCGCTTGGCCATCAGATCGCTTTCATACTGGTAAGGTTCCTGCGCGCAGGCAGGGCGAGGAAGGATCATCGGCAGCATCGCCACCAGCGCGGCTGCGGCGCAGATGAAGTACAGCCGGTTGACCGCGAATGGTCTTCGTGAACGGTGCATGATGAGTTCGCCTTAGTCCATTCGGAAGCGCACGCGTTCAATTCCTCGCGCACGGCCGGTCGTCTCGTCCACGTCTATGAGAACCGTATTCATCTGAACGTCGCCGCTGGCGACCTCGAAGCGCGCCGGCTGGCCGTCCAGGAACCTGCGCATCACGGCAGCCTTATCCATTCCGATCACCCCGTTGTGCGGGCCGGTCATCCCCACGTCGGTCTGAAACGCGGTTCCACCCGGGAGGACGTGTTCATCCGCCGTGGCCACATGCGTGTGCGTGCCGATCACCGCGGAGACACGCCCATCCAGATACCACCCCATGGCTTCCTTCTCACTCGTCGTTTCTGCGTGAATGTCCACGAAGATCACGCGGACATCTGCTGGGATGCGGGCAAGCTCCCGATCGGCTGCCTTGAAAGGGCAATCCAGCGCCGCCATGAAGACCCGGCCCTGCAGGTCCAGCACGGCGAAGGGCACGCCATTGCGGGCCTTTCCGACATAGAGGCCTGATCCTGGATTCCCTTCGGGATAGTTTGCCGGCCTGACAAGTCGAGGCTGCTGCGGGATATATTCGAGAATCTCTTTTCGGTCCCAGATGTGGTTTCCGCCGGTCAGGACTTCTACGCCCGCCGCCAACAATTGCTCGGCGATCCGCGGAGTAATGCCGAAGCCCGCGGCGGAGTTCTCTCCATTGGCGATCACCAGATCGATCTGGCGGGACGTAACAATGTCGCCAAGGCGGTCAACCACAATTTCCCGGCCGGGCGAACCCACGATGTCGCCAATAAATAGTATCTTCATATGTTTTTGTGGGACACCCACTCTTTATCCCGAGCCCCTGCGAGGGGCTGGCTGTCCGCTTCAAGCCTGCTGGAGCTACAGAGGACAGTTAAGAGTGGCTGTCCAACCGATATCCCAATCTCATGCAAATGGAGCGGCTATCTTGCCACCGAAAGATACGCAACCGGACAACCTGCGGTTCCACAAAAAAATGGAGCGGTCCGCTTCGCCGTGTGGAGCTCGATCCTGAACCACCTGTAAAAAGTGGGCGCCCTGCGCCGGCCTTCAGGCTTTCCCGCAACGGAAGCGAATTCCGCCGCGGGCCATGCACACGGGCCGTCTGACTCGGGCACCCGGAGGTTCAGTATTGGTTCAAAAGATCGTCGCGTCCAAGCACCTGCGTTGCAGGCCAACTCCAACCTTCATTCTAGCAAATCCACTCCGTGAGTGCCGTGAAGGGGCAGGCAAGGTTCCTCCCGGGAACGCCAATCTCCCGATTGGCGGGTCTATTTGGAAATCGCCAATCGGGTGCTTGGTGTTCCTAAACGGGCAAGCCGTCTCAGTAAGGGCGAGTCTCCAAGACATTTTCCGGTCCGCGCTGCGACGGAATGAGGCGCGTGGAATTCAGAATAAACGCCAGCTCCGAGGTTACGTGGATAAAAGCCGCCAGCAAAGGGTTCAGGACGCCCGTCGCAGCCAGGATAATCCCAATGGAATCGACCACCAGCGTCCCCGCAAAATTCTGCATGATGATGCCGCGGCACCGGCGCGCAATTCGAATGGTGTCCACGAATTTCGACAAGTCGTTACCGATCAAGACCACATTCGCGCTCTCGCGCGCCACATCGGTCCCCGAACCCATCGCTACGCCAACGCTGGCCTGCATGAGTGCCGGTGCGTCATTGATTCCATCACCCACCATTACTACGGTGCGGCCTTGCTGCATCATCTCCCTGACGCGATCCATTTTTTGGGTCGGAAGCAAGTCCGCGCCGAGTTCATCGACGCCGAGAGTCTTTGCCGCCGATTCCGCCACATTTCGAGCGTCACCGGTCAGCAGTACCGTCTTAAGGCCCAATGACTTCAAAGCGGAAATCGCGTTTACGGCTTCCGGACGCAGTGTATCTCCGATCCGGATCGCCCCCAGGAATTGCCCGCCGGAACCGACGCCTATTTCAGATCCTTCGCGATCCGGCGTCCACGCCGCCACGCCGATTCCGCGCTCCTGCAAAAACAACCGGTTCCCGACAAGGATTTCACCGCCGTCCTGACGCGCAAGCACACCTTTTCCTGGAATATATTCGAATTGATCCGGGTCGTGCCAAGCATATCTCCGTTCCCTGGCCGCAATCAGAATCGCCTTTCCTACCGGATGTTCGGAACGCGATTCGGCAATCGCGGCCGCGGCCAGCAATTTCTCTTCGCTCACTCCGAAGACAGGCCGGATCTCGAGAACGTCCACGCTCCCGTAGCTCAACGTCCCGGTCTTGTCGAGGACGACCGTATCTACCCGCGAAAGGACTTCCAAGTACAGGCCGCCCTTGATAATGGCGCCTTTCTGCGCAGCCTGGCCAATGGCTCCGAGTACCGCGAGGGGCGTGCCTGCCGCGATCCCGCAGGCGCCGGCCACGATAATTACGGAAATTGTGGAACGGATATTGTGCGTAACGAGAAACGTAAGCACTGCCGCGCCAAGGGCGAAATAGACGAGGTATCCCGCTAGCCGGTCGGCGGTTTTCTGAATCGGCGCGCGCGATTTTTCCGCGCGTTCCACTTCCTTGATGATTTTTCCAAAAGTTGTGTCACGCCCCAATCGTTCCACACGGATTTCCAGCGCGCCGGATTGATTGATCGTTCCGGCGTAGACCCCCGCGCCGGGAAGCTTCTCCACAGCCACGGATTCCCCGGTGATGGCTGCCTGGTCGACGAAGGAATTGCCCGACACGACGACTCCGTCCACGGGAATGCGCCCGCCCGGACGCACCAGGACCGCGTCCTCCGGGCGAACCTGCTCGATGGCGCAATCCTTCCACTCGTTCCCGCTCCGCACCGTGGCCATGCTGGGCAGCAGATCGAGCAGGCTCTGAATCGCGTTCCGCCCGCGGCCCACGGTGAGCCCCTCGAGGATTTCAGCGGCCAGAACGAACAGCGTAATCACCAGCGCCGTAAATGTTTCCCGGATTGCCAGCGCGGCCACGATGGCGATGGCCATCGACAGTTCCATCGTCATGCGGCGCTGCACGATATTTTCGAATGCTTCGTGATAGATCGGATAGCCGCCGGCCAACGCGCAAACCGCGCCGATGAGGTTCAGGTAAGGAATCGAAGACCCGCGCAGGAACCAAATCGAGGCGGCAGCCACGGCGACGAAGAGGACGCGGCCCACCTCAACCCAGTCCAGCCCGTGGGATTTTTCATGCTCGTCGGATTGGGGGGCTTCCAGCTTTCCGCCAGCGCCTGCCGGAATCGAGAGCTGCGGGGTATTCGTACGTGCTTCTTTGACAATGGGTTGCGACATGGAGCCAACTCCTCTCGCGGCATCTGAAATTGCCTTTGCAAGTGAGGCCTAAGCGGCGAGTTTTCCTTATACCATACTGGGATATGGTATATGAGCGCTACTTTGAAATCCACCGTGGAATTGGCAATCTCGCGCCTGCTTTTCCCCCGCCGATTACATATGGCCGTAAAGCTGTCAGGTATGCCCACTACGGCTTTGCTCCGCCGGCAGCCAAGTGTGCTTGTGCCACCTCCAGCCCAGTCGAGGCATCAATCGAAGTTTTACGGAGTCGCGGGAGTAGCGCACTCGAAAACGTCGCCAGATCAAATCGGCGATTCGTTCGGTGGTCCAGACAGGCGTGTCGAATCCGTGGGCTGACGGTCCTTCAGCAAGAAGGCCGGCGAGCCGCGCCAGTTTTTCATGGCTCAGCTTCGGACGTGGGCCTCCAGATTTCGCGCGGAGGCGCAGCCCCTCGTCTCCGCGCAAGCGATACGACGCGGCCCACCGCTGGACAGATTGTTGGCAGACGCCGAGAGAACGCGCGATTGCCGCGGTGGTTTCGCCGCGCTTCAGGCGGGCCACAGCCGCAAACCGGCGCAGTTCCAATTTTTTTGCGTCGCGCTTCGCATAGCCCAGATGGCTCTGCATGTTCCAGCACCTCTTGGTAGGAACGTTTTCCCATCCGGCATTTTGAAATGCCGGCGCCGGGGCGGTCTCCTGGCAGAGAGACCACCCACGGCAACCAAGCGGTTCGTTAGAAGTGGAAACCTAGCTCCACCGTTTCGGTGCGCGGCGTGACGTAGTGGGTTCCGCTAAAGGTGGATAGGAAGTTATATAGTGCCAATTTGTTCGTCAGATTGACCACCGTAAAGCGAAGGCTCCACTTGTAACGGTCTCCACGGAACAAATTGTCCTGGCCCACGGCGAGATCAAAGAGGCTGCGCGGCTGGATCCGCTGCGGATTGTGGTCGTCATTTTCGGTCCCTGGCGCGGGTACTTTCACCAGATTGGAGCCGAACTGAGACGCGGGGCAGAAAGTGGGCAAGGGTGATGTTATGGTAGCGCCCACGCCGTTGCATGTCAGCCCAGCCTGGAACTCCTGATCCGCGGTTAAAGGCAATCCGGTAATGCCGTTGAACATGCCTATGCTTCCCTGGGGAATCGTAACTCCCGGCGGCGGTGCCCCTCCATCTGCCGCGGACGTTGTAAATCCGCATGTTGCCGTTGCTGCCTGGCAGGGTACTGCGCCAGACACCAGTCCGCTGTCGTACCTCCAATTGAAGCCAAGCCACGGGCCCCGCTTAAATGGCTGATATTGAATATGCGTGGTCTGGTTGAAAATCTCGTCGTGGTCGATGCGGAATACGCCCGGCGGCTGAGGCGGCGCGATTCCGCTGACGGTTGGCGGGAAGAATCGCGCGGCGACGTGAGACAACACGATGAAAGCTGTCAAACCATGCCACTCCGGAAAGCTTCCGCGAACGGCAAAGCCCGGGATTTTGGAACTGGCCCATTCGATGGGGAGAAAAATGGGAGTGGCGCCGAAGATATTGAAGTCGTACGCATTGTGCGTGTACTTCCAAATGTATTCGCCGCTCAGGACAAAATGTTTGCCAAAGGCCTGTTGCAGTCCCGCATGAAATTCATTGCGAAATCCAGGGGTCAGCGGCGAGGTCGTGCAGGAAAAACCCTGAGCGACGGTCATGATCGCGTTGACTACGGGGTCGGTACACCCAGTGCCCGAGAGGATCAGGTCCTCGTTGAACGGGCTTTCCATGGTTCGGGCATAGGAAACTCGTAGCACTGTATTCGTCTTCTTGATGTTATAGGCGACCCCGGCGCGGGGCTCCGGCTGGATGGTGCGGGCCTGCAGGCCGTTATAGAAATCACCGCGAAGGCCTAGATTGATAGACCAGGGGCCTTTGGTGATGGTGTCCTGCGCATAGAGCGCGAGTTCCTTGACGTCTGTGTGGCCGCGAAAGTGGTATTGGGCCCCAGTTGGGTCCGTCGTGGTGTTGGTCAGGTCGTAAGGCCCCAGCGTGGTGCAGATCGGGTTCGTCGGATCCGGACAGCCAAGTCCGGGGAGAAGGCCGGGATTCACAATTCCAAAGGTGTCGTTCTCGGTGAGAAATGTTTGTTGATATACGCCGCCCACCTTGATGTTGTTGACGCCTTTCACGTAGGAAATGTCGGCGTGAATGCCCGCATTCGTCAGGAACCGGAGCTGAGAGACGGTTTCGTCCTGAAGATCCCCGATGTCGGAAAAAGGGTCGTTGCTCGGGTAATAGTTATATTGGTCGTGCCGTACGAAAAGGCCGACGGTAAGCACAGTATTGGTATTCAACAATCGCACCCACGTCGGCGCAACGTTAAAAGTCCTGATTTGCGAGCGCTGATCGGTCGGACCAAGAGGAGCGTTGGTGAGTGGGTTCAGGATCACGGAGCCTGGGGCGTACTGGGCGCCACTGCACAAAGCGGATAAAGCCGTACAGATTTGAAGTTGCTGGTCCCACGTGTTGGGATTTTGGAACCACGAACGTGTGAATTGCAAATTGAATTGGATCGTGTCCATGTCAGTAAGCTTGTAGTCAGCGCGGTTGAATACGTTCTCTTCATTGCCTTTGTCGTGAAGCGTGGCAAATTCCGGCCCATCGAGGAACCGTCCGGTATTCAGTCCGCTCATTGAAATGTACTCGCCCCATTTCGGCCCCCCCCAGGCAAAATCGAGGGCGGCGGTCGCAGTGCCGAAGCTTCCATAGGAAGTGGTCACATCGCCTGTCGGCCGCGTGGCGTCGAGGCCCGAGCGGGTGGTCACCTTGACGACTACGCTGGTCTTACCGCCAAATTCGGCCGGCGGCGCCCCCTCGATTACCTCCATGGATTGAACGGAATCCGTGGGAATTTGATTCGAGAAGATCTTGCTCTGCTGGTCGGTGATCGGTTGGCCGTCCACGGAAAACGAATTTTCCGCGTGATCGCCGAGACCGTGAAATAGACCGTTGGAATCCGCGGTGATTCCCGGAGCCGAAAGTGTGATCAGCGAGCTGATCGAGGAAGACGCGCTCTCGAGCGGAAGCTCCTCAAACAAGTTGCGGTCCACGTCGGTGTGCTCTGTGGGTGTGTTTTCGAGTAGATCTTCCGCCGACGCCTCCACGGTTACATTGCTTGTGGCGCCCGCGAGGCTCAGGCCGATTTTCAGATTTACTGGCACCGAAGATTTGACGTCAACGTCCTGAGCGAATGAGTTGAAGCCGGACAAGGAAACGGTCAGGTGATAAGGGTTGTAGGGAATGTTTGAAAAACTGAAATTTCCCGAGGTGTCCGTCGTCGTCGTTCGGTCATAGCCGCTGACGGGGTTGTGAATCTCGACCGTCGCTTTGGGAACCACGGCGCCCGTCGGGTCCGTAACAGTTCCGGAAAGGGAAGCTGAATTTTGCGCGTGCACAATGCCGGGAAGAACAGAACCGCACAAGCAGAGCAATACAAGTACAAGCGCCTTGCGAAAATTCCGTATCATTGCGTCTCCTTTTAGTTGCAGCCCAATGGGCTGTGAGGGCAGATGCTGGGAAGAAGATAGAAACGGGGTCCGCGCTACCCTACGCGGAGCCGTTGAGCAGTGGATGTCTCCAGCAAGGAGATGCTTTAGAAGGGAGGCGCGCGGGGGGCGGTCTGCGAAAAGACAGGGACGGTGACTGCGACAATATCTTCCGGGAGCGGCAGGGAATGGACCGGCTCCAGCAAAGTCGTCGAAGGCGCGACTTCCAGATTCGCCGGGGTCTGGTGAGTCAGATGGCAGTACGGGCACCGCGCGTCGTCCGCCGAATTGTGACAATCAAAGTCGCTTACGACGACAATTGAGAATAAGACCAGCGCGAGCAACGCCAGCGATACACCAAGAATTCGACTTGTCTTCCACACCGTCGCGCGGGAACTCATAAGCATTTCTCCTCTGTCCGCCAGGGGAATGCGTAAACGTGGATGGGCAGGGACTGTCACCCCCAGAAAGGGCGTCCGCGCTATGCCAACTATCGGCTCAGCGCAACACGATGCAAATCAGGGGGATACCTTATTTTTTACGCGGCGGGAGGAGCTCGGGGTGCGGTCTGCGAAAAGACCAAATGCGTGGCCGGAGCATCGTCCTGGGGAAGCGGCAAGGACGCTACCGGCTTCAGCATTGTCGCCGACGGGGCGACGACAAGCTGCGCTGGGGCCTGGTGGCCTAGATGGCAGTACGGGCACTGCGCGTCGTCACTCGGGCCATTGTGGTTCCAATCGCTGACCACGCCCGTGGCAAAAACCACAAGCACGAGCAGCGCGAGCGAGACTCCGAGTATTCGAACTGTTTTCCGCACGGTCACTTTGGCGATGCCAGGCCAGGAAACTGAAACCCCGGTAATAGTAACTTGATGTAAGGCTGCCGTAAAGCGTTGTGTGGTGCGCAGCCCGCAAAAGTAACCAGCAGGCCCGCCAGCATGTGTAGTTTTCTATACCTGCAGCACGTCCCCGGGTCTTGCCACCATTTGGTACAGCACCGGGCTCACAATTCGACCCAGGAACAGCCGGGAAATGAGTCCCGCCACGATGACGATGGCAAAAGGCCTCTGCGAATCCGACCCAATCCCGGTGGAAAGCGCGGCGGGCAAAAGCCCCAAGCAGGCCACGAGCGCGGTCATCATGATCGGGCGGAGCCGCACCAGCGATCCGTCCAGGGTCGCCTGTCTGATGCCCTGGCCTTCGAGGCGCAGTTTATTGATGTAAGAGACATCGATAATTGCCGTCTCGGCCGAAACGCCCAAGAGCACCAGCAGACCGAGCACAGAGGAAACGCTGAATGGAGTGTGTGTGAGCTTCAGCGCGAGCAGCGCACCCACCGGCTCCGTCATCACGACGCCGATCATCACGGTCAAGGGGAACTTGAGGTTGCCGTACAGCGCGAAAAGGATCATGAAAATAAGCAGCAGTGCGAGCGGTCCAATGACGACGAATTGCTCCCGTGCGGCCACGTATTCGCCGTACTCGCCTCCCCACGCAAGCGTGTAGCCCTGCGGCAGAGCCACGGACTTGCTTACCGCGTTCCGCGCTTCGTCCACAGCGCGCGCCAGATCGCGGCCCTGAATGCTGAATTGCACGCCGATATATCGTGAATTGTTCTCGCGATAGATGAACGAGGCGCCGTTTCCCTGGCGAACGGTGGCAAGCTCGGAAATCGGCACCTGCTGGCCGGACGGAGTAGGCACGAGCAGATTGCCGATCGCTTGCGTGCTCGACCGGTATTGCGGCTTCATGCGCACGACGAGGTCAAACAATCGTTCGCCCTGAATCACTTGCGTCGCCGCCTGGCCACCGACACCGGCCTGGATCACTCCCTCAACGTCGGCTACGTTGATGCCGTAGCGGGAGATTTTTTCACGATCGACATCCACCTGCACCGTGGGCTGGCCCAATTCGCGAACCACCGTGAGCTGCGTGAACCCCGGAATTTGCGAGAGGATGCGCTTGATTTCGACCGCCTTGCTCTCGAGGACCTGTAAATCCTCGCCGTAGATTTTCACCGCAAGCGCGCTCTTCAGGCCTGTCAGCGCCTCGTCAACGGCATCCTCCGCGGGCTGGGTGTAATTAAAAATCACGCCGGGATAGCTGGCGAGTTTATTCTGCAGGTCCGCGGAAAGGTCGGCCTTGGTGTGGATCGATCCTTGCTGCCACACGGTGTCCTTGTACGGCTTCAACCCGACGTAGAATTCACAATTGAAAAACCCGGTGGGATCCGTGCCGTCGTCCGGGCGCGCCAGTTCCGATCCGACTTCCGTCACCATCGGATAAGACATCAGGATGTTGCGGATCTGCGGGGCGAACTTCGCGGCTTCCTCGAAGGAAATGGTGTAAGGCATCGTGGCGCGCACCCACATCGCGCCTTCATCGAGATGCGGCATGAACTCGCCGCCAATGTAGGGGATCAAAAGTAGCGATGCGCCGAAAATGATGGTCGCCAGAATCATGGTTAAGACCGGCTGGTCGAGGCACCAATTCAGCTCGGACTCGTATTCGCTCCGGAACCATTCGTAGGCGCGATTCGTTTTTTCCTTTATGCCATGTGTAAACCAATACGAAGCAAGCACCGGTACAAGCGTGAGAGTAAAGATGAGCGAGCCGAGCAGCGCGTAAGACATCGTCTCGGCCATGGGAAGGAACAATTTCCCGGAAGGGCCGGTGAGGGCGTAGATGGGCAGGTATCCCGCGAGGATGACGGCGACGGAATAAAAGATCGGGCGGTCGACGTCTCGCGCCGCCGCGAGAATCACTTCGTTCAGTTTGTATTCCTGCCCGTAGCGCGCGGCGAGTTCGCGGTAGATGTTTTCCATCATCACCACTGTGCCGTCGATGATGATTCCAAAATCGATCGCGCCGATTGAGAGCAGATTGGCGGGCACTCCTCGCCCGTGCAGCAGGATGAATGCGAAGAGCAGGCTGAGGGGGATCGTCAGCGCGACGATGATGGCCGCGCGAAAGCTGACCAGGAAAAAAATCAGCACGATCAGAACGAGCGTCATGCCCACGAGCATGTTGTGCTCGACCGTGTCGATCGTGAGGCGCACCAGGTCGCTGCGATCGTAATACGGCCGCACCTTCACGTCGGACGGCAAAATTCCATTGTTCAGCTCTTCGGTTTTCTTCTCCACGCCCGCAAGCACATTTTGCGTTTGCTCGCCGCGCAGCATCAGAATCACGCCTTCAACCGAGTCATCCGTTTTCTGGAAACCGAATTCGCCGAGGCGCGGCGCGTTTCCGATGGTCACCTCGCCGATGTCGTGAATGCGCACAGGCACGCCGTTGTTGCTGCCGACGACGATGTTTCCGATGTCCTCGGTCTTGGTTACGAGGCCCAGTCCGCGCACGTAGAAAAACTGCGAGCCCTGCGAATAAAATCCGCCGCCCGCGTTCGCGTTGTTCGCCGAGAGCGCTGTAATCACCTGCGGCATGGGGATGTGGTAGTTGTAAAGTTTCGCGGGATCGAGCAGCACCTGATACTGCATCACAGTACCGCCGAATCCCGAATCGTCCGCGACTCCGGGCACCGACCGGTAGGCCCGCTCGATCACCCAGTCTTCAAATGTTTTCAGCTGTTGCGGGCTGCGATCCGGGCTTTCCAGCACGTAGCGATACACGAGCCCGGACGGGCTGGACAGCGGCGCGAGGCTCGGCGTCACGCCCGACGGCAGCTGCGCGTCGGACAATCTCTGAAACACCACGTTGCGCGCAAAATAATCGTCGGTGCTTTCCTGAAACGTCATGATCACGTCGGAAAGCCCGTAGAGCGAAATCGACCGCAGGTATTGCATGTGCGGCACGCCGTTCATTTCCACTTCGATCGGCAGCGTCACGAGCCGTTCGATTTCCTCGGCCGCGTGTCCGGGCCACTGCGTGATGACTTCCACCATCGGCGGCGAAAGGTCCGGATAGGCGTCCACCGGCATGCGCTGGAAGGAAAGAGCGCCGGCCACTACAACAAGAAGAACCAGCATCAGCACCAGAAAGCGCTGGCGGAGAGCGAATTGCACGAAATAATGGATCATGGTTGTGTTTGCCCTCGGCTCAACGTTGGAGCGAATTCTGAAATTGCAGGAACAAGCTGCCGTCACCTACGACCTTGTCGCCTCCGGCCAGCCCGGTCTGAACCTGCGTTTTTCCGCCATTGCTGTCGCCGAGCGTCACCATGCGACGCGCGAATTGATTCGCGCCCGTCTGGAGGTAGACGTACGGCATGTTGTCGGTATCGCGCAGCACGGCCGCATCGGGAACAAAGATGGCGTTGGGAATTGTCCCGGCGTGCACTTCCGCGGTTACATACATATCCCGCTTCAGGCGTTCGCCGGGATTGTTCGCCTCGATTCGCGCCTGCAGAGTCCGCGTGGTCGGATCGAGCGCCGGCGCCACATACTGAATCTTGCCGCGCACCACGCCGGGATAAGTCTCATTATCGATCGTCACATCTTCGCCCACGTGCACGTAGGCGATGTCGTTCTGGTAGACGTTGACGAGCACCCACACGCTGCTCATATCTGAAAGCGTGAAGCACTGCGTCCCGCCGGCCTGCAGCAGCTCTCCGGGAGAGCAGAGCCGTTCCACCACTTCTCCCGCCAGAGGCGCGAGCAGCGGCAATTCCGCGGAGGGAGAAGCGGTGAGAGTCGATTCCGGGTTCGGAATTCCCAGGACGCGAATGGCCTGTTCACTCGATTGCAGATCGGCCTCGGCTTGCGTCCGGTTGGACTCGGCCTGCTCAAGATCGGCCTGCGCAATAGCCTGGTGTGCATAAAGATCCTGCGCGCGCTTGTAAAATTTGTCCGCAAGCTGGAAGGCATCGCGCGCCTTGATATAAGTGGATCGAGTGAGCGAGTAGTCCGGGCTGGCCACGTACAACATGGGCTGGTTCGCGGTCACGTGCTCGCCGGGCGTCACGACGATGCGGCTGACGGGCCCTCCCACCTGCGTGATCACCGGAGTTGTCAGAAACCCGTTGTAAGCGACGGCTCCTGAAAGGCGCAGGACGCGCTCGAGCGGTCCCTGCGTTACCGTGTAAATCTGGATGTGCGCCATCTGATCGGCGGGCAAAGAAAATAATTCCGCCCTGCTCGCCGCGCTTTCCGCGGTCGAGAACGAAGTCATCTTATTCGCGTTTTCCGTCCCGCCGCCGCAGCCGGCCAAAGCAAATGCCGCGGCCAGCGCCGCACAGAAAATTGTGGATCGGCGGGCAGGCGGCAATCCCTTTCGATTTGCGGGGCAACTACGCACGCAATCGGCACGGGCGAGATTTATTTGTTTCATTGCGGTAGTCATCGTCATGGCAAACTCCTCGTTCCCACTGCCTGGCGCAATTGCTCGAGTGAAGTCATGTAATTGGCAAGAGCTTGCCGGTAGGCAAGTTCGGTCGCGCGATAACTCCGCTCGGCATCCAGGAAATCGAGCAGGCTGGCGGCGCCGCGCTGATACGCGTACTGGCTGATGTCTCGTGAATCTTCGGCTTCTTTCAGGTAGCCGGACTGATACAGCACAACAACTTCATCATTCGTGCGCAGCCCTTCGTACGAGTTGGTGACGTCAGTCAGCGCGATGGAAGCCTGTTCGCTCGAAAGCTCCTGCGATTGCGTGACGGCGTAGCGTGTCCGCGCGATTTCGCCCTGATTGCGATTGAAAACCGGAAGCGGAACGCTCCCAAAGAGCGAAACCGTATTCACATCGCCGACGTGCGTGTAGTTGGCCTGCCCGGTCACATCGACTTTTCCGTCCGCCTTCGCCAGCTCAAGTTGGCTATTCGCCGCCGTAATTCCCAACTGCGCCGCGCGCACATCCGGCCGCTGCCGAAGTGCCATCGCTTTCAAGTCATCCTCGCCAAGTTTCACCGGCTTGTATTCGAGGTCACCCACAACGTCATAATTTTCGGGCACGGATTCATAGCCCAGCAGCTGGCGAAGGCTGGCCAGCGCTTGCACCCGAGCCAGCCTTGCCGCGGAGACGTCCATCTGGAATTGCAAAAGTTGAATCTTGATTTTCAGGAGGTCGGCTCCGCTCATCGAACCGGCATTGAAGGAGGCCTGGCTGATGTCCACCGTCTGCTGGAAACTTGCGAGGTCTTTTTGCGCCAAATCGAGCTCTGACTGCGCGAGCAGCGCCGAGATAAATTGCGACGCGACGTTGAAGGTCAGCGTTCGCGCATTGTCATCGACTGTCGCCGCGGTGACGGCCGTCTGGTCCTTCGCGGCCTGCAATCGGTGCTGCCGCTTCTTGCCCCGCTCGAACAGGTAGCTGACGCCCAGGTCGAATTGGGCGCTGTTGTCCAGATAGGGCGCACTAAAATCGTTTGGCTGGAAGAAAGGCAAAAATTGCGCGTCCCCCAGTAGCGTGGGGTTGGGCCGCAGGTTGGCGGTAATCTCCTCGGCTTGGTTCTGCAGGATCGTAGTTCGCGCCGCCTGGAGCGAATGGTTGTGCTTGAGCGCCAGGTCGATCGCTTCGTCGAGCGATACATGCGTCGGCAGATTCTGCGGGGCGCCGGCCGGCGGGGCGGCGGTTTGCCCCGCGATGCGGCCCGGAGCAAGCAACCCCAGCGCTCCCAGCACGATGAGCGGCCACCAGAACCGGCCTCTAGACGTGATATCCATAAGTTCTCTCCTGCCGTGGAACGTCGAGACTCCTGGCCCGCCACCCCGATGGATATGGAACGCCGGAAGTAAACAAGAGACCCGAATTAGTTGAATTTAGGGACGAATAGCGCCATGAATCAAAAGCGCTTTGCGGAGCGGATTAAAGCGAGGGAGGCGCGCGAGGCGAGGTCTGGGAAAAAACAGGACCCGTGGCTTGCACCGCGTCTTGCGGCAGCGGCAACGACGCCACCGGCTTCAGCATGGATACCGACGGCGCCGCGATGAGTTGCGCCGGGGTCTGATGGCCCAGGTGACAGTAGGGGCAGCGCGCGTCGTCGTTCGTGCCCTGGTGGTTCCAATCGCTGACTACACCCGTGGCAAAGACAAATAGCGCGAGGAGCGCCAGGGAAACCCCGAGGATTCGAATCGTCTTTCGCACAGGGTATTCGATCTACGCCAGGATGCGGACCGCCTGAATAGTAGCTTGATGTAGGACGTACGTAAAGCGTTGCCCGTTGCAAGAAGTAGCACAGGCTTTAGCCTGTGGCTTTAGATTCAGGTATGGCGCAAACCAGGCTCGAAAGGCTAAAGGCCGCCTAAGCAGTCTGTTTCAAAGCACGTTCCAGAATAACGAGGCACTGCTCCGCCCGCTCGCGTAAGGCATCATCCCGATGCCCGGTATCCTGCTGGCGGGAGTGGAGCTCATCAGCAATCGCCATGGCCGCAAGCACGGCGACGCGTACGGAGTCCACCGTCTGTGTCGCCTCGGAAACGACTCTCATCTTGTCGTCCACGTAGCGTGCCAGTTTCTGGACGTAGGCTTCGTCCAGATC
>Ga0210388_10001312_pt1 | contig 19594 bp, 15 predicted proteins | sample IncBWC19OmetaG_FD_155485 | JGI IMG/M metagenome (GOLD analysis project Ga0210388, IMG submission 155485) | Forest soil microbial communities from Barre Woods Harvard Forest LTER site, Petersham, Massachusetts, United States - Inc-BW-C-19-O ... | reverse complement strand
CGCGGGCCATCGCGTGCGCGTGCGTGGCCAGGTCATGAAAGTGACTCCGGACGTGAACGGCCGCGCATTCTTTCATCTGCGCGATAGCAGTGGCGGAGCCAAGCCGACGGATCTGGTCGTTACTGCCGTCGTCCCGCCAAAACGAGGTCAGGTCGCGACCTTCGAGGGCACTTTGCGGACAGACGTAGACGTGGGGATCGGCTACAAATATCCCGTGCTCCTCGAGGACGCGACCGTGCAAGAAGAGTCGACGACAGCGCTCTGAGAAGCCCGCTCGACTACCGAGCGCCGAAAGTCATCTGGAGTTTCACTTGGTCGATGACCTGAGTCACACCGTGGCCTGCCCAAGCAGCGTGCGCCGCGTCCTCGATCGCTTGCCATGACGAAGCGTGCCCGGTGAGGGTGACTTTGCCGCCAGATGTGTCGACGTGAATCGAATCAGCGTCCGTCGTCGCCTGGCGTCGCAACGCCGCTTCGACCTTCTCTTTGACTTCCGCTGCGGAGGCGCCTCTGGGTTTGAGAGCGATCAGGTTTCGCACGGCGACGATACCTGTGAGGAAGCGAATCGCGCGATCAGCGGCCTCTCGTTCGAAGTTCCAGTCCACTTGACCCTCGAGAATGACCGCGCCGTCTTGCACGACGGCGGTCACGGCATTCGGAACCAGCACGTCCCAGTTCAGAGTGTTTTGAACGGCGACTGCGATATCCGAGTCGCTCCGAGCGTGATCAGCTAGGATTTTCACCGTGAGGTCTTGGGCGATGGTGCGCACGCCAGCGACGCGCTTTGCGGCATCCTCGGCTGCCCACTTCTGCGCGTACGTGTCGACGGTGCCGAGCAGCGACACAGCGCCTCTATCGACGCTAACGCCAATCTGGGCGGCATTCACCTTGGGGTCCCAGGCCAGCTCTTGATCGATATCTTGCTTCAGATGAGCGTCAGTCTTGGTCATGCCGCGTCCATCGCACGATCCGTGCCGGCACTCTGACTGCGCTCTTGCGCCGCCGTGTGCACAGCGCACGGCAAAACCGGGACGCGCTTGTGCCGCAACTTGTGGCGTTCTCAACCTTCTCTACTCTGCAGCCCAGTAGTCACGAACCGAGATCGGGAGTCACTGATTCCGAGAGAGCACTGGCACGACGTCTGCAGCGATCCTTTGACGCGCGCTCAGTCGATTGTCGACTGAGCTCAACATTGAATCGAGAACCGTTCATGCCAACTCAGATGCACGCTGCCGTCGTCGAACAATTCGGAAAACCGTTGCTCCTCCGCGAATGGGACGTGCCTTCTCCCGGCGCGGGTCAGATCCTAATCAAGACCGAGGCCTGCGGGGTGTGTCACACGGATCTCCACGCGGCGCGTGGGGACTGGCCCATCAAGCCGACGCTACCGTTCATTCCAGGGCACGAGGGCATCGGGCGAGTGACCGCCGTCGGAGCCGGCGTGACCATCGTGAAAGAGGGCGATCGGGTCGGGGTACCGTGGCTCTACTCTGCGTGTGGTCATTGCGAATATTGTTTGACCGGGTGGGAGACCGTTTGTGCCGAGGCGCGGTTCGGTGGCTACAGCCAGAACGGGGGCTTTGCCGAGTACATGCTCGCCGATCCGAACTACGTTGCCCACGTGCCCGCGGGTTTGGCCCCCAAGGATGCCGCGCCGATCATCTGTGCCGGCGTCACCACTTATAAGGGTATCAAGGAAACCGGCGCCAAGCCCGGTCAATGGATCGCCATCTCGGGTGCGGGCGGGCTTGGGCATCTTGCGATCCAGTACGCCAAAGTCATGGGCCTGAATGTCTGTGCCATCGACATCGATGACGGCAAGCTGGCTCACGCAAAGAGCCTCGGCGCCGATCTCGTGGTCAACGCAAAGTCCGGCGATCCAGCCGCGACAGTCAAAAAGGAAACCGGCGGCGGAGCCCACGGGGTCTTGATCACTGCCCCATCACTGGGCGCGTTTCGGCAGGGCATCGGCATGACGCGCAAGCGCGGCACGTGCGTCTTGGTCGGATTGCCGCCCGGCGAATTCCCAGTCCCTCTCTTCGAGATCGTGGCCAACTGCATCACGATCCGCGGCTCGTTCGTTGGAACGCGCCAGGACTTGGCCGAAGCTCTGGCGTTCGCGGCCGAAGGCAAGGTCAAAGCCGACATCGAGCTGCGCCCGCTGTCTTCGATCAATGAAGTCTTCGATCGCTTGCAGCACGGCGACGTGCCGTCACGCGTCGTGCTGGAATTCCCGAGCAACTGAGAGACACACGCGCCCGGTCGTCGCGCGCGTGAACCGCGAAATCTCGGCGAAAGAAGCCGGTCAGTGCCGCGGAGGTTCCGCGGCCTGGGCCGGCAGCGCGCCATTGGCCGCGACGGCGGGCATGGGCACGGGAGCAGCGAGCAGCGGTCGGATCAACTCGATTGGGATCGGAAAGACGATGGTCGAATTCTGATTCGAGCCCATGTCGAGCAGTGTCTGCATGTAGCGCAGGGCCAGGGCGGCGGGCTGCGTCGAGATGATTTGCGCGGCGTTGGCGAGGACCTGCGCCGCCTGAAATTCGCCTTCCGTGGCGATGATCTTGGCGCGCTTCTCGCGCTCGGCCTCGGCTTGCCGCGCGAGCGCGCGCACCATCGACTCAGCGAGCTGTGCGTCCTTGAGCTCGACCGACCCCACCTTGATCCCCCAGGGCTCGGTTTGACGATCGATGATCTCTCGTAGCCGTTCGTTGATCTTGTCACGTGCACCCAAGAGCTCATCGAGACTCGACTGCCCCAGCACCGCACGCAAAGTGGTTTGCGCAATTTGGGAGGTCGCCTCCAGGAAATTGTAAACGCGAACAATCGCGGCTTGGGCGTCCAGGACTTGAAAGAAAATGACCGCGTTGACCTTGACCGTCACGTTGTCGGACGTGATCACTTCCTGTTGCGGCACCTCGAGGGTGATCACCCGTAAATCGACCAATCGGACGTGGTCGATTCCGAACGGCGCGACGAGGAACAACCCAGGCCCTCTGAGGGGCAGGACGCGGCCGAGCCGGAAGACCACACCTCGCTCGTACTCCCTGGCAATTCTGATGATCGACTTGGCGAGGATCAACAGCGACAGAGCGACCGCCACGGTCACGCCAATCATCACGGTCATCGACTCCGCGCTTTGGAGGGGCGCAACACTTGGGACAACTTGCATTCTTCGCGGCCTGCATATTCCAGGCCTCATTCAAGACCAAAGACATAGCCACCAAAGGCGAACAAAAGCGATCCGAGAGCAACGGCGCTACTGGCATTTACGTCACAGCTGCGGCGCAATTGAGCCGCGAAGTCACGCCTCAGTCGTTCGAGCGCACGAGTCGCCACGCTGGTGGCGGTGCGCTGGGTGTCGGAGTAAAGCTCGGCATGCCCAAATACGTCGCCGTGTGGATCGATCACAAAGAAGCCAATATCTTCGAGATTCACCCGGACAAGGTCGACAAGGACGTGGTCCTTGCTCCGCATCACGTCCACCACAAGCACCCGCGGGGTCCTGAAGGCGCACACAACCACCCCGAGGACGCGAAGCACTTCTTCCACGAAGTGGCGCGCTCACTCGAAGGCAGTGACGAGGTTCTACTCGTCGGGCCATCCACGGCAAAGCTCGAGTTTCTGAGGCACGTTCAAGAGCACGATCACGCGCTCGGCCCCAAGATCGTCGGCATCGAGACTGTCGATCATCCAACCGACGGTCAACTCGTCGCCTACGCCAAGACGTACTTCAAGAGAACGGACCGCATGCACTGAGCGGGCGAGTGCCGGCTGTCGCGATCGATTTGCCACGCCCGATTCAGGCGCGGCAAACCGACGCGGGCCATTCACTTGCCGTTGGCAGCGGCGTTGTTAGAGCCGCCAGCGACGACGATCTCGACGCGGCGATTGTTGGCACGGCCGTCCGCCGTGTCATTGGGCGCGATCGGGTTCGACTTGCCGTGCCCCGCTGCGGTCACCTTGTCCGAGGGCAAGCCTTTGCTGACCAGGAAGCTACGCACGGCATCCGCGCGAGCCTGCGACAGCTTCATGTTCGCCGAGTCCGAGCCCACGGAGTCCGTGTAGCCTTCGACGACGATCGGTTTGATTTCGCCTTGGTCTTGGATCGCCTTGGCCACTAGCGTGAGTTGATCCTGGGCTGCCGGCAAGAGCTCCGACTTGCCCGTGACGAACAGCACGTCACCCGTGAGGGTGATCACCATGCCGCGCGCTTCTTCTTTCACTTGCGCGATTTTGGCTAGGCTCTCCATGGCTCGAGCCGCGCGAGCCTCTGCCGCCTTGCGGGCGTCCGTCTCTTGAGCGAGCCCGGTCTGGGTTTGTGCGAGCTGCGTGCCCAGCTGATTCACTTCACCGCGTTCGACGCCCAGCTTTTGCACGGCTGAAGTGCGCATGTTGTCTTCGAGCGTGCCGTAGTTCGCCTTGGACGCGCTTTCGGTTTGTTTCGTCTTGGCATTGGCTCCGAGAGAGAGCGAGAGCTCGGCGCGGCGCTGGGCAACGTAAGAGTAGCTGCGGTCCTGATCAGAGGCCGGGTCGTCCGAATGGACCGATTCGGCCTTGTCCAGCGCTTGCTTGGCGCTGAGCACGCTGTCTGGCACGAGCGACGCGTTCGGGTCCGTGCGCGCTTGGTCATAGGCCTGGCGAGCGCTCACGAGCTCCGGCGTCGGCGTGGAAGCCGCGCACGCAGTGACGGAGAGAAAACTAGTAACGAGAGCAATGGTCGAGATTTTCATGATGATAATTTCCTAAATTTCGTTGGGGGGCAGCGCTTACTGCGCTTGCTTCGACAGGTCGACGACCTTGGCCTGAGCGGCGGACGCCGCGGCCTTGTCGCTGGCGCCGCGTGCCTGAGCCAAAGACAAGTCCGCGTCCGCCTGCGCTTGGTTCAAGAGCCAGCGCGCGCGATCGTTGTCTTTGTCGTCCAAGGCTTTCTGCGAAGCGGCCAGCTCGTCATTGGCCATTTTTAGGTGCAGCTCGGCTTGAGGGTCGCTTTGCGCGCCCGCTTCTTGAGCGGCGCGAACGGTAGATTTAGCGTCCGTCAGTTTGTCGAGTGGGAAGGCGGCACTGCCGCAGCCCATGGCGAACAAGGTGGCGAGACTCATGATCGAGGCGATGGCATTCAGGTTGGTCATATTTTTTACGGTATTCTGCGGAGCGCGAGGGCCCGCGTTGCCAATGGTTTGATGCGAGCCGAGCCCCTGGCTCACGGACCGCGCTTTGCTAGCGACGCGAACGAAACGAACTCCGACACCCGCTCGGTGCGCGCGCAAGAGGTTCTCGTTCGGACGTGCCCCTCATTGCACCCAACGTGCCACACCGCGGTAATTGCGAACTTTGCCACAAACGCCGCTATTGAGCGGTTACCTAGCTGACGAATTCGGGGCTATTGGCCACAGCGAGGCGGTCGGGCTTCGAAAAATTCAAACTCGGTATTTATCGGAGACATCCGAGTTGCGATGAATCCGAATCATGTTTAAACGAGTGGCACGCGCGCGTCTGCGCTCGCTCCGAAGCCGCGCTGCGGATTCCAGAAAGAAACCGTGAAAAGAACGTCTTGGTTCGGCATTCCGTGTGCCGTCGGCTCCGTGCTCGCTGTGTCGCTATCCGCGTGCGATCAAACGGTCCCGCCGGAATATCCAGTGGCAGTGGCGCAAGTGCCGACGCCCCAGGCAACCCCCGAACCGGCGCCGAAGGCGAGCGGAGCCGCGTGGTCCTCAATGCCCCCCTCGAGCGAGGTGGTCGCGGTGGAAGGCAAACCCGCGGTGATGGCGCTCGGCGCGCCCTGCAAGACGTTCCGGCGCTTGCCCGCTTCTCCTTATCTGAAAGACACGCTCATTGTCGACGCATGCCTCGAGATCCCGAGTAACACGACCGTTGAAGTGCATGACGGCGTCACGCTAGCCATCGTCGCGACGAACGGCCTGCTCTTGGGACGCAACGTGGTGTTCAGCGCGAGCGGGAGTGGTGGCCGGCGCGGGGCGCGCGCTCAATTTGCGAGCATCCCCTTCAACCCGAGCACTGACGCCGAGATCCAAGCGCTCTGTGTCGAGCGCGGCAATCAATGTGCGTGCCCCAATGGCGGGGCATCGCTGCCCTCGATTCGCGGCCAATCAGGCGGCGGCGGTTCGCCCGGCGGCAGCGTCCGCTTGATTGCCAGCGAGCTGATTTCGCCGAGCAAGCTGTCGGGGTTCGGCGTCGACGTATCGGGTGGCGCTGGCGGGCCTCAGGGCGAGAGCGGCACGCAAGAGTGCGCGCGCGGGTCCATTCGCTGTTCGAGTCCGGCCTGCGCCGCGGGCCTCAGCTCCGGAAGCGCAGGCGCAACGGGTCAATTGTTCGTCGCGCTTGGCGGCAGCAACGGCGCGGCTTCGATGCAGCGCATGAAAGCCGCAACTGTCCCAGCGGATCCGTCAGCCGCGGCATTCCTAGATCTCGGCGCGTCGTTGACCGATCGGATCAGCGAGCTCAACGCAGAAGCGCTGCAAAAAGGCTGGCAGCGGCGCTCGGGTGAGGAACCGTACTGAGCTCTCGGTTCGAAGGAGCGTTCCCTCTAATCGCGCGCGGCCGTGAGGCACAGGTGGCGGCGCACGCACTGACAGAGCGCTGTGCGATCAACGGGCTTGGTGAGAAAGTCTGCCGCCCCGGCGCGTAGCACGCGTTCGCGCGTGAGGCGGTCGGTCATGGCGGTGATCATCACGATCGGGATATACCAGGTAGCGGAGTTGGCTTTCAGGCGAGCCGTGACCTCACAGCCGTCTAGCCCAGGCATCATCAGGTCGAGCAGAATGAGATCCGGCGCATGCTCCGCTGCAGCAAGGAGGGCCTCCTCGCCACTGTCGGCGCTCAGCGTCGTGAAGCCCTCCCATTTGAGAATGACCTCCAGGAGCGCCCGATTGTCGGGCTCGTCGTCCACGATCAGAATGCGCGTTCCGGGCAAAGCACTGACTCTGGCGCTGGCGGTCATGCTCTGCCCAGCTGAGCGGCCACCGTGGCCAGCATTTCTCGATAGCGCATGGGCTTGGCAATGTAGCCCTCACAACCCGCGTCGCGAATGCGCGCCTCGTCGCCCTTCATAGCCAGAGCGGTCAATGCGATCACCGGAATCGAGCGCGTGCTGTCGTCCTGTTTGAGCAGCGCAATGGCGGCCAGGCCGTCCATCCCGGGCAGCTGAATATCCATCAGGATCAAGTCTGGATGCTCGTCGCGCGCGAGTGTGATTCCCGCTTCTGCGTCGACGGCACTGATCACGGTGTAGCCGGCGTCTTGCAGTAGGAACACCGCGAGCTTCATGTTGGCGGGGTTGTCCTCGACGATCAGGATCGTAGTCATGTCTACGAGGCCCGCTTTCGACCGGACATAGCACGCTGGACTTCGGCCCTGAAGTGTCGAACCTCGAGCTCGGTCTTGCCCAAGACCATCGTCACGTAGCCGTTGAGCTTCTCGCGCTCCTCGGGGCTGAGCACCATGGCGGTGACCACCATGATTGGAATGCCCGCGGTCTCGGGATGCAAGCGCAGCTCTTCCACTACGTCGAAGCCGCTCACCTCCGGCATCATCAGATCGAGCACGATCAGATCTGGTCTTTGGCGACGCGCCGCAGCGACGGCTTCACGGCCGCCATAGGCTCGCTCGACCGCGCTCGCGAGCCCTTGGAGCCGCAGAACGATCAACTCCACTGCCGCCGGATCGTCGTCGACCACCAGCACACGCAGCGTCCCTCCGTCTGAAACCGGGAACAATCCCAGCTCGATCAACGAATCGAGCAGTTCCTTACGAGAAATGGGCTTTTCCAAGACCGCCGCCGCGCCGAGCGCAAAGCCCTTGTTGCGGTCGGCGACGATCGAAATGATCACGACTGGGACGCGCGACAGGCTGGGCATCTTCTTGACGCGCGCCAGGAACTCCCAGCCGTCCATATCCGGCAGCATGATCTCGAGCGTGATCAAGGAGAGCGGGTATTCTACGGCGAGCGTCAGGGCGGCCTCCGCCGAGTCGGCGTGCAGCACTTGAAAACCGTCCGCCTCGAGCTGCAGGCGGATCAGCTCCGCGGATTTCAGGTCGTGCTCCACGACCAGCGCCACGGGCGCACCACTCAATTCCTGAATGCGGGCGCCAATGGGCGCCTTGGTCGTGCCCTCCGTGGCGCGCAACGGCAGCCAGACAGTGAAGCAAGAGCCCTCACCCACGGCACTCTCCACCGCGACCGCGCCGCCGTGGAGCTCGACCAGCAGTTTGACCATCGCCAAACCGAGACCCGTGCCTTCGAATTTTCGAGCTAGCCCACTGTCGATCTGACTGAAGGGTTGAAATAGCTTCTCCAGCCCATCCGCCGAGATGCCGATTCCGCTGTCCGCCACACTAATCTCCAGGAATTCGCTGAATTCATCGTCGGTGAGCGCGCTGCTACGGCCTGCCCAGGGGCCCGCGAGCACACCGACTTCAGCGCGCGGCACCGCCCGGGCACGCAGGGTGACTTGCCCGCGTTCGCCCGTGAACTTCACGGCGTTGGACAGCAGATTATAGACAATCTGCTTCACCTTGCGGCCGTCCGCGTACATCGACCCGAGCTCACCCGTCGCGTCGACCGTGAGCCGGATCTGCCGAGACGCGGCCTTCTCGCGGATGATCGACAAGCTATTGCCGAGTAGCGAATCAATCTGCAAAAGCTCGAGGTCGAGCAGCATCTTGCCAGCTTCGACCTTGGACAGATCCAGGATGTCGTTGATGAGCAGGAGGAGGTGCTTGCCACTGCTGAAAATGTCGCCGATGAAGCCGCGTTGTTGGTCGGTCATATCGCCAATCAAGCCGTCTTTGAGCACTTCGGAGAAACCGATGATGGCGTTCAACGGCGTCCGCAGCTCGTGCGACATGTTGGCGAGGAACTCGGATTTCATCCGGTTCGCATCCTCGAGCTCGGCGTTCTTTTGTTGCAGCGTTTTTTCGAAGCGCCGGAGCTCGGTCACGTCACGGGCCGCGGCAAATACGCCTTGCAGCACGCGATCGCGATCGTGAAACGTGGTCGCGTTGTACGACACCACGGTCAGCGCGCCGTTCCGTGCGCGCGCGGTGAGCTCGTAGTCGGTGACTTTGCCTTCTCTAAGCACGCGCCGGATACCGGATTCGGCCCGCTCCGGATCGGTGAAATAATTCTTGAAGGGCGCACCGATCAGCTCGTCACGCGTGCAGCCGGTCAGCGCCTCGGTCTGCTTGTTGACGTCGGTGATGATACCGCGCGGGTCGGTCGTCATCAGTGCGTCGATGTTCGACTCGATCAGTGAGCGAGTATAAAAATGCTGATCGCGGAGACGCTGGTCGAGCTTCGTGCGTTCTTCCTCGATCTGCTTGCGCGCAGTATTGTCCGTGCCAATCAACAAATAGCCGATGATCCGGTTCTGCGCATCGCGCAGCGCCGTGACGGATACGACTGCGGGGAAGCGGCTGCCATCTTTCCGGATGTACGTGAGCTCGTAAATGTCCTCGATTCCGCGCGAGGCCTTGAACACCAACGCCTCGAAGCCCGGCGCGATGGGCATCGAGAACTCGAGGCTCAGCGCGCTCGCGCGGGCAATCACCTCTTGCGGGTCGGAGATATGAGCGGGCGTGATCTTGTTCAGCACGTCGACCGCGGCATAGCCGAGCATGCGTTCGGCCCCGACGTTGAAGATCTGAATCACTCCCTTGGCATCGGTCGCAATGCTCGAGAAGTTGGCGCTGTTGAAGATCGCTGTTTGCAGAGCGCCCGCCTTGAGCAGAGCCTCTTCCGCCTGCTTGCGCGCGGTGTTGCCGATTCCGATCGACAGAAAGCCGATGATGGCGTCGTCTGCGCCGCGCAGGGCCGTGACCGAGACCACCGCAGGGAAGCGGCTCTTGTCTTTGCGGATGTAGGTTAATTCGTAAATGTCCTCGATGCCTCGCGAAGCCTTGAAGGCCAACGCCTCGAAGCCCGGAGCAATCGTCGACCCGAGTTGGAGGCTGAGCGCTTTGGCGCGCGCGACGAGCTCCTGCGGGTCGGAGATATCACCCGGCGTGGTCTGATTCACCATCTCGGAGGCCGTGTAGCCGAGCATGCGTTCAGCGCCGACGCTGAAGCTCTGAATCACACCTTGGGCGTCGGTAGCGATGCTCGAGTAGTTCGAACTGCTGTTGATCGCGGCTTGCAGGGCGCCCGCTCTCAGGAGCGCCTCCGAGTGCTGAATGCCGGAACTTACGTCAGCAGCTTGCGAGGGGGTCTTTGCGAGAGGTCCGGTCACGAGTCTCCATATGTCGTTTCCACCACTGACTGGAGACGCTCTCGACAACGTGCAAGTTCGTGACCCAACCCAAATCGACGAAAAGCGCGCGGATCGCGGTGGCTGCGGTGAGGCGTTCTGGCGTCTGCGCGGGCCGAAGCGCCGCTTCGCCTCGCCCACCGAGCCAGTCCGCGGAGGGCCATGGAGAGTGCCGCGCTCCAGACTCCAGATCCCGAGACGGCTCGATTGATGCAGCAGAGGAGTCATGAAAAGGTCTTTGCTTCCCTCAACACGTTATTTGATTGCTATTCCTGTCGCCGCGCTGCTCGTCGTGGCTTGCGGCGGAGGCGACTCGAGCTCGAGCGCGAATCCGAACGGAGGCACCACCGGGGCAAACGGTGGCGCAGCGAATGGCGGCGCTCAAAATAGCGCAGGGGCTAGCGGGAAATCCGGATTGAGCGGCGCCGCAGGCAGCGCGACTGAAGACGCGGGCTCAGGCGAAGCGGGCGACACCGGCAGCTACGAGGGTCCGACCGTAGGCCGCGCACAAACATTCGCCGCGCTGGCGTATAGCTCGATCACCGCAGCCAACATCTCCACGCTGAGCGGCGATATCGGCGTCAGCGCGGGCGCCGTGTCCAACATCACGGGGTTCAGCGCGCCAGCCGACAAGAAATACGGCACCGACTCACTCGCGCCGAACAGCATGCGCACGCTCCTCGCGCAACAGGACGTGACGGCCCTGGTCGGGAACATCGATCCTCGAGCGTGCGATAAAGATTACACGAACGTGGTCGGTGGCTTGACCGGCGACATCACGCTCTATCCCGGCGTCACCTGCATGAACAGCTTCAGCGCAGACGTGCTCTTGAACGGCCACGTCACGCTCGACGCGCGCGGCGATTCGAATGCTTTTTTCATCATTCGCGGCAACTTGACCATGACCGTCGCGGACGGCGCTCAAGTCGTGCTCGCCAACGGCGCTGAAGCCTGCGGCGTATTCTGGCGCATCAGCAAGCAAGTCACGATCGGCAAAACCGTCAAGTTCTACGGCACGGTCATTGCGGGCACCGCCATCACCATGAGCACCGGCTCGACCCTCACCGGCCGCGCCCTCGCTCAAACCGCCGGCGTAATGCTAGACGCGAACACCATCACGATCCCAACTGACGGCCTGGTCGGCTCGCCCGGTGTCTGCACTCACGTGCAGTGACCGTCCATTGCGCCGAACCGCACGAGCCAGACGCACGTGGTCTGGGAAGAGCTGGATAGCGCCATCCCGTGAGCCGCGGGATGGCTAGGCCGGCTCGCTCCCGGCGGTCGAAATTCTGCGGGGTCGCTCAGTTTTCTGCGCGGAACGCCTAGGCGCCCACGACTAAGGCGCTGTGCCATTTGAATTGGGAGCGATCCGCATGCGAGTAACAAGGAAGTGGTTCCAGTCGTCAGGCCACGGGGCAGCGGCCATCGCTTTGGCGATCGTGGCTTTTTCCCACTCGGCCAAGGCAGTGGGCACTTGGCAGAAGATCCCAGCAAACCCGGGAACCGGCGCGGGATCGCAGGGTTTTTGGGTGTTGACGGACGGGAGCGTTCTTTCGACGGCACAAAATTCTTACTCCTGGGCGCGCCTGGTGCCCGACGCCACGGGCAGCTACGTGAAGGGCAAGTGGGTTACCGTTCCGCAGAGCTCGTACGGGCGCGGCGCGGCGCAGCAGTACGTATTGAAGGACGGACGCTTCTACATTGCCGGGGGTGAGTACCTTTACCAATGGCCCGGCTGCGGGGCTAACTGCTACGCCGCCGTCGATTGCAACAACAAGAACTTCGCGACTGCGGAGATCTACGATCCGGTGGCCAATAGCTGGTCGGTCGTAGCGTCCGCACCCGACGTGATTGGCGATACCGGGAGCGCCTTGCTCAGTGATGGGCGCATCCTCGACAGCCAGAACTGCGGCACTCAGATCCAGATCTACGATCCAGCGGCCAACACTTGGACTACGAGCGGCAATCAAAAATTCGGTGGTGCCGAATCCTCGTGGGCGAATTTGCTGAACGGCGGCGTGCTCGCGGTTGGTAGCAACCCAGGGCAGGCTGCGGTCTACAACCCGACGACGAAAGTGTGGACCAGCACCGGCGCTTGGCCGAGCGGCGCGAAGTTCGTGGGCTGCTGCGGCGGTGTTCCGGATTCGAGCGGCATCGCGACGCTGTTCGACGGTCGCGTGATGGCCTTTACGAACCCCAACGTGATGATCTACACGCCGGGCGCGACGGCAGCGGATGCTGGAACGTGGGCATCGGGCCCCGCGCTGCTCAATGGCGATGACGGCGGCGACGAGTTTGCCGATACGGAGCCGAACGGCAAGGTCCTGGTCACGACGAATCCCTTCAACATGGGCCCGGACATGATTCAGGAGTACGACCCTGCGACCAACGCGTTCACGGATACCAAGATCCCGAACGTGGGCTGCGGTTGCACTTTCATGAATCTGCCGAATGGGCAGGTCTTGGTGACGGGCGGCGACGGCAACTACGTGTACACGCCCGACTCCGAGCCCAACGACTCCTGGCGTCCGACCGTCTCGTCGGTCACGTACGACAGCGGCAGCGACACGTACACGTTGACCGGGACACAGCTGAGCGGTCTCATCAACGGCGCCGATGAGGGCGACGACATGAAGCTCACCGCGAACTATCCCATCGTGACCTTGCAAGACACGACCGGGAAAGTCTACTTCGCGCGCTCCTTCAACTTCAGCGTCATGGTGCCACAGCAGGGCTCTACGCCGCAGACTTGCCAATTCAAGACACCGACTGGTTTGCCTGCGGGTAGCTACAGTCTGTTCGTGTCCTCGGTGGGCGTGCAGTCCAAGACCGCGCTTGCCTTCACCGTCGGAGTCGGCGGCACCGGCACTGGCAGCACCGGAACCGGCGGTACGAGCGCCGGTGGCGCCAGTGCCGGCGGCAGCACCGGCATTGGCGGCGCGAGCACCGCTGGCGCCAGCACCGGCGGCAACGGCACGAGCACTGGCGGCGCCAGCACCGGTGGCAACGGCACGAGCACTGGCGGCGCTGGCGTGGTCGGCACGGGTGGCGCGGGCGTCGTCGGCAGCGCCGGCAACGGCACCGGCACTGGCGGCGCGAGCAACGGCTCGGGCGGCAGCACCGCGACCGGAGCAGGCGGCTCGTCGGCTATGACATCGAGCGGAGGAGCTTCGTCTGGTGACTCCGGCGGCTGCGGTTGTCACGTCGGCAGTGGCTCCGCGTCGACGCCCAACCTGGGCGCCGCCGTGCTGGCTCTGCTTGCGCTGCTCACGCGCCGCCGCCGCCGCGCTGCCGACGCAATCCGCAGCGGCTCGCGGGGCCAAAGCTGAAGTCGAGCGGCCCGATGCGGCGATGGATCAGCGCGGGCCTCCTCTCGGTTCTGTGCGGTTGCCAAACCGGAGCCCATCGGGCGACATCCGCGTCACCTGACGCCTCGCTCGCGAACGATGCGGCTGGCGCAGCCCAGAGTGATGCGTCACTCGAAGCGTCCCCATCAGGGCAAGCGCCGCCGCAAAGCTATGCCCTCTCCGTCACGAGCGTGGATCACACGTTCGTGACCGAGGATCACTTCATGGCGTCCGTCGAAATGCAGTTATCCGGCGAGCCGTTCGCGACGGCGATGGGCCGCGATATCTCGCACTATTCCCGGAACTACTTCTGTGACGGCGGGGTCTGTCAAGCGGGCACCTACCCCGATCCCTCCGCTGACGGCGGAGACGCTGGCACCATGCCGGACCTGGCGGGCTTCTCTAGCGCGGTGGAGTCGTACGAGTACTCGAAGCAGCCGATGAACAACTTGGCGTTCGAGTCGGGCGCGGGCACATCACTGCTCTTTGGTTCGGTGCTCAATCCCACGCACAGCACCGGCCAAGCCGCGCTCGCCCTGGCTCAGACCTGGTTTCAACACATGGCGGGCGACAGCCTCGCGGCGGCGCGCTTCATCCTTCCGCTCGATCCGGAATCGAATCCACTCGGCTGGCCTGGGCTCTGGCCGATCCTGCAGCCCTTCACGTCGTGGGACCCGACGATTTCGCCGACCAACGCCGTCACGACCTGCAGCCTCACCTCGGACGACAACACGGGTCGCGCCGCGCTGCTCTCGAACGACTACGAGTGCAACTACAACTCGCTGCATCTGCCGAATCGCGCGGGGCAGACGACACCGCAAATTGGCCCCGGCGCTTCGGGGTGGATGGACTGGAAAGAGGCGCTGTGGACGCTCAACTACCTGCAGTCCATGCACGACGATCACCAAATCGCGGTCACGAAGGTTCTGCCAATCCAGTTGGACAAGGTCGGCACGCCGGGTAACCCGGTGCAGGGCGGGACGCTCTACCCGGGGGTTTATCTCGGGTCGAGCAACATCGAAGGCTTCCAAGCCGGAAACTTCATTCAAGCGCTAGACAATCAAGCCGCCCAGTGGCTGCTTGAGCTGAGCACGACCGACGGCACGGCGCTCAGCGGTTTCGCGAGCTTGGCCGATGCGCTCGCATACAACGCCAGCAGTCCGCTCTGCTGGTTTCCGACGGCGATCAACGTGACCGAGACTTCGGACGCGAGTGGGTTTCCGCGTCCGGCCAGCTACGCGGTTTCATCGTCGGACAGCGTTTTGCTGGACCTGGCCGGTCTGCTTGGAGCTTACGCGACGACCTATACGCTGACCGATACGGGGAACCTCACAGTGGGCGGGACTCAATCAGCCGCGGCCTATTTCGACGGTGACCCGTTCCCGGTGCAGCCACAAATCCCCTCGGGGCAAGCAACGCTGCACGACCGAGCCTTGGCGATGGTCCGTGTGCTCGTCGTCAACCTGGACCGGCTGCACTTGGATCCAGCGACGAGCACGTTCGTCGATCGCGTCACGTTCGCCGGGGCCACACCGTCGCGCGGCCACGTGCTGTCGGCGGACGTCGCGGCCTACACGCTGCTTTCGCTGCGCACGGCGCGCAGCGCGCTCGCTTCGCAGCTCGATCTGTACGGGAACACGAGACCGGACACGCAAGGCGTGCCGCTACCGCTCGACGCGTTTCCACTCAGCGACGACACGTCGTTCGGGCAGCGGCTCGGAGTCTTGATCCAGGCCTTGGCCGACACGCTTCAAACGAAGCTGACTTCCGAAGACGGAACCGCCTTCGCCGGTTGGGACGTAACGGCGAACACGCCCACGGACTCGGGGACGAGCCTGGACGCGCACACCGCCGCAATTCGAGGGCTGCTCGTCGCCTACCTCGCGACGGGCTCGGTGAAATACCGCGATCGGGCTCTGGCGGTGTTCGAGCGGCTCGATCGCACATTTTACGACCCGAGCGCGCGGATCTACCGACCAACAGCCGGCGACCCATCGCTCCAAGTGACGTTTACTCCGCGCCGCTTCGGCCTCTTGCAAGGCGCGCTGCGCGACACGTACGAGCTGGTGGCTCTGCTTCCGGGCAATGAACCGCTGACCTCGCTGATCGAAGACCGAGTCGGGCGGCTCAACAAGCTCGTGCTCAACGGCTGGGACGATCGCAATCAAGACGGGCTCGTGGACTATCCGGCTGAGTGCGCGCAAATCGGGACTGGCCCGGACGGCGCGCCGCTCGGGCTCGGTGGCTTGCAAATGGCGGAGCGCTCGCTTTCCGGCGAGACCGGCGCGACGCCACCCGACGCCGATGGCGGAATCACGCTCGTGTCCGATCGCGAGCACGACTGCGTTCCGAACATTGCCGCGGTTGGGCTGCCCTCGGCGCTCGCGAGCGCGATCACGTTCTCGCTACATCCGTTGCCTCTGGCGCCTGACGCCGGCTCGGCTGGACAATAGCGCGATGACGCGCGGCTGGTTGGCGCTGCTAGCGCTCGTGGCGTTCGGAAGCGACTGCTCGTCCCAGCCCAAAGCCGTCGGAGCGTCGCCCGCGGTGCAGCAGTCGCACTCAGCTTCGCTCGTTGCAAGCCCGGATCGAACGCGTTTGTTCGTCGCTCACCCGGACGCGGACAGCGTGAGCATCATCGACCGCGCGTCGCGCTCCATATTGCACGACATCGTACTGTCCGAGTCGCCGCCGACGCAGGACCCAGTGACGCAGCAGTATGTAACCAGCGTGCAGCCTCGGGCGTTGGCCGCGAGCGCGAGCGGGCGCTGGCTGTACGTGACCGGAGAGCGCTCGGGCGCGCTGTACGCCATCGACGCGACGTCGGGAGTCGTCCGTTCGAAGGTCGCCGTCTGTGCCGAGCCGATCGGCGTATTACTGAGTGCCGACGATCAGGACATCTTCGTTGCCTGCTCACAGGACGACGAAGTCGTCGAGCTCGACTCCGCCACGCTGACGGTAAAAGCCAGCGCGAGCTGCCCGGCGAAGCCTTGGGCGCTAGCGTGGGCAGCCGATGGCGAAACGCTGCTGGTCACGCATTTCTTGGGCGCGGGGATCAGCGTCTTTGGCACGCAACCGCTCGTGCTCCGCACGACCTGGCCCGTGCAGCCTACGCCGTCATCCGGAGATCCAACCGAACCGCACGGCATCGCGCGCGGGCTCTATGACGCGGTGGTGCGCCCCGGAACCAACGAGCTGTGGACCACGCACCTCATGCTCGGTACGGACACCGCTCAACCCCAGCTCGTCTTCAACAATACGGTTTTTCCGGCCGTCTCGCTGTTCGACGAGATGGGCAGCCAACGTTCACGGCTCTCCGTGCAGACCAACGCGCGCGACGGGCAAGCATTCGGCGACGTGGTTTCGGGCCCGCACGCCATCACCTTCTCGGACGACGGTGAGCTCGCGTTCATCGTCGACAGCAACAGTGAGGACGTGCTCATCATCGATGCGGCTGGACGCATCGAGGTCCAACTGGTGCGTCCGCTCCCTGGCCACATGCCTGAAGGAATCGTGTGGCTCGACGGTGAAATCTACGTCCAAGAGCGCAACACCGAAGACATTGCCGTGTTTCGCATCACGAAGGCGGGCGCTCAAGTGTCGGCCGAAGCCGATGGCGCGGCGTTCCAGAGTATCGGCAAAGATCCGATGCCGAGCACTTTGCGCCTGGGGCAGCGCGTCTTTTACTCCGCGAACAGCGGCGACCTGCCCGTGACGCGCGACCATTGGGTCGCGTGCGCGAGCTGTCACCTGGAAGGCCGCAGCGATGCCGTGACTTGGAAGTTCGCACAAGGCCCGCGCGACACGCCCACCAACGCCGGCGGATTGCTGGACACCGGCTTTCTGTTTCGGACAGCGGATCGCACTCGAGTGCAGGACTATTTCCGCACCATCAACGTCGAGCAAGGGGGTCACTTCGACGGCGTGACTCCGTCGCAACAACCGCTTCTCGATGCGCTCGCCGACTTCGTCAACTACGCCATCCCAGCGCCGATGCCGCCGACGTGGGATGCGACGCACACCGTGAGCGGCGCGGCCCTCGATCAATTGCGCAGCGCAGGGGCAGCCGTATTCACTCGTGTCGGGTGTACCAATTGCCACTCGGGCCCCGCCAAAACCGACTCCGGGCAAGGCAATGCACTGCTCGATCTGACGGGCTCGGTCGTCTCGACCGCCACTCCGGGCGGGGTGCTCTTACACGACGTCGGAACCTGCGTGACGACCGGCGCGTGGCCGGACGTCGCGCACAACGACATCGACGGCGATCCGAGAGACGGCTGCGCCTTCGACACGCCCGCGCTACGCGGGCTCGCCGACTCAGCACCCTATTTGCACGACGGCAGCGCCGCCACACTCGCTGACGTGCTGCCCTCGATGCTGCAGGCGGTAGCGGCTCCAGGCCAGCCCCCTACAACTCTATCGAGCGACGACCAGCACGCGCTGCTCGAGTACCTGAGGAGCCTGTGATGGTCACGCGTTCGGCGCGCGCTCCGTCGCAGCCTTCGGCGTCAGGGCTCGGCATGACTACTGAAACATCACGTTGTCGATCGTGAAGCTCGCGCTGCACGGCACGAGCTGCCATTGGACCTTTCGCCCCTGGCTTTTTCGGCCCATAATCACGACATTCGCGGGCCGGCGAATGCGACTTTGCCATGACCGACGTTCGTCCACCTCCCGCGGCTCCGCCCTGGGCTGACTCACTGTTCACGGTCGGTGTCACCGGCACGAACGGCAAGACGTCGACGACGGCCATGATCGCGCGCCTGCTCGGCGCGCTGTGCGAGCCCGTGGCCCGCGTCACGACCGTCGGCTCCTTCCTGGCGGAAGAACGCCTGGACGTGCCGGCCCACTACGACGGTTTTCTGGAAACCATGCGCCGCTGCCTCGCCGCCGGCGGGCGCTACGCCGCGGTCGAGCTGACGAGTGAAGCACTGGCGCTCGGGTTCGCCAAAGCATGGCCTTGCCGCGTCGGCGTGTTCACGAACCTGAGCTTGGATCATTCGGACGCGCACGGCTCTGCCGAACATTACTTGGCCAGCAAGGCGCAACTGTTCATGGCGCTGCGCCCGGGCGGTGTTGCGGTATTGAATGCGCGCGACGCAGCCGCCGAGCTCTTGTCCGAAGTGGTGCCGCCTGGCGTCGAGCTCGTGCGTTACGGGTTGCCGTCGCGCGGCGCTGCCTGGGCGGTGGCGGATCTCAGCGCGCACTCGGTGCAGGCGAGTCTCGCCGGAACGCGCTTCGAGCTCGAACCGAGCGAGCGCTTTCCGAAGCTGCCCCATGCCCTAAAAATCCGCGCGATAGGCGAAATTTTCGTCGAAAACGCGCTGGCCGCCCTGGCCGCAGCGCTGGCCGCGGGAGTAGCCGTGGACGACGCCGTCGCTCGCTTGGCTCACGCGGCGCCGCCAGCGGGTCGTTTTCAAGTCGTGCACGAACAGCCCTGCGTCGTCATCGACTATGCGCATACACCGGACGCGCTGGCACGAACGCTCGCGACCGCGCGGCAGCTGTGCGCAGGCCGCTTGAGCGTCGTCTTTGGCGCGGGCGGGCAGCGCGATCGCGCCAAGCGACCCTTGCTCGGCGCCGCAGCGGCCAGCGCCGATCGCGTCGTGCTCACCTCGGACAATCCGCGTGACGAAGAGCCCGCGGCGATCATCGCGCAGATCGCGGCCGGCCTCGCAGGTCATCAGCAGCTGGTGTGTGAAGTGGATCGCGCGCGTGCTATCGAGTTTGCATTGCGCGCGGCTGCCCCGACTGACTTGATCCTGATCGCGGGCAAGGGGCACGAGCAAAGCCAGGAAACTGCCGGCATCCGTCGGCCTTTTTCCGATGAGGCGATCGTGCAGCGAGTGAGCGAATCTGACACTCATACTCGCCACTAGTGGGCACTGAAATATGATATTCCCGCACTGTGTCAGCTTGGCACAGGGCGTGCTTCGTTGCCGGCATGGTCATTGATCGAGCAGGTTTTCTGGTGATGGCGGG
>Ga0210388_10001310_pt1 | contig 19600 bp, 18 predicted proteins | sample IncBWC19OmetaG_FD_155485 | JGI IMG/M metagenome (GOLD analysis project Ga0210388, IMG submission 155485) | Forest soil microbial communities from Barre Woods Harvard Forest LTER site, Petersham, Massachusetts, United States - Inc-BW-C-19-O ... | reverse complement strand
ATTGCCATTGGCCGCCGTCAGTAGGGCGTTGAAAAATTCCGCGCCCCCGGCCGGCAGCATTTGGTCATTGCAGTTCGCCGTCCAGTCCTGCAGATCCAGCGTGGATTCCACATCACCGACCACAATGGTGCCGTCGGTCAGCGTCCGGTCGCCGTTCGCCACCCGCATCGCAAAACTCTCCGGCACCTTCACCAATTGCAACACCTTTGATGAACGACGGGGAAAATGCGGGTCATGCCCGAACTCCGTCTTGTGCAGCGGACGTCCGCGCAGAAAATATTCGCCGTGCCGGATGACGCGCCCGAGCGACGGATTCGCCGGCAGCAACAACGCCCGTTCCAGTTTCAACTGCTTCATCACTGCCTCGACCTCCGCCGTGACATTCCCGCGCAAAACCGAATCCACCTTTTTATAGATCCATTTCGCACCCGCGGCGCGAAGCAATTTTGCCGCCGCTGCCGCCCGCTTCGCCGCCTCCGTCGGTTCGCTCGCGCGCGAGTCCGTGTCCACGCAGACCAGTTCTGCCGTGCCGGACGGAAGCCCGCTGCGGACGACCTCCGCACGGAAACCGTGGCGCCAGCCGATCGCAGCCAGCTCCGCTGCGCCGGTCAAATCATCTGCTATGACACCGATCATAATTTTATGTTGCCTCTATCTGCCTCTTGCCAGCCGCACTGCCACCCCGATCGCGGAAAATAAACTGGTCGCATCCGCCTTGCCCTGCCACGCGATATCGAACGCGGTGCCGTGATCCACTGACGTGCGCACAATCGGCAGGCCCAGCGTCACGTTCACACCGGTATCAAATGCCAGCATCTTGAACGGGATGTGCCCCTGGTCGTGGTACAGGCAGACAATCGCGTCGTATTTTTTGCGCTGGCTGGTCGTGAATGCCGCGTCCGGCACGAGCGGGCCGGTCGCGTTGATCTTTTTCTTTCGCGCCAGCCTTACCGCCGGCTCCACATATTTTTCTTCCTCATGTTGTCCAAATAGTCCGTGTTCTCCCGCATGCGGGTTCAAACCGCAGACACCGATGCGCGGTTCCCGGCGCAAAATCTGTTTCATCGTCGCCGCCGTGAGTTCGATGACGTTCAGCACGCGCTCGACCGACAGTTTTTTCGGCACTTCGAAATAGCCGATGTGGGTCGTGACCATGCTGACCGTGATTATGTCCGAGTGCAGCATCATGCAGCTGCGCTTGGCGCCGGTGAGCGCGGTGAAAATTTCCGTGTGCCCGGGATGCTTCACGCCGGACAGGTTCAACGATTCCTTGTGGATCGGCGCGGTGACCACGCCGGAAATTTTTTTGCCCAGCGCGGCTTCGATCGCCTTTTCGATATAAATATATCCGGCACGGCCGCACGCTGCGGATACTCTGCCTGGTTTGACCTTGTCCGCCGCCATCGCGCCGCAGTCCACGATGACCGGCCCGGTGATTCGTCCGGTTTCATTCCATTCCGTGATTCCCATCTGGCGGACGGTTCGCAGGCGCCCCAATTGCGGAATGCTTTTCTTCACCCGGTCCACAACTCCGGCATCGCCGAACAAAACTGGCACACACATTTTCAGGACGCGCGGGTCGTCCAGCGCGCGGAGACAGATTTCCGGTCCGATGCCCGCCGGATCGCCCATGGTAAGACCGAGAACTGGCCGCGCGGTCTTCATTTTCCGTTGAGCAGGTGAAGCTCGGTCATCTGGGCGCGGATTTTTTCAAGCTCCGTGTCCGAGACTTTTCGCAACGGCGGCAGCACCTGCGGCGAACACAAACCCCGGCAGCTCGCCGCCGCCTTGAGCGCGGCCAGGGACTCGTTCAAGGTGCGGCCTTTTTGATAAAGCGATGATACGGCGCTCATCCGTGAATAAAAGTTTTCCACCGCCCCCCAGTCCGATTTTTCCGCCGCGGCGCAAAGTTGATGGCAGGTCTCGGGAATCAGGTTGCCAACGCTCGGCACGATGCCGTCCGCGCCAAGTTTCAATCCCTTTTCCATCAGCGCACCCACGCCGACGAACACGGCAAAATCTTTTTTGCCGCCAAAACGTTTCATCGTCTCCTCCAGCCGTTGCGGATTGTTTTCCGAGTCCTTGATGCCGGCGAGTTTCGGATGCCCGAGCAGTTTTTCCACCGCATCGAGGGGAATGGAGACGCCCGTCGTCGGCGGCATGTTGTAAATCAACAGCGGCCCCTCAAGTTTGTTCAGCAGGCTTTCATACCAGCCTTGCAGTTGTTCGGCGGGAACTTTTTCCGCGATCGGCGGGTGCGCCACAACCGCGTCCACCCCCATGTGAAAAAATTCATTCGCCTCGCTAACGTCGGATTTGCGGATGTCGCCGAGCCCGACGAAAACTTTCGTGCGCCTGTTCGCGCGCTCGACGGTCTGGCGCACGAGCCGGAGACGCACTTCGCGCGGCACATGCGCGCCTTCACCGGTCGTCCCGAGCACAAAAATCCCCTCCACGCCGCCGGCGACCTGTGCATCCACCAACCGGTCAAGCGCCGCCCCGTCCAGGGTTTTTTCCGCCGTGAACGGCGTCACCAGCGGCACGACCGCCCCGTGATATTTCTGCATGTTTTTCATCTCAAAAACTCGATTCGTATATTTTCACCGCGTCGGCCTCCGTCACCGGACGCAGATTGTTCTTCAAAAGCCGCTGTACCTGCATCGCGGCTTTGGCCATTTCGGGAATGGCCGGGCGCGGAATCTTCAGGTCGGAAAGCCGCTGCGGCACCCCGCAGTCGCGCGAAAGTTTCGACAAAAATTCCACGCCGCGTTCCGCCGTGCCCAGCGCGGAACAATTGGCCTGTAATCCGAGCGCGATGGAAATTTCCGCATGCCGCTCCGGTGCTTCGGAAAAATTGAAACGCAAAACGTGCGGCAGCAGCAGCGCGTTCGCCACGCCGTGCGCGACGCGAAAACGTCCGCCGAGCGGGTATGACAACGCATGCACCGCCGCCGTGCCCACCGGACCCAGACAAAGCCCTCCGTACAGGCTGCCCAGCGCAAGTGCCGCGCGGGCCTCCAGGTTTTTTCCGTCTTGAACAGCAGTAATCAAATTTTTGGAAATCAGTCCGATGCCGCGCAACGCATATCCGTCCGTGATGGGATGCGCAAATTTATTGGCATAGGCCTCGATACAATGCGTCAGTGCGTCTAGGCCGGTCGCCGCCGTGATGTCCGCCGGCACATTCACCGTGAGCAACGGATCGATAAATGCCGCGTCCGGAACGAGGTGCGGGCTGACAACGCCCTTTTTCAATTCAGCGGCTTCATCCAGCAAAACCGCGATGGGTGAAACTTCGCTGCCCGTGCCGGCGGTCGTCGGCAGGCTGACAAGCGGGAGGGTGCGCCCCGACAACAGGTTGGTGCCAAAAACGTCCTGAATTTTTTGCGGGCCTTCCGCCAGGGCGGCGAACAGTTTCGCCACGTCAATCACGCTGCCGCCGCCGACCGCTAGAACGGCGTCAACTTTTTGCGCACGAACCTCCGTCAGCGAAACCTCAAAAAAATTCAAGGCCGGCTCGGCAGGAACAAATTTGCCCTCGACGATCTCCGCTCCGTACTTTGTCTCCGTTTCCACCAGAAATTGAATTTGCGGCCGGACCGATTTGCTCGTGACGAGCAGGACACGCTTCGCGCCGCGTTGCGCAAGATATTCAGACGCCTGCACCGCGCAGCCGTTGCCGAAAACGATGCGTGGCGGTTGGAGCAGCGTAATGACGTTCATTTCGATACTCCTTCCAACAGCAAACCGGCGGAAAAGTTACCGGAAAATTTCAGTGAGCCGTCCTCATTCCATAGTTTCGCGGGTCCATCTGCGACCATGCCATAGAAGCTGCGATCGAGATCGCGAGCGGCCGGTTGCGTGTTCCAGTTCGATTCCAATTTCTTTTTGCCATTGGGCCAGAATTGGGTCCAAATCGCCCGGTGGTGTTTCAAATCAAAAATCCAGGTCCACCTTGTTTTGCCGTCTGGCGACGAAAAAGATTCCGTGCCGATTTTGCGGCCGTTCTGGTAGGTGACCTCATGTTGCTTCGCGCCGCTTTCGTAAAAATCGGTTTCCTTCCCATCGAGCAGATAGCGTCCATTCGGGCAAATCCGCGCGCTCCATTTGGAGCGTAACTTGCCGTTCGCATAGGCTTCAGAAAACTTTTTCACCACGCCGCCGGAGTTTTCAGGCGGAACGTCGCCGGCCTCCGAGCAAATCCAGGCCTCGTTCAATTCATAGTGCAGGCAAGGCTGCGTCTCGGTCGTCAAAATGTTGATGACACCGTTGGCCGCCTGCCGCGCCGTGACATATCCGAGCGTGCCGTTGGTACCGCGTTCATGATTCGGCAGTTGCACCGGCAACGTCTTGATGCGCCATGTCGCACCGTTATTGGTCGAGAGCGCCACGAAGGCGCCGTTGCCGGAATTCCAGCCTTCGGGCGGCGGACGCTGAAGCTTGTGCAGATAGGCATCGCTCACAAAAAACAAGTTCCCGTCCGCCAGCTTGATCATTGACGGACGCTGCCCGCTGCCGAGCGGCGGAAAAGGCGAGGCAATGCTTTGGCTCCAGCTTGCACCGAAATCCGTCGAGGTGTTTTCCGGCGACCAGCCATTGACCGACGCATTCTTTCCGCCGATGGAAAGCAGGCTGCCTTTATCGTCGAGCGGCACGATCACCGAATGGCGTCCGCCGGTGCGACCCTCCATCTGGTGCCAATGGATTCCGTCATCCTCGCTGCGCCAGAGGAAACTGTGCGCTCCGCTGCCATCCATCGCAAAATAAATGGGTTTTGGCGCTGAAAGACCATCGCGAAACGCGCACGTGATGGGCTGGGCTTCAAAGGACTGTGCCGGTTGGTCGAGTTGCGGAATGGAAAATGTCCAGGTTGCGCCATTATCCGCGGAAACTGCTTCCCGGAATGGGATCATGGCGGAAATGCCTCGACCGCCGCCAAAGAACCGGAGCTGGCCGCCGTCATTCCAAAGCAGCCCGGACTGGTCGTTGTAATTTTCCGTCTTGAAGAATAATTCCGGCATGTCCCATTCTTCAGACCCGTAGCGCAATCGCGCCTGGATGAAGCTGGTATTGGTGGAATTTTCCGCTTCGCCCGGCGGTGTGCTGAAATAAATCGCCAGACAATCGCCGTTCGGCAAGACCTCGAAACCCGGCGAATGGTTGTGGGTGAAGACCTGCGGATCCATTCCCGTCAGTGCGGAAAAGTTATTCGTCAAATTCTCCGGCGGAACCGGCATCGCGAAACGCACCGTGAAATAGGGAATCTTCGGATCCGGCCCGAATTTCGCCGCTTCCGATCCCTGTTTAACTGCCGACTGGGTAAAGGGGATAGTGCCGGTGTCTTCCAACGAGAAGTGGATGTCATTCGTTCCGTCAATCGCGGAAAGAGTTTGGCCGGCCACAAAACCGGCGGCATGTATGTGGATATTTTGACCCTCCGCCCGCGCACCCCCGCAAAAAGCCACCACTGCCGCACAGATGAAGGCGGGCAGTTTCGGCGCAAATGTCGGCAGCTGCGGCATGGTTGGCTTGGAAAGAACAAATGTAGCTCAAAATCAGGCTTTGAGTCATGTATTAAGCGCCAAACCATTTGAGAAATATGCCAGCAGCGGTATTGGCTGCCCGTAACACGGCCCGGCGGCATTCCCTTTTGCTTGAAAACATTTATTGACTTCGGACGCGTCTTTGATAAATTCCGCCTCCCTTTTGATTGGAATAAAATGAAAACGCATTTGCCGAAAGTGAATCTGGACCAGCGCAAGTGGCACGTGATCGATGCCGATGGCGCCGTTCTCGGCCGCCTGGCCGTCCAAGTGGCCGACATCCTGCGCGGCAAAAACAAGCCCGTCTACACCCCGCACCTCGACGCCGGTGACTTTGTCATCGTCGTCAACGCCGAAAAAGTGCGCGTCACGGGCAAAAAAGAGACCGACAAGGAATACATGACCTATTCCGGTTGGAAGGGCGGCGAAAAATATACGTCCGTCGAGCAACTGCGCACCCGGAATCCCGAAGAATTGATCCATCGCGCCGTCAAGGGCATGATCCCGAAAAACCGCCTCGGTCGCGTGTTGCTCACCAAGTTGAAAGTTTTCAAGGGCCCGAAACACGATCACGACGCGCAGAAGCCCGCCGTGCTGAAGGTCGCAAACTGATTTTAACCTGTTAATTTTATGGCAGCCAAAACCACGAATGAATTCCTCGGGACCGGCCGGCGCAAAACCGCCGTCGCCCGCGTGCGCCTCGCCCCCGGCAGCGGCAAGATCACCATCAACCGCCGTCCGCTCGAAAACTATTTCCCGCTCGACACCCAGCGCGCCGTCGTCACCGAGCCGCTGACCATCACCAGCACGACCGACAAGCTCGACGTGAAGGTGAACGTGCAGGGCGGCGGCCCGAACGGCCAGGCCGGCGCGGTGCGCCACGGCATTTCCCGCGCGCTATTGAAATTTGACGCGAACCTTCGTCCCGCACTGAAGAAGGAAGGTTTCCTCACGCGCGACCCGCGCGAGCGCGAACGCAAGAAATACGGCCAGCCCGGCGCGCGCAAACGCTTCCAGTTCTCGAAGCGTTGATCGCACCGGAAAAGTTTCCAAACCCGCTGGCCAATTGGCCGGCGGGTTTTTTATTTCACTTGGACAAAATAAACAGCAAATTTATGAATATGAATTCGATGTCGGTTTTGTTTCCATACAAATTCGAAGGCATGTGGGTTTTTGATGATCCGGATACAGGATTGCACCGCGAGCCTTTTGTATTTGGTATAGATGAAATTATTACTCGTGTCGTTGCATCTATTCCAAATGCTGAAAGCGGATTTAGATTATTGTATTCTACTTCGCCATTTCCGGGATTCATGGTGAAACTCGAATGGCGGCGCGAAGAATATGGCGGCAATTGGTATTATTATCCGCAAATGGATAAAGAAGGCTGGTTGTGTCCTGCTTTGTTCAAATATTTTGACAAAGCGCCGGCAGAACTTTACGCCAAGGCTGAACCAAAAAATTGATTTTGAAAATGAAAACAAAGAAAGTCGCCATCGTCGGCGCGTCGGGATATTCCGGCGAGGAACTCGTGAAGTTGCTGCTCAACCATCCGCACGCGGATTTGGTGGCGGTCACCTCACGGTCGAACGCCGGCCAGACTCTGGCGCAAGTGTTCCCCAAATTCGCCAGCCATCCGAAATCGAAGACCTTGCGGTTTGTCGAACCGAACGCCGAAGTCCTGGCGAAGCAGGCCGACGTGGTTTTTCTCGCCCTGCCGCACGGGGTCGCGGCGGAATTCGCCGTGCCGCTCCTCAACGCCGGCTGTGCCGTCATTGATTTGAGCGCGGATTTCCGGTTGAAGAGCGCAGAAATCTACAAGGAATTTTACGCGCACGACCATCCTGCGCCGGAACTGTTGAAAAAATCAGTTTACGGCCTGCCGGAATTTTATCGGGAGGAGATCAAAAAGACGTTGCTCATCGCCTCGCCCGGCTGCTACCCGACGAGCATTTTGCTGCCGACGATCCCGTTGCTCAAAGCCGGACTCATCAAGCCGGACGGCATCATCGCCGATTCCCTGAGCGGCGTCAGCGGCGCGGGCCGCAAGGCGGAGATCGATTATCTTTTTTGCGAATGCAACGAGAGCGTGCGCCCCTACGGCGTGCCGAAGCACCGGCATTTGTCCGAAATCGAGGAACAGCTTTCGCTGGCGGCGAATGAAAAGGTCACGATCCAGTTCACACCGCACCTGATCCCCGTCAATCGCGGTATTTTGACGACCCTTTATCTCACACCGACCAAACATTTTTCCACGGCGGAAGAAACGGCTGCACTCGGCGAAACCATTTCCGCGTGCTACCAGAAATCGTATGCCCACGAGCCGTTCGTACGGCTGCTCGAAGGCAAGGCGTTGCCGGACACGAAAAATGTCGTAGGCACAAATGTCTGTGAGATCGCTTGGCGGCTCGACCCGCGCACCGGCCGGCTCGTCGTGATGAGCGCCGAGGACAATATTGTCAAGGGCGCGAGCGGGCAGGCCGTGCAAAGCCTGAACATCCTCTGTGGCTGGCCGGAAACGGCCGGCCTGGTCTGACCGTGGCCGCAAACAAATCTCCAAGCGCAAAATGGAACGCCGCCGATTACGCGGCCAATTCCGTTGTGCAACAATCCTGGGCGCGCGAACTCATCGCCCGGCTGGAGCTGCGCGGTGACGAAAAAGTTTTGGATGTCGGTTGCGGCGACGGCAAGGTGACAGCGGAAATCGCACGCGCGGTCCCGCAAGGTTCGGTCACTGGCGCGGATGCCTCGGCGGAAATGATCACCTTTGCCAGAAAGACCTTTCCGGCAAAAAAAAATCCCAACCTCAAATTTATGATTTGCGACGCCCGGGAAATTTCCCCGGAAAAGTTCACGGGTAAATTTGATGTGATCTTTTCGAATGCTGCGCTGCACTGGGTGGACGGCCACGAAAAATTCCTGCGCGGCGCGGGTTCTGTCCTGAAATCCGGCGGCCGGCTGGTCGTTTCATGCGGCGGCAAGGGCAATGCCCACGATGTTTTTCTCGCGCTGCGCCCGGAATTGCGGCTGGCGCGCTGGCGGAATTTTTTCCGCAAGATGCCGTCACCGTATTTTTTTTACGCGCCGGGCGATTACGAAAAATGGCTGCCGAAATTCGGGTTCAAGATCCAATCGCTCCAACTCGCACCAAAGGACGCAACCTACCCCGGTGCGGGGGGTTTTGCCACCTGGCTGCGGACCACGTGGCTGCCCTACGTCCAGCGCGTGCCGGAAAATTTGCGCGAGGAATTCATCACCGCCGTCACGCAACGCTATGTCGCAAAACATCCCCCGGATGACGCCGATAAAGTCCACGTCCGTATGGTGCGGCTGGAGATTGATGCGGTAAAGGCCTGACGTATGAAAATTCCGTGCTTCCAGGTGGACGCCTTCACCGGCGAAATTTTTCACGGTAACCCGGCGGCCGTCTGCCCGTTGGAAAAATGGCTGCCGGACGCAACGCTGCAAAGCATCGCCGCGGAAAACAACCTGTCCGAAACGGCGTTCGCCGTACCGCGCGGAAATGAATTTGAACTGCGCTGGTTCACGCCCGCAGTGGAGATGGACCTATGCGGCCATGCCACGCTCGCAGCGGCATTCATACTGTTCACAGAACAACGGTTTTCCGGCGGCGAAATCCACTTTCATTCGCGCAGCGGCATTTTGACGGTCACCCGGAACGGTGAAATCCTGACGCTCGACTTCCCATCACGCCCGCCGGAAAAGTGCGTTGCGCCGGAGGCTTTGATTCGCGGCCTCGGCAGGACACCGGCGCAGGTTTTCAAGTCGCGCGATTTTATGGCCGTGTATGAATCTGCGGACGACGTAAAAAATTTACAGCCGGATATTGGCGCGCTGAAAACCCTGGACTGTCTCGGCATCATTGCCACGGCACCCGGCGATGACTGTGATTTTGTCTCGCGCTTTTTCGCACCGGCGGCGGGCGTTGATGAGGATCCAGTGACCGGCTCGGCTCATTGCACCCTGATTCCGTTTTGGGCCGGACAACTCAAAAAAAACAAAATGTTCGCGCGACAGATCTCCCGGCGGGGCGGCGAATTGTTTTGTGAACTTGCGGGTGACCGGGTTCGGATCGGTGGCCAGGCCAGGCTCTTTCTGCGCGGGGAAATCTTTATTTGAACGTTGTCACCAAAACTTTTCGTGTCATTTCGCGTCATTCGTGGTTGAATAAAATTGAAAATGAAAAAGCAGTTCAAAGAAATTCCAGGTTCCGTCGTCACGCCGGTCGGTTTCATGGCCGGCGGCGTGTTTTGCGACATCAAGCGGCTCGGCACCGGCAAGGGCTCGAACAAGGGGCCGAAGCGGGACCTCGCGCTCATCGTGTCCGAGACGCCGGCGACCGTTGCGGGGATGTTCACCACAAATCAGGTTTGCGCCGCGCCGGTGAAGGTGTGCGTTGAACGCTTGAAGAAAAAAAATCTCGCGCAGGTCGTGGTGGTGAACTCCGGCAACGCCAACGCCTGCACCGGTCGTCAGGGCATGGTAGACGCGCGCGAAATGGTTTCGTTCGCGGAAAGAACCCTGGCGCTTTCCGTCGGGCGCGCACTGGTCGGTTCCACCGGGCGCATCGGCGTGAACATGCCCATGGACAATATTCGCGCGGGCATTCTCGACGCCGCCATGCAACTCGGCACCACCGCCGCCCACGCGGGCCATGCGGCGGAGGCCATCATGACGAGCGACACGAAACCGAAACAGATCGCGATTGAATTCAAGCTGGGCGGCCGGACGGTTCGCATCGGCGGCATGTGCAAGGGCGCCGGCATGATCCAGCCGGGCATGTCCGCGACCGGTCAACGGCCGGCAGCCCTGCCCCATGGCGGCCTGCACGCGACGATGCTGGCGTTCATCACCACGGACGCCGCGGCCGATCAAAAAGTTTTGCAGGCGATGTTGCAGGAATCCGTGGCGCACAGTTTTAACCGCATCACCGTGGACGGCGACATGAGCACCAATGACACCGTCCTGGTCCTGGCGAACGGCCTGGCGGAAAATAAAAAATTTGGATTGAACAGCGCGGACGGAAAAATCTTTCAGGCCGCGCTCAGCCACGTCTGTCTGGAACTCGCAAAGAAAATTGTGCGCGACGGCGAAGGGGTTCATCGCGTCGTGACTGTACGCGTGAATGGCGCGAAGACAATCCAGGATGCCGATGTGGCCGCCCGTGCGGTGGCGAACAGTGCACTCGTGAAAACCAGCTGGCACGGCGGCGACCCGAACTGGGGCCGCATCATCGATGCCATCGGCTATTCGGCGGCGACGGTGGTGGAGGAGAAAATTGACATCGGTTACAGTGCGGTTGGTTCCCGTAAAATCCTCTGGAGTCTGAAGTGTGGGCAGCCGACCAAGGCGACGTTCAAGCAATTGTGCGCCGCAGTTGCGCCCAAGGAATTTGAATTGCACATCCAGCTCAATCTCGGCAAGGCCGGCGCGGTGATGTATGCCGCCGATTTGACCGAGGAATATGTGGACTTCAACAAGGGTGATGTGGGCGATCCAACGAGCTTGGGCGGTTGAGGCTTACGTGTAGTTGTTTTGTTTTCTCCCTCTCCCGCTGGGAGAGGGAGAAACGCTCCCAGCTTTTGACGTGATCATGCCGTTCTTCTTTCGCGGATATAAATGCGGCTACAGCTTGGCGGCTCGCGAATTTTAGGAAATCAGCCAGCGGCTGTTCCTTCTCCCGGCGGGAGAAGGTCAGGATGAGGGGGAACGCATTGCCCACCATTCTGCGATCCTATTGAAGCCGAACTAAATCTGCGCGCGTTCCAAAATTTCCCGGATCACTGACGCGCCGTCGGGGAAATCCTTTTGCATTTCGCGTTTTACGAGCAACCGGTGCGCAAGCGTGATTACCGCGAGCTCCTTGATGTGCGAAATGGAGACGGCATTTTCCCCGCGCATCGCCGCCAGCGCCTGCGCCGAGTGATACAAACCGAGCGAGCCGCGCGGACTCGCCCCCAGGCGTAATGCCGGGTGTTCACGGGTCGCGCGCGTGAGGGTCACCAGATAATCGCACACGTCCGTGCCGACGGATATTTCCCGCACGCCGCGCTGACATTTCACGATCTCATCGCCGGTCGTCACCGGCTGGAGATTGTCGATGGGATGTTTCTGCTGTGCGCGGATACACATTTCGCGTTCCTGCGCGGCATCGGGATAGCCGAGGCTGATGCGGAAAAGAAACCGGTCCATCTGCGCTTCGGGCAGACGGAACGTTCCTTCCTGCTCAATGGGATTTTGCGTGGCCATGACCATGAACGGCTTTTCGAGCTTGTAAGAAATTCGATCCATCGTCACCGCGCCCTCGCCCATCGCCTCGAGCAAGGCAGATTGTGTGCGCGGACTGGCGCGGTTGATTTCGTCCACTAAAACCATCTGCGAAAAAATCGGGCCGAATCGGAAATCACGTTTGCCGGTATCGGGATCCTGATAAAAATCGCCGACAACATGCTCCGGCTCAAGATCGGGCGTGCATTGGATGCGTTTGAAGGTGCAGCCGACACTTTGCGCGACCGCGCGCGAAAGCATCGTCTTGGCCACGCCGGGAACGTCCTCGATCAGGATGTGGCCCTCGGCAAACAGCGCCGCCACCGCGAGCCTGACCTGGTCGGATTTGCCGACAATGACACGTTCGACGTTGGTGACAATCTGCTGCGCAACGGCGGAAAGTTTGGCGGCGGAATAGACTTCATCCGGCGGGGGCGTGACGACCAGTTTAATTTTTTCGTTTGCTGCGCGGACTTCGCGCGGCTGCAGGATGCTTTTGCCGCAGCTTGGACATGGCACATCCTCGCCAATCTCCGAATCGGCGATGTGGAACGGAAAACCGCAATGCTGGCAGACGCGTTTGGGCATATTGTTTTAAGCAAACTGCCGGCGGGCGGCCGAGGCAAGCAGAAAAGCGGATCCTTTTGACTTGGCAAAACTGATTTAATTCCGGAAATTCCCGCGGCGGGCATGAAAATCTGCACTCATTGCCAAAAGCATAACCCTGATGAAGGCATCAATTGTTGGGGTTGTGGTACACCGCTTCCGGAGGAAGCCAGCCAGTCGGGGAAAAGTGCATCACCGGTAAATTCAGTTTTGAGAGATTTCCGACCGCGACTGGTTGATTTCGCGGAATTGGGCGAAGTGTTTGAATTTGCCGAAGGGTTTCCGTATCCGGACTGGAAAAGAGTCAGTCAATATATCCGGGGGAAAATTCCAAAAAATAATTGGGAGGAAGCCTGGCATGAAATCATCATCCGATGGCTCACAAAATTTGAACCACCCGCGGGAGAGAAGCTTTATCTGGGCGAATCTGAGAATTTTTTCCTTTTGTCCGGCGGCAAACCCGGCGAATGCGATGGTGTTCTCAAATGCGCTGAAGCGATAAAAACCAAGATTCGGCAAACACTTCTTGGCCTGACGTTAAAAGAAGTATATGGCAAACATGTCATCATCATTTTTGACGGACTGGATAATTATTATCGATACATTTCATACTTTTACCCGGACGGGGAGTATCCCATGAGCAGCGGAATCTTTTTGAAAAAAGGCTATGGTCACATAGCCATCCCGCAATTCGATGAAAGAAATAATCAGGCGATATTGACACATGAACTGGCGCACAACGCGTTGATGGCGTTGCCCGTTCCAGTCTGGCTGAACGAAGGTGTCGCCCAGATTTTAGAGATGCAATTTTCCTATCAACGTGAAATGGGATTTGATCATGACATGGATCTGATTGAAAGCCATCGAACCTATTGGACAACAGAAACCATCCAAAAGTTTTGGACCGGCGACAGCTTTCACGCACAGGAAAGTGCCGAATTAAGCTATAGTCTCGCGAAAATCTTGTTGAATCTGATTTCCTCCGAAAGCGGCGATTTTAAAAACTTGCTCCAGTCGGCCCATTTTTGTGATGCCGGTGAAGCCGCTTTCTCCTCGAATTACGGCAAAAAACTCGGGGAAATCGCCGGAATTTTTCTTGGCCCGGGGGATTGGAGTCCGCAGCAAAATTTGTTAAAATCCCGGTTTACCAAAGCACCAGTTCCGCCCAAAATTTGAAAATTGACCGGATTTCACGGGGTTGCTACGCTTTCCATCCGTCTCCAGACGGTTTTATGCGACATACCATTTCAGTTTTGGTCGAGAACAAGTTCGGCGTGCTCACGCGCGTGGCCGGGCTTTTCAGCGGACGCGGCTACAACATCGACTCGCTCAACGTCGCGCCGACGCACGACGCGACGGCGTCGCGCATGACCATCGTCACGCACGGTGACGAATCAACCGTTGAACAGATCGTCAAACAGCTCAACAAGCTGCCCGACGTCTTGAAGGTGCAGGATTTTCGCGGCGGCGATTTTGTGGACCGCGAACTGGTGCTGGTGAAGGTCGCCGTGGATTCCAAATCCCGCGCCGAAGTGATGCAGGTCACCGACATTTTCCGCGCGAAAATCGTGGACGTGCAGCCCAAGTCGCTGACCATCGAGATCACCGGCAACGACAGCAAGGTGGAAAAATTTCTCGCCCTGATGAACACATTCGGCGTGCAGGAAATCACGCGCACCGGCAAGGCCGCGATGCCGCGGAAGTAAAAAATTTGGGACGCCGACACGGCGTCCCTCCCAACAAATAAAATTATGGCAAAAGTCTACACCGACAAAGACGCCGACCTCGGCGTGTTAAAATCCAAAACGCTCGCCGTGCTCGGCTTTGGCTCCCAGGGCCACGCCCACGCGCTCAACCTCAAGGACAGCGGCCTCAAGGTCCTCATCGGCCTTTACGAGGGCAGCAAGTCCATTCCCGTCGCCCAGGAAAAAGGTTTTGAAGTCGTCACTACCGCCGAGGCCGTCCGCCGCGCCGACGTCATCATGGTCGCGCTGCCCGACACGAAGCAGGCCGCGTGTTATGAGAAGGACATCAAGCCGAACCTGACGAAGGGCAAGACGCTCGTGTTCAGCCACGGTTTCTCGATCCATTTCAAGACCATCGTTCCGCCGAAGAACATCAACGTGATCATGGTCGCGCCGAAAGGTCCGGGCCATACCGTCCGCCGCCAATATGTCGAAGGCAAGGGCGTTCCCTCGCTCATCGCCGTTTATCAAGGGGGTACCGCGGCCAAGAAGATCGCGCTCGCCTGGGCCAAGGGCATCGGCGGTACGCGCGCCGGCGTCATCGAAACAAATTTCAAGGAAGAGACGGAAACCGATCTGTTCGGCGAACAGACCGTTCTTTGCGGCGGCGCGAGCGCGCTGGTGCAGGCCGGTTTTGAAGTGCTCGTCGAAGCCGGTTACTCGCCGGAAATGGCCTACTTCGAATGCCTGCATGAACTCAAGCTCATCGCGGATTTGATGAATGAATCCGGCATCAGCGGGATGCGCTTCTCAATCTCCGAGACCGCGAAATGGGGCGACGTAAGCGTCGGCCCCAAGATCATCGACGCCAGCGTGAAGAAACGCATGAAAGCGGCGCTCAAGGACATCCAGTCCGGCAAGTTCGCGAAGAACTGGGTCGCCGAATACAAGGGCGGCTACAAAAAATACAATGCGCTGCTCAAGAAGGGCGAAAACCATCCCATCGAAAAGACCGGCGCCAAACTCCGCGCCCTCATGCCGTGGATGGGCAAGAAGAACATCAAGGGCGCACAAGCAGCCTACTGACCCATTTACGATTTCGGATTTACGATTTACGATTTGAAAACAAAAGCCGCCGGATTTTCCGGCGGCTTTTTTATTTCTCCGTTTCAACCAACGGAAGCCTGACGATTACTTCCGTCATTTTCCCCGGGGCGGACGTTAGATGAATTTCACCGCGATGTGCCGTGGTGATCCAGCGGGCGATGCTCAACCCGAGTCCGCAGCCGTCAGTGGTGGAGCTCTGCGCCGCAGCGCCGCGAAAAAAACGGTCGAATACGCGTGGTAAAATTTCCGGAGAAATGCCCGTGCCGGTATTGAAAATTTTTAACTCCGCCATTTCGCCGGCGCGCCGCAGCGAAAATTCGATCCGGCCGGCCGGCTGGTTGTACTTCACTGCGTTGTCCGCGAGGTTCAACAAAAGCTGACGAAGCCGGTGCCGGTCACCGGAAGTTTTGACAGGTTCACAAACCGCAAGACTGACAGAAATGTTCCCCGACCGGGCCAGAATCTGCGTGTCTTCAAAAACTTCACGGACGATTTCATCCAGGGCCAGCGGTTCAAATTTCAAGGCGACCTGCCCGGCATCGGCCTTGGTGAGCAGCGTGAGGCCGTCCACGATTTTGGCGAGACGCTGGATTTCATCGAGCTGGCTCGCGAGTTTTTCGCGCTGCGTTTCGGATAGTTTTTCATCGCCCAAATCGGTTTCAATCTCGCCGTGCAGGACCGTCAGGGGCGTTTTCAATTCGTGCGAGGCATGCAGCGTGAATTCGCGGATGTGCCGGAACCCGTCATCCAGCCGGGCGGTCATGGCGTTGAAAACCTCGGTGAGGCGGTCAAGTTCATCGCCGTTGCCGGAGCGCGGGATTCTTTCGCCAAGGTTTTTGTCGTGGATTTTCTCCATGGCCCCCGTCAGTTCAGCCACTGGCGCGAGTGCGCGGCGCATCAACCACCAACCGCCGGCGAGCGCGATGAGCGCGGGCGGCACGCCGCACCAAAAGAGAATGCTCAAAACCTGGCCCAGATCAGAATCGTCGCCCTCGCCGGGGTCCGGGGTCGGGTCGGGGGCAAATTCGTGATAGGCCAGCGCGCCCATCGCAGCCAGCGAGACGAACATGATGACCGCGTACCAGATTGTCAGCCGTTTGCGGATGGTCATCCCGCCTCCTTCAGCACATAACCGATGCCCCGCACGGTGTGCAACAGCTTGGGATCGAAGCCGTCGTCAATTTTTTCGCGGAGCCGTCTGATATAGACGTCCACGAGGTTGGTGCCCGGGTCGAAATCGTAATCCCAGACTTTTTCAATGATGCTCATGCGGCCGCAAATCCGCCCGGGCGAACGCATGAGAAATTCGAGCAGGCGAAATTCCCGCGCCGTCAACTCGAAGGTTTTCCCGCCGCGCTGGGCGCGATGCGAAATGGTGTCGAGCGCCAGGTCAGCGACGCGCAACGTCGTAGATTTGTTTTCAGTGGTGCGCCGGCCGAGCGCGCGGACGCGGGCAATGAGTTCGGCGATGACAAACGGTTTCGGCAGATAATCATCCGCGCCGAGATTCAGGCCTTCGACGCGTTCATTCACGGCCCCCCGCGCGGACAGCAGCAACACCGGTGTCTTGTCTCCGTTCTCCCGAAGCTGGCGCAGGACGCTCAACCCGTCGCGGCCCGGCAGCATGATATCAAGCACCAGGGCATCGAACGCCGTTGCGCGCGCCGCGTCCAGCGCGGCACCGCCGCTGCCGCACACATCCACCGCAAAACCCTCCGCCTGGAGGGCTTTGCGGATGAATGCGGCGGTTTTTCTTTCGTCTTCAACAACGAGCACGCGCATGCGGGGATTAAAACAGATTCAGTTCTGCGCGTCCTGTCCGAAATCAGCCGGGTGGCCGGCGGCAATCAATCTTTGTCTTCCTTGTCGTCTTTTTTCTTTTTGGCGTCCTCGCCGGCTTCCTTGGCCTCGTCCGACGCGGATTCCTTGGCGGCGGAAATGATTTCGCCGGTGATCGCGTCCACGTTCACCTCGGTGATGTCCTTGGAATCCGGCGTCGCCACGTCAAACGACCACTGCAATTTTCCGTTTTCCTTTTCCAATTCACCTTCCTTGATCGTGCCGTTGGGAACCTTCGCCAGCGCGGTTGCCTGCGCCGCGTCCTTGGTCACCTTGGCCTGGGCCATGAGCTCCGCTTCGCTGTGTTTTTCGCATTTTTCACAATGCCCCCATGCGCAGCCGCCGAGGAGCGCCGCGGCGAGTCCGATGCCGATGATGTTTTTGATTTTCATTTTAATTACAGTCAGGCGGAATGATTTCCGCTCCCTCATTTCAACAGACAATTTCAAATCTACAATGAACCGAAAATGAAATTTTTGTCATACAAACGGAATCGGCAGGATCATCAAAACCTCGCTTCGACGTGATGTTCGAGGCGGTCATCAACCAACTTAAGGGCGCTTCCATCCTGCAGGGCGCCCTCAATCCAAATCTGGGCCGGGACTTTCCATGTTCCCGATGTATTGACGCAAGTGATATGAAAAACTGTTTCGCGATACCGGTAATGGACCTTGAATGATTTCCATTCAACGGGAACCCGGGGCGTAAAACGAAGTTCGCTGACCAATATTTCGACGCCGAGCAACGTTTCCATGATCAACCGATACATCCAGCCGGCAGACCCGGTGTACCACGTCCAACCGCAACGGCCGACATGGGGTGGCATGCTGTAGATGTCGGCGGCCACGACATAGGGTTCCCCCTTGTAACGCGCGACCGTTCCCGGCTCTTGAGCATGTAAAATGGGATTGATCATTTGAAACAACTTCCAGGCGCGCGCGCTATCGCCCGACAAGGCGAACGCCATCACCGTCCAAATGGCTGCATGGGTATATTGGCCGCCATTTTCGCGGACTCCGGGAAGATAACCTTTTATGTAGCCCGGGTTCATTGCCGACTTGTCGAATGGCGGGTCAAACAATTGGATCAATCCGGCGTCCTGACGCACCAGGCGTTGAAAAACAGCCGCGAGCGCGGGCCGGGTGCGGTCGATCGGGGCCGCGCCGGAGATGACTCCCCAGCTTTGAGGAAGTGAATCAATCTGACATTCGGGATTGGAGGCTGACCCTACAGGATCGCCATTGTCAAAATAGGCGCGGCGATACCACTCGCCGTCCCAGGCATTTTTCTCGATGTTTTCACGCAAAGTAATCGCCTGTTCATCGCAGTTTTTTGCGAATTCCGTATCGCCGCGGCGCGTGGCCAGGACAGAGAATTTTTTTAGAACGTCATAGAGGAAGAATGCCAGCCAAACGCTTTCGCCCTTGCCTTTTTCCCCGATGAGATTCATGCCATCGTTCCAATCGCCACAGCCCATGAGCGGCAGCCCGTGTTCGCCAAATTTGAGACCGTTCTTCACGGCGCGAACGCAATGTTCATAGAGCGTGGCGGATTCGTTTGATCGTTGAGGCAATTCGTAATTGGCCTCCTCTTCCGGACGCAACAGCCGGCTTTCGAGAAACGGAACCTGGCTGTCGAGCACGCCGGTATCGCCGACAGCCTCGACATAACGGCAGGTGGCATAGGGCAGCCAGAGGTAATCGTCAGAAAAGTGCGTACGCACACCGCGGCCCGTGGGCGGATGCCACCAGTGCTGCACGTCGCCCTCGCGAAATTGATGGGCGGCCACGCGCAGGAGCTGTTCGCGTAACAACTCACGCCGCGTATGAACGAAGGTCATCGCATCTTGAAGCTGGTCGCGGAAACCGAAAGCCCCGCCCGATTGATAAAAACCGGTGCGCGCCCACAGGCGGCACGAGAGGGTTTGATAAATCAACCAGCCATTGGCGAGGAGATTGAGGGCCGGTTCGGGAGTTTCCACCTGCACCGCTCCGAGGGTTTGTCCCCAAAATTCGCCAACACCTTTTAATTCCCGGGCACAGGCAGAAAGACTCCGGAACCGGCGAACAAGATCCTGGCCGGCCTGAAGGTTTTTGCCGGCGCCAAGAATGAATGCCGTTTCGTGTTCCTCGCCGGGCTCCAGTTCCATTTGCACCTGGATCGCCGCACAGGGATCGAGGCCGGCGCCGATTTTTCCTGAAAGACGCGTTCGCCGGAGAGCGGCGGGCCGGGCGGGGGTGCCGTTTCGACCAAAAAATTCCGTGCGGTCCGCCGTATACGACCGTCCCGGTTCGGTGCTGGCCACGAAGGCAACGCGCCCTTCAAAATCGGCGTTATACGCATTGCGCGCGAACAAGGCACCGGTCAACTGATCGATTTCCGTTACGACGTGCATCGCGTTTTTTCCGCGCAGTTCGCCCAGAACCCATTCCCAATACCCGGTCAACGAGAGTTGACGGCGGCGCGTTGACTCATTTCTGATTTTGAAGACCGCGAATTTGACCGGCTCGTGAACCGAAACATAATCGACAA
>Ga0210388_10001308_pt1 | contig 19619 bp, 23 predicted proteins | sample IncBWC19OmetaG_FD_155485 | JGI IMG/M metagenome (GOLD analysis project Ga0210388, IMG submission 155485) | Forest soil microbial communities from Barre Woods Harvard Forest LTER site, Petersham, Massachusetts, United States - Inc-BW-C-19-O ... | reverse complement strand
TCGCATAACGAGGCGGTTTTCCAGAACGTACGAGATGCCGCTGGGGGAGCGTGCGTTATCTTCCAGCACGAGATATTGGCCGGAGCGCGAGTCGCGCACCAGATCGATGCCCGACACGTGGACGTAAATTTCGCGCGGAACGTTAAGCCCCACCATTTCGCGGCGGAAATGCTTGCAGGAGAAGACCAGGTTGCGCGGAATTATGCGGTCTTTAAGGATGCGCTGCGGCCCGTAGACATCCTGCAGAAAAAGATTCAGCGCCATGACGCGCTGCGCGAGACCGCGCTCGATCACGTCCCATTCGGAATTGGGAATGATGCGCGGAACGAGGTCGAAAGGGAAAAGGCGCTCAGTCCCGCGGCCATCGCTGTAAACCGTGAACGTGATGCCCTGGACCAGGTAAGAAAGATCGGCCAGCTTGCGGCGCTCCTCGAAGACCTCAAGGGGCATATTGGCGAGCTGATCGTACATACCGGCGGCACAGGGACGCGGTTCCCCGTTGGGGGCGATCAGTTCGTCATAGAACGAACCGGGATCGTAACCGGTGAAAAGCAGTTGGTCCGATGGATGCAGAGAAGCGGCCGATGACATAGCGATCCGTTCCAAAAGCGGCCTACCGAGCTACCTGGATCGCCTGCCGTTTTCGTAACTGTAATTGTAGCGAACCCTCATCGGAGGGCAGGCTTGGCCCTAATCAGCCTGCCCTCTCAGTGCACGCTACTGACCAGTCGCGGGTGTGGCAACGATGACCGGGATCAAATGCGTGGCGCCAAGTACAACCTCGGTCTTTCCGCTCAACGCGTCGAAGATCTCAAGCGTACCGATCAGGCGGCAGGACGGCGTTGGTACGCTGGCCGTACCGGTGGATGTGGGCGGCGGCACGATCAAGGGCACGGAAACCGTGGCCCGAATCTGTTTTCGTTGAACCGCCGGAAGCGCCAGATCCACATCACTGAAGAGATCGAGCGAGCCGATCTGCCCGGGGAGAACGGTCACGGTCGACTGCTTGAGCATCGCACCCTTACCGTCGTAATAAGACAGTACGGCAGAGCAGACGACTCCCACGGCGGGGGCTGCTACTCCTCTGTTGAGAACGTTGAAACGGGCCGTTTGCCCGTAGGCGATGCCTACGGCTCCAGTCGTTTTTGTTTCCTGCGTTGGCACGGTCTGGGCAAACAGCCCCGTGGCGGCCAGTGTGAAGACACAGATCCTCTGTGCATATTTGAACATACATTCCTCTCCTTGATGATGAAGTTGGAATCGTCGCGCGATCACCGCCGCGGGCGGTGAAGCATTCGATTCGCTAGTGGAAACACGCCCATTCCGCGGGAGTTTCGGGCTTACGCGCGAATTTGGTTTTTTTAACTACGAATGATCTTTCGCGCTTCCAGCATCCGCCATTCCTGTTCACCGAACTCGCCGGCAATCCGGGCTCCAGCCGCTTCGAGCGCTGCCGACACGCGCGGAAGGTCGTTGGCCTCGAAGCCGCTGAGGATCGCGACACCATCCGGCTTGAGGATGCGCACCCAATCCACGGCCAGATCGGTGATCCAGGCAGGGCTGATGTTGGCGACCACGATATCGGCGAGGTTGGCGGGGAACGCATCGGCGGATCCGATGGAGAGCGATACTTCAACACCTGCGCGTTCGAAATTTTCCCGTGCGACCACGACGGCGTCGGGATCGTTGTCATTCGCAAAGACCTTACAGGCCCCCAGCTTGACCGCGGCTTCGGCGAGAATGCCGGAACCGGTTCCGACATCGACTACCGACATGCCTGGTTTCAAGTGCCTTTCAATCGCCTCAAGGCAGAGCCGCGTTGTTTCGTGCGCACCGGTTCCGAAGGCAAGGCCGGCATTCACCACGATGCGGATGCGCCCCGGGGGCGTGGGATCGTCCCGCCATTCGGGACACACGAAAATGCGGTGCCCGATTTCCATCGGCTTCAGGAATTCGTGGGCAAAAGCGATCCAGTCGCGCGTGTCGGCGGGCTTGATCTCGCCGCCAAAGCGGGTTTGCAACTCAGGCTGCCGGGCGTCGTCGTCGAAGAAAACGCGCAGGCCGGTGCCCAGTTCCACGATCCCCGTGCAGCCGGCCTCCCATAGCTCGGCGATCGTGAGATCACTGTCTTCTTGCGCGCACTCGATGTCGATTGAGAACATGTAGGTTAAATGAAAATTCAGGGAATCTATGCGGCGGTTGCGACGCCGTTCGATCACACGGGCGCCATGTATCGCGTCAAGATCCAGCATAACTTCGAGAAGTGGTCGCGCACGTCCCTCGCCGGTTTCGTCATCGGATCGCTGCCCGGCGAAGGCCCTCTGCTCGAAGCGGCTGAGAAGCTGGAATTGCTGCGGGTAGCGGCCGGCTCCATTCCGGAGGGCCGCACCATCATCGCCGATGTCAGCGCGGAAGGCGTTCACGCCGCGGCAAAGCTGGCATGCGCATCGGCACAGGCGGGCGCGCATGCTGTCGTGAGTTCGGTTCCGCATCAATACCGCAATCTGATGTACGGACCCGAAACGCAGATGCTGTTCTTTCGCGCGCTGGCCGACCAGTCGCCCGTGCCGGTGCTGATCCACAACGCACCGCAGATGACCGGCGTCGATCTGCTTCCGGAGACCGCCGCAAAACTGGCCGCGCACCCGAACATCGCCGGTGTGATCGAGACAGGCACTCCCGCATCGCGCATTGCGCAGATTCGCTCGGCGGCGCCGAAGGACTTTGCCGTTCTCGCCGGTACGGAGTCGCAGGTCTGGGAATCGCTGAAGGCCGGAGCAAACGGCGCGGCGCTGGCTTTCGGCAGCGTGGCGCCCTACGCTACGATCGCCATCTGGGAGGCGTTCCGCACGCGCGAAGAAGAAGCCGGCCTCGACTGGCAGGCGCGCATCTCACACCCGTCGATCCTGGTGACGGACATGTATGGCGTGCCCGGCCTCAAACACGCAATGGATCTGAACGGCTACTACGGCGGTCCCCCCCGGCTGCCGTTCGTGCCTGTTTCACAGGATGCGCGGCGCGAAATCGAAGACGCGTTTCGTGATCTGAAAGGCTAACGAGCGTATCAGGTTCTACAAGTTCAGGCCTGGATTGTCACGAGTAAGCAGAGGCGGCTGCGACAGGAAGGCCGCGGGCTCCTTTTTGCCGTCAGCCGAAGAGAAGCTGTCGACCCAGGACAACGAATCCAGGTAGCAGGCGTTCAGGATGTCAGCCGATAATCCGATGGTTTGGGCCGCCGATGCCACTTTTTGCCAGTCGCCGGCTTCGTAAGACTTCACAATTGCCAGAAGGAGCGAAAGCGGGTCCCCTTCGGGCGTCGCGCCCAGGAGCGCATCCCGAATACTCCTGCTGATGTTCAGGTCGTCCAGTATGCCCGCCAGCGGCCTTTGGAGGATTGCGTCCAGTAATGAAAACATGCCGAGCAGGAAGGGGTCGACATCCCCCACGGGAAGCTTCGATGCCTGCGCGATCGCTTCGCAGAAACGACCCCGCATGAGCACTTGCGCCATCAGCACCGCGGGCCGGCTCTTACCAATACCGGACAGACCTGCTATCCACGCCCATTTGCGAATCCCTTCCGAGCCCAGCAGCAGGAGGCCATGGCGAACTGACGTGACGCGATCTGCCCAGTGGAAAGCAGCCGAATTGAGATACGTCAAGAGCGAGTGTGAAAACGACACGTCGTGCCGTACCAGATCCTCTATCGAACGGTAATCCAGGTCCTCCCGCTGGATCTGCTTAACCAGACGCAGACAGCTGATCTGAGACGCCGGAATGCGCGTGGCCTGCAGAACTGTGGGCCTGGCGAAAAAGAATCCCTGAAAGTAGTGGTACCCCAACTTGTTCGCTCTGTGAAACTCCGGCTCGGTCTCGATCTTTTCGGCCACCAGTTTGATGTTCAGTTTCCCGTAGCGGCGCGCAATCGTCTCCTGCTCGGCGTGAGAGGTCTGCAGAAAGTCAACTTTCAGAATGTCAACGAAAGGTGCAAAAGCCGCGGTGCGTTCATCGTTAAGGCAGTCGTCGAGCGCCATGGTATAGCCCTGGCGCCGGAGTTCGTGACAGGCGGCAAGAACCTGATGGTCGGCCGGTACGGTTTCGAGGATCTCAATGACAGCCCTTTTCGGAGGCAGCAAGGTTGTAAAGTCCCCGAGCAGAAGCGTCCGATCGAAATTGATGAAGGCTGGTTTGTTCCCAAGCAATCGATCGAGCCCGACTCCCAGGACCGCGTTTACGATTACCTGAGAAGTGGCCGCGACGTCATCGAGCGCATTGCAGAAATTGGCCATACTCGCACGAAAAAGAAGCTCGTATCCAACGACGCTGTAGCGGCTATCGAGGATGGGCTGGCGCCCGAGATAGACATCCATCTGCATTGCATATCGGTATAGTGAGCAGATATTCGAGGCTAAATAAGCGGGATGCTGCAAGGCTAGAAAGCGCGTGTGTTCAGACGATATGGGATGGCAAGGCGGCAGGCTACTTTCCGGGATGATGAACAGGGGTCAGACAGAGCGCAGAAGGCAGCGACGCCAGCGCACCGACGCGGCGGTCGAGTTGATCTGGAAGGAAGACGGCAATCGACGGTTCGAATGCGGGAGAATATTCGATACCTCACGTACAGGGGTGGGAGTGGCGTGCCCTCAGCCGCTGGGCGTCTCATCGTGCCTGATCCTGCGCGCACCCGGAATCGATGTTCTGGCGCTGGCTAAGGTTCGAAATTGCGCCTGGCGGCGGACCCAATATCATCTGGGTATCGAGTTTATGGAGAAGGCTTCGATACAACCACGCAATCCCGCCGTGGAGCCAGACCACCACGAAGTGCTCCGTGCCGGCATGGCGGGCGACGCCGAGCGTTTGGATCGCGTCTACCGTGCTCTGGCTTTCCGGTATCACCCCGACAACGGCGATAGCGGCGATTCGGAAATCTTCCTGCGGATCCGTGAGACCTACAGGATTCTCGCGGTTTCGCAGCCGCGCCAGGAAGTGGAGATCGCGAGGCCCGGCGCAGGGGACTGGCAAACGGCGCTTCGCGGGCTGAGAGACAAACGGGCAGCCGTTCTGGGTCTGCTTTGTCAGAGGCGGATAAGCGATTACAGGAACGCCTATGTCTCACCGGGCGAACTGGAATCCCTGACAGGCATGGCGCAGGATGAGATTGGATTCGTGCTCTGGTACTTGCGGGAAAAGGGCGCGGTGACCGGGTCCGACAGCAGTCCGGATTTCGCGATCAGTGCCGCGGGCGTGGATATTCTGGAACGCGCTCATCAGGAGGGTGTTCGGTTAGACGCCGTCGTCAAAGACACACCTTCCGATACAAATCGTTAGCGCTTTTTCGGGCTCTCGGGCACCTTCTCAGGCGAGTCGGTTTTGGCCGCTGTTAACTTCGCGGTTTCGGCGACCGGAACACTTTGAATGATCAATGTGATCCGACGGTTTGCAGGGTCGGTCGGATCAGCCGGATTTCGCAGCTTTTGGTCGGCGTAGCCCCGGACCTGGGCTATCTGGTCCGGCCGTATGCCCGCTTCCTGCATCCAGCGGCGGGCCGAATTCGCGCGCTCGGCAGACAACTCCCAGTTGGAGTAGTCTTTTCTTCCCCCGAATGAAGAGGCGTCGGTATGGCCTTCAATGATGACCTTATTCGGCATCTTGCCGATTTCCGCGGCGAGTACTGAAAGGATTTCCTTGCCGTACCCGGTGGGCTGCGGACTTCCGGATTCGAAAAAGAAACTAGCCTGCTTTCCCTCACTAAGTTCAATTCGCAAGCCCTCGCCGGTTATTGCCATGATCACGTGCTCTTTGATTTTCTTGAGCGAAGCAGTCTCCGTGATAGCCTGATCCAGCTTCTGTTTGAGTTTCGGAATATCGTCCTTTGTAACGGTAAGACTTTCGCCGCCAACTCCGCGAAGGCCGTTACCGATATCCTTTCCTGGGCCGGTCGGATCGGAGAAATAACCGCCGACCGCTTTCTGTACCTGATCGCTGGCGCTCAACAGCCACAAAACGATGAACAGCGCCATCATGGCGGTTACGAAATCGGCATAGGCCACTTTCCATGCGCCGCCGTGATGGGGGGCGTGGTTCTTGCGTCGCCTGATTATGATTACCGGAGTTTCCTGCATTCGCGATCCGATCTAAGCCGCTGCCTTATTAGCAGCGGGAGCAGAACCGGCGCCCTTACACACCTTCTCCATCTCATTGAAGCCGGGACGCAGGGCATTCGGAATCGCCCGCCGCGCGAACTCGATCGCGATGATCGGCGCCATACCTTTGGCAAAAGCCATCAGCCCGGCCCTGAGAACCTGATAGTACTGGCTTTCCGCGTCAGTGAGCTTTTCCAGATTCGAAGCCAGAGGCGCCGCTACGCCGTAGCAAAGAAGAATACCGAGGAATGTCCCCACCAGGGCGGCTGCGACTTTATGTCCTATAGCCTCCGGGGGACCTCCCAGAGCACTCATGGTGATGGTGACTCCCAGAACCGCGGCGACGATTCCCAAACCGGGAAGCGCATCCGCGACCGTCGACAGGGCACGTACGGGAGCGGCAAGCTCGTGATGATGCACCTCGATGTCGTTCTCCAGCATGGCGTCGAGGTCATGGGGGAGAACCACGCCGGCCACGGCGGTTCTCACTGTGTCGCAGACGAAATTCAACAGGTGATGATCTTTGCTGAGTTTCGGGTACTTCGAAAAGACCGGGCTTTTCGCGGGGGTCTCGATTTCTTCTTCCAGCTTGGCCATTCCGCTCTTGCGGGCAAGATTGAAAAGATCGTAAAGCATCTTCAGGGAATCGAGATAGAAGTCCTTTGTGTAGCGGCTGCCGCTGAGCACGCCCAGCAGACTTGTGAATACCTTGATGACCGTCGGCAGAGGGTTGGCGACCAGCAGCGTGCCTATGGCTGAGCCTGCGATGATGATCAGCTCGGCAGGCTGCATGAGCACCATCAGCTTCCCCTGTTCCATGAGAAAGCCGCCGATTATGGCGCCGAAGACGACGATTATTCCGAGGATAGATAGCACTTTATGTTTGCGTAATCGTCGAGCCGCGGGACAGTTTCTACAGAAAATTTTCCCGTTTTCTCACGTCGGTACCACATTTACCTTCGATAACCTCGACAGGCGGAGATTGCCCGATTACGCTTGAATTGCGATGTGCCCCATTTGCCGCTCAACTTACCTGAAAATCAAGAAACGCGTGGGATTGGAACGGATTGCTTCGTTCCTGACAGGCCAACGGAAATACCGCTGTTGCGAATGCAAACATATTTTCCGCGCCATCGATCGACGCCGGATTTCCCGCATGGATGAAGCTGGCACCCTTTCCGTTCCCCTGGCGGGTGGCGTGAAGTATCAGGCCGGCAAATAGCTTCGGGCGGCCTGCCTCGTCTTCCTTCTTAGCTTCAGGCGCCCGTTTGGGGCACGTCAATGACGTGAAAGCCGAAGGATTCACTAGAAGAAAGAGCGTCACGCGCCGATAAAACGATTGCGGGGATGAAGAGTTCAAAAGATGTGTTGTAAACGGGACAGTATCGCTGCTTCCGAGCTTCCGGTCCCATATGCCCGCGTGACAGCGAGCGCTTCCGGCTCGCCCGGGAAATGCCGCTGAACGGATCAGAATGATTTCTCTCCGGAAACACATCGAAGCCGGCCCCGAAGATCTGTTCGACGCGACAGCTCGATCCTACAGATCCGTGCTTATCACGATAGGCCGGCACCTCGCCAGGGCAGTGCCGGGAATTCCCGGCGACCTGGGCAAGAACCTCCGGGTGTTGAGTGAGGAATTCGGGTCGGACCCGATGCCTGCGACAGCGTTGAAAATCCAGCACACGGTGGATTCCGAACTCAGCCTGTGGGCTGACAACGTGGAGCAGCATCTAAGGGCAAAAGCAGCCGACGCCCGCGACATCATGCTTGTAATGGCAGGTGCTGCTCAGAGTCTTACAAGCCGTGATAAACGTTATGGGGACCGCTTTCGCGACATTACCGCCAAACTGCGCGGAATCGCGGATCTGGACGATCTTTCCGATGTGCGGCGATCGCTGATGGCGAGCGCGCAGGACCTAAACACCGATATCGGGGCCATGGAAACCGAGGGACAACGGACTATCACACACCTCGAGGTAAAGCTTCAGGAATACCGAAAACAGCTCGCGGAAGCAGAACGGAGGGAGTGCGCGGACGCGCTCACCGGCCTGATCAACCGGCGGGGTATTGAGATGGAAATCGAGAGGCGCCGCGAAAAGCGTCTGCCTTTTTGCATTGTCCTGCTCGATCTCGATAAATTCAAACCAGTCAACGATACTTACGGGCACGGGGCGGGAGACGACCTCCTGCGGCAGTTTGCAGGGGAACTCCGCGGTTACTTCCGGCCGGGCGACGTGATCGGACGATGGGGCGGGGACGAGTTCATCGTGGTTATGCACGGGGACGAAGCCAGTGCCCGGACGTGCGTTGATCGGCTTCGGCAGTGGGCCTTCGGTACGTACAAAGTCAAGACCACGAGAGGAGTTTGCGCCGTTCCGTTGACCGCTTCCGCCGGAATCGCTCCGTGGAATATGCAGGAGGGAATGGTGCAGCTGCTGGGCCGCGCCGATGAGTTGATGTACGCCGAAAAACGAACTGCTCGGGAAAGGGGTGTCGAATCGGGCCTCAACGCCCGGAAGTGAGTTCCAGTACTCTTTCTGATAAGAAAAGTTATAATTTTCTATACTACTGCCGAATATAGTGTGTAAGGACCTTCGGCAACATGATAAGAGTCAGGACTAATATCGCTGTTTCGCCCGACGTGACGCCGGCAGCTAAGCCGGCAGTGGTTTCTTCGGCGTCGAAGACTGGCACGGAATCCCCAATCCTCGATCAGGTTGAACTTTCTGGGTCGGCCGTCGCTGAGCCGGAGGATCGCTCGAAGAAAATTGCCGCCCTTAAAGAGGCCGTCGCTTCCGCTGGCTACTTGCCCCCATCGCTCCCTGTGATTCGCAAACTGGTATCAGGGGCGCTTTCGCGGACCGATTGAGCGCCCACCGCAGGCGTATTTTCCGTGGACTTGGAGAGCCGCGCCAGTATTCGGCTCACGTAGTCCATTGTTTCGGGTATCATAGGCACCCCGGAGGCGGCATCTACCGGACGAGTACCGGCATTATAGGCGCTGAGCGTCATGCTCAAATCGCCACTATAGCGATCCATCAGCTGCTTCAGAAGCTTTGCTCCCCCGAGGACATTCTGTTCCGGATCGAAGGCGTCCTTGACCCCCATTTCAGCGGCCGTGCCGGGTATCAACTGCATCAGGCCCATAGCGCCTTTGGTGGAAACCGCGCAAGGCCTGAAGGCTGATTCCTGCCGCATGACCGAACGAATCAGTTCCGCAGAGACGGAGGTGCTGGCCGCGGCTGTCTCACTAAGAGCTGTTATTTCGTCTGAAGGCAGCGGGTTGCACGCCGCCGAGGCTTCCTGAGCCATAAATTGAATGCGGGCGTGGAATTCGGCAAAATCTGCGTCGCGGGGCCGAGGCTGGCGAGCTACCGACCGCTGTTGAGCCGCGATCGAGTCATTCATGGCTGCAACGGCCATGCGTTGCTTCCCGACCGACGTCTCAATTCGCTGCCGTGCTGCGTCCCCAGCGGAGACCGCGGGTGGGCGGGTCTGGGCCACCAGTGCCGATGACGGCAGGCTTGCGACCGCAATCCACAATGGTCCGGCGAGGCACAGGCGTTTTACCGAAAACGTGCGAAAAACTCTGGAAATCAGCGCACGGGGGTCGATAGATAAGAGTGTCGGCCGAATGTGGTCTGTCAGGCGCATATGGAAATTTCTCCCATCAGCGGATCGAGCGGGGCGGCAGGAGCCGGGCAGCCGGCGTCTGAAAGTCTGCGCACCGCCCTGGCGGCGGCCAACCGTTTGAACAGCCTGTCAATTCCCGACCGTGAATTTGCGGTGGTGCGAGATCCGAAAAGTAATGTGTTCGTAGTTGTCATTCGCGATCGGAGCACCGGAACCGTGCTGGACCAGTTTCCCCCCGAGGACATCCTCAAGATGCTTTCCAGTCTTTCCTCGGCGGGGCCAAAACAGACAGGAGAAACGTCGGAATGACGTGGAGTACCGCTTATCTTGAAACCAGAGTGTTGTCTGCGGACCCTGTGGACCTGATCGCAATGTCCTATGAGTTCGCCACCCTGCGCGTTCGCGAGGCGCGGAGCGCGCTGGCAAAGGGCGATATAGCCGAGCGCTGCAAGGGCATTTCCAAAACGATTGCGATTCTGGGAGAGTTGGAAAGTTCCCTCGACTATAAACTGGGTGGGGAAATCGCTTACAACCTCGGCAGACTCTACAGGTATATGACTGAGCGGCTGACACAGGCAAACGTGCGGCAGGAGGATAAACCGCTGGCTGAAGTGGAGTCGCTGCTGGAGACGCTTGGGGAAGCGTGGCAGTCGATCAGATCGGGATCGGGCAGTACTGCGGAGATAGCTCCAGACCTTGGAGCGTCGACCGACCGGACCTCGCTTGCTTTTATGGATTCGGTGACAAGTCATTGTGCGCAGGCGTGGAGTGCATAGTCATTCGGCGGACTTCTGGAGTCCGCCGGCTATGAGTTTGGCCAGCCCCAGTCCGCCGCTGTTGGCCAGGGACTGCGCGAAGTTCTCCTGCGCGTATTCCATCGCCGAGGAAGAGGCGTCGTCCCCCTCGGTTCCAAGCCAGCCGCCTTCGGAGTCCCGCATGGATTTCAGCATTTGACCAATCAGAAGAGCTTCAAACTGTTTGGCTGACTCCCGGACTTTGACCGGATCGTCTTTGGGGACTGCCGCACCGGCATCAACTGCCGTAACCGAGCTGATTTTGTCGAGCGTCATATTAACCTTCCTAAATCACTTCCAGCTCGGCTTCGAGAGCTCCGGCTGTTTTCAAATTCTGGAGGATGGAAATGATGTCCCGCGGACTGGAACCTATCGACGTGAGCGCCTGAACAAGTTCTTCGACGGTTGCTCCGTTTTTGAGCACGACGTTTTTTGCAGCATCCTGGCTGACGTTCGTATTCACCTGGGGCACCACTTTCGTGGTTCCTCCCGTACTTAGCGCGCTGGGCTGTGAGACTTCCTTAATAGTTTGTATCTCCACAGTCAGGTTGCCCTGCAGGATCGCGACTGGCGCTATGTGAACCTGCTTGCCCATGATGATCGTTCCGGTGCGCTCGTTCACGACAATTCTGGCGGTAGTGTCGGGCTCGATTGTAAGGCTTTCGATTTCCGCGATGAATTCCGTCGGCTGTTTGAGCCAGGAATCGGGAACACCGATTGTGACCAGCGCCGAGTTATCGGCATGTGCGGCGCCCTCGAACCGTTTGTTGACAACGCCGGCAATTCGCGCGGCCGTAGCGAAGTCCGCCTGCTGCAGCTGAATGTGCAGTTGATTGCCGAAGGCCGGCGCGGGTACGCCGCGCTCCACAATGGCGCCATTGGGCATCCGGCCCACGGTCGGGTGATTCACGATTTTCGAGTTGCCCTGGGCTCCGGCGACGAAACCGCCGATTACCAGCGGCCCCTGAGCCACCGCGTAAACCTGGCCGTCAGGACCTTTCAGCCCGGTCATCAGCAGAATTCCACCCTGGAGACTGGGCGCGTCGCCGATTGCGGCGGCGGTCGCATCGATCTTCGACCCGGGCTGGGAAAAAGGGGGCAGTGTAGCAGTCACCATCACGGCGGCGGTATTCTTCACCTGGATGGCCGTGGGATTAACAGTCAGACCCATCCGCTCGAGAAGATTGGTGAGGCTTTGTGCGGAGAATACGGTCTGCACCCGGTCGCCCGTGCCCGCCAGTCCGACCACCAGCCCATAGCCAATCAACTGGTTGTCGCGAACTCCTTCGATCGAAATCAATTCTTTGAGGCGGGTTTCAGACCGGCCGGTTCCGGTCAGCGCGAGAAGAATGATTGCCGTGTAAATCGATGTCTTCATGATATTGGCGGGTCAGAAGGGAAGCAGGCCGAGGATCAGCCGGTAGAGAAAGTTTGGCCGGCGGATCGCATCGTTTACCACGCCCTTGCCATCGATGTTGATTTCGAGTTGGGCCAGCTGGGTGGAAGTAATCATATTTCCGGGACTCAAGTCGATGGGTCTTATGATGCCCCGCACCTTAATAAACTGGTGTTCAGAGTTGACCTGAACGTCTTTGGTGCCTTCGAGAACGAGGTAGCCATTAGGTAGGACGTGAGTAACTCGCGCGCTTAGCGTTGTGCTGAGCTGCGTGCCCCGGCTGGTGCTTCCGGCTCCGTTCAGTTCGATGTCGTTGCCGCTATTCAGACTTGCTGCAACACTCTTTGCCTGATACGACCCACTTACGGCGGTTGCAACCGAGGACTTGCGCGAAGTCTGAGTCGCGCCTGTCGCAACAGCGGAGGCCTGTTCCGCTACCACTATGGTGACAAGATCGTTTACCTGAATTGCGCGAAGGTCGCTACCGAGGTCTGTAAGTCGCGACGAGGGCGCCCACATTGAGCCTGCCGATGGTTGAGCAGGGGCCTGGGCGCCGCCGTTACTGAGCGCCTCCTGAATATACTTGTCGAGTGCGCTGGGCTCCACAACTTTCTTTTTCTTCGCCGCCCCATGCAAAGCGGGCATCAGGGCGATCACACATAAAGAAACACGCAGCAGCCGGGCAATCGACATTTCAGTTGTTCTCACCTTCGTTAGGTAAGACGATTACTTTGTCCTTGGCTTCGACGCGGGCCTGGAAGATCTTGCTGCTTTCCGGATTACGGATCGCGACGACGTCTCCGACGTGGCCCGCCGCCTCAGCACGGCCCATCAATGCCAGATGAGCGCCTCCAAAGCGAACTTCGACATGAACCAGATCGCCACGGTTCACGTCGTTGGGCCGGGTCAGATTGTCAAGACGGACTTCCCCTCCCGCGGCAATCGGGTGGACCGGGACCAGGCCTGCGGCCTGATCCGGCGTAAGACTACTGCCCCTTGCCGGTGGAAACCCTTCGAAGGCTTCCTCACGCAACTGCTCCCCTTTAACCGGGACGCCGGACCTCAGAGATTCGATGGCGACCACTCGCCTGAGCGGCGCCGTGATTCGAACCTTCACCTGTATCGGATAGCGCCGATCACCCGCGTAAACTATGTTGCCGCGCCAGAGGACAGGTGCCCCCTGATCCGGTGCGGCCGGTGCACTGAGCCCCTCTCGCGCGAACTCCATTCTTCCGACAGGAACCAGGGCAGGGCTCGTCTCCAGCAGTTCGACCTTCGCCTCGGGGATATTCAGGACTTTGCGCATTTCAGCCAGCGCACGTTCCCTGTTCAGCGTCTCGCTGGCGAATTTGAAACAGACTTCGCCCGGCGTGCCGATAGCGAGCGAAAAACGCGACGCTATCGATTGCAGCTCAGAACCATAGAAAACGCGCGTGCTGCCCGCCAGGGGCGCCGGCGCTAACGGGCTATCCTCCTGAATGCCGGCAAAAGCAGGGACGGCACGGGCAAGATCCGCACCCAGGATTTGTGATCCCGTAACACTGGCGCAGGGGGTCTGGGCCAGAGCTAGCGGTAAATACGCAATCAGGAGAAAGATCTTCATTGCTTCAGGTTATTGACCTGCTGGTACATCTCATCGGCGGCCTTTACGACCTTCGAGTTGGCTTCGTATGCCCGCTGCGCCACGATGAGGTTAATGAACTCCTGCACGATACTTACATTCGATTGTTCCGTATAACCCTGCAGCAGAGAGCCGAATCCGTCCTGGCCGGCAGGAGGCCCGACAGTAGCCGTACCGGAAGCGTCGGTAGGCGCGTAAAGATTTTGTCCAAGGCTATTAAGACCCGCCGGATTCTGGAAACCGGCAAGCTGAATCTGCCCCGCCTTTGTCGCCGCCGACTGGTTCGGAAGAAGATAGCTAACCGTACCGTCAGCCGCTACGGTGACCGACTGGGCGCTGGCGGGAATCGTAATCTGCGGCTGCAGAAGGTTTCCATTCGAAGTTACAAGGTTTCCGTCCTTATCCAGCTGGAACGATCCATCGCGAGTGTAGGCCAACTGTCCCGACGGCTGAAGGATCTGAAAAAAGCCATTGCCCTGAATGACCAGATCCAGAGGGTTGCTCGTCTGTGCGAAGTTGCCTTGGGTGAAAATGATTTCGTTCGAAGAGGAACGCGTTCCCAGACCCAGCTGTAAGCCTGTCGGAACGGTCGAGTTGGCGCTCGCGGCGGAACCGGGCTGAACCATATTCTGGTAAAGCAAATCCTGAAACTGCGCTCGCCGGGTTTTGTAACCAGCGGTATTGGCGTTTGCCAGGTTGTTCGCGATGTTATCGACGTTAAGCTGCTGGGCAGTCATTCCACTGGCGGCGCTGTATAGTGCTCGTATCATGTTTATCTCCGTCCGAATAATTTAAAACGCGTTGGGCCAGGCTAAGCGCCTACACGCGCAACTTCCTGTATCGACTTCGTATCCATTTCGCTGGAAATTCCGATGGCTTTCTGCAGCATTTCGAATTGGCGCATGATACCGACAAGGCGCATCGCGGAATACGCTACCGGGACATTCGATCCTTCGACCTTCCCTTGCTCGACGTCCACGGCGGAGACAGGAACCGGCTGATTGTTCGGGTCTGTGTTCCGGAAGCTTGCGCTGCCGACTTTCTGAAGGGAATCGGTGGAACTAAAGTCCACCACATTAATCTGCCCTACGTTCTGGCCATCCTGTTGAACGGTCCCTTCTCTTGTGATGTTGATCTGCTTGCCCGCGGCCACGCTGATTGTCGAACCCGTAGTGCTTCGAAGCGTGTAGCCATCGCCGGTGGCCAGCTCACCTGAGGGTAGAACCTTCAAGCTTCCGTTACGCGTGTACAAGAGCCCCTGCGGTCCGTTGACGGTAAAGAAGCCTTTTCCGTCAATGGCCACGTCCAGTGGATTCCCGGTGGCCTGTAAATTCCCGGGAGAGAAGTCTGTCCATTGCTTCTCGATAACCGGAAGCGAGGTGCCCGCGCCACCGTCAATGCCGTTTTCAGAATCCGAAGACGAGTAGAGGCCGTAGTATTCGCGATCGCTCTTATAGCCACTGGTAGCCGAGTTGGCCAGATTGTTTGCCAGCAGATCGAGAGACTGCATCCTCGACCGAAGGCCGCTGACAGCCGCAATACTCAGGTTGTCCATATACGGACGAAAGGATTGCAACTCAGGGGCCGCGAAAATAATTTTGAAAAAATACTCGAAATTGTTGATATGACGCCCGATGTGACACTACGAGGACCGCTGTTCTTGCTGTCAAAGCTTTGACGGTTGCGTCCGGCGTCAAAACCATGACCGGTGAACGCATCTTTATCTATTTGAAAAAGATAGCGAATCGGTTTGGTCTTGCGACTGCAATATGGGCAGTCGGTGCTGATCTCTTCCTCGCTAGTAGCCACCACACTTCAACCGGGCGCGCTTTCGTCAACGACTCCTTACGTTGACGGGACAGCTGGTTTTCAGGAAGAGTTCAACTCCGCGAGTTCAGCCCTTTTCGCCCAATCGGGTTCGTCTCAGGCTTCAGCGCAAACGACACTTACAGACGAATCGAGCTACAGCACATGGGCGAACGGCACGTCCATGGCCACACAGGCGGATGGTGACACGCCGAATCAGGCCGTGCCGGACCAACCTTTCGCACAGACTCCCGACCAGCCCGTCTTCTCCTTAGCCGTTGCACAAAGCACAGTCACCAGCACCTTCCCCAACACCACGAACGCGTCGCCAACAGTGCCCGACAAAGCGGCGTCTCGCGATCGAGCCGATCGACTGCCGCCGGCAGAGGAAGCAAGAAGGAATCGCGCATCCCAGGCTGAATCGAAGACACCAGTGGCTCCCGGTCCGGACCCTAAGGCTGCTGTTCCGCAGGTAGCGTCCGCAACGATGGTGTCCCCAGTGGTTCCGATAGTTCCCACTGTTACGTCGAATGCGTCTTCCCAACAGCCCACGTCAGCCGCAGGCCCTGTAAATAAGGTCGCCAGGCGAACCTCTGAGTTCACGGGCGGCCGGGCGGACGGGCTATCCAGCGAAGAACCGGCTGCCGAGGGCTCCGTCGCGCCGGCAGCCGTCCCGAACTCTTCCGCCACCAGCGCGGTCCAGGCTATACCGGAAGCGCTGGCTTTCGCTGTGAAACTGCAGCCAGCTAGCACCGCTCCCCTTCCCTCGCGCGTTTCGGCCGGCCTTGGCACTTCCAGCGGGCAACCGGCGTCCGACAATTCGTCTGTAACGGGCGCGGATGACGCCTCGTCCCAGGCACACGCCGCGAGACAGAAACCCGGGAGTGACGCGGATCAGGGAGGATCGCTCGCGGAGGATACCGCCCCAAAGGACGCTGAGAAAAGCAAAGCCAACGGCGAGGTGCCCACGCAGAATACTTCTATGAGTGACGCCTCAATGCCCATCAGGACCGGCTCGGGGACTCTTGAGGCGCCGAGTCAGCCCGCAGCCGAGCCCGCGCAGTCAGGCTCTCGATCGTCCGATCCACCGGCGCCAACTGCTGAACTCCCTTCCGTCTTCGAGACAACGCAGCCGCAGGGCCCGATGAAGGAGATTTCGATGCGCATTGAAGCGGCGGGAGGACAGAACGTCGATGTTCGAATCGTTCAACGCGCGGGCGATCTTCAGATAGCAGTCAAGTCTGGCGACGACGTCACAACGCAGGGTCTCAGGCATGGTTTGGCAGATCTTGCCAACCGGTTGAATGAGACCGGATATCACGCCGAAACCTGGCGCCCGGGACAGCAGGCCGCTCCAGAGAGCACTTCGCCCGGGAACCCTTCACATCAATCGCAGTCAGACGGATCGCAATCCAATTCCGGCGGGCCTCAGCAAGACCGGGGCCAGCGTCACAACAACCCTTCCAACCGGCCCCACTGGATCGAAGAACTTGAATCGAACCTAAGCAGTGGGACCGAACCAACAGGACAATTCAATGGCATCGTCAGTCAACCCACTATCTAGCTCGCCATCCGCCGCTGCGAACGCAGCTTCATCCGCTTCGAGTGCATCGGGGCTCGGCTCCGCGGCTCCCTCCGAAGGAGTGTTCCTGCAGCTGCTCGTATCGCAGCTCCAGAATCAGGACCCGCTCAATCCGACGGACAGCACCACCTTTGTCACGCAGCTCGCTCAGTTCAGCGAACTCGAACAGGTGATCGCGATTCGGGGCGATACCGACACGCTTGCAACCGACGCAACCGCTGCCCCGAGCTCCGCAACACCGCCGACCACGACCCCGGCAACCACGAGCAATCCGGCTACTAATTCGACAACGAACTCATAGGAGGAAACAATTCATGATCTCGGCATTCTCAACAGCGCTTTCAGGACTCAACGCGGACTCTACGGCGATCGATGTGATCGGCAACGATCTGGCCAACCTTAATACAACGGGCTATAAAGCCACCGAAATGCAGTTCTCAGACCTGATGTCGGAGCAACTCGGAGTGTCGGGCACGTCCGGGCAGCTCGGTATGGGAATTGGGCAAGTATCCACCCAATCGCAGTACACTCAGGGCGCGCTTCAGACTACAAATGGACCGACCGACGCCGCTATACAGGGCAATGGCTTTTTCGTCGTTCAGAACCAGAGCGCCCAGACGCTCTATACGCGCGACGGCAGTTTTTCCGTGAACTCCACCGGTCAGCTGGTGGACGCTTCCGGGGACCTGGTGCAGGGCTGGAGCGCAACTGCCGGAGGCAGCGTAAATACAAACGGCCCGATCGGCAATATCTCACTTCCCGTGGGCGCCACCGTAGCCGCAACGCCCACGACGACCATGAGCCTGGCCCTCAACCTCGACGCGACGCCATCAACGACAGCGACTCCTTCGACCTTTTCCGCGCCAATCCAGGTAGTAGACAGCCTGGGAACCAGCCATACGCTTACGGCGACCTTTACTAATACAGGAGCGAACACCTGGAGCTATTCGGTGGCAGTGCCCGCATCAGACCTGGCCGCTGGCGCCACGACCACCGTCGCTACGGGAAACCTGACCTTTAACTCAAGCGGGCAGCTGATCACTCCGGATGCGGCCGCCGATCCGCAGACAGTGGCGATCACAGGTCTGGCGGATGGCGCGGCAGATATGTCGATCGGCTGGAACCTGTACAACCCGACAACTGGCGCTTCAACTATTACTCAGTTCGCTGAAGCCTCCGCAGTCTCAAAAACCAACCAGAATGGCTTTGGCGCGGGACAGATCAGCTCCGTGGATCTGCAGAACGGAGGACTTCTGGTGGCTACGTACTCCAACGGGCAGCAGGTTACCGCTGGACAGCTCGCGGTTGCGGCCATCAGTAATCCTGATAGCCTGACCGCGGTTGGCAATAACGATCTCGCCGCCTCGGCGCAGACCGCTGCGCCGGTCATCGGGACGGCCGACACCGGATCGCGTGGCCAAATCGTGGCGGGTCAGTTGGAATCCTCCACCGTGGATATCGCGACGGAGTTTACTCAGCTGCTGACTTATGAGCGAAGTTACCAGGCGAACTCACGCGTGATTACGACGGATGACCAGCTCTTGCAGGAAACGATCAATCTTGTTCATGCGTAGGCTCGGACTCCGATGGAGAATCTGAATCTGGCCCGGCTTATGGAAATTCCCCTCCAGATCGAAGCGCTGGTGAAGGGGCCGCGGCTGAGCGTCCGCGATCTTCTTGCTCTCAAGGCAGGCAGCATCATCGAAACCGGATTAGCCGCTGGCGAGAACGTCGAGGTACTGGCGGGGCATTCCCCGCTGGGCCTGGGCGAGCTTACAACCTCCGGCTCCCGCATCGGGGTCCGAATGCTCCGGTTCCGGGGGGAAAAGTAAAAGTGGAAGACATCCAGCAGGCCCTCGCGGTGGTAGCAGTGCTGATTGCGTTGGTCACATCGTTGTTCGTATTGCGCAGCAAGGGCATCGTGCGGTTCGCTTTCCAGGGAAAGCTTGCATCAAATACGCGCCGCATGCAGACTGTCGAGCGCCTGCCGCTTACGGCGCAGCATTCTCTGCATCTGGTAAACGTAGCGGGCCGGGAACTGCTGATTGCGGTGTCGCCCTCCGGCTGCTCCGTGCTCGACGGGGCACCACGGAGAATCGATTCCGATGACCAGGGATTGCTTCGGTGACAACAAGACTGCGGTACCTTGCGGTCGCCGCCCTTCTGCTCGCGGCGCCTTGTCAGGCTGCGGCGCCTTCCAGCGTGCTGGGCGTCAACCTGGGCAAATCGGGCGAATCTCTCAGCGTGCCGCTTCAGATCGCGATTCTCCTGACGCTGCTCACGCTGCTGCCGGCAGTAATCATGTCGATTACTCCGTTTCTGCGCATCTCGATTGTGCTTCATTTCCTGCGTCAGGCTCTGGGAACACAGACGACGCCATCGAATCAGGTCCTGCTCGGGATATCGCTGTTTCTTACGATGCTCATCATCCAGCCTGTTGCGGCCGACATGTACCACAAGGGATGGGAGCCGCTTCAGGAAAACAAGATTACAGCGAGCGAGGCTTTTGACGCCGGCTCTCAGCCTCTCAAAGCTTTTCTGGTCAAGTTCGCGCGCCAGAAAGACGTGAAGCTCTTCATCGATATTTCGCACGCTCCGGCCCCGCGTAACGTGCAGGATCTGGATCTGAGGATCCTGATCCCCGCTT
>Ga0210388_10001307_pt1 | contig 19620 bp, 17 predicted proteins | sample IncBWC19OmetaG_FD_155485 | JGI IMG/M metagenome (GOLD analysis project Ga0210388, IMG submission 155485) | Forest soil microbial communities from Barre Woods Harvard Forest LTER site, Petersham, Massachusetts, United States - Inc-BW-C-19-O ... | reverse complement strand
AATACGGACCGCGCTATATATCGAATCCCCACGAGCGCAAGCGCGATGAACGAAAGCTTGACATAGAACACCGGATTAGTGAGTGCCTTGGTTGGATATGCGATTAGCAGCAAGACTCCCGACACTGCGTTGACCCAGAAGCCGATCCACATGACCGGAAGGAACCGCCTGAGTTCGAGCAACGGCACGGCGGGCGCGAAGCCAAGAATGCGGAGATCGACGGCGGCGTTCAAGCCGGCTGCAAACCCCATGCCGATCGTATGGAGCGATAGGATCGCCGGGAAGGCCCAAATAGAGGTCGATTCGCGAATCCAGGTGCTCAGCGGGGTCGCTTCCAGCCAGAGGAAAAAGGGGTGCATCGCGATTCGGCTACCGCTTCTCGCCATGGCGTAACGTCTCAAAATAGGGCATAGCCTTTTGGTTCTCTGCTTACTCTAGCCGAAACCGGGGCTACCTTGAACGAGTGAAGGCGATTGGCATCTATGGATACATCACGGGTGCTATTACGGGTTGTGCTCGGTTCTCAAAACCCTGAGTGCGACAATCTCACGCGTCTCGCAATCGCGCGCCTTGTACACAATCCCCGTCCCACCGCGGCCGCGCTCGGCGAGAATCTCATACCGTTCTGATAACTTTACGGCCGGCGAGACCGGATCCATGGCGACTGTCTCCGCCATGGACTTTCGTTGGCTCGTCCTTGGGAGGCAGCACGTGATCAAGATAATAACGAGGGAGAACTTCATGTTCTAAGGTGCCGGGATCGGTCGGCTTCACTTCAAAAACTGCGACACAATCATTCTGCCGACACCTAGCGACGCGGATTCGGATTGCCTTTGGTCGCTCGTGTCACAGCGTAAGAAATTACGCTTGATCGCCAGAGAATACTTGACCAAATTTCCGCATCCTGCCAACCGCATCGCCTATATGCTTGATGAGCGGAATCAATACAACGCGGAAATGGAGAAGCAAGCCTCCATGTGTGTGACACAGTGCACCGAAATACTGCTGCGATCATGGAATCGCCGTCGTTCAGGGACGATAAGGAGTGTGCATCGCTTCAGATGGCTGATGCCATCGCTTGAGCGAGGGATGGTGATGTTGGAAGCGCTTCCACATGCCTTAGTGTTTGCCATATGGTTCCTAGCCGGCTGGAAATCCCGGCTTCACCAAACCAATTAGCTCCTCGCGAACCCCATAGAGGATCTCTTGCGACAAGTTCGGATCGGACACAGCACGGGAGAGATTGATAGCCCCGAGCAAAGCGCTCAGAATAAGCACGGCGCGGCTGCGCTTATCCGAGCGCGGACTGGACGGAAGAAGGGCGCCGGAGAATGCCAGGCTCCGCTTCACCCGCTCGGTATAGAGCGCCCGCGCGGATTTACTTCCCCGCGTCATGTCGCCTAGTAGCGCTGCTATCGCGCAGCCAGTTCCCGGCGCATCGCGGTGTGCTTCCGTCAGGTAGTTCTGGAGAAGTTGCGCCATATCCGTCGTATGCTCCTCCCAAACGTCGAGATCCTTGAATGCCGTCGCGAGCGCCTCCACCACGAATTCATCGCGCGATCCGAAGTGTTTGTAGAAGCCCCCGACCGTGACACCCGCTTCCTTCATCACATCGGCGATGCCGATACCTTGAAGTCCGCGCTCTCGAAACCGCTTGGCGGCCACCCTGACAATCCGCTCGTGCGTCGCTTGCTTGTCCCTCCTTGAACGTCCCATGTCGATTCCTCAACTGTATTATAGACGTAATCTACTTTGCGAATGCCTGGGCGAGCTTAAATCGATTTTCGATTCGCCTTTTGTAATCGCGTCGCAGACGGGGCCATGAGATCGTGGACACTGGTAATCTTGAATTTGGAGGAGCCAGTCGGAGCTTTTTGAGGTTCGCACATGGACCACGCCTTCCTGAAAATAAACTCCCTGTCGAGGCTATTTTTCTGAAACTTCAGGCGCATGAACGTAATCTCAGTACCGGGCCAGCAAAGAGCGGGAACTGCTGGGCGAAGGAGACCCAACATGAGCGAGTCTACACTCCAAAGAAACAAGACATTCGTCCTCGAAGCGTTTGAGACCCTATTCAATAGAAAGGACTTCGTCGCAGCCGAGAAGTACTGGTCGCCGAATTATATTCAACACAGTGCGCATATTGCGCCGGGGCGCGACGGGCTTTTCGCCCTGGTTAAGAGCGGCCCACCCGGATTGAAATATGAGAACAGTTTGATCATCGCGGAAGGCGACATGTTGATGCTGCATGGCCGGTTTAGTGGCCTCGGTCTGCCCGCGAACTGGATCGTGGTCGACATTATTCGCATCGAGAACGGATTGCTGGCGGAACATTGGGACGTCATTGAGGACGAAGTCACGCGGGAGAAGTCAGCCAGCGGCCAGCCAATGTTCGGCGAGGCGTTTCCTTCCTGATGATCTTACCTTACGAAATCTGCGCGACCAGGGAATCAAATTCGCGGCTTGATGCTTGGTCAATGGACCTTAACAATTTCCGGCTTGCGGGAGCCCGCTTGCAACGAATTACGAGAGAACAAGGAGAAGCAAAATGCGCGCAATGAGGGCGGAACAGTTTAGTGGTTATGAAGGATTGAAGCTAGTCGATCTTGCAAAACCAGTGGTCACAGAAGGGAAAGTATTAGTGCGAATTACTGCGGCTGGCGTCACGCCGCTGGATCATACGATTCTCTCCGGCCAATTTCACGGCGTCAGGGCGCCGTTAGTCCTGGGCAACGAAGGAGCTGGCGTGGTCGAGAAGGGCGGCGGAGCCGACTATCCCTCGGGTTCACGTGTGATGTTCTTCGGCGCTTATGGCGTTTTTGAGGATGGAACCTACAGTGAGTGGGTGGCCGTACGGAAGGAAGACCTTTGCCTGATTCCCGACAATGTCAACGACGTGATTGCCGCGGGTATTCCGGTTGCGTATCTCACGGCGCAGGTGGCTCTTACCCGCGCCGGCTTTCGTGCAGGCAAGAACGTGTTTGCGCCAGCGATCGGAGGATCGGTGGGCAATGCGGTGACGCAAATGGCGCGTGCCTTGGGCGCAAAATACGCCATGTCGAGTACCACCAGTCATGCGAAGGCTGAGCAGGCGAAGGCGCTCGGATTCAATGAAGTCATCGATACCTCCTTAGAGAAGTTGCTTGACGGTATCCGTCGTATCACGGGCGGTTACGGCACCGACATTGTCATCGACGGCGTCGGCGGTGAAGTCTTGAGCGAGTCGCTGGGGGCGCTCGCACCGGAGGGGAGCCTCACAACACTGGGGTATTCCGCAAGCCGCAAAACAACCATTGACGTGACAAATGTAATCGTGCCGCAGGCCAGCATTCGAGGTCTCAACATGTTCGCTCAGCCGAAGGCGGCCGTTTCTGACGCTTGGAACGTCATTGTCTCTCTGCTTAAATCGGGGGCGATCAAACCGATTGTGGCGAAGACCTTTTCGCTGACCGACGCAGCTGAAGCACTGGGTTACCTAATTAAGGACCGCCCTTTCGGCAGGGTAATCCTCACAATTTGACGACCTCGACTCAGCACGGAAGGCATCGCTACGGCAAAGCTCTTCAGAAGGAACTCGACGAGGCCGTGACTCAATCGGCGGCAACGTGAGTAAACTGGCCGGACATCTTCGCCAACGCTGACGTCGGTGAATTCGTTCCCTTTCCCGGAGTCACAGAAAAGCACTTTGACAGGGCTATTCAATATCAATGTAAGAGGCGGTTTGGTCACTGTGGAAGAGGGTTTACCGCGTTTGAATAACGGCGGCTCTATTATTCTCACGGGCTCGCGATTCGATCTATCGTCTGCACCTGGACACGGATCGCAAGCACAGGTCCAATCAATACGGCGCTTGCAAACGGCAATCCACCGACATAATTGCGAAGCGGCTTTGCTATTTGTCGGTCGCTTCGTAAGTGATATCGAGGAGCCGGAATTTGCCCGCGGATTCCTCACGCCAGTCAAGGGTGATGGTGGTTGAAGGCAAGACCCAGACTTCCGTTTCTTCCTTCATACGGCCCCGATGCGCGGTGTCGCGGTGGCTGGGCCTTCCGTATTTCTGAATGAGGTTATTGCTCAGAAATTGGAAGGCGGTTTTCCTGTGCTGCACAAAGGGCGCAAGTTTGAGAACGATGCGGGTGATAAGGTCGGAATCGGCCTTGGTCTGGATGGAAACAGTCATTTCCACACTGCCAATCATAAGGACGGGCTGGATCAGGCGTTCCTCGAACGCGCCGCTTGCGAGTTCCGAACGTTCGGGTTCGCGGAGTCCAGGGAATGCGGCTTTGGCCTCGGTGACGGTCATACCCCATTTAACGTTCCCGAAGCCATCCGCATCGCGCTCGCGATTGAGGTCCTTCGGTTGGCCCGGGAGGAAAGGCAGCGCGATCGCCGCGAGGAGAAAAAGCCGCATTACCTCAGCATGGCCGATTTGGATGGTTTCCGCAGTTGACGCGGCTTCCAGTCGCAGATTGAGCCACTGCTTCTGGTGAACAAAATCCTGCGTCCATTCGGAGGCGAGAACGGGGCGCGCCTCCGCCCGTCCATTCCGCAGCATCATCGCCCGCGGATACGGATGCGCGCGGCCCAGGGTCATCGATCAAAGCGTATTCATCGGAAAAATAGACGCAGCCCCGCCGCACCAATTCCGCCGAACCATCGATTACGACCGCTCCCGCGTGAACGGCGACCACGCTACTGAGCTGCTGCACCATCCCATCGTCCAGTAAGCCCTGCAGCAATGGAATGAGGGTTTCTAAAGTAGCCGAATGCGCGACTGCCTGTTCGCCGGAGCGCATCTGGAATCCTTTTTCCGCGGGGAGCACGTGGAAAACAGCGTTGGCTTCCCCAACTTCCACCGGGCCTCTCGGGAGCCATGGAAACAGATATCGGTCCAGCACGGCCCGGGTGCTTTCGCAATCCGCTAGGATGGCCACTCGCCAGCCGAATGCGGAGATCCCGTAACCGTGCATCATGCGGCTACCGCACGACCGCCATTGTCGGAGCTCCCGCGAAAATGCAATCGAGATAGTCGTCCAGACTTCCCTGTTTCCTCAGCCACAAAACGATTCCACTGGGAGTCTCCGGCAAGTCGCTAAGCACCCGGTCAAAAAGGGGACGATTGTAGGCCGTCACGTGAGGCAGGCGGCGGCCCAGCCAATCCTCGCTGGGGGAACGGCGGCACCTCTTCCACAAAACCCTCTTCGAAGACCAGCACATTTTTCAAGCCTTGGCGATTCGCCTCTTCGACGATGGAGCGGTGAGCGAGCACGCGTCCGATTTCCGGCATCGACGGCGTTTCGATCCTGCGGAAGAAGCGGACCTTGGCATCTAGATCCATGACCCTCTATCGCTGAGGCTGGCGCTCGCGATCGATGGAATACACAGCTTCGAAGAAGTGAAACGGCCCCGAGTGCACCGTTTTTGTCAGCGTATCGAAGACCGCTGTCGAACCGTCCGGCAACTTCTCAATGAGGCGATTCTCGTTGATCTGATCTGCCACACTTCAAGCTTGCGGGAAGTCATATGTCGCTACTTTAATTGACATCTCAGAGCTCCGCGCAATCGTTTCTTTCGATCGCACCACTGATGTCGAGGACCTGTCTGCGCGTGGTCGCGGGTGAATCGCGCCTGATGGATGGTTTAACAGCCCGAGACGTTCGAGCCGACAGCGAGAAAATCGAATCGCGACGCAACTGGGAATGCTCTTGCCGACAGCGAGACGGGCATTGGCGAATGACTGATTCGCTGCACGGAGGGACGGTTTGCCAAGGTTGGTTGAGTCTTTGGGGTCTGATAAAATCAATTCGGTCACTCCGGCCCGACGATTCGCAAGGAGAATCACCCATGAGCCTGACTTTGATCGTCAACGGCAAATCGCACACTGTGGACGTCGACCCTTCGACTCCCCTTCTCTATGTTCTGCGCAATGATCTTGGCCTACAAGGTCCGCGATTCGGCTGCGGGCTCGGGCAGTGCGGCTTATGCACGGTGATCGTGAACGGTGCGGCTACCCGGTCCTGCATCGTTCCCGTGTCCCGCGTGAAAAGTGGAATCACTACGCTTGAGGGACTCGCCAAGGACGGAAAGCTGCATCCGTTACAGCAGGCGTGGATCGATGAACAGGTTCCGCAGTGTGGTTTCTGCCAAAACGGGCAGATTATGACAGCTAAGGCGTTGCTGGATAAAAATCCCAATCCCACCGACGCTGAGATCCGGGAGGGGATGAACGGCACCCTTTGCCGCTGCATGACGTATTACCGTGTTCAGGCCGCGATCAAACGCGCGGTGAAAGCGATGGCGGAGCATAGGGTATCCGCGAAGGAGGTAGTCGCATGACGACCTTCAACGGGATTCCGAAGCACGTGGAAGACGTACTCTCGCGCCGAAGTGTGCTCAAAAGCGCGGGCCTGTTTGTGGTGAGCTTCGGTCCACTAACAGCGCCGGTGAACGGACAGAATCCGGCTGGTCCATACCCGGACGTCGATTATCGTCAAGTCGACTCGTGGATCGTGATCCATGAAGACGGGTCCGCGACCTTTTACGTCGGAAAGACGGATTGCGGGCAGGGCACCGGGACATCTTTCCGCCAGATTATGTCCGATGAACTGGACGTCGCCTACGACAAGACCGCCTGCATCATGGGCAGCACGGACGTTACTGTCGACCAGGGCGGCTCGGGTGGTTCGACGGCCATGGAGAGGGATAGCTGGCCGATGAGACGCGTGGCGGCCGAGGCGCGCCGCGTGTTGTTCCAGATGGGATCGGAACGGTTTGGCCTGCCCGTGGATCAGCTCGTGGTGAACGAGGGTGTCATCAGCGTCAAGGGCGATCCTTCGAAAAGCGTCACCTATGGGCAACTGATCGGCGGAAAAAGATTCAACGTCGCGCTGACCGGCGACAATATCAACGCGACCAGCGGCGCGGCCAGCGTCAAGCCGGTGCAGGCATTGAAGAACGTCGGCCTCTCTCCGCAGCGCTACGATATTCCGCCAAAGGTCGATGGGTCTCTCAAATGGGCCGTCGATGTTAAGCTGCCGGGCATGGTACATGCACGGAATGTGAAACCGCCCCTGGCAGGCGCGAAACTGGTCGGCATCGACGAAACTTCCGTCCGAAGCCTTCCTGGATTCGTGAAAGTTGTGAGTAAAGGCAACTACGTGGCGGTCGTGTGTGAACGGGAAGAGCAAGCGATTCGTGCGGCTAACACACTCAAGGTGAATTGGCAAAAACCGTCGGCCGCGCCGTTTCCCTCGTCGGAAAATTTGTTCAACTATATGCGCGAGGTAAAGCCTACCTCAAGCTCCAAACCGATCGTGGTGGGCGATCCGGAGACGGCATTCGATGGCGCGGCGAAGGTGCTCGAAGCCGATTACGATATCCCGTTCCAGGGACACACAGCCATCAGTCCCGCCCATGCCATGGCGGATCCGTCCAATGGCCAGATGACCATCTATTCGAACGACATGAAGTCCTACGGGATGCGCAGAGGCGTCGCCCAGTTTCTGGGAGTCCCGCGTGAAAAAGTACGGGTCGTTTGGATGGAGGGCCCGCAGGGATTCGGCCGCACTGCCGCGGACGATGCGGGGTGCGAGGCGGCGTATCTGGCGAAAGAGATCGGCCGGCCGGTTCGCGTTCAGTGGATGCGCAGCGAAGAGACCGCTTGGGATACCAAGGCTCCGGCGTTTGCCGTAAAGATGAAGGGAGCATTGGACGCCTCGGGAAACCTGGTAGCGCTCGATTACAACGCTCGAGCCGCCGACTATAACCACGTCGGCTATAACGAGGCCGACACGGTTCTGATCGCGCAACTCATGGGGATCCGGCGCGGCAAGCCTGCCGAGGGCAGCTCGGCCGTGCCGTCGGACGTTTATGCAATCCCTAATCGGCGTATGGCGGCTCATGTGGTGAGTATGCCTCTGGTCTGGGAGACGCCGCTGCGCACAGGAAATCTGCGCGATCCCAACGGACCGCAATCGACGTTCGCCTCCGAATCTTTCATCGACGAATTGGCGGCGGCGGCGAAAGCCGATCCTATGGAGTTCCGGATGAAGCTGCTCACGTCCGCGACCGCGGAGGATAACGGCTTCCGGCGCGCGCGCTCCATCGCCGTCCTCAAGGCGGCGGCAGATGCTTACGGGTGGGACCGTCGTCCATCGCCGAAACCGCGCGGCACTGGCGAGATTCTCTCCGGGCGTGGCATGGCGTATTCGTTCCGCGGCCAGACCATCGCCGCGGAGATCGCCGAGGTAGAGGTGAATGTCCGAACGGGCCACGTCTGGGTGAAGCGCCTCGTGTGCGCGCACGATTGCGGCTTGGTTATCAACCCCCAATCCCTGCGCCGTACAGTGGAGTGCGCGATGTTGCACTCGTTGAGCCGGGCGATCCATGAGGAAGTGCAGTTCGACACTGAAAAAGTCACCAGCATGGATTGGAACTCTCATCCCACGTTGACCCATGCCGATGTGCCGGAAAAGATCGACGTCGTTCTGGTGAATGGAGATCCTAATCCAAACCGGCCCGATCTCCCTCCTTACGGTGGCGGCGAATCGGCCTGTAAGCCCATGCTTGCCGCGGTAGCTAACGCCATCTACGATGCAACTGGTGTGCGCCTGCGTCGCGTTCCGTTTCGAGCGCCGCGTGTGCTCGCAGCGCTCAAGGCCGCGCAAATCTAACCTAGAAGTTCTCACGCGCATTCCTCAGCCGCCTTTAAGGCTGGCGAGTTAGCGACAGTGCTGGGGGAGCTATCAGTTACAAACATTATCGGCAACTCTTCCGGAACGGTGTCACGGGCTCTGCCGCGTCTCGTTTAAGTCCATCGACACAGCAGACAGTTATGGCCCCGACGTCAGCGAACGCCTGATTGGTGAAACATTGTTACCGTTTCCGAAAGGCCTGGTAGTCGTAAGCAAAGCCGGATTGACCCGGCAGGACGGGACCGCTGGAGTTCCGCAGCCGGCAAGCTCGCGGTCCCCGCCCAAATCGCTAGCGGCCCACACGCGGCTCTAGGCGCGCGATCAGTGCAACCCGAAGGCCACCGAGGCGCGTCTCCTTAAAGGGAGAGTTTATGCACAGGCGGAATTTTCTACTGCTCGGAGGCGTGGGCTTAAGTCGCCTGTACGCTTCAAGTTCCGATTTCTGGAACAAGAAGGATCCGGCCGATTGGACGGGCGCGGAGAAAGACCAGCTCACCAACAAGTCGCCGTGGGCCAAGGAAATTACGGTTTCGAACTCACCCTATGGCAGCATGGGCCGTGCCATGGGGATGCCATACCCAGGCTATCCCCCAGGCTACCCAGGGCCGGGCGGACCGCGAGGATCGGCGGGGCAATCGTATAAAGGCGTCATCCGATGGGAAAGCGCGCGGCCGGTTCGGGATGCGTTAAAGGAACCTCTTCCCGAGGGGTTCGAGAATATGTACGTGATCAGCGTCGGCGGTATTCCGCTGAATGCGGGGAGCCGCTCACAAACCTCATCCCAGTATCCATCACGATACCCTTCGCAATACCCGCCCCAGCAACAGCAGGATGACAGTACCGAATCGGATCAGAAGCTTCTCGACCGGATGAGAGGCGCGACCCTGCTGGAGCCGAAGGACAAGCGCTATCTGCAACCGGCGCTGGTCGTCCAGCAACCGGCGGGTTATGGGAATGTGTACTTCGGGTTCGCGAGGGATATCGTCACACTCCGGCCAGAGGATAGAGAAGTTGGGTTCACCACGCAGTTTGGACAGATTCCGGTGAAAACTAAGTTCTACCTGAAAGACATGCTGTATCACGGTGAACTTGCAGTCTAGGGCGGCCTGACTGCAATGCTTTTTGGGGTCGCCATCCGTATCCGTTCACGAAGAATGGCTCCGTTTGGCTCTATGCGAGCGACTTCACCATCGTGAAGGGTGTTCGGTGACTGAACGGCTCCGCCTCCAACCTGATGCGGTAGACTGGATACCGTTCTCTTAACGACTTAAATGACATCCCGCGAATACTGGCGGAAAATGGAGGAGTTGTACTACGCCGCCGCAGACCTTCCGGCAGCAGAGCGAGCGGCTTTACTGGAAGAGGCGGATCCCGAGTTGCGCACCAGGGTCGAGGCCTTACTGGCGCAGGAGGGCTCGGCGCTGGATCATCCCGCCTGGCAGGGTCACGCTAGTCTTCTTCAGACCGTCACAGAGATTTCGGTTGGGATGCTGTTGGGGCCTTACAAGATCGAACGGAAAATCGGCGAGGGAGGGATGGGAGAAGTATACAGGGCCACTGACACTCGCTTGGCCAGAGCCGTCGCAATCAAGACCTGCCGGCAGCAATTCGACGAGCGATTCCAGAGAGAAGCGCGCGTGATCGCCTCGTTGAATCATCACCACATCTGTTCCCTTTACGACGTCGGCCCCAACTATCTGGTGATGGAACTGCTGGAAGGCGAAACATTGGCGGAGAAGCTGAAACGCGGCCGGTTCTCGATGGAACAGACCCTGCTCCATGGCGGGGAAATCGCCGATGCACTGGCTGCGGCCCATGCCAAGGGCGTTGTGCATCGCGACATGAAGCCGGGAAACATCATGATCGCCAAAGCGGGCGTAAAGGTGTTGGATTTCGGACTTGCCAAGTCATCGCAGGATGAGAACCTCACCAGTTCGAATGTCGTGATGGGCACACCAGCCTACATGGCTCCTGAACAACGGGAAGGCCACGAGTGCGACACCCGCACCGATATCTACGCGCTTGGGTTGATGCTCCATGAGATGGCTACGGGAAAGCGTTGCTTGAAGGGAGAGAAGCCGTCCCTTGCACAACTACCGGAAAAGCTGAGCCACGTGATCGAACGCTGCCTGGCGGTTGATCCCGAAGATCGTTGGCAGTCGGCAGCCGATGTGAGGAGCGAGCTATTGTGGGCTGCGAAACCACTCCAAGCGCCCGTCGTGATCGGCCGACACCGGCGGCTGGACTGGTGGTTCCTGGCCGCTGCGCTCTTACTGGCGGCAGGCGGGGTGACGGGATGGTTGGTTCACCGCCCACCGGCGGTCGAACTGAATCCGCTCGCCAATGCGAAATTCACCCGCCTGACCGACTTTGAGGGCGTGGAGCGCTACGCGGCCATCTCACCGGACGGACGCTTTGTGGCATTTCTCTCCGACCGCAGCGGCCCCCTGGACATTTGGATCACCCAAGTAGGGACCGGAAGTGCGGTCAATCTGACCCAAGGCAAAACGGGAAACCTTGATGCTTTAGTGGGCGCCCTGGGCTTTTCCGGGGATGGTTCTCAGGTCTGGTTCCACGACGGGGACGTCACGACGCCGTTGCGCGTCCTTCCCCTGATGGGCGGCGCCCCCAGGGTGTTCCTGGCCAGCAGTCCGGTCAAAACGCCGCCCTGGAATGTGGCGTGGTCGCCGGACGGGAATCGCCTCGTCTATTTCACCGCGGACGGGGGTGACCCGATGTTTGTCACGGATCGCACCGGCGCCAGCCCCCGTCAAATATTAAGAGACAACCCGGGTAGCCACAATCACTATCCAGTCTGGTCACGGGACGGGCAGTGGATCTATTTCGTGCGAGGGTCTGTCACCACCAGCCAGATGGATCTGTGGCGCATTTCCCCCAATGGGGGAGAGCCTGAGCGGCTCACGCAGCACAACAGCGAAGTGAGCTCTCCGGCTCCTCTGGACGTGAGGACAGTCGTATATGTGGCCCGCGATCGGGACGGTTCGGGGCCCTGGTTGTGGGCGCTCGACGCGTACAGCAAGACCACTCACCGGATCAGTTTCGGTTTGGAGAAGTATGTTTCCGTTGCTGCCAGCGCCGATGGCCGACACCTGGTGGCAACTGAATCGAGCCCAATCCCGAGCTTGTGGAGCGTACCGATCCTGAATCGAGTAGCGGAAGAGCGGGATGCAAAGCCGTATCCTGTGGGCACCGTGAGAGCCTTAGGCCCGCGCTTCGGTGGAACATCACTGTTCTATTTATCTTCACGAGGCACGGGCGACGGGCTGTGGCGCTTTGAAGACGGCCAGACCACGGAGATTTGGAAAGGCTCCGATGGCGCGCTACTGGACCCTCCGGCCGTTTCTGCTGACGGACAGCGCGTGGCGATCGCGCTTCGCCGGAATGGGAATTTGACACTGCACCTGGCCACTGCCGAGGGCAATGAATTGCGGCCGCTCGCAGAGTCCATAGACATCAGTGGGGCGGCTGACTGGTCGCGGGATGGGCAGTGGATTGTCACCGGAGGAACCGATAACCACAATCCCGGGCTTTTCAAGGTTCCGGTGAGCGGGGGCATGCCCGTGCGGCTCACCACAGGGGAGGCATCGAACCCCGCGTGGTCGCCGGAGGGAAACCTGATCGTATATACCGGCGAGAACGTGGGCTTCTTCGCCCCTCTCTTGGCCGTTCGCCCGGATGGAACTCCGGTAAAGCTACCCTCCATCCAAGTCCTCCGCGAGGGCGTGCGCGTCCGCTTCCTGCCCAACGGTTCCGGACTGGTTTACATGCAGGGAGTTCCCTCAGCGCAGAATCTATGGCTGCTCGATCTAGCCACCATGAAGACCAGGGAGCTGACCCGTCTCAACAACGCTGGCAGAATTCGTAGTTTCGATATCAGTCCGGACGGCAACATCGTGTTTGACCGCCTGCGCGGCAATTCACACGTCGTCTTAATCGATCTTCCGGGCGATCCGCAAAAGCCGTGAAATCCGAAGGTTCGGGCATCGCCGATGATGGTGGCGACATCTCTGGGGAACCGCTAAAACATCACCGTTTTAGTGCCAAGTCCGGTAGGTCAACTCGGTTTGTTTCCGGCTACGCGGATTAGGGAGAGGCATCCTGGTGAAGAGTGGGAAAGGCGGTCAGGTTATTGCCTGGCCGCGCCGCCCGTGATCCGCCCTCCCGCCCGGATCCGGCCACTCAAGGAGTTGTCGTGTCGACGGTAATTCTCTGAGCCGTAACCTGGCCAGTCAGGTGGTCTGTCTGGTTTCCTTTCGTATCGAAGACCGTTTCGACAAACGTGCCGCTGAGGGCGGTGCCGCCTGGAGACACGGTAATCGTTTCGATGACGATAATCCTGCCTAGCAGAGTTCCTGATGCGGCATCGTAATTCAGGGCAAAATGGTTGACCTGGTAAGTGAAGTTTCCGGTTTGCTGCCATACGCCCAGGCAGAAATTCTCCTGCGCCGGAGAACGCGCGCCGGCATTCAGAATTTCCGTCTCATCGCTGTGAAACTGGGTGTATCCGAAGTTGAGTTGAGTTCCGTCTGCAATGGATGGATTGCGGGTGGTGTTGCCCAGGGAAATAAACTGAAAACTCCACATTCCAACGATCGACGGGCTTTTCGCACTGGCTGCGCTGCTCAGGTCCCGAGCGAGACCCGCAGTCGTAGCCAACTCCAGGGGATTTCTGGAATTCTGCATGAGTTGCCCCATGCCAAGGGGAACCGCCGGCTGTTGTGCCATAGCACACGCGGTTGCCGTAGGGACCAACAGCATCCCCACAACCATAGCGCTCAAAGTGATAGTTACCGCTCGATGTGTCACGTTCATGATGCTCCTCTTTCTTTCGGGGAAATATTTTCTCCCGGACCTCCATGCGAGAAACCAGCGCGAAAACCGTAACGCGGGCGCGATATTTTTCACGTTATTCTGAAGACACCGTGGGAGCAGACGATCAAATCGCCGATACGACGCGGCTTCTCCTCGCGTGGGCCGGCGGCGATGCAGCCGCGCTTGATGCGCTCGCGCCGCGCATTTATCAGGAACTTCACCGCCTGGCCGTGGATTTCATGAAGCGGGAGCGTGAAGAACCCATTCTCCAGGCGACGGCGCTGGTGCATGAGGTCTACCTGAAACTGATCGACGTTCAGAGCGTGGCTTTGGAAGGCAAGGCGCATTTCTTTGCGATCTGCGCACAGATGATGCGCCGCATTTTGGTGGACGCGGCCCGCAAGAGAGCCACGTCGAAGCACGGAGGGCGACTGGGCCGGATTCCCCTGGACGATGTGGCTCATTTGAACTTAAGCCAGGAAAACGACAAAAAGCTGATATCGCTGAATGACGCACTGGACGAACTGGCACGGACCGATCCGAGAAGGGCGAAAATGGTCGAGCTCCGAACCTTTGGCGGGTTAAGCGTGGAAGAGACCGCCACTGTGCTCAAAGTGTCGGCGGAGACCGTTACGCGAGACTGGCGTCTGGCGCGGAGTTGGTTGCTACTGCAGATCAGGAGCGAACCAGCTCGTCGGGCTTGATGCGCGGCTCTATCAGGGGAATGCGAGTGTTTGCGTGTTCCAGCGAAGCCCTCGTGCATCTTTGGGTTGCGGAACCTGTCGTTGAATCCTGGTTCCACCGGGATAGCAAGGTCGAGCCGGAGCGGAAACTTGCTTTCGCCGCCGCGCAGGACCATCACCTTGACGGCCGTCCTCTCGCGTGACTTTTTGGAGCCTTATCGTCGTTCCGGCATCGAACATATAGAGCGATCTGGCGAACCGATAGGGCTGCCCGGTCCGGGAGGGCAACATTGGCTTTGTTAATTTCCGCGCTCGATCTGGTGCCGCTCGTCGAGGGCGATACTAGTGTCGACGCGCTCCGCAATGCAGCGGAGCTTGCTCGCGCGGTCGATCGTTTTGGCTATCACCGGCTGTGGTACGCAGAGCACCACAACATGCCAGGCGTCATGGCCACCACTCCTGAGATCATGATCGCGCGGACCGGTTTGATGACGAAACGTATCCGCCTCGGCTCCGGCGGTGTCATGCTGCCCAATCATTCGCCCCTCAAGGTCGCAGAATCGTACAAACTCCTGGAGGCGATGTATCCCGGCCGCATCGACCTGGGAATCGGGCGCGCGCCGGGTACCGACCGCGTCACTGCGCTTGCTCTCCGGCGCTCTCGCGAAGCTCTCACGGCGGACGACTTCGGCGAGCAGTTCGACGAACTCGCCGCCTGGGGAAGCGGAAAGTTCCCGCCCAATTCTCTATTCCGATCCGTCCGCGCGATACCGGATGACATGCCGCTTCCGCCGGTTTATCTGCTCGGCTCCAGCGATCACGGTGCGCTGCTCGCCGCCGAAGTGGGTGTCGGCTTCGCCTTCGCTGGACACTTCTCGACGGATCCTCCCGAGCTCGCAATGCGCGCCTACCGAACGCGCTTCTCAAGCGCCGGTGCTCTTAAGAACCCTCACGCGATTCTTGCCCTGGCTGTCTATTGTGCCGATACCGAAGAAGCCGCTCAACGCTTGGCGTCGTCCATGCAACTCGCCTTTGTGCGTCTTCGTACTGGACGCCCCGGCCGATTGCCGAGTCCCGATGTCGCGATGGCCCACGTATTCACCCCGGAGGAAGCCCTGATAGCCGACTTTTATAAACATCTCGCGATCGTGGGTACGCCTGAACAGGTCCAGGTCCGGATCGAGGACCTCGCCTCAAGGACTTCGGCCGACGAGATTATGATTGCGACCCAGGCCTTCGATCCCGCCGCTCGTATCCGCTCTTACGAACTCATCGCGCGCACCTTCAACTTACCGCGAAGTCCTGTTTGACCTCGTCGACCTCAAAGCTTGTTCTCCTTCGGAGTCGTCAGCGGCCATCTAGCTTCTGTTATCTGGGCATCCTTTTCAGGACCCCTGGAGCTTGCGCGGCAGCTTACGTTTCAAACTCGGCCAGAATTCCTTGAGAACGTTAGACGCTGCATCAAATGCTAGTTGCTCAGTGTACCTTGTGACGTTATTCCCGGCCGTACGCCCATCTGGATAGTAGGCGTTAGAGATAGCTACCGATGTCGCAGCGCCCAGCACCTCTGAATAATTGAATTCGCTCTTTCCCGAATCGCCGCGGGTTATGAAAAGGCGGCTCATAGCGTACGCCAGTCTCGACCGCTTCGTGCCCTCGCCGCGGCGGAAGTAGCGAGGGTCCTGATGCAGTAGCGTCGGGAAAACGCCCTCCGTCATCAGGTTTTCTACGGCGAAATCAGTGTAGGTGGTACCGAATCGTTTCGCGTAACCCGCTACACCTTGCCCAAAGGAAGGATTAGTGTTGTTTGCTTGACTGATTCCAGAAAGAACGGCAGTTTGTAGGAATATAGCTCGATCTGTAGCGTCATTCCAGGCAATCGTGAATTTTCCGCGAGGTGTGAGAGTCACCGCTTTCTCCGAATCGTCTGTTGTCCGGTGATTTGTGAAAAACCATAGAATGCGCTTGTCTTCGGTTCCCGATTGGGTATTCTCTTGCGCGCTGAGGTTAAAAGCAGTGGCGGTCAGCAATGCTGCCCAGAATAGCGATAACCGAATCATTCTCAGATCCTCCTTCGAGTACCTTAGATGCTCAGATTTGGAGCGTAGGTGCGCGTTTTGTCGGAGCCGACGTGGTAATCGGCAAAAGATTACTGCTCGCTCGAGGACGGAATGTGATGACAACGGCTAACAGCAGCCCATAAGGAGAGTTATGGTATTTCGGGATTCTCTGATCATCGAACTTTGGCTGAAACACCAGGCAGTCCGTTCACTCGCGGCTGCCGCAGGCGCGATGCCGCCAAGCCGCTCGCGCACATGGCTAAACCTCTGAACCGTTTGACCTTGGGGATCTCCGAGCTTTGCGGTATTACCGGTACAGGTTGTCTTAGCTCCCATTTCGTGCTTGCCTTGCAGGGGACATTGGCCGGATTTGATCCTCCAATCCGGCCCGCTGCGCCTGCTGCCCAACTGGCGATCAAGCAGATTTTTCGAACTCTATTTTGTTTTGTTGCAGCAACATTGCGTTTTCACCTGATTCGGTTCACCCGAAACCTTAGTAATTTGTAGGCAAGGAGTTCATGTGCTCTGTCGCCGGAGAACGGAACCCGCCAGTAGGGGCAATTCTAGAACAAGCGCTGATACGGGCGTGTGTGCGGCGGATGTCAGTCGGTACACGACCGATCCCACGCCATTGCGGGCAAAATAAATGGACGTCTCGGCTAGGTGACGTAAAATCCTGGCTAAAGGGTGCACCCGATACTAAGTCTTGCAGTTGGTTGAAAGGTTAATAGTGGAAACAGTCAGTTTCGAGTATTGAATTCGCCGCGATTCCCGGTTACATCCCCCAGGGAATGCCACATATCCGATTGCCGGAGGGACTTCCGGAATCACTGGCGCACTCGCTCTTCGACCCGAAACGGCCGAGCGTCTGCGCGTCCCAGGCCCGCCAGCCAACGGAGTTTCGACCCGTCCGCGTGCGCGCTCCCATTCCTCGAAACCTGTTCGTGTCACAAATGTCTTCTTATCATCGTTGAGTGCCGTCACCGCCTCGAAGGCGCACCCAAATATAAGGACGCGCCGCATGAATAATTTGACCGAAACCCGTTTGATCGCGAGGGTGCTATTATTAAGATTATTCCGCCCGCCAGAGTAGTTCCTTGACACATCATTTGTTAGCCTTTCTAATGTTTCTTGCGCCACTTGGGCAAGCGTTGCAATCTGCTGCTCCGGTTCCGCCCGAGTACCGGCTTCGGTTCTTTAACACCCATACCAATGAGCGGCTCGATATTGTCTACCGGCGAGGCGACGCCTACTTGCCGGATGCGCTGGCGCGGCTCGACCGCTACCTCCGCGACAGCCTCACCGGAGATGTACGTCATTTCGACCCCCATCTGTTTGACTTGCTCCACGACCTGACCGGGTCTTTGAACGATTCCGGCGGAGAGATCGACGTGATCTGTGGCTATCGGACGCCGAAGACCAATGAATTCCTAAGAACTCGGGGCCCGCACACCGGGGTCGCCGTCCATAGTCTTCACATGCAGGCGGAAGCCATCGACATTCGCTTGCAGGGAATTCCCACCGCGTCCGTGCGGGATGCGGCGCTGCGCTTACAACGCGGGGGCGTCGGTTACTATCGCGCTTCCGATTTCGTCCACGTGGACATAGGACGCGTACGGCGCTGGTAAGGATTTACCAGGGATACGGATAGCCCTTTGCCAAAGCCTTCTCGAGAGCTGCGTCGTGTTTGTAGATGTCGTCGTAGAAGTGAACCAAGCCATCGTCCAACACGATCACCGTGGCATAGAGGATCAACACCGGAATCGGCTGTGCGAGATTCACCCGCTGGTTCCCACCGGTGGTCATGGCCGTATGGATGCGCTCCGGGGTCCAACCGGGATTGTTTCGCAGAACCCAGGCCGCCATATCGCCAGGCTTTTCCAGCCGGATGCATCCGTGGCTAAAATCCCGCCTGGATTGTGAGAAGAGCTCCGGCGCCGGAGTATCGTGCATATAGACGGCGTAGCTGTTGGGAAACATAAACGCTACCAGGCCGAGAGCGTTCTTTGGACCAGGCGCTTGCCGGACGAAAAGTTTCCCGGCTCGAAGCTGGTCGAGCACTTCGGGCGACATGGCTCCGGCGGTAACCACCTTTTGACGATTGTCGACCACTTCTAAGCCTTTCTTCTCCAAGTAGCCGGGGTCTTTTAGAATCTGCGGAACCATCTCTGAGCGGGTGATCGAATACGGCACATTCCAGTACGGCCGGAATTCGACATACTGCATGTTCTCGCTGAACACAGGAGTATTGTGCCCGTTGTAGGACTTGCCGACGACGACTTTCATCGTTACCGCGATCTTGAAATCCTTGTCGTAGGCGCGGAGCCGGAACTCGGGGATGTTCGCCACGATCGGCGCTTTCTCATAACTACCGGGCAACCACCGCCATCGCTCCAGAGTCCACTGCATTTGTTGGACGCGGCGGCTGAGGGGTACGTTCAATTCGGCCACAGTTTGAGTGTCGATGCGCCCGTTCGCATCCAGGCCATGGCGACCCTGAAAACTCTTCACGGCGTCCACGAGCGTGCCATCGTAAACCGCCCCATCGGGGAGCTTCGCGTCCGGTGGAAGATCGCCTACTAAGCGGAGCAACCGCGTGAGCCGCGCAACGCCGGGATAAGCGTCGCCTGGTTTAATCACTTTTTTTACCGTCGGAAGCTGCTCGCCGTCGTCTTTTTTCGCAAGCTCCGCGTAGGTTTGAAGAGCTTGCATGGTGCGGCGATAGCCGGGATAAGGCGGCTCTACTTGCGCCAGGGAGGCGGAGACGTCATCCGAATTGACAACCTGATCTTTCAGAAACTCGGCTAGATCATATTTCTTGGACTCGTCATCTAAGGCGAAGGCGAGGCGCTTGGGATTCACCCTCCCGATGTGAAGGTCGGAGATATACCGCATGGCGCAAACCGTAAGCGCGAGATCGAAATTCGCAGCGTCGGTTTCCGATGGGGATGGGGTGGCAGGTTTCAGTTTTGCTAGCCGTTCGCTCCAATGGGAAGCGTCATAGTCATCCGGGGAGAGTCCCTTCTGGCCGGCAGCGGACAGCAATGCGATCATCTGCCGGGCCTGCCGGGTTGGCTCCCCACCTTTAACCCACCACAGGGAATCTCGGTTCAATTGGTAGAATTTCTGGACATGCTGGCGATAATCGCTGAAGTCGGGCCAACGCAAGTCGGATAACCGGCCGCCGCTGATGGCCGTCCGCAGCCAGGTTTGACTTTCGGAGCCTGCCGGTGCTTGAGCCCGACCGCTTGCGCAAAGTACTGCGACCAGCACCGCTTGTCCGATACGCGATTGCATCACACAAATCCTCCCGACCCATTGATTTTCATCGACCTTGGTCCAGATACGTCA